>Ga0209803_1001649_pt1 | contig 14535 bp, 14 predicted proteins | sample GraSoiAngelo_138_FD_185895 | JGI IMG/M metagenome (GOLD analysis project Ga0209803, IMG submission 185895) | Grasslands soil microbial communities from the Angelo Coastal Reserve, California, USA - 14_0929_09_40cm (SPAdes) (version 2) | ecosystem: Environmental > Terrestrial > Soil > Grasslands ...
CGTTCCCGATGTGGAAGACGGTCCGAGGACGGCAGTGGATCGATCGGCTCGCGCGGCCCGCTCGGTTCTGGCGTTTCTTCGGCGACCTCGCGATCGTCCTCGTCGGGATCACGATGGTCGGCACGACGCTGCTCCTGCTCTGGGAGGCGACCCTCGTGCAGAGCCCGGCGGTCCGGGGAAACCCGCCGTCCCCCGACCTGTTGCTGGGCCTCCCCGGGATCAATCCGATCATCCCGCTCGGCTACGGGATCTTCGGCCTCGCGGTCGCCATCATCCTCCATGAATTCTCCCACGGCATCTTGGCCCGCGTCGCGAAGATCAAGATCCGGTCCCTCGGCCTCATCTTCCTCATCTTCCCGATCGGGGCCTTCGTGGAACCCGAGGAGGACGAGCTGCGCGCCTTGCCTCGACACGAACGCGCCCGCCTCTATGCGGCCGGACCGGCGACGAACATGCTCCTCGCCGTCCTCTTCGCTGTCGTGTTCTCCTCCGTCATGCTGGCCGCGGTCACGCCGGTCCACGACGGAGTCGGCATCGTCGGGTTCACGCAGGGCGCTTCCCCGGCGCAGACTGCGGGGATGCAAGCATACACGGTCATCACGTCCGTGAACAATACGGAGATCCACTCGTACGGAGACTTCCGAAATGAAATGTCCAAGACGGTGGCCGGGCAGAATCTCACGGTCGTGGCCTTCGACCCGACGACGTCGGCTTCAAACACGTACCATGTGACCTTAGTCGCCGAGGCGGGCACGGGCCGCCCCCTCATCGGTATTTATGCGATCGACGTGAGCACGGACTACTACCATCCGCTGACGAGCCCGGACCGGTTCAACGGCGTTCCGGGGGCCGTCCTGTCGTACATCTCCCTCCCGTTCCAAGGCCGTGCCCCGATCGACGATCCCGCGATCCGGTTCTACCGGATTGGAGGACCCTTCGCCGCCCTACCCGCCCCGCTCTTCTGGATCCTCGTGAACACGGCGTACTGGCTCTTCTGGTTGAACGTCATGCTGGGCGCCACGAACGCCTTGCCTGCGGTGCCCCTCGACGGCGGCTACATCTTCAAGGACGGGATCGAGGCGTTGCTCTCTCGCGTGCGGAAGGGCATCCCCACCGCCCAGCGGGACCGGATCGTCCGCGGGGTGTCTATGTCCTTTGCGTTCCTGATCCTCGGCCTGGTCTTGTGGCAGTTCATCGGCCCGCGGATCTGAGCCGTCATCGTGGACTTCTTTCCGATGCGATGAGTCCGACGACGCCTGCGACGATCGCCAGGATACCGCCGGTAAAGTTCAGGTGCAGGACGAGGGCGACAACCCCGAGGAGGATGCCAAGGATTCCCCCGGAACTGTACTTGCTGCGGTAAATGAGCAGGCTTGCGAGGAGGATCGCCACGCCGAGGACCACGCCGACGAGTTGACCGAGCATCGACCCGAGACTCGAGAGCTGGATCGCATTCACGGCGTCGACCAAGATCAACAGCCCGGCGACGAGGCCGATGAGGAGGGCCACGAGGGCGAGAAGGCGCTTCTCCGTCATGGCCGGATGGAAGACCGGGGTCGGCTTCAGCCTTTCTCCAGGCCTCCGAGGGCCCAGATCCCGCGGGGGTCGCCGGCGAATTCGTCGGCGCCCCATCGCATCCGCAACGCCCGGAAGACCTCCTCGAATCTCTGATCGCGGACGAACTCGCGGAGGGCCTCGTTCGTCGAGGGACCGCTGAACGCCACGTCCGGGGTCCCGGCGGCGGCGACGAGGCCTCGATACAGGTCTCCCGCGACGGCTCCGCTCTCGGGAGCAACGACCCACGGACCGATTTCACACGTATCCCCGCCGGGATTTCCCGCGAGGAAACCGCGGATCGAGCCCCGGGATTCTGCGACCAAGAACGTGGACGGCACTTCTTCCGCCATGAGGTCAAGCAGGGGGCGTCGGTTCGCGCCGAAATAGGTCGCGTCGAATCGGGCGAGGCCATCGAGATCGTCGAGTCGGACCGGACGGACGCCACGAGCCCGGCCGGTCCTCGTGGGCCCGGTCCAACGGACGACCTCGTACTCCCGTTGGAATCCGAGACGCTCATAGAATGGGATCGCGTTCAGGTAGGCGTTCAGTCGGACGGTCCGCACGCCCGTGGAGCGGAGGTGATCCAGGGCCGCTTCCATCATTTGCTTGCCGACGCCTTTGCCGCGAAGTTCCGGACTCACGATGACGGCGCCCAGGAACGCGAGGCCGTCATACGTGGTCGTCGTGAGGACGCCCACGATGCGGCCCTTCGCTTCGACGACGAAACATCCCTCGGGAGACAGGGTGAGAAGCCGGACGAAGTCGGCGCGGGTGTAGCCCCAGTTCTCCAGGTTCGTCAGGGCGATCGCGGCGCCGATGTCGCGCTCGTCGAGCCTTCGGACCTTCGCTCCTTCCACATCTTCACCCGCCGCTCGAGCTCCTCGACCTCGTCGCACTCGTGGTAACCGTAGGTGACGTATCGTTTTTCCTTCCGGAAGTGCTTGTACATGCACGGGCCGTATTCGTCGTCCTCCTGCCCGTACCACTTGTCGCAGTCCTTGCACACATGCTTCTGCGGCAGTTGCGCCTGGAGGTCGCTCACATTCCCCAAAAAGCATCCTCCTTCCGTTTGATCGCGCGGATCTCGTCGAGGACCATGGCCTCGTCATGGCTCATCTCCTTCCGGCCGCGGAGGGCGCGGGCGTCGGATTCGGGCAGGTCCACGTACAGGACGTCTCCCGGTTGGATCTGCCGTCCGATCGTGATGCCGTCCACGGAGATCGCCACCTCCTGGCCTTGACCCGCCCCGTCGAGGCTCTTCTCCCCGCTTCGGATCGCCTTGATCCGGCCGAGGGACCGTCCATCCTGACGCATGAGCGACTCCCCGGTTCGGATGCGCCCGCCGAGGACCCGCACGCCGAAGATCGCGGGCTTCGAGGCCCGGAAGCTGTGGTCGGGAAGGAAGAGGAGCTTCGCGGGATAGGCGATCTCCTTCCGGCTCGCCTCTTCGATCTGTCGTTTCCGTTCGTCCCGCCAGGCCTGATAGTCCTCGATTAGGCGGTAGATGACGTCGCTCTCGAGGAGCTTCACCTCGTCGTGGTCCTGAAGCGCGACCTTCGCGTCCGGCAGGATCTCCAGGTTGAAGGCCAGGATCGCTCGATGCAACGGGTTCTTGACCGTCGCAGCGTCGGTCACGTCGCGCCGTGAGACCGGTCCCAGGCGGGCGAACTTGATCGGGATCCCCGCCTGCTTGCACTCGTATGCGAGGCCTTCGAGGGAACCGATCGCGTCCGCCTTCACGAGGATGCCGTCCTCCTGGGTTTCGACGTGGACCTGCGACTCCTTTGCGACCTCCTCCAGGATGGCGTCCACGTTGCCCTTCGCCGCCCGGAGAGGCGCTCCGGCCACGGCCCGTTCGAGGCCGCTGCCCAGGAGTTTGACACCGGCGGCCGCGGACACGCTCGTCACGGAGTCGAATCGTTCCTGTGGGTCCCGAATCTCATCGAGGGGTTTCGGCTTGAGCAGGGCCTTCACCTTCGTCGTGCCCGGCTGGCCCGCGGTCCCGAAGACGATCGTGTCCCCTTTCGATAAGGTGCCTTCGTAGACGATCGCGTCGAGCGTGATCCCAAGGCCTTTCTCCTCCTTCACCTCCAGGATCGTCCCCACGGCCGGGCCGTCCGTGGTCGCGAGCTGTTGTTCCAGGAACCGCTGCGCGAGGCCGATCAGCATGAGGAGGAGGTCGGGGATCCCCTCGCCGAACTTCGCACTCACCGGGACGACGGCGATGTTCGTCGTGAAGTCCGCGACGCGGTCGTATCGTTCCGCGGAGAAGCCGTGTTCGAACAATCGGCCGACGACCTCGTACATGCGTCTGTCGAGTTCGTCGCGCGTGGAAGGGGGCTGGTCCTCATAGGAGACGACGAAGGGCTTGCCTTCGTGTTTCCTCCAACCGGGCACGAGGTCGATCTTGTTCGCGGCCACGAGGAACGGCGTCTTGTACCGCTTCAAGATGTTCAGGCTCTCGATCGTCTGTGGGCGGAATCCCTCGTTGACGTCGATCACGAGGACGGCGAGGTCGGAGAGGGCGCCACCGCGAGCCCGCAAGGTCGAGAAGGCCACGTGGCCCGGGGTGTCGATGAACAGCAGTCCCGGGATGCGGAAGGTCTTGCCTTTCACGAGATCGCCGCAGGCCTCCATGATCGCTGCGAGAGGGACCTCCGTCGCACCGATGTGCTGTGTGATGCCGCCCGCCTCGCGTCCCGCGACGCCCGTGCCGCGGATGCGGTCGAGGAGGGTCGTTTTCCCATGGTCTACGTGCCCGAGGACGGACACGATGGGCTGGCGAATCGAGGGCATCGTCGCGGTCCAAGAAATCGACGCTATTAGAAGCTTCGTCCGGGAAATGAACTGTTAGGTCGAACCACCCGCCGAGCCATAGGTCGGACAGGGCCCGCGGAACACGACTGACGGAAAAAATCATCGGGTGCGATATTTCTACTCTCGAAGCCAGGTCTCGTCGACTCGCGTGTAGGATTGGATTTCGTCGCCTCGGAAGAACAACGCGATCTCACGCTTGGCGCTCTCGGCCGAATCCGAGCCGTGGATCGCGTTGCGCCCGATCGTGAGGGCGAGATCCCCGCGGATCGTCCCGGGCTCCGCCTCCGCGGAATTCGTCTTGCCCATCATCCGACGGACGGAGCCAACCGCACCGTCTCCTTCGAGGACCATCGCCACCACGGGTCCCGACGTGATGTACGACATAAGCGGCTCGAAGAACGGTTTCCCCTTGTGTTCCGCGTAGTACGTCTCTCCAACGGATCGCGTGACGCGAAGCATCTTCATCGCCACGACCTTCAGACCCCGGCGTTCGAACCGGCCGACGATCCCTCCCACCAGGGCCCTTTGCACGGCATCCGGTTTCAGCAAGACGAAGGTCCGCTCGGCGGCCATCACGTCCCCTTCTTCGCTTTCTTCGCCTTCGGGGCCGGGGCCTCGGCCGCTTCCTCTTCGGGCTGCTCACGCTTTCGACCCTTCACCTGGGCCCATTGTCCGTCGAGCCACGCCTTGAAGACACGGCGACCCTCCTGGGAGTCCTTCCACGCCGCGAACTCCGCCTTGTCCACGTGGGTCACCGGCTTCGCCCCGTGCTTCTTCTTCGCCCACCCGAGAATCGAGGTCCGGAAGGTGTCACTCCCGACGAACCCGGAGAAGAACCTCTCGAGCTCGCCCTTCGCCAGATCCGGCCCGAGTCGTTTGTCGATCAAATCTCCTAGATCCGCGGGGATGTCCTTCCCCTTCGGCGTCTCGATCGTCACGGTCGCGAGGCCCGGCTCCACGGCGACAGGGGCCTCCTCCGCGACGATCGTCTCCTCCGCGACCGTCCGACCGGCGGCCCGTCGGAACGCTTGCGTCCACGGGGTCCACCGCGGGACCCGGCCGAGGTGCAGCATGTTCGATTGGCACTTGTGCGAGCAGAACAGGAAGACGGTCCCGTCCTTGCGGATGAACATCTTGCCCGTCCCGGGCTCGATCTCGTTGCCGCAGAAGGAACACGACCGTCGGGTGGGCATCGTCTCACCGGACCGAGAGCTTGCGCGCTTCCCGCGCCGTCTCGCGGAGCATCAGAACGTCGCCGACCTGGATGCTCCCCTTCACGTTGCGCGTGATGATGCGACCCTTGTCCCGTCCATCGAGGACGCGGACCTTCACCTGGACCGCTTCGCCGGTCATCCCCGTCCGGCCGACGACCTCGACGACTTCCGCAGGGATGCTGTCCTCGTCCGCCATCGTGTCTCCTCGTCCCTCGGAGGCCTCAGCCCTTCCTCATCGCGCGAAGCTTGCCGGACAAGTCGTCGAGCACCGGCTTCGCCTTGCCCGGGTCCAGGATCGCGATGGACGCGGTCGCCTTGCCGAGGCCCACCGCGACCCCGAGCTCTTGTTTGCTGGGTACATAGGCATAGGGCACCCCCTTTTCCTCACAGAGGAGGGGCATATGGGCGAGGATCTCCTCCGGTTGGACGTCCTCCGCCATGACGACGAACTGGGCCTCGCCGCGTTCGACGAGTTTCGTGACCTCGTTCGTCCCCTTGCGGACCTTCCCGCTTTCCTTCGCCAGCTCGATCGACTGATACGTCTTGTCGACCAGGTCTTTCGGCATCTCGAAACGAACGTACATCGGCTTGGCCATCGTGGAGACCTCCTTCCGCCCCGCGGCCGCGGGGCGTCATGAGTCATCGGCTCTCCGTTCCCAGAGAAGCGGCCGTCGTAGTGGCACGGCTTATAAGAAGTTTACGACGGCGGCCCAGCGCATTGATGTCGAGCTCCGGAGGAATCGAGTGGTCCCGGAATTTCGCTCCGGCAGATGGCGAGTCCGCGGCGACTCCTGGCCGGGTGTAAGCACGTTGAATCACCCAACCTAAATATGGAAACGGGCCTGACAAACTGAGGCAGGCCAGTGGTAGGTCCGCGCCCCATGCGAGTTCAGGTCGATGACTCGATCCGCACGAATCGACTCCTCGTCGCGGTCCTCGCGGTAGGGCTCGTCGCGGTCCTCTTTGCACTTCCACAACCCGTCGCGGGCGCGACTCAGAGACTCGGCGCGTCCGTGCCGACATCTCTCGGCGCCGGGGTGCGGAGTGCCTTTCCGCCTTCGCCCACCCAATCCGGAGAGTCCAGTGTCGATGCCATCCTCGTGTTCGTGAACGACTCCGGGAGCCCATCCTATTCGTTCCGCGGTCATTCCCCCGCGGTCCCGTTGCCCGTGGACGCACCGCTCGTGTGGTCCTGGTTTAGCGGAAATCCCGGATCCCCCAATGTCACCGGTCCCGCGGCGCCTCTCGATACGTCCGGCCTGACGACACAGGCCCGTGTCGCGTTCTCGCGGGAGGGCTACGCCGTCGCCGTGTGGGACTCGCAGAGCGTCTACGGCGCCCGAATCTGTCCCGGCGCGGCACTCCCGACGAACGTGACGAAGTCGGACGTTCGGTTCTCAATCTTTCAGGACGCGACCGGGAGTTGGACTCCACCCGCGGTCGCCGCTGCGGCGCCCGCGGACCCTTCGAATCCGATCTATAACGAGGAGTTCAATCGCCCTGTAATCGCGATCGACAACAACGGAAACGGCCTCCTCGCGTTCACCTATCGGCAGACGGACCCGTGCACGACAGATGGTGGCACCCGACAGATCCGCTACTCGGTGTGGAACGGAACGAATCAGACCTTCGGCCCGGATGCGCTTCTCGCGGCTTCCTCGGCGCCTCCCACTTTCGACGTCGACCCCATGGCCGTCGCGTTCTCCTCGCATCTGGTCGTCGGCGACGCGATCACCCGCCAGGACGGGGTCGTCACGTGGTGGGACGCGGTTGCCCCCGCCAACATGACCTGTCCCTCGGGACCGGTGTCCGTTCCCTTGGCCTGGCCGCGCTATGCGATCTGGGACGGAAACGGATTCGTCCAGATCGATACCGTCCCGGGTCAGCGACCCGTTGCGGCGAATCACTTCGAATCCCTCGAGGTTCGGAACGGAATGGGTGCCTCTTCGGACCAACGCGGCCACGTCGGGGTCGCGTTCCCCGTGACGACGGTGACCGACCCGTGCACGGGAGCGGGCCTGAGCCACGAAGTCTGGCGGGCGATCTGGAACTCGACGACGAACTCTTGGCAGAACGGGACCCCGGTGGACGAGGGAGGAAACCCCGCCATCGCCTTTGGAGCCGGGGTCGGGGGGGACCGCGGCCGGATGGTGTACCAGGGGCCGGAGCCGCCACCGGGCGGCGGGGCCGACCCGACGATCAATCGAAGCCTGCTGAACGGGACGGACATCGCGCCCGTGGGCCAAGTGGATGCGGCGACTGGCTACGCTCCCACGATCGCCCAGCTCGCCCCCGATACCGCCCTCGTCGTGTGGGCCGACGGCAACGGATTCCTCCGGTTCTGGCAGCGCATCGGCGACGTACCCCCGTCGGAATCCACGGGTGATGTGAACGCCGCAGGAGGGGCGCCGTTTCTCGCGGCGCGGACGGGAAGTCCCCAGATCCCGCTCGCGGAGTGGACGTATCTGCAGTACATGGCCCACGACCAGATCCCGAGCAACATGACGGCGACCGTGCTCGATCGGCTCCAGTCGGCGGGCTCGACGAATCTCGTTAACCTGGCAATCCTTCTCGACGCCGGAGGGAACACCTCCCATGTGACCGATTTCTATGTGAAGCGGCTCGGCCGCACGCCCCTGCAGGACCATGGCGACCTGAACATGGGCAATCAGACGACCTTGGAGGAATTCATCGCGAGGACGGTCGCGCGGTATCCCGCCCGCGGCGAATATGTGCTCGCGCTGGATGACCACGGGAACGGTTGGCGCGGCGCCTGCTCCGACAACCATCCGACCACGGGCGATCGGCTCGAACCCTCCGAGTTGAGAGGAGCCCTGACCGCCGCGAACCTGACGTTCCAACTTGCCTTGTTCAATGGATGTCTCATGGCGAACGTCGAGACCGCGTACCAGGTCGAGGGATTCGTCCGTTTCCTGATCGGATCCCAGGAGAGCATGCCACTGTCGGTCGGGACCCAGGGAATGCGGTACGACCAATTCCTCGGCCGCCTCATCGCCGACCCCTTCGCGGTGGCCGCGGACCCGCAGGCGTTTTCGAACTCAATCGTCGCGGACTACGGAACGGCAAACCTCGGCCTCCGAGACTACACGCTTTCTTCAATCGACGTCGCCAATGTTCCCGCGCTCGTGAACGCGATCGCCGCGTTCCGCAATCTCGGGGTTCCAATGATCGACCAGCCGAACTTCAACCAGACCGTCTACGACCAGCTCCGAATCGACCGGAACAAAGCGCAGGCGATGCGGGCGGATTCGGGAGTCCGGGATCTCTTCCACTTCTTCTCCCTGGTGAGGGACGACGCCACTTTGGCGCAAAGCATCCGGGACGCCGCACGCTCGGTGACGGATTGGGAGAGCCTGGTCGTCCGCGCGAACTGGTCGGAACCCGGCCCGAAACCGAACGCCCGCGGACTGAACATTTGGTTCGAATCCTCACGGGTCATGTATAACATAGACCAGACCGCGTACGCGGCCACTCGGTTCGCGGCCGCTTGGCAGGACGTCGTGCGGCTCCTTTCATCCCGAACTCGGGAGGCGAGCCGTGGGATCCTGTTCTCCCTGGCATCGGCGAATCCCGACGTATTCCTCCGGGTGCAGGATCTCGATGGACGCCAGGTCGGTTTGTACTCTCCGACGGAGACATGTGGCGGTTTCAGCAATTCGCAAATCCCCAACGCGGGCTACTCGAAGCTGGGTGGCTCAATCACGATCTTCCTCCCGATGTGGACGACCCCGATCGACTGGTTCGTTGACGGGGCGCTCCTCACGGAAAACGTGAGCTATTCTTTGTCAATCCAAGAGGTCACCATCGATCCCGGCACGGGAAACACGGTGGTCCTGTTCACGAAAAATGAGTCGGCTTCGGTTGGCCCGCAACAGGTCGTCACCGGCGAGTTCCAACCGGACACCACGGCGCCTGTGACGACGGCTTCGCTGACCGGGATCTCCACCAAGAATCCGTGGTGGCGGTCGAACGTGACGGTCGCCTTGAGCTTTACCGAGACCGGGCACGGTGTGCGGAACACGTCGTATCGCGTGGACGGCGGGCTCTACTCGGTCTATACAGGAGCCTTCACGGTCACGGGCGATGGGTCCCATCTTCTCGAGTATTTCTCTACGGACGTTGTCGGAAATGTGGAACCGGTGCAAAGCAAGACGATCCAGATCGATACAGTCCCGCCGACGGTGACGCGAACCACGTCCTGCTCCCAACCGGGAGAAGCCGGGTGGTGCCATGGCTCCGTCCGTGTCACCCTCTCCTCCGTTGATGCGACGAGCGGGCCCGCCGAGATCGAGGTGAGCCTCGACAATAGTAACTTCGCCCCGTACACGGGTCCGCAGGTCGTGGCCGGAGACGGCGCCCACACGTTGTTCTATATCGCCGAGGATCAGGCGGGCAACACCGCGGCGCCTGTCCTCTTCCCTGTCCCCATCGACGGGACGTCGCCGACGATCAATGTGAACCCCGTCGGACGCACGGGGAACGCCGGCTGGTATCAGAGCGACGTGACCGTCACGTCGAGGGCGACCGATGGGACGAGTGGGGTCGCGCTGCAGACGATCCGCATTGGTACGGATGTCGCCGTCCCGTATACGGGTCCCGTCGTCATCGACACGGACGGCAATTTCCTGATCGAGATCGTCGCGATCGACGCGGCAGGGAATCGGGCGAGTTCCGTGACGCAGATCAAGATCGACCGGACGCCTCCGTCCTTCTCGCTCGTCCTTCCGAATGCGCCTGGTGCACCGATCACGTCTTCCTCGCTGTCGATCCAGGTGACGCAGGCGACGGACGCGACCTCCGGCCTCGCGGGATGCTCGATCGCCCTCGACGGCGGGGCTTCGGTGGCCCTCGGCTCCGGGTCCCAGTATCGATTGACCGGCCTCGAGGACGGGCCCCACACGGTCGTCGCGAGTTGCTCGGACAACGCAGGGAACGTGGGTTCGAAGTCCGCCGACTTCACCGTGAACACGGACCTCCTGAGCCCACAAGGGCCGTACGGTCCAATCCCCCTGAGCGGGATCGTCTCCGCGATCGGAGCCATCGCCGTCCTTGGCGCGTTGCTGGCCTGGAGACGGCGGCGACGAGCGTTGTTCGCCCTGTCCCACCGGAAGTCGGCTCGGATTCCGCCACCTCCCAAAGGAGGAAAGCGGGGCTTCTGAGCCGTGGTTGCTCGCACCAATTCGACGACGCGAATCACTCCTATCCGGAGTCTCTCCCGTCGGGTCTCGGCGAAGGCCTGATCTGGTCCCGGACCATCCGATTCGCGATCTCGAGGAACTTTGGCTCCGTCCCAGGAGGGATCGTCGCCCCAGCCGCCGCGTGGTGTCCGCCACCCTGGCCGCCGACGGCGCCGCTCGCGACCTTCATGACCTCCGCCAGGTCCAAGCCCCGTGCGACGAGCTCCCGCGTCGTCCGCGCCGAGACCTTGATCCCGTCCGAGGCCTGGGCAAAGGCGAAGATCGGCAGGTCCTTTGTCGCGTTCTCGCGGTTCAGGGCCATGGAGGCGGCGATGCCGACGACGGTGTCGCGGATCGTGTCGGCGGCATGGAAATACTGGATCGCGTCCATCTGATTGATCCCAGCGGCCGCGACGGCCTCCATGGAGTCGACCAGATATTCTCGGTGTCCGCGCAGGAGCCGGAGCGCCTCCGCGAGGGAGTCCTCGCGGTCCCCGCGGCACACCCGGTAGCCGACCTCCGGCTGATCGTATCGGCCGCACGCGTTGATCAGCGTCCCGAATTCCTTCGCATCGCGGGTCGGACTTCCGGCGGGCTCGCGGATGAGCGTGTACGTCTCCCCGACCAATCGTTCGACCTCCTTTGAACCGCACCCCCGTTCGAGCATGTGGGCCACGAGCGCGTTGACGACCCTCCGTCGCTCCCCGAGTTCCAGATCGGACCAGCTCCGCCAGTGTTCCTCGACCTTCAGGTCCACGCCGAGCTCCAGCAGGAAAGCGATGGACGCATCCTCGTTCCCGCTGAGGCGCGGGATCCACGGGTCCGTGGCGTATTGGAGCATCTTGTACGCGGGCCTCGTCTCCCGGCCGAAGAGACGCAGGTCGATCTGGGCGCCGAGGACACCCGCGTCGATTCCATCTTGAAGGATCTCCCGGTTGTACCCGGAGAGACGTCGGAACTCCTGATCCTGGACGTCTCCGACCGCGCCGACGATGGCGACGGACGCAAGGTCCTTGTTCGCCGGGTCCAACGCCTTCGCGACCGCGTAGGCGCAACCGGCGCCGCTCGCGACGTCGGAGCCCGCTCCCTCGAGGTGCGGGTTCAGCATGAGGATCCGGTCCTGGGATTCCGCGAATCGGAGGAGGTCGCTGCGCAGCACCTTCGGAATCTCCCGTTCCGTCGGCACGTGATGGTCCGTGATCACGGCGTCCAGGCCATGGAGCGCGTGCATCATTCCCGCTCCGAGGTCGATGAACCAGACGAGCGGCGTCCCCCGGCGCTTCAGCTCCGTCACGACCGGCTCATCGAGCTTCTTGACGAACGCGACTTCGTGGGTGATGCCCGCCCGGTCGAGGGCCTCCGAGGCGATCGCTCCGCCCGTGATCCCGTCCGTGTCGATGTGCGTCACGATTCGGACGAGGGGAGATGCGCGAACGCGCTCCGCGATCTCCTGGGCGACCGCATCCATCGGCCCATCCAGCGGACGACGCGTGCTTGAATCTTTGGGAGAGGCACGCGAATGGAGACGGCGGCTCGGGTTCACCGCATTTCGTGTGTTATCGTTAAATAACGATAACAGTTTGAGTCGAAGAGTCTCGCCGAGCCAAAGGAGGCATATCCTCGACTGGCCTTCGTCCCGCTGTGATCCACGTCACGGCGACGGGCCTCGTCGTCAAGGGAGGGCGGGTGCTCCTGGGGAAGCGGACCAGCGCCGTCCGGTTTGCCGGCATGTGGGATGCCTTCGGAGGCCACCTGGTGCCGTGCGAGGAACCTGCGAGCGCCTTGGTCCGAGAGCTCGAGGAGGAGCTCGGGATCCGAGCGGTCCAACCGCAATTCCTCGGAATCTACGAGGACGTCGATCCGACCTCTCGCGACCTCTTTCGACATTACCTCTTCCTCGTGACGCGCTGGGAAGGCGAGCCCCGGATCGCGAACGAAGAACATTCCGAGACCCGCTGGTTCACTCCGGAAGAAGCGATGGCGTTGAACGTCGCCCCGTCGTTGAAGGAGTCGATTGGCCGGATGCTCCCGACGAAACCTTAAGCGGCTCGCCTTCCTTCGACCGGTCGGTTGGGAGACATGGCGGAAGACACCGAGGTTCGGAAAATCCTCGAGCACATCCGGACGATTGCCGTGGTCGGTTGTTCGAAGGATCCGGCGAAGGACGCGCACCGGGTCCCGAAGTACATGCAGATGCACGGATACCGCATCATCCCGGTGAACCCGACCGCCACGGAGATCCTCGGAGAGAAGGCCTATCCCTCCCTCGATGCTGTGCCTGTCCCCTACGACGCGGTCGACATCTTCCGCCCTTCGGCCGACGTTCCTCCGATCGTCGACCAGGCGATCAAGGGTCCCGGGAAGGTGATCTGGATGCAACTCGGAATCCGAAACGAGAGCGCGGCACAGAGGGCCCGCTCCGCCGGAAAGATCGTGGTCCAGGATCGCTGCATGATGCGCGACCACGCGCGGCTATTCGGCGGCGACGTCCTCGAATGAGTACCCCGCGAACACGACGGCGACGCTGGGACCGGCACCCCTCCTCGCGGCCGCGCTGAGGGCCTCAACTTCTCCGAGCACGCTGATCGCGGCGGGCGGCGCGTTGAACTTCGTCTTCGCGGCCCAGTCGTAGAGGGATCGCAACCGCGGCTCGGGGACGATCCCCACGCGATACGGCCCGAACACCCCTCGTTCCAGCTTGATGGTTGGGCTGATGCCGGCGAAGGCTTGGACCGGGATCTCGATCCACTCCGCGCCGTCCTTGGGGAACAGTTCGCGGAACACGTCGTCGCCAAGGCTCTCTTCCGCAGCGACGAACGACGCACGTCCCTCCTCGGATTCCCAGACCCGCCCGAGTCGCGTCCCGGCGGACACGACCGCATGGTCGAGCCAGGCCAGATCGTGGACCCGCGGGATCGAGGCCCTCCGGGTCCAAAGGACCTTCGCGACGAGCTGGTATCCCTCGCGGAGCGCCTTCGCCTCGGGAGATTTCGTGCCCCCGGCCCTCTGGGCCTTGTCGAGGGCGGCGGCGACGGCGGGCTGGGACGTGAGCACCGTCTGGAAGTCGACGACGCGCAGGAGTCCGCGCCACCCCATGGGACCCGCCAGGATTCGCGCTGAGAAAAGGGTGTCGGCCGATCGACGTGGTCGTACCTGCGTCCACGGGGATTGGACGCGACTCAGTTCAGTGCAGGACGACCGACTTCACTCCGTCGACCTGTTTGATCATCGGGAGGAGTCTCTCCGGGACGGGCGCCTCCGTCACAATGAATCCGTGCGGATCGTCGACGATCTCGGGGTCGTCCATGATCACCTGGCGGACCGAGATGCCCGCTTGGGCAATGATCGAGGTCACTCCCGCGAGGATGCCCGGCTTCGATGCGTTCGTCGGGACGATCTCGATTGCGCCCCAGTTCATGAGGGGCGCCACGTCGCGAAGGTGGCAGGCCGGTTGCAATCGATCGAAGAAATTCCCGAGTTCGGGGTTCTTCGCGATCGTGTCGACGGTCGCCGTCACGACGCGTCGATCGACGCTGGCGGCGCGGGCCAGCGAGGTATCGGAGATTTTGATTCCGGCAGCGTACACGCTGCCCTCGTGGACCCGAAGGCCGTACATGACCATGAGCTGAGCGACCTTCTCCTGCGCAGGAAATCCTTTAAAGTATGGACGCAACCTCGACCACATGCCCAAACCAACGCAATGCACGAAAAGGTCCCATGGAGTTTAAATCCTCTCGGTTTCACATGTA
>Ga0209803_1001661_pt1 | contig 14460 bp, 14 predicted proteins | sample GraSoiAngelo_138_FD_185895 | JGI IMG/M metagenome (GOLD analysis project Ga0209803, IMG submission 185895) | Grasslands soil microbial communities from the Angelo Coastal Reserve, California, USA - 14_0929_09_40cm (SPAdes) (version 2) | ecosystem: Environmental > Terrestrial > Soil > Grasslands ...
CCCGATCTCGCCTACTTCACGCGTCAGGCGGACATCCTCATCGCAGCGATGGGATCGCCGAACGCTATCACGGCCGGGATGGTGAAGCCCGGCGCCGTCGTCATCGACGTGGGCAACAACTGGATCGAGGACGAGAGCCGCGGGTCGGGCCGCCGCCTCGTGGGCGACGTGGACTTCGAGGGCGTGCGGCAGGTAGCAGCGGCCATCACGCCGGTCCCCGGCGGCGTGGGCCCGATGACGGTGGCGATGCTGCTCTCGAATACGGTGATGCTGGCGGAGCAGCAGGCGGGGCGGCACTAGTCGATGGTCGAACCTGACAACGGATTGGCTGTCAACGGATTCGTTTAGCGGATAAAGGGATTCGCTACATCTGCTAATCCGCTCGGCAATTCACTGACAGCCAATCCGTTCCGATTCGACGGTCGGGAACCGATCTACTTGCATCGGTGTATCTCTTCCGAAAACACTGAGAGGAGGTACGCACAATGCATCGAATAGCAGCGATGATCTTGGCCGTGGCAGTGAGCGTTCTCGCGGTAGCCGGAGGGGCGCCCGCCGAGGCCGGTGGCGGCTGCCATAATGGCGTGTTCTCAGACAGGACCGGCGCGCAGGTTGAGCTGAGCAAGAACTGCTTCGAGCCGACGGTCGTCCGGATCCAGCAGGGACAGCAAGTGACGTGGACCAACAACGACCCCGATGCGCATGCCGTAACAGGTGCCGCTAACTCCTGGGGAATGACGGGCAGAGTGGGAAAGGGAGGAGAAGAGATCGACCCGGGGCAGTCAGTATCGTACCAGTTCGATAACCCGGGCGTCTTCCCTTATTTCTGCATCTTCCATCCGAGTATGACGGGCGCGGTCGTCGTCGGCGACGGCCGGGCGGTGAGCAGCGGGACGTCGGCGGGCGTCGGCGTGAGCGCGGTCTCGGCGCGGGTGCCGGGCAGCGACGCGAACCGTGCGTCCGGAGCCGGGAGCGCCTCGACGGATTCCGGCGACGGCGTTGCCATTCCGCTGGTTATCGGCATCGGGGTTCTCGCGGCGATGGGCGGCTTCGCGGCTGCGTTCGTCCTTCGCCGGAGGTCAACGCCGAGCTAGGCGTGATTCACACGCCAACTCCTTATCCCGCAGGGACCAAGATGGTGTCGAACTGGGGCGAGGCGCGCCTCGCCCCTCGCGTTATGGCGATATAGAGCCCCAGCCGCTGATCACATCGCCGTCGTTCCACTCGGGGTCGGCGTCCATCAGGGCTCGCCACCGCTGGTAGAAGGCATCCTGCTCGGGGTCTGCGGCGTTGGCCCGATAGCTCTCTTTGCTATCGAAGACCGCGACACCCATCAGGCCGCCGTTATCGAGCTTGAACATCATGCCTCCGACAGCGCCTTTGACCTTGGGACGGCGCTCTCTCTCCCATTCCTCCATGAGCCCGATGATCTCCTGCTCTTTGCCGGCCTTGGGGCGAATCCTGTATACCGAGCCGTACATCGCAACCTCCTCTTCTGAGCTAGACTCGTGACCATTCTATCTCGACACCGTCCCGGTCGCCGATCGCCTTCGAAAGGAGGTTGATTAGCTCCGAATCGGCGCCGCTCTGCTGCATGATTTCGACCGTCGTGCGGTTGATGTAATAGTCCCTGTCCTCCGCGTATTCCTCCTCGAGCTGGTCGACGAGGAACTGCAACTGCTCTTCGCTGATCGTTCCCAGGTCGGCGCCGGTGTCCTTGTCTCGAAGCGCGATCATGCGACCATCACTGCATGCTGGAGCCGTCCATGCCGCCCGCATCCATGGACGGTGAATTATCCATCGCCATCGGCAGAGCGTCTGGGACGAAGACCACGAGCGCGCCGTAGGCGATGAGAGCGAAGGCGGCGAGCGCCGCGATCTGCCGGCCGAATGCGGTGGACTTCTCGGCGAAGATGAGTAGTGTGATGAGCGCGAGAACGGCGATGTTCATCATCCCGAGCGGGAAGAGGATGACGAACAGCAGCCAGCAACAGCCGAGGCAGTAGGCAGCGTGTTCGAGGCCCATGCGGAAAGAGCCGGCACAGCCGTCGCGCCAGGAGTTGAGGATGAACGCTATGGGCGTTCGGCACTTGTTGAGGCAGACATACTTGAGCGGCGTAAGCTGGTAAATGCCGGCCGCGATCAACACGCCGCCTCCGATGCGGGCAGCATTGTCCATGATCCACGTCGACTGAGCCGCCAGTTCATCACCCGCGACGGCTACTCCGTAAGCAACGACACCGGCCAGCGCCCATAGCAGCAGGTAAGAGCTCGCGAAGACCCACGTTGGCACAAAGGTCTGCCCACGATCCGCGCGCTTGGTGTGGACGCGCGCGAACATCATGATCATAGGCGCTGCCGTGGGGAACATGATGGCCACCATCATCGCGATCCAGAGCGCTATCCAGAGGGGCGCGCTCATGCCCATCGTCAAGCTCATGTCTTCGTCCATCACGGCGGCCTGCCAGATGAGGACCGCCCATGCGGCCACGGCGAGGACGAGAAGTGAACCGAGAATAAGATTTCGCTCGCGGGGGAGTGGGTAAGACGACGGGAGCGCGGACTCAGCCATCAGCGATAAGTCTCCTCCCGTTCAGAATCGCGCCCGTTGTCGCTACACAATACGGGACGGCGTACGTCAGCGGTATCTTCCAGTAAAGGGACTGCGGGAAATCGCCACGCAGGATGATGTTGCCCTGGTTGATCGCGGTCAGGATAGTGCCCACGATCAAGGCGACAATAAGCGAACGCCGCATCAACGGGCCGTACGTTAGGGCGCAGCGCAAGCAACGCAGTAATGCGCCTTCGGGCGCCCGTACTTCGTACAGCGAGCGCTTTGGCGCCACGTGGCATCGCGCGCATGAATTCTCCGTCGATGACTGTGCCGTCACATGCCGACGGGTGGGTCAGGCGCGCCAGTTGAACTCGTGCAACGTGCCGGAGTCACCCTCCCAGGCGCGCATGTCGGGATCGGACCAGCGGCTGCCCTTGCTGCTCGCCAGGTCCATACTGTCGATCTGGAAGCCGGCCTGTGCGGCCGCGCCCGCGACCTTCGTCGACTGCCCCGCCGGGTCCTTGATGGGCCGCAACCTCGCCTGACCGATGTTTCCGACCGTAACCGAGGGATTATTCCCCCACTGGATGTCGATCTTCTCGATTCGGATAGGCAGCTTCTTCGTCATTACGGCGTCCCACAACCCTGCGAGATGGCCGCCCTTGTCCCCACCGAAGATCGCCCCCAGTTCGCGACGCTGATCGTCGCTGGCGGCTTCGTCGACGTATATACGGAGGGTACCGCTGCCCGCGAAGAAGTTGCCCGGCCATTCGCCGGCGATGACAACTTGCGTACCCCGCAGGTCGACGCCGTCAGAGTTACCCTCTCTGATGTCGAACGCGAAGGCGCCTCCGCACCAGCCCTGGTCCACCTCACCCTCGGGTCCCAGCCAGCAGGGGCAAAGCATTTTGCAGTTACACAGCTCAAGACTCTGTCCGCTAACGTTCCAGGTCACTGTTAACCCCCTTCCAGCTCGCCCTAATCGAACGGTTTGGCAACGAACCAATTATCGCCGAGGCAATCCCTCTGTCAATAGATAGCGCCTTCCCTTGTCCTGCCGAAAATCGGTACGATAGAATCGCACAGTCGCCCCAAATCGAGAGAGGTCCCCTTATGAAAGACTACCCGGCGGAGAACATTCGCAACGTCGCGCTCGTTGGACATAGCGGCACCGGAAAGACGTCGCTGGCCGAGGCGCTGATGTTCGCCGCCGGCGCCACCAACCGCCACGGGAAGATCGAAGACGGCTCGACGCTCTCCGACTGGGACCCGGACGAACAGAAACGCGGCTTCAGCCTCAACGTATCGATCCTGCCGCTGGAATGGGACGGCCACAAGGTGAACCTCCTCGACACGCCCGGCTACATGGACTTCATGGGCGAGGTGAAATGCGGGCTGCGCGCGGCCGACACGGCACTGATTGTCATTGACGCATCATCCGGAGTGCAGGTGGGGACGGAGTTCGCCTGGCGGTTCGCCGAAGAGCAGAGGCTGCCGCGCGCCATCTTCATTAATCGTATGGACCGCGACAACGCCGACTTCAGCGGGACGCTGGCGCAAATACAGTCGCTATGGGGCAACAAGTGCCTGGCGCTTGAGCTTCCGGTAGGCGCCCAGCAGGCGTTCCAGGGCGTCGTCGACCTGCTCACCATGAAGGCCTACATCGGCGAGAAGGCCGAGGAAGGCGAGATTCCGGCCGAAGTTGCGTCGCAGGCGGACCAGCTGCGCGAGAAGCTGATCGAGGCCGCGGCCGAGACGGACGACGCCCTCATCACGAAATACCTGGAGGGAGAGGAGCTGTCAGCCGAGGAGCTAAGGGGCGGTGTGCGCGCCGGCATCATCGCCGGTAACCTCGTCCCGGTCTTCACCGGCTCGGCAACGAAGGCGATCGGCGCCCGCCGGCTGCTGGATTCAATCGCCGCGCTCTTCCCGTCGCCCGTTGATCGCCCGGTCAGCGTGGACGGCAAGGATCTCGCGCCCGATGCTTCCAAGCCGCTGGCGGCCCTGGTCTTCAAGACGACCGCCGATCCCTATGTCGGGCGCCTGTCCTACTTCCGGGTCCTTTCCGGTACGCTCAAGTCGGACTCGCAGGTCTGGAACCCGAAAAGAAACGCAGCCGAGCGCATCGGTACCGTATATCACATCGTCGGCAAGAACCAGGAGCAGGCTCCTCAGATCACGGCCGGCGATATCGGCGCGGTGGCCAAGCTGGCGGACACCCACACGGGCGATACGCTCGGTACCCGCGAGAACGCAGTCACGCTCGAGCCGATTTCATTTCCGCAGCCGTCCTTCAGCGCCGCGATTTCGCCGAAGACCAAGGCTGATCTCGACAAGATGGGTACGGCGCTCAACCGCATCGTCGAGGAAGACCCGAGCCTCCGACTGGAGCGCAGTCCCGATACCGGCGAGATGATCCTTTCAGGCCTCGGTGACTCGCATGTCGAGGTTGCGCTGGAGAAGATCAGGCGCAAGTTCGGGGTCGACCTTGAGATGCACATGCCGAGAGTGCCTTATCGCGAGACTGTGAAGGCGACGGCGCAGGCCGAGTACACGCACAAGAAGCAGACGGGCGGCCACGGCCAGTTCGCCCGTGTCGCCCTCGAGGTGGAGACGTTGCCGCGGGGGACAGGCTTCGAATTCGTCAACAAGACCGTCGGCGGGGTCGTTCCCAAGCAGTACATCGGCTCCGTCGAGAAGGGCGTCACAGAGGCCCTCAGCGATGGTATCCTCGCCCACTATCCAATCGTGGATATGCGCGTGACTCTGTATGACGGTAAAGAACACCCAGTGGACTCGTCGGATATCGCGTTCAAACTGGCCGCGGCGCAGGCGATGAAGAAGGGCGCGCAGGACGCCCAGCCCTGCCTTCTGGAGCCGATCATGGACCTGCAGATTACCGTCCCTGAGGCGAATACTGGCGATGTGATCAGCGACCTCAACGGCAAGCGGGCGCGGGTTCTGGGCATGACGCCGTCCGGCACGATGACGACGATCGACGCGCAGGCGCCGCTCGCGGAGGTCCAGCGCTACGCCGCCGATATGCGCTCGATCACCCAGGGCCGCGGCTATTTCACAATGAGCCTCTCGCACTACGAAGAGGTCCCCGCGCATCTAGCGCAGAAAATCATCGAGAACGCAAACAAGGAGCGAGAGGCGGCCCGCGCCTAACCTTGGTCCAGCAAAGACTTTCGTCGGTATCCCGCGAACCGCTGGCGCTCCAGGAGTTCGCTCTGCTGATGGCGGACCCGGTCTTCTACGGCGTCGGCGTGCCGCGGGGCGACGGCCGGCCAGCGCTTGTGCTTCCCGGCCTCTTCGCGAACGACTTCTATCTCCAGCCGATGCATTCGTGGCTCGGCCGTATCGGCTACCGCCCGGTCCCATCGACTTTCTGGGTGAACGCGGGTTGTCCCGAGCGCCTTACTGGGCAAGCAGAAGAGGCGCTCGAGCGCCGGCTCTCACGCTCCGAACGGCCGGCTGTGATCATCGGGCACAGCCGCGGCGGCATCCTCGCGAAGGCAATCGCGACCCGCCTCAGCGAGCGGGCCTCGCACCTCGTACTGCTCGGCTCGCCCGTCGGCGCGATGATGCGCTACAACTGGGGAGATGCAAGGAACGCCCCGACCGCCGCTTCGCGTACGCTCGGCGAGGCGAGTAGCCGCATCCGTAATCTGCTTGATCCCGACTGCGACGCGCCCGGCTGCGGATGCGCGTTCTTCGCTGATCTGCGCGCGCCGCTCAATCGGAGTACGAAGGTGGTCTCGATCTACAGCCGCGATGATCCGATCGTCCCTGCCTGGAGTTGCCAGATCCCTGGCGCCGAAAATATTGAGGTCAGTGGCACGCACTCGGGTCTGGCGTTTAACGGCGCGGTCTACAGGGCGCTGGCGGAGCAGTTGAACTCGGGCTAGCGACCTCTCGGCCGCTGTCTAGTCGCTTTCAACGACGTCCGCATCCACGACCTTCCAATCCGAGCCGACCAGCGACCAACGTGCCAGGACTTTGAATGACCGAGGGCCGATGTACTTGACTTCGTAGAGCCAGTCGTCTCCATCTGGCCGGTTGCCCAGAAGCTCGTAGTCACTAATCTGAATCGCTGTCCCACCGCCCACCTGCTGCTGGAGTTTAGCCATCGCACGTGGTTCCAGGTCGTTCATGATCTGAGCGATGTCCATGGAGACGATCGCTCTGGCATGGCGGTGGACGATATCATCGATCGCGCCCGTCTGACCCATGCTTATTCGACGGCGACGGGGTCGCCGAGGTCCTTTAGAGTGCCGTCCTTCTGGATCTCGACGGGCTGGAGGGTCTGGATGGCGAAGTGGTCCTTGGGACCGAGGTTCAGTTCGACTCCTTTCAGCATCAGCGACGAGTGGAGGTGCTGGATCGACTCTGCGGCGTGGAGTACGCCCTCGCGCGTGATGCTCTCGCAGGAACGTTTCAGCGTTTCAACGACGGCCTCCGCGAGCGACTGTCCGTAGACCGTAAGCGTGCTCACGATCGGTCCGCCGTAAGTCTCCATTATCCGCCGGTGCTCTCGCATCGGTGGCGTTTCGGCGTCGTCGATCGCGCTAAGCAGATATTCCGTCGAGATTGCCCCATCCAGGTTAGCAAAGCCCTTGACCAGCTGCTCGGCCAGCGTCCCGCCGCCGATTTCTCGTGCCAGAGCGCTGGGCGAATTAACGTAACTGACGAGCCACTTCGGCCTGTACCCGTCCTGTTCGGCTATGCGGAAGACGTTTGCGGACACTTCCGGCGGCAGCGCCAAAACCACAGCCTCCGCTCCTATGTCGCGAACGGCAACCAGCTGCGCCTTAATTGCGTCCGGCGAGGGATCAACTCGCTGCGATGAGACAACGAGATCCTTGTTGTCAACGGCATCCTGCACTCCGCGCAGATAGTCGTTCCCGAATTGATCGTTCTGCGCCAGGATACCGATCTTCTTACCCTTCAAGTGATCGTTCAAGTATCTGGCGAGGACTTTCGCATCTGTCAGATAGTCTGGAATATATCCGATCGTCCACGGGTATTTAGCGACATCACCCCAGCCCGACCAGCCGGTGGAGACGAATAGATCCGGTATGCCGTCCGCGGTGTTGCCGTCGCCGTTGGGGTCGTTCAGATAGGCGGCGACGGGGGTGTGCACCGGAGTGCCCACCGCGCCGATCATGGCGAGCACTTGGTCCTGCTCGACGAGCTTCCTGGTCGTCTCGAGAGCGCCTTGCGGTGTGTAGTGATCATCTTCCGCGAGCAGGTTGATCCTGCGCCCGCAGACGCCGCCGTCTTCCGCGTTCAGCTTATGAAAGTAGGCGTGGATAGCCGCCGTAATAGTGCTGTAGGGGGTATCGGCCGAGCCCGACAGGTCGTTCGTCATGCCGAGCCTGATCTCGGTCTCGGTAACACCCGGTCCATGCGGGCCGCCGCGCCCTGCCACCGGCGAAGGCGATGGTTCAGCCGTCGGCCCGGGCGCCTTCTCGCTGCGGCCACACGCGGCCGCGAGCAGGGTTATCGACACTATAATCAGTGAACTGTAGAAACACTTATACAGAATTGCCACACCTCAGGCGACTATCCTAGCGCCTGCGTCAACATTCGTCAAAGTCTACGTAGGAAACGACGAAAAGAAGGTATGGATTCGTTACATGCGCGCGAGGGCTAGCGTCCGCCGCGCAAGCGCGGATCGAGTACGTCACGTAGCGCGTCACCCAGCATGTTGAAGGCGTACACGCAGACGAAAATGGCCAGTCCGGGCATGATTGAGAGCCATTCGTGGCCAACTCCGTGAATGCGCCCGTCTTGATCCAGCAGCTGGCCCCAGGTTGGGAACGGCGGCTGAATGCCGAACCCGAGGAAGCTAACGGTTGCTTCGGCCAGCACGGCGGCGCCGAGGTTCACGCTGGCGAGGACGATAACGAGCGGCATGATGTTAGGCAGGACGTAGTGCCACATGATGCGAACGTTGGAAGCGCCGAGCGCGCGCGCCGCCTCCATGTACACGTTCTCCTTGATAGCCAGCACCGCACTTCGCACGATACGAGCCCCATAGCCGGCGAAAATGATACCGAGAGAAAAGATGACCACACTACTGCGGAAGAACGTATACCATATCCAGTCGCCGTTTTTGGGGTCTAAACCCACGTTTGGACCGCGCCCCAGGCCGAGGAAACCGTCGCCACCGGTGCCGAGGACGGAAAGGAACGTGATCAGAAGAAAGATCGGCGGCAGCGCCACCCAGACATCTACCAGTCGCTGAGTGGCCATGTCTGTTCGCCCGCCGAAATAACCGCTGACGCCCCCGACAAGCACTGAAAGGAAGGCTGCGACCACCACCGTTCCGAGACCTGCTAACACCGTCACTTGACTGCCGATGACCATCCGGCTAAAGAAATCCTTCCCCAGGATGTCCGTCCCGAACCAATAAGTACTGTTTGGCGCCTGCAATGTGTCGCTGAAGTGTGGCTCCCCGTATGGGTAGCGGGCGATCCAGGGAGAGAAGACGGCGACGACGATTGTCAGAATGAGAATTGTCGCACCGAAGGCGCCGAGCGGCTTTCGCCGTGCGAACGAGATACCACCGGCGACCCAGCGCCGCCAGGCTGGTGGGTAAGGCTTCTCCAGCGCCTCGAGTCGTAGTGCTTGTTCGCTGACCGCCATGCCCGGGTTACCTATGCATAGCGAATACGCGGGTCAAGCAGCGAGTAGGCCATGTCGACGACAAAGTTGGTGAGCACGACGACTATCGCCACAACCAAAAGCACGCCCTGCACGGCGACATACTCGCGCTGGGTGACCGCCTCGATTAGCATCAGGCCAAGTCCCGGCAAGCCGAAGATGCGCTCGAGCACGACTGATCCGCTGACGAGGATGGCGATCTGGACGCCGATCAAGCTAAAGACGGGAATGAAGGCGTTTTTGATCGCATGTCTGACCACAACGGTCCGTTCGCGCAACCCCTTTGACCAGGCGGTCCTCACGTAGTCCTGCCGCAGCACCTCCAGCATCTGGCTGCGCGTCAGACGCATAACTGAGCCGGCCAGCGCGAAGCCCAAAATCGCCGCCGGCGCCCACATTTGCCTGATGTTCGCCTCTGGGTCCTCCCAGAAGTTCTTATAAATCGAGGGAGGTAGTAGCCAATCGCCGATGGACTTGGGTAACCCCCAATCATGCCAGCTTCCTACGACGACAAAGTACATAGTGCCCAGCCAGAAGGAAGGAAGCGCCAGCATGAAAATCGAGAAGCTGCGGGCGGTATGGTCCACCATCGTATCCTGCCTCATCGCCGAGATAACTCCTATCGGCAGGGCGATGATTAACGAGAAGGCGAGTGCCAAGCCTGATAGCTCGAGCGTGACCGGTGTTCTGTTAACGAGCTCACCGCCGACCGATCTACGGCTGCGGAAGTACTCGCCGAAATCCCCGTGCGCAACCCCTCCGATCCATTCGCCCCACTGCTTGAAGGCGCCCAGAAACCTGGAGCCCAAGATGGTGTCATTTATGCCAAGGTCGTTCTCGATCTTCTCTTTGGTCAGCTCCTGGTTGTAGGTGGAGGACTCGGCGAAGATAAGGTCGGCGATATTGCCCTGGAGGATCTGGAGGAGGAGCGTAATGAGCAGGGTAACGCCCAGCACGGTGGGTACAACAAGCAGCGCCCGGCGGATGAAATACTGGCGCACCTCCCGCGCTTAAGAGCCTTAGGCCCCCTCCTTACGCCGGCTTATCGAGGTACATATCGACAGCAGTCTCCACCCCGAAGCCATAGCCCCGGATCAGTTTAATGTTCTTTACCCACGGCTGGTAGACGTAGGCGGTCGATACACCGGTCCAGGGCACCAGCCACATGCTCTCGGCCATCGTACGCTGAACGTCCCGCACCAGCTCTACCCGCTTGTCCGCGTCGAGCTCTTGCGCCTGCTTGGTCCAGAGGGCAATCAGGGCGCCGTCACCGGCGGGTGAGGGATCACCCGTCTTCGGCAGGTCCGCGGCTGCCACTGCGCCCTTCGGTCCCCAGTTGTGCCGTCCACTGCTGGGATGGAACACGGTGAAGAAGATGTTGTGCGGATCAATCGGGCTCCCGGTAAGCGGCGCCAGACCGAAGCTGTTCTCAGGAATGTCACCAAGGAACGTAGTCTGGAGGTAGCCCGCGTATTCGCCGAGATCGAGGGTGATGCGAAAGCCGGCTTCGGCGGCGCTGCTGGCCACCGCGTCCATCTGAGACTTGAAGCCGGGACCATAGACGTTCGAAGACTTCGCCGTCAGGTCAAGACCATTAGGATAGCCGGCCGCCGCGAGCAGCGCCTTCGCCGCCGCCACGTCCCGCTTGTAGTACTTAGCGTTCGGACCGAATGTGCTGGCGTCTTTAATGGGATCGACCCAGAAGCGGTCGTACTGAGACACATGCGTGATGCCGGAGCCACCGCCTGTCGCTTTGGGCTGGTCGAGCGCGCTCAGGATTCCCGGCCGGTCGATAGCCATCGAGAGCGCCTGGCGGACTCGCACGTCATTGAAAGGTGGGTTCGCGAAGTTGAAGTAGGCGCCTCCCCATACGTGCTCCGGCCCGGTGAAAAACTGCCCCTGAGGCAACTCACTGCGCCATCGCGTCCAGAGATCTGAGGAGCCAAGGGACCCATCGAACGTCTCGTTCTTCAGGTTGGCGAGAATCTGCTCGGGGTCGGCCGTTAGCAGGCCTTCAAAGCCGTCCATATACGGCTTCGGAGCATCGTAGTAGTCCGGGTTCTTGCGCCATTTGATGACTACGTTCGGCTGCCAGGAGTCGAAGATCCAGGGGCCAGAGCCGATCGCCTGCTTGCCGACTTGGTCCTTGTTGTCGAGAAGCTCGGCCGGGATAACCCAGGGGCCGCCGTCGTTGTTCGCGAACAGGACCTGGAACGCCGGGCCGAACGGCTGCTTGAGCTTAATCGTGAACGTCTTCGGATCGACCACCTCCACGCTCGCCACCTGCGCCAGCCAGTTGCCACGGTTTGGTGACTCCGCCGCGAAGATGTCGATGGAGTGTTTAACATCATCGGCCGTAACGGCACGGCCGTTTACAGGCGCGATGTTGTGGAACTTCAGGTTATCGCGCAGTTTAAAGTTGAACGTCGTGCCGTCCACGACTTCGGGCACGGTAGCGCAGGCGTCGCCCTCGACGTTGCTGAAGTCGATCTGGACGCTCTTCACGCCTTCCACGTCCTTGGTCGCGCCGGGTGCGAACTTCAGCAGACGGCTGTAGTGGTACGCCGCCGGGATCTGAGCCAGGAAAGTGAGCTGCCTCTGGGGATCGAGACTCGGCGGGTTACCTGTCGAAAGCCCGACGAGGGGCCCCCGGAAAGTACCTCCGGCCTTCGGGGACGAGACGGCGGTTGCTGTCGGCGCGCCTTGTTTCTCGTTGTCGCCCCCGCAGCCGACGACTCCGGCCGCGGCGAGTCCCGCTGCAGTTACCGCCGATGTCTGAAGCAGTCGGCGGCGGCTCAAACGAGTGCGCCAAAACCGGCTCCAGTAGTCGCTGTCCGTTGCCATTGCTGCCTCCTTTACAATGGCCGCCTTACCGGCCCCCGGGACTCTGGCTGACCGCATTATACGCTGGGATTTCACGAATTACAATTCAGCGCGGCGAGTTTAGAGGGCACTGGATTGCAGTTGTTTTCCCCCTCCTCAACTACGGTCAGCAGTCCTGCTATTTATACGTAAAACGCGTCGCGCAGGTTTCGGTTTATCCCTCCGCCCCGGCAGTCCTATCGCTATCAACGACGCGGACAAATCGGTGCCTGCCGACGCGGATCATTGTCTCCCGGCGAACGGTTACCCGGATGTCTTCGACAGGTACTCCGTTCGCCTCGACGGCGCCCTGAGAGACCAGGCGGCGCACCTCGGACTTACTGGCCGCTATTCCGGCCGAGGCGAGTAACTCCGCCAGGTCGATATCGATGCTCACGGCTCCGTCAAATGGCACGCGCAAATCGTGCGCTTCCTCGGGCGTCTCTCCCCTGCTGAACACACGCCTGAACTCCTCCTCCGCCTGTTGTGCCGCGCTTGCCCCGTGGAACTGCGACACGATTTCGTGGGCCAGCCGCATCTTCTGGTCACGCGCACCCGCACCTCCCCTTTCGACGGCCTCGCGGATGCCCGCGAGTTCGTCGACTGGGACGTCCGTCAGAAGCTCGAAGTACTCGCCGACGAGCTGGTCGGTGATCGACATCAGCTTTCCGTACATGTCGTGCGGCGGGTCATTTAGCGCCACGTAGTTGCCCTGGCTCTTGCTCATCTTGACGCCGTCTGTCCCGACGAGGAGCGGTACCGTAAAGACGGCCTGGGGCTTTTGTCCGAACTCCGGCTGGAGCTGGCGGCCGACGAGCAGGTTGAACGTCTGGTCGGTCCCGCCGAACTCCACATCCGCCTCCACCGCCACCGAGTCGTACGCCTGGAGCAGCGGGTAAAACAACTCGTGGATGCCGATCGGCTTGCGCGCCGCGAAGCGCTCAGAGAAGTCGCCGCGTTCGAGCATTTGCGCCACGGTGAACTTGGTCGCGAGGCTCACGACGGTCGTAAGCGTGAATTCGTCGAACCACTCGCTCTGCCAGCGGATCTCCGTTAGCTCGCGGTCGACGATTTTCGAGAACTGGCGCAGATACGTCTCGGCGTTGGCTTTGACTTGGTCCGCCGTGAGCATCGGCCGCGTCCTCGATTGCCCTGAAGGATCGCCGATCCGCGCCGTCCAATCGCCTACGATCACGACGATGGTGTGTCCGAGGTCCTGGAGCTGGCGCAGCTTGCGCAGGCCCACAGCGTGGCCGAGCGTCAAGTCCGGTGCGCTCGGGTCGAATCCCATCTTAAGGCGCAAGGCGCGCCCCGACTTCAGGGCTTCTATGAACTCGTCGCGCGGAATAATGTCGACAACGGCTCGCTCAGTGATCCAGCGGAGTTCGTCGTCCGGGGGAACCCGGGCGCTTCGTGTTTTCCGGCCTCGCGCTCCTTGTTCCTCGCTCCTAACCATTCGCCTTGAACCACTCGCGCGTGTTCTCGATATCTTTATGTATTTGAGCGATCAGCGCCTCGGCCGAAGCGAATCTCTCTTCCCCACGTAGGCGGCGCAGCAGGTCGATTTGCATTTCTCGCCCGTAGATATCCTCGTCGAAATCGAGGATGAACGTCTCGACTACCGGCCGCGGCTCGACGTCGAACGTGGGTCGTATGCCGATGCTCGTGCACGATTCGTGGGAGCTCTCACGCACGTACGCCCGCGTGACAAAGATGCCGTAGGCGGGGAGGGCGCGGTCGAGGCCAAGCGCGATGTTCGCGGTCGGGAAGCCGAGCGCACGGCCGCGGCGGTCGCCGGCCACGATCGGCCCGCGCAGCGAGAACGGCCGTCCCAGCAGCCGGCCAACGCGCTCGACATCGCCGGCTCCCAGAGCCTGGCGGATGGCGCTCGAGCCGACTTTCTCGTCTGCTTCAGCGAGCAGCGGCGCTACCTCTACGCGAAAGCCGAGGCGCTCGCCGATCTCTCTCATCACGCCGATCGTACCGGCCCGGTTACGGCCGAGCGCGAAGTCCGGGCCGACGACGAGCAGCCGCATCTCCAGTTCCTGTACGAGCAGCGAGAGGAAGTCCTCTGCCGAGAGCTGCGCTAGCTCCGAGGTGAAGGCGACCACGCCGACTGAGTCGACCCCCTGGCCTTGCAGCAGCTCCACGCGCTCCTCGAGGGATGTGAGGTACGTGATGGCGGTCCCCGGCCGCAGGACCGTTCGCGGGTGCGGGTTGAAGGTAAGGGCCACGGTGGCTAACCCTTCCGGTCGCGCGCGTTCCAGCAGTACGCCTATGAGATGCTGATGCCCGCGGTGCACGCCGTCGAAGACGCCGATCGTCACGCCGCACGGGCGGCCGGGCGCGATGCGCGAAAGCTCGCGTCGCGC
>Ga0209803_1001664_pt1 | contig 14449 bp, 19 predicted proteins | sample GraSoiAngelo_138_FD_185895 | JGI IMG/M metagenome (GOLD analysis project Ga0209803, IMG submission 185895) | Grasslands soil microbial communities from the Angelo Coastal Reserve, California, USA - 14_0929_09_40cm (SPAdes) (version 2) | ecosystem: Environmental > Terrestrial > Soil > Grasslands ...
TCACCTCAGCGGAGAACCCGGTGCCCTGGACCGACCTCCCAGCATCGAGCAACGCCCGTCCGTTCACGATCCCCGGCGTGCCGCCCTGCCAGGCGGCGAACCTCATCTTCGACCTTCTGTCGGCGGGTACATACAACAACGGTGCCGAACGGTCCTGGTGGGACGTAATGGTCCGCAACAAGCGGGGGCCGTGCTTCGTCGGCCCAACGCTTGATGCGACCTTTGCGAATAATGGGGGAGCGCTATTGGTTTCGCCCGAGCGGGTCGGATCTCACATCATCTACCTCGAGAATGGCCCTCAATACCCCGGCATATCGAACCCGGCCGAAGGCTTTACATACAGCGCTAGAGGCCGGATAGAGACGTCTCACTCGTCTCCCTGCACGACAGCTGTGACCCAACTCCAAGTGAGCGCCGGACCAAGCCTTGGAGGCGTCGACTTAAAACCGAATGCGGCCACCGGGTGGGGCACTTGTGTTGGTGAAATGTACCGATCTGAGCTTCACCCGGAAGGCACCGGCGGCGGCTCCGGAGGGTACTCGGTGCAGACTGAGCTCGACGCACCCGCCTTTGCCCATGCCGGTGAGCGAATGCGGTTCCTGATAACGGTGCTGAATGAGCGCCCCGTCACAAGCAAGATTCCCGGGACCGAGGACCCGCCGCCCGAAACCCTAGACTGGTCTCGCTGTCCGACCTATCAGGAGGAACTGGAGGGCGTATCAGGGAGCTTCACTACTCACCGGCTCAACTGCGAGCCCGTGAACCCTATGCCGCCCTACGCAAGCGCAACGTTTGAAATGTATATCGACGTGCCAGCCGACGCGCAGCCAGGACCCTCGGTCCTCTCGTTTGGCTTCGATGACACGGCGTACCAAGAAACGTCGATAAACGTCTGGATCGAGCCCTAGGCAACTAGCCTGTAATAGCGGCAATCGATCCACCTTCCGTTCCCTCGTGTATGCGGCTGCAGCCCCGGACGACCATTCGGCTCATCGTGGCGGTGATCGCCGCCATCGTCTGGCTGTACTGGTCGAACCTGCTGTTCCTGGCGGGGGCGGTGCTCAACGCGCGGGTAGAAGACGCGCGGACGAGCCGTTCGAGCGAGGAGCGTACGGAGCGGGTGGCGCGGGCGCAGCCGTATCGCGTCCGCGCCACCAACACGAGCGCAGCTATACGAAGAGCTTCGACAGGCTCAGGACGAACGGACACGAAGTTGCTTTGACGGCGGTCGGGCGCCTAGACGAGCTGGGTGGCCACGACGAGGATGAAGACGCAACCGGCGGCGATGCCGGCGGCCCAGCGCTGCCATAGCAGGAGCCGTTGCTCGGAGGCCTCGACCTGACCGGCGGCGTGCGCGAGCGCCTTGTCGAGCTGAAGGGCCTGCGCCTCGAGAGCGCGCGAGAACTGGCGCGCCTGCACGGCCTGGCCCTGCCGGAACTGCTTGAGCAAGTCCCGCTGAAGGTGGGCTACCTCGCCGAGGAGTTGCACGAGCGAGTACTGTTCCGGGACGTCGCCCGAGTGGCCGTTGGCGAGGGCGGTGCGCGTCTCGCGCTTTTTCGTGCGGCGGCCGTCATCGGTCTTGAGGTAGGCCCCGCAGGCCGCGCAGAAGAGGGAGCCCGCTTCGGCGCGCGCGCCGCACACGGGGCACGCTGCCCCGGTGGCAGTTGCGGGGGTTTGGTCTGAGTAGGCCATCGTAATGGTTGACGCGGCGCTGGGGAAATCCGTTACGTCAACGGGGGAGATTAGCTGTCAGCCTTCCACCATCAGCCTTCGGTTGTTTACTTTTGTGGATTTGTGCGAGGCGCCTCGCTGCCTGGCGTACGCTGAGATTCCTCGCCTCCACCCCGCTGCCGCCTGCCCCCGCCCCGCTCGCTCGGAGTGACGGGTGGAGGCCGCGTTCACCCTGCCCGGCAAGAATGTTCAGCTGCTGAGCTTTTGCGCCTGCGCTGCGCGGGCGGCGACGCTCTCGGCGCTGAGCCAGACGGCGGCTGTGCGCTGGGCCTCCTCAGGCGTCTCGGACTCGATGCGGGCGATGGTTTCGGCGACCAGGGCGGCCTTGGTATGGGCGTATGCGTCGCGCGGGAAGAAGCCGAGGCGGGACGCACGGCGGAACACGGTCTCTTCGAAGGAGCCGGGGGGCAGAAGCTCGTCGACGACGCCGAGGCGGGCGGCCTGGCCGGCCGGGTAGAGGGCGGCCCCGAGAAGGAGCTCGCTCGCCTGCTGGTGGGTGAGGCGCAGGCGGACGATCTCGAAGGCGGCTTTCGGGAACGAAGCGCCGATCGCAACCTCGTTCAGGCCGATGCGGTAGTCACCTTCCAGGCCGAGCCGGTAATCGCAGGCGAGAAGCAGGATGAGGCCGCCGGCGATGGCGTGACCCCGCACTATGGCGACAGTTGGTTTGGGGAAGCGGAGGAAGTTCAGCAGGCAGTCGCGCAGCGGAAGGAAGGGGTCGCTAGGAGCGCCCGTCGAACTGAGCGCCTGAAAGTCGATGCCGCCACGGAGGTCGAGGCCAGCGCTGAAGAAGCGCCCCTGGCCGGTGAAAACGACAGCGCGCACCGTGTCGTCGTCGCGGGCCGCGTCGAGCGCACCGGAGAGATCGTTCAGGAGCGCCGGCGTGATGGCGTTCGCCGGCGGGCGGTCGAGGGTGAGCAGCCGGACGCCTGCTTCGCGGTCTTCGCTGCGTACGGTGGTCATGCGAACGGCTGACCGTAGCGGTTGTGACTGACCACTTCGCCCAGCGGCTTGCGCTCCTTCTTTCCCTTGCCGACGCGACGCGCCGGAAAGCCAAAGGGGATGATGCAGAGGATATTAGAGTTATCAGGGATACCGAGGATCGCCTTGGCGCCTCCCAGGCCGCCGAAACCGGCCCAGTTCGAGCCGATTCCTTCCGACCACGCGGTGAGCATCATCGATTGCGCGGCCCTGCTTGCGTCTGAAACGGCGAAGCGGCTGTCTTCGATGCAAACGACGACGGCGAACGGCGCCCGTGCGATGTAGGGCCCGGACTGAGCGATCGAGCCGAGCTGCCGTAGCGTGTCGCGGTCGTCGATGGCGATGAAATGCCACGGCTGGCGGTTCATGCTGCTGGCGTTCAGGTGAGCGGCTTCGACGATTCGTCGCCTGGTCTCGGGCGGGATAGGCTTGTCCTGGTACTCGCGTACGGCGAGAAGTGTGCGGACGGCCTCGAAGACTTCCATGGGGCCTCCTTCAGGCTTCGGATTATAGCGTCGGCGCGTGAATCTGTTCCAGGTTGTGGGCCGGGTGACCAAACGCGTCCAAGTGCGTTTAAGCTTGAGGCAGACATCCTTTTTTTGGGGGGCAGATCTTTGTTTCGAAAGTACGTGCTTGAGCCTCTAACGGCGCCCGAGAAAAGGCGGCCGCTGATTGCGCTCGCCGCGGTGTCGTCGCTCGCGCTGGGCGTTCTTGGCTACGCGGTCTTTCCGGGCGGAGACGAAGAGGAAGCGGCGTTGGTCGTCGCATCGCCTTCGCCATCCGCCAGCGCTAGTCCCGCGCCAACGGTCGCACCGGCACCACCGCCGCCGCCTCCTCGGCCCGCGCCGCTACCGCCGCTGTCGGATACACAGTCCATGATCATCGATCGGATAGGCGTCAACGCGCCGGTCGCGGTGTACGGGCTCGACGAGAACCGGGTCCCGGTCGTGCCGACCGGTGATTATGCGGGTGGAGTGGTCGCCTGGTACGACTTCTCGGCGAGGCCCGGAAGCGGGGGGAACGCCGTGTTCGCCGGACATGTGACCTGGAACGGCGCCGCGGTCTTCTATAGCCTGAGCACCCTCGGTGCGGGCGACCAGATCCGGCTGGTAGACGACCGTGGCGCCCAAGTGGTCTACCAGGTCGTGATGAACGAGTCGATGGACCCCAACGACCCGGCGACGCTGCAGATGATGTATCCGGCCGACCGCGACATGCTCACGATCGTTACGTGTGGCGGCTCGTTCTACCGAACGGGCGATCCGGTTTTCGGCGGCGAGTATACATCGCGGACGGTGATCCGTGCGGAACTGGTAAGCATCACGCGGGTTTGAGCAGTCCGCGTAGCCGCTCGGTGCTTCGCGAGCCATAGCCACTTTCGCGCGTCCGTTAGACTACGGGCGTGGACGTCTATCTCGTCGACGGCACGTATGAGCTGTTCCGGCACCACTTCGCCGTGCCTTCACATGTCACAGTCGGTGGCCGGGAGGTGGCGGCGACGCGCGGAGTGCTGGGATCAGTGCTCGGGATGCTCGAGGGTGGCGCTACGCATATCGGCGTGGCGACTGACCACGTGATCGAGTCGTTCCGCAACGAGATGTGGCCCGCCTACAAGACGAGCGCAGGCGTCGACCCGCGGCTGCTCGGGCAGTTTCCACTGCTCGAGGAGGCTCTCGAGGCGATGGGGGTGGTTGTATGGCCAATGGTGGAGTTGGAGGCAGACGACGCACTGGCTTCGGCGGCGGCACTGGCGGGGGAAGCACTTGAAGTTGAGCGCGTGTACATCTGCACGCCGGACAAGGACCTCAGTCAGTGCGTCCAGGGCGAGCGCGTGGTGCAGCTAAACCGGCGCACCCGCGTAGTCCTCGATGAGGCGGGGGTGATCGCCAAATTCGGCGTACCGCCGGCTTCGATCCCCGACTATCTCGCCCTGGTAGGAGACAGCGCTGACGGCTATCCTGGTCTGCCGGGATGGGGCGCGCGTTCGACGGCCGCCGTCCTTATGCGCTGGGTCTGCCTCGAGGAGTTTCCGGCGGAGTGCGCCGCCTGGAACGTGGATGTCCGCTGGGTCGCCCAGCTCTGCAGGACGTTTCACCTGGAACGCGAGCGCGCCTATCTCTTCCGCGACCTGGCAACGCTGCGTAGAGGCGAGCGCCTCTTCGACTCCGTCGAGGCGCTGCGCTGGAGAGGCCCGCGGCCGACGTTCGAGGAGGTGGCGCGCGGGCTGGAGGCGCCGGCGCTGGCCGAACGGGCGCAGCGGTTGGCGGCGAGGCGTTCGATATAGGGAAGCAACGGCCAGCGGAGCCGCCAAGAGGATTGACATACCCGGCGGTATAACTCATACTGCCCGGTATGCAAGCGGCGCCGTTGACCGATTTCAGGCGCAAGCGCGCGGCCCGAACGAGACGGCGAATCCTGGACGCCGGCCTTCGGGTCTTCTCGAAGTGGGGGTACGAGCGTGCGAGCATGGACGACATCGCCCTCGAGCTGGAGGCGACGAAGGGCCTCCTCTATCACTACTTCCGCTCCAAGGAGGAACTGCTGAAGGCGGTCCTCCAAGAGCATCCGTTGCGGGTGGGCATCGAGACTGTGAAGCAGGGCGTACCAGCGGGGGATTTGCGGCAGGCGCTTTCGGACGTGGCCATACTCAGCCTGGGGCAGATGCGAGAACACCGCGCGTTCATCCGCTTTCTGCTGCTGCAGGCGCATTATTCGCACGAGCACGCCGAACTCGTCCGGCGAGAGCTGCTCGATCGCTGGATGGCGATCTTCCAAACGATCATCGCGGCGCACCTGCCGGAGGGGTCGCGGCCCAAGGCCAAGTCGCTGGCGGCGCAGCTAGTCGACATCCTTGTTGCGTCGTTCATACGGAGCGAGCTAGGCGGCCGCCTGCGCGCTGATCAGCTGGAAGCGTATGTGCTGGACGCCGTGCAGACGGTAGCTAGCCGGGTGGAGTCGGTTTCGAGAGATACGAGGTAAAGAGGTCAGAGGTCGGAGGTCACAAAGCCCCGTAGAAGGGAGAGGTGTGATGGTCGCTGAACGCGCGGGTGCGCCCCGCCGTGGCGCACCCACGGCATCACGCACGACTCAGGCTGATTGGGAGGGGTTCGAGTTGCTGCCGCAGCTGCTGGAGATGCGGCCGCTGCGTTTCGCCTACGCCGGCGGTCTTGTCGCCTCCATCCTCACCGGGTACAAGCTGCTGTCGCTTCGTCGCGGCAGGCTCTCACAGGAGGAGTACCAGGATCGCCTGAGCTCCTACCACACCCGGAGCGCTCGGCAGATCTACGACGGGGTCGTACGCCTGCAAGGGCTCATGATCAAGATCGGGCAGACGATCGGGAGCCGGCCGGACACGTTCCCGGAAGAGTACGTGCGCGTGCTTTCGCGGCTGCAGGACCAGGTGCCGCCCCGCAGCTGGCAGTCGATGCGCCCGCACATCGAGCGACAGCTCGGTAGGCCGATCGAAGACGTCTTCTTGGAGTTCAACACAGAGCCGGTGGCAGCCGCCTCGCTGGCGCAGGTGTACAAGGCCCGTCTCAAGGACGGGCGTCAGGTAGCTGTAAAGGTCGTCTATCCGAACATCGAGCGCCTCGTTGACACCGACCTGAAGCTGCTAAGGGCCGTGATCTGGCTGGAAAGCCGGCTGCTCTACTCCTTCCCACTCGAACCCGCGTTCCAGGAATTGGCGGCGAACATCCCGCTGGAGGTGGATATGCTGCACGAGGCGTGCAGCATGGAGAGGATCGCTTCGCTGCTGGCGGACCGGCCCGAGATCGTGATCCCCAGCGTTGTCTGGGAATACACGAGCGACCGGGTGCTAACGATGGAGTACATCGACGGCATCAAGGTGACAGACCTGGAGCGCGGGATCCGGGAGGGACTCGACATAAAGAAGCTGTCGCGGTTAGTCGTCGAGGTGTACGTGGAGCTCATGCTGAAGCACGGTCACTTTCACGCCGACCCGCACCCGGGCAACCTTTTCGCCCTGCCGAGCGACCGCCTGGCGATCGTGGACTTCGGGCTGACGAAGCGCCTCTCGCCTCAGTTCCTAACCGCGTTCAAGAAGATGATCCGCTGCATCTTCACTCACGATGACGAGGGCGTGGTGGAGGCGATGGAGGAAGCCGGCTTCCGCCTGAAGCAAGGTGGGGGCGACGGCTTCCGGGCGACGGCGGAATTCTTCCGCTCGATGACCAACCCCTCGACCTATCGCAACCGCGAGCTGATGGACGCCGCGAACGAGGCTTGGGTGAAGGGTCTGAAGCCGAACCCGATGATGGAAATGCCGGGCGAGATCATCCTGCCCATGCGGGTGTTCGGGCTGATCCTCGGGCTGGGCTTCACGACCGGCCTGGAAGTCGATGTCGCACGCATCGTCCTCCAGTACGCTACGGAGCCGTCGACGGAGGAGGCGCTGGCGACGGGGTAGGAAGACCGCAGCGTGTGCCGGGGCGTGGCGGCACCGAGCGACCGCCTAGTGGGACTGTAAGAACCTCGATTGCAGCGCCGTTGTAGCGCGGGCGCGGGTGAGCGACAAAATACTCGCCGACACATACTCGACACTAACCCTACACTTCCGCTGCAGGACGCTCGTCCAATAGAATCGGGGCGATGAGGCGAGCGCGGATCGGCATCGTCGGGGATTACGACCCCGGCTACATCTCGCATCGTGAGACCGGCGCGGCGCTCGAGGACAGCGGGCGGCGGCTCGGGGTCCGCGTTGATTACGAGTGGGTGGCTACAGACGCCGTCGCGGCCGGAGGGACCGGCGCGCTCGCCGCCTTCGACGGCCTGTGGGCGGCGCCAGGCTCGCCCTACCGCAGCCTCGACGGCGCACTTGTCGGCATCCGTTTCGCGCGCGAGCGGTGCGTGCCGTTTTTCGGCACCTGAGGGGGCTTCCAACATACTCTGTTAGAGTATGCGCGCAATGTCCTCGGGATGGCCGATGCCGCTCACGCCGAGTACGGCGCGTCGCCTGACGAGGCGCTGATTATACCGGCCGCCTGCGCCGTCCCCGAGCCAGGCGCTCCGCGGCTCAGGGGGAAGCAGCGCGTGCGCCTGGCGGCGGGCTCGCTGGCCGAGCGCTTCTACGGGGCGAGTGAGACGTTCGCGGAGTTCCACTGCTCGAATGAGCTGAACCGTCGCTATCAGCCGCTACTCGAGCGCAGCGACTTGCGCGTCAGCGGCGTGGGCGATGAAGGAGAAGCGAGGGTGGTAGAACTAGAAGGCGCGGCCTTCTACGTCGCCACGCTGTACCTGCCGCAGCTAGGCGCTGCTCGGGGAGAGCCGGACCCGCTGATCGACGCCTACGTGCGCGCAGCGGCCGGCGGAGCGGAGTAGCCGGCGGAGGCGGGCGCCGCGGGTTGGGCAGCGCTTGATTGTGGCGGGTCTACGAGTTGATAGCTCTTCGAAGAGAAGCGTTTATTGTGGGCGGAGGCGGTGTTAAGCGAGCCGGGGAATGCTTGATTGTTTTGGCCTTGAACGTCTTTTGATTGAGCACGATCTCGGCGCGATTGTGGTGGGCGCGCGTTCGGGCCCATGGCATCTGTTATCTCTCTGTTCAGGGTAGCGGGTCCGGGAGACGATCTCCAAGGGGTAGATGGCAGCGCCCTGCCGTGAGGGAAGTACCGCGCAATCGCGACAATCGGCGCGCAGTGACAAACAGGGGCCCGTGTAAGGGCCCCTGTTTTCGATTCTCGATGCGCTCTGTTAGTAGCGCGACCGTGACGAAGAGGGCTGCTTGCTGAAGCAGTCGCTACAGTAGACGGGCCGGTCGCCACTAGGTCGGAAGGGCACCTGGGTGTCCTTGCCACATTGCGCGCAGACGGCGTCGTGCATCTCGCGCGGGCCGCGGCCGTAGCCACCGCCGCCGCCGTAGCTGCCGCCGTAGCTGCTGCTGCCGCCGTAGTTGCTGGAGCGGCGGGCCTGCCGGCAGTTGGGGCAGCGCTTCGGCTCGTTGGTGTATCCCTTCTCGCGGTGGTACTGCTGATCGTCCGCGGTGAACGTGAACGATGCGCCACAGTCCTGGCAGGTAAGGGTCCTGTCCTGAAAGCTCATGGATGATGGCCTCCTTTCCTTGATACTTTGGCAAAGGTCCGGCCATCTGAGCGGGGAATCCCCGGTGCGGGGTGCCCGTGCTAACGAACGAAACTATACCGGAGCCCAGCATACCACATCCGGCGGAGCGATTGGTAGCGCGCCCCGCTTGCTTCCCAGTTCGACGGGCGGTGCAATCGGCGTCGCAGCCAAGCATTTGCTCGCGGGATCGTAGCCATCCCCAACGGGATGACGGACGAAGCTGTGTGGTAAGCTTGCACTCAGCTGGACGTTTTGGGCTTCGCAGGCTTTAGCCTGGCAAACTGGGGTCGTGTGACTCGGACCGGTCCAACTTGAAGACGGAAGGGAGGGTCACCATCGGCAGCGATAAGAATCTGAACGATAGATGCTCTTCTCCCTCGTTGGAGTTGACCACCTGCACTCAGGAGTTGGCTCGATGAGCCGTCCAGCTGATGTACCTCCGCCCGGCGAATCAGACTCCACCGAGCACACGCACCACTGGCTGATCGGCGACCAGGACGGGCCGAGCAGCCCTGCGGTATGCAAGGACTGCGGCGAGCGGCGCGAGTTCTCGAACAGCCTGACACGCCGGAAGTCACCGTGGATGACCCGGTCGCGCCTAGCGCAAGAACACGCTGCTGAGGATGCACTGGGCAAGGACGATGATTGAGAGGTCGCCACTCTGCCAGTCATGCCAGCAGCGGTCTGCGGCCGGCGAATTCAGGGCGGGGCGGAGGCGCATGACCGACGGCCTCGAGAAAACCGGAGGCCACACGTCAGCAGCCAAGGCGCCGACAGATTATACCTACTTCACCTGTCGTGACTGTGGCCAGGGATGGATGCTGACTGAAGACAGCAGCGTCGCCCGCTACCTGAGCCGCCGCCGCCTCTGAGCCGCTAAGCGTAGGGGCAGGCCGTAGCCCGCCCCTAGGCTTCGCGATCGAAGCGCTCAGGCGTTTGCCGGGACGAGGAAATCGACGTTGTACTTCTTCGTGATCGTAAGAAGCTTCTCCATGTCGGGCGGGGCTGCCGGCGGAATGGTGAGGCTGCCCGCGGGCTCGCCCAACTCGACGAAGCACTTCTCGAGTCCCGCGGGGGTTAGCCCGATCAGGATACGAGAGTCCTGCGAGCCGGTGATCGTGAACGAGTGCGGGATATCGCGCGGGGCAAATACGAAGGACCCCGGCTTGCCCTGGATCTTCTGGTCGCCGATCATGATCTCCACCTCGCCGTTGATCACATAGAAGAACTCGTCCTCGTTGTGGTGGACATGCGGCGGGGCGCCGCCGCCCGGCGCATTTTGCGCCTCTACAAGCGTAAACGCTCCATCGGTCTCGGCGGCGGTGGCCTTGAAGGTCATCAGCGCGCCGACCATCCAGATGGACTGCCCCTGCTCGCGGTGAAGAGCGATCTCCTTGGTCATTTCGTCCGTCCTTTCTTTCCGCCTAAGGCGGGACTGATAAGTGCCACCAGCGCGCCGCTGACGATTGCGGCGGCCCGGTGCGTGGATACGTCTCGCTGGTTGAACGCCTTCCAGACGTAGAAGTCTGTGAGCGCGGTTGCTTCCTGGATGGTGCGCGGATTCGCTGCGAACGGGCGTAGCGCCTCGCGGACGAGCGACTCGCGCATGGCCCCCTCGTTGCGCACGAAGTCGGCGAGGGCGGGGACTTCGTTTTGCTGGCAGCGGGCGGCCTCGAGCTGGAGAGCGGCGCGCTCGTACATGGCGAAGAGCTCGCGGACGAGGCGGCGGAGGCGGGCATCGAGGGTGGTGAGGCCGGCGAAGATGGCCGGCGTGGGCGGGGCGAGGAGCGTGATGACGTGGCCCGCGCAACCGTTCACGAGGTCGTTGACTGTCGGGAAGTGGTGGTAGACGGTGCGCAGCGCGACATCCGCGCGCTCGGCGACGTCCTGCATGGAGGTGTTGAGGACGCCCTTCTCGTTGTGGAGGTCGAAGGTGGCGTCGACGATGCGGCGCCGCGTATCTTCGACCGCTTGCGCGCGCTTACCGAGGGAGTATCTACGAGGGGCCATCAGCTGTCTTTCTTATTAATTGCCTGCATCTTGCATGCAATTAAATGCCCAACTGAGGTTGCTTGTCAAGGGGGGTAGGCGGGGATCTTGGGACGATTTTCGGCGGGCGCTGTTAGGGACGGGCGGCGGTCATCTCAATTGGCGTCGGCGGCGGGCTTCTCGTCCTGAGGTCCGCCGTGTGGCGATCGGAGTGATGGTGCTATACTCGCTGAGCTCCGTAGCGTACCTTCTCCCCGCGCCCCGGAGGGTAGTGCTTGAGCGGGAGATTTTCGGCCCGCAGGCGGCGACCGGCAGCGGGAGGAGGAATTCCTTGGCGAAAAAGCTTTATGTAGGCGGTTTGTCTTACGACACGACAGACGAGGGCCTGCGCGCGTTCTTCGAGCAGGTCGGCCCTGTCGGTACGGCCAGCATCGCGGTCGACCGTTATTCCGGGCGCGCCCGCGGCTTCGGCTTCGTTGAGATGTTCGAGGACGCGGACGCGACGAAGGCGATCCAGGAGCTGAACGGCAAGATGCTCGACGGCCGGACGCTCACGGTGGATGAGGCGCGGCCCCCGCGAACGGGCGGCGATAGGGGACGCGGAGGTGGCGGTGGTGGTCGCGGCGGGTATGGCGGTGGCGGCGGCGGCGGTGGTGGTGGTCGCGGTGGCAGCGGGTATGGCGGTGGTGGTCGCAGCGGCGGCTACAGCCGCGGTCGCGGCTAGGGCAGACCGCAGAGCGCTGCTCCGAGCGCCGGCGCTTTCGCGGGCCGCGCGTCCCTTGACCGCGGTCGAACATGCCAGGTAACTTGGGGAAGCCGAAACCTGTCAAGTAATGAGAATGGGGGTATCCAATGTCGTATGCGCCTGTCAAGCCTGAGGTCCATCACGCGCCGCTGAGGGTCGCCGATGACACCTGGCTGATCCAGCAGATGTGCAGGAGGCGGCGATCGGGCCGCTGTGGGTCTATCTGCACTCGCTCGTGATCAAGGGGAAAGAGCCGATTATCGTCGATACCGGCACACCGGCGAACCGCGAGCAGTGGCTGGCGGACGTCTTCTCGATCGTCGACCCGGGCGACGTGCGCTGGATCTTCCTGTCGCACGACGACGTCGACCACTCGGGGAACCTGGAGCAGGTGATGGAGGCCTGCCCGAACGCCAAGCTGGTGACCACTTGGTTCATGATCGAGCGCCACACCGGCGCCTTCAACTTCCCGCTCGAGCGCTGCGTCTGGATCAACGACGGCGACTCGTTCTCGGCGGGCGACCGCACGCTGCACGCGATCATCCCGCCGCTCTTCGATTCGCCGACGACACGGGGACTTTACGACGATCGGACAGGCACGTACTGGGCGGTTGACACGTTCGCGCTGCCCCTTCCGGGGCCGATGAACGACATCACGGGGCTGCCGGCGGAGGCCTGGCAGGGCGGCATGGAGATGTTCAACTGCATGAACAGCCCGTGGTTCAAGCTACTGGACCCGGCCAAGTTCGAGCGGCACGTCGACCGGACGCAGAAGCTGGACATCGAGACGATCGCGTCGTGCCATTCGCCGGTGATACCGCGCTCGCACGTCGACGCGGCGTTCAACATGATCCGGCGCATCCCGCACCTGGAGCCGCCGCCGCAGCCTCAGCAGGGAGACCTAGACGAGCTGATGCACTGCATCGCGACGGGGAAGCAGTACGTGTGGGAGCCGGCCCCGCCGCCTAACGGGAGCTGAGCACTCTCCATCTGAGCCGGCGCGGCCTCACGCTCACGGGCGGCCAGCCTGGCCAGTACTGGACAGCGCTGCCGTGCGGGCTTAGATTAGGGACGCCCGCAGCTTGGACCGCGGAAGGGGGCGAGGGCGCCCTTGCGGACGCGCGGGCAGCGAGGTGAGAAATGGGATTCCTGGACCGACTGTTCGGCCGCAAGGGCGATAAGGCGGCACCCGCCGAGGAGCCGGCCGCGGAGGTGGAGTGCCCGCACACGGCGGTCACCGCCCGCTGGGACAGTGCGGCCGACATGGGAAAGACGGAGCTCGTCTCCGCTTACGTCTGCGAGTCCTGCCATGCGACGTTTACCCGCGAGGAGGGTGCCGTTTTCGTGGCGAGGGCAGTCGAGCGAATGCGCGTGAGCGAGGAGGCCCGCCAGGACCGGATGCACTGATGTACTGCAAGAAGCAGTACGTGTGGGAGCCGGCGCCGCCGCCTAACGGGGGGTAAAGGACGAGGCCTGCTGCGGGCGGTCAGAGACCAGAGGATGTCCTAAGGGTTCTTAGCAAAGTAAGGATAGAAATTCGTCGACCGTCAGCCCGGCCTTGCGAATAAGCGCGCGCAGAGTGCCGGGTTTAAGGTGGCCGTGATCCGGCACGCTGAGCGTGGCAGGATGTCTCGGTTTCGTCATAATGATGTGGCCGCCTGCACCGGGTTACCTGGGCGCTCACCCCCGATCCGAGATATTTCGTAGGTTGGGGCAGTGGCCCAGCTTATTGCAGGATGAGAACCGTGCCTCCGCTGACCTTGTGGTTGAAGTTCAGGGCGCCCTGAATCGCCAGCCGGACGCCTTCTTGGGCGCCGGCCGGCGGCTTCCCGATCACGCAGTCGAACTGGAGTATCGCGTTGTGCACGGGACTTCCGCCAACCGAGAGCGTCACATTCATCAACACGTGACCACCGCAGCGGTTATCCGGAGTGCAGCCGAACTCATGGAAGCCGAGGAGTCGGTTCGCCGCCCAGGTACCGCTAACCGGGCCGGCCGCCGTGTGGTGAGTAAAAGTGCCGCCGCCTGAAATCGAATCGGGGTGGATGCTCAGCATACCGGAACCCGCTAGGTCTATGGTGTCGCCGTTGTGGGCCATCGCGATGTCAGGGCACTCGTCGGGGCCGTGGGCGCAGAGCGGACCCGTTCCGAGCAGATACTTGAATGTTCGGGCCCCGCTGTCTGCAGACGTTCCGCCCACGCCGGAGAGCGCGAACAGCGTGAGAACGGCCGCCAGCGCGAGCAGCGGGCGAAAGACGATGGAAAAGGACCGTATCATAATCAGCCTCCCTATTAGGCGTGTTCTTCAGGACCGTTAAGCTGCTGCGACTCACTTGGCCGCATTACCCAAGAAGGGCTTCGTAAGGTTACGCCAGCGGGAGAGTGCAACCATTAAGGATTAGGCCAGAGCGTATTAAAAAGAGATGAATCTTGACCCCTGCCTATCTATGCGCTGAAACGACGGCGGAGGAATATCGCACCCTCCCATGGAGCAAGGCCGGTCGTAAGCCGCCCCCTTCGGGTTTGACCGGTCTAAATCGCTGGTGGAGAGCGCATAGTCGACCGGCGCTTTACGGCAGCGGCAGGTCAGCAGTCGGTGTATCGTCGGTGCGGTTTTCGACGGTCACCGGACGACGTCGGTGGCGTATTTCGCCATCGTCCGGCCGATATCGGCGGGGTTGAGCATTCCCTGCTCATTGAGCGGGAGCCGGCCCAGGTCACGGAAGTACTCGATGTAGAGGTCCGGGGTCATGGTACCGATGAACGTGGCCGGCGCGTCGAACGGGTTCGAGAAGGTGTGCGGAGTACCCACAGGCACGGTGACGCACGAGCCGGCCTCCACGTCGACGCTGTCCGCTCCAGAGGTGAAGCGCAGCTTGCCCTGGGTGACGATGAAGATCTCATCGTGGTCGCGGTGGACGTGCT
>Ga0209803_1001671_pt1 | contig 14424 bp, 19 predicted proteins | sample GraSoiAngelo_138_FD_185895 | JGI IMG/M metagenome (GOLD analysis project Ga0209803, IMG submission 185895) | Grasslands soil microbial communities from the Angelo Coastal Reserve, California, USA - 14_0929_09_40cm (SPAdes) (version 2) | ecosystem: Environmental > Terrestrial > Soil > Grasslands ...
GTGAACCTCATGCCGCCACTCTGACCGGCATCTCGTCGTATGTTCTTCCGCGAAGCAAACGAGCCAATCGACAGCAATGGCGGAATCGAAGATTGACGAAGCTTTGGCGTCGCTGGACGTGCGCCACGTGGATCCGGCGTGGGCGTTGGCGTTGCCACCATTTCCCTTGGCGAAACTGCTTTGGCGTGCGGGTATATTTCTTGCGCTTCGCGTCGCCGCTGACGTTCTGCCTCGCTTGCCTCAGTAGTCGGTTTCATCGACTCATCCTGTTTCTCCTGATTGGGCGTTGGCATTGGCGTTGGATTTGCCGACTTCGCAATGGCAGCCTTTGCATCAGCGAGCGCGTGTTGCTCATCGGCTGTTAGTGGAATCCAGAAAGGCTTGTTTTGCAGATGCACTATTACCCGTTGCTGTATCTCCCGAATGCGCTTGAGACTCTCTTGGCTCTCTTTGAGTGCTGCCTCGGTATAAAGGTTAACATTTGCGACAATACCAGACGCTGCCCATTGCCTCGCCTCCGCCATGTAGCCATCGCAGATCGCTTTGGTTCTGGCGTTCTCATTGTTCATTTCTGCGATAAACGCCCATTTTGCCTGCTCCCACTGATCAAGCCGCGCCTTTGCGTAGATGCCAGTCAATATCACGGCAGCCGCCGCCAGAATCGCAGCAAACACAGTCAGAAATAACTTCATTGGTTTCGGGAGCTGGTCACCGAACGAATTTGACGCGATGCGCTAGTTTTTGGTCGAACGGCTTGCCGATTTTCGCCATCTCTTGGGACACGCGCACCGCTCTGTCGTCACGGTTGCCCTGCGAGATGATCCGCGCCTCCGCCACCCAACTATTCTCGGAGTCCGATTTCTTATTTGTCTGCGTTCGGATTAGGCGGTCGTCCGAATCAAAAAAGAAGTATGCTTTTGTTGTATCCTCGTTTACACCGCCGGCAATAAGGCCGATATACGGCACATAGGCCCAGGCGTTCGGCGAGGACTCCACTTTGAAATACGTCCATAGGCAGCGCGTCTTGTCGTTTGAATAGTCTACGTCGTGCGGCTGACCAAAAACAGCATAGACATCGCGTTTGGTGGAAACTCCTTCACGCAAATTGAGGTATTTTTTTGGGTCCTCGAGTGTCCTGTTGCCGTAGGTTGTGCACCCTGCGAGTAACAGAAGCAATAGCAGCAGTGTGACTGGACGCGGAAACTTCATCTTGAGCGACATACGTGCGGGCGGTCGTTGCAAGCCCGCGTCATTGCGTCGGGATATATCACTTTGGCGTTGCCATGTGGAGAGCAAAACAGGCAACATAGGGGATTCACACCTTCACGCGAAAAAAAGGGAGATGAACACACACGCAGATCGAGCCCGCGCAGGCTGCGATTTTATCGAGCGGGAAAATGACATTGATCCTGATTTTTTTTCGCTCAAAAACATCCGGCCCGAAGAGGCCAACCAAGTCATTGCGGCGCTGGATGCTGAACAGCCTGGTTGGGACGCTAAATTCTGGTTCGAGGAACTTGGAATTATGACTGCCGACAGTGCTTGGGATTTTTTTCTTCCAACGGCGGCGCGATTATTCCCGCACCTTCTAAAAGAAGGACACTTTGCTGAGGATTTTTAATTTATAAGAGGGAAGGGTTGAACTTCCGTATGACCGTCGGCGAGTTTATCGGATTCATCGTTATCACATGTAATTCACTTCGATCCTCCTCCGGCGTGAAGCACTGGGAAATCATCGCCGACAATCTCAGCAAAGTCGGTTGGAGTTGGGGCTGCGTCTCGGCGCTGGATTCCAACGGGCGCACGATCTGGATTGCTGACGCAAATCGGGACGACGGAAAGCGGTTCGTTGTGCGAGCGGATGAAAAGTTGACTGCCTTCATCGAACTTGAATCGGCGATTTGGGGTTGCGGCGAGGTTTGCATGACAAGTTCAGGGCGGTAGATGGCGTGACCCTGCTCGATGATATTATTACCAGGGGCGCTCAAGTCCGGGAGCGCTTGCGCCAGCTAGTCCAACGTCACGAATATCCTCGCAACACCAAGAGTCTCCTGCTGAGCGCGTACGTCGATATTGCCCTGGAACACCACGAAGCCATCTGGCTCCTTGCCAAGTCCAAGTTGAACGGGTCTGCGTTCGCAATGGTACGCTTGGTGTACGATACCATGTTCCGCGCCCTCTGGATTAACAAGGTTGCCACTCAGCAGGAAGTCGAGCGAGCCAGTCGTGACGAGTTGGACTTCCCCATCCGCAAGATTTGCGACGACATCAAACAAGGTTACTTCAGCGACCGTCCACCGGAAGAAACCGAGCTATTCGACAAGATTCTGCAATTGCTCAAAAAGGCGTGGGGATTTATGTGCAGCTACACGCACTCAGGCGGGCTGCAGCTTGCCCGGCGCTTCACCGACGATGAACTGAAACCGAACTACAGTGAAGGTGCGATTGTCGAAGCACTCAACCTCGTGACTGTCGCACTGCTGCTACTGCTGCACGTGTTCTTTGTCAGCATGCGGTGCCAAAAGGAAGACGAGGAAACACAAACGCTGCTGCGGCAGTACCGCGTCGACTTCGGGGAGCGACTTCACGCGCTCAATACCGATGAATCGCGTGCAAGCGCAACACACACGCGCCCGCGCGAGGGCGGTGAAGTTTCGGGTCGTTAGCTTCTCTTGAGCTGTAACCGCGTCATCATGCGGAAGTGTTATGCATTCGCGGTGCCCGCTTTGCGCACGAGGGAGAGTTGCCGCTGAGGATTGGGAACTGGCGGTTCGAAGAGGCTCGATCATTAGTGCGCTACACGAAACTGCACGGCAGTGAAGTTAAATGACTCCGCAGGATCGCCGGATATGACATAGAAGGCACTACGTCCGTTCGAGTAATCGTATAATCGATACAAGTAGAACTGCTGTTTCTTCGCTTTGGCAAAGGCTACTTCATTTGATGACATGTAGAATGGTGTCTCTGCGGGGCATCGCGTCAAATTTGTTCGGTGACCAGCTCCCGAAACCAGGCGGATGCTCTAAACGGGGAATCAGGAGCGAAGATACCGTGAACATCCTTTCGGGTGTAATCTGCGAATAACGCATCTGTCCAAGACTTAACGTCGCCGCAGAACGCGACCTCATTTTCTCGGATATTGTCTCGCCTCATCCCCTCAATGAGGTCTTGTTTACAGTATTTGACGAGGCGGGTCGAGTGGACATCGCGGATCTTCGAGTCACGTCGCCCGGGTCCGCGGCCTTTCGCTATGGCAGTTTAGCTACGATCTTGGCGATTTGCTGGCGAAAAAGTTTGGCGCCGCCCGAGGCCGGATGGCGGACGCAGTGTGCGTTCACATAAAGTTCTTCCAGCTGAGCGGCGGCGATTTTCCCCAGCGCGACGACTTGATCGCACGAGAATAATTCGAGAAAAGCTTTGAGCACCGTAAGGCCGGCAGCTCGCTCGGACTTGTTAGGCATACGATTGCTCAACATGCCGCGGTGCGGATCGAACGAATGCCACGGAAACGCATTCCACAGGACGAATTGGTCTGGCTTCAAGCCAAGCCGCAAGAGCGCGGTCCATACAATTGTTGCTGTCGGTTCAGAAAAACCGTCGCGACATTTTCTTGGTTTGCTCGTACGGCGCGGCTCAACGTCGGAGAAGAGATCGTCGGATTTCATCCGGACCTTATTGCTTCGTCCGAGCAGAATTCGCTCAGAGGTCATCGGGATTCCGCTGAAGTGACCACCGCGATAACCAACTGCTTCGCCAATCAGTGCGAGCTTTGCCTTGGCCATCCGTTTTTGCATATAGGCGCGTAGCTGACGTCGGCGTATGGCCGGCGCGTTTCGGCCAACGTCGTTTTGCTCATCGACTTCCCACCACGGATTAAACACCGCGCCGGACGGCGATTTTCTTAATAACCGCAGAAAGTCATCGATCTTTTTGCAGGACATTTCTCCGGCGAACTTTGAATGAGGATGTGACGTAAACAATCCTGTCTGCGCGGCCGTGGCTTGCGCATACAATGTCCGCAGGCAGGATTGCCTGCGTCACGGACCACGATGCCAGAACTGCCTGATGTTGAAACATTCAAGCGATACCTCGACGCCACGTCACTGCACCAGCGAATCACCGGAGTCGATGTGCGGAGCGCGTACGTGTTGAAAGGCGTTTCTGCGCGTGAGCTCGAACGGCGATTGAAAGGACGCTCCTTCGAATCCAGCTGTCGTCACGGCAAACATCTTTTCGTGCGCGCCGATGGCGACCTTTGGCTGCGACTGCATTTCGGCATGACCGGCTCTTTGCGTTATTCCAAAGATCAGGAGCAGGCGCCGAGACCAGCCTCTGCCGAGGCTTCGGCGGGCAGGCATACGCGAGTGCTCTTCGTTTTCGCCAATGCGCATTGCCTCGCATTCGAGGATCAGCGCAAATTCGGCGAGGTCAGCTTGGTTGAGGATGTAGATGAATACTTGCGGAAACGTGGCCTTGGTCCGGACGCGCTCGACATCAGCCTGTCGCAATTCAGAGAGCTCTTGGGAACGCATCGGGGTGCAGTGAAAACGATTTTGCTCAACCAGAAGCTGATCGCGGGCATCGGAAACATCTATGCCGACGAAATTCTCTTCCGCGCACGGATCAATCCGGCGACGCAAGTTTCGGCTCTCAAAGAGAAAAAAGTTGCGAAACTCTTTCGCGCCACGCGCGACATTTTGAAAAAGGCGATCGAAGCCAAAGCTGATATGGATCGTATGCCCAAATCATGGCTGCTGCGGCATCGCGGCAAAGGCGGCAAGTGCCCACGGTGCGGGCACGAATTGAAATCAGCCACGATCGGCGGACGCACTGCTTGGTTTTGCGCGCACTGCCAGAACCGAACGTCGTGAGGTGATCCGAAAACTTTTGCTCACTGGTCGTCCCGGCTGCGGGAAGACGACGCTGATAAAGCGCGTCGTCAACAAGCTGGGTCGGCCGGCCGGCGGTTTTTGCACCGAGGAAATCCGCGAACACGGGCAGCGTGTCGGATTCAAGATTATCACCCTCGACTGCAAAGAAGCCGTATTTGCCCATGTACATTTCAAAACTTCCGAGCGCCTCGGAAAATATGGACTCAATTTGTCCATTCTAGAAACTATGGCAGTCGCAGCCCTGCGCGCAGCGGTACCTGCGCGGCAACTTGTTGTGATTGACGAAATCGGGCCGATGGAAATCCGGTCGACCACTTTTCGCGATGCCGTGAATGAGGTGCTCGACAGCCGCGCGCCGGTGCTCGCTACGATCACGGCGCGATCATTTCTGTTTACCGATGCGATCAAAAAGCGGCCGGATGTAACTATGATCGAAGTTCGGCCCAACAATCGCGACCAACTCGTCACCGAACTTTCAGACCAACTGATGGCCTGATCAGCGCAACATGCTCAAAAGCGTGAGCGCGTTTCGCGGGGCGGCGCCTTCGGCGTCGTTGTCGAAATAAACGTGGGCAGCGCGGCCTTCTTTGAGCCAGCGCCGGATGCGCTTCGCCCATTTTCTGAGCGCAGGCTTGCTGTAGCTCGATGCGTATTTCCGGGTATGACCGTGCAGTCGGATGTAAACAAGGTCCGTCGTCACTTCGTCCCACATTGGCCAGTCGGGGGCGTCGGACACGCAGACGGCCACACGGTGGCGCTTGAGGCATTCGGCGACTTCATCATCGAACCACGATTTGTGGCGAAACTCGATGGCGTGCCGCGTGCTTTTCCAATGGCGCAGAGCTTTTACAAACTTCTCCAGCCGCTCGATATCTTTTTTCAAAAATGCCGGAAGTTGCCACACCACAGCAGCCAGCCGTTTTCCCAGCGGCGACGCCGATTCGCGACAACGAATCATGGGTTCTTCGACGTCCAGCAGCTTTCTGTTGTGCGTGACATAACGGTGCCCCTTGATCGCAAAAGGAAATCCCTCCGGCGTCTGCTCACGCCATTTTTTAAAAGTGCTTTTCTCCTGCAATTTGTAGAAGGTGCCGTTCACCTCGATGCCGGTGAAACGTTTCGCGCAAAACCGCAGCCACTCTTTCTGGGGCGTATCGCTGTAAAAACCGTCGCGCCAGCTTTTGTAATTCCAACCGCTGGTGCCGATATATGCTTTGCCGGGCATCGCTCGCAATCCAAGGTTAGCATTTCACTTTGTTGAACTCCTCTTCAAAGTTCGCATCTGCGGTTAGATGTCTGTTTGAACTTTATCCGCGCTTTGTTCGTAGTATTTTGCGCACATGACGCGAAGCCATGGTGCACTTTTCATCTGTATCGTTCTCAGCGCTACTGCATCCAACACCTCGTCGGTGGAGCCGAATTGGGCGGGCGAGTACGCGGACAAGAAATTCCTGGATGGCCAGGCAATCTTTCAAATGAGCATTGAGCAGTCAGGAAATGCCATCCAAGTCTCTTTCGATGCCGCTTACAATGACGCACACGGTGCAGCGCCCGACGGCCAGGGCCCGGGAAGAATCACCACCAAAGACGCGCTGGGGTTCAAGTGGAAAGATGGTTTCAAGAATTCTGGAACTGGCAGGATTACACACGCAGGCGAGGACATCATCGTGTCGATGAAAACGACGCGAGTAGTCGATTCACGTTGCCTCCCATTTTACGGGCAGAAGATGCGGCTCAAGCGCGTGAAGAAATAGCGCAGGTCCCCTGTGGGGCGAGTAGGCCCCATAGCCAAGATGGTTGTGCTACACCATGGGGCGAAAGCGACCGACAACCTCCTGCAAGCGGCCTGTGATCTGGCCTAACGAGCAGACTTCGACCGCTTCGAGTAACGTCGGGAAACAATTTTCGCCCAGTTCGACAACTTCGGCCAGTTTATCCAGCGCGCGTTTCGCTTTCTCGGCGTTTTTCTTTTTGAATTTCGAAAGCCGATCGACCTGCAACTGCTGTTTGCTGCGCGGGGTGCGCGCAAGTTTCACGTCCGGAATGTCATCGGCGCCGTCGCGGTAGCGATTCAATCCGATAATTGGACGCGTGCCATCATAAATTTGCTGCTCGTAACGATGGGCAGCGTTTTGAATCTGGCTGCGTTGATATCGCTCTTCCACCGCTGCGAGCACGCCGCCGAGCCGCTCGATCTCGCGGAATTCATCGAGAATGGCGGTTTCTACTGCACGCTCGACCGCTTTCATCCCGGGCGAACCGCTCAACATGTTCATGGTGTGTTTGAAAATGCCGGATTCCTCGAGCAGGATGGCCTGGCCGTGCGCGGCGAGACGGATCCATTCTTCACTTGGCGTGGTGAACGGTTCGTCCGCGCTGTTGGAATGACACGAATTCGTGGCGTTCATGTAAGCCAACACTAATTCTGCAGCGGTCCGGGTGAGATTGTTTTTGAACTCGGCCGCGATGAGCGAGCGCCCGCTGGTTTGCGTGTGCAATTTGTAAAGCTGCGCTTTCGGTCCTGCGCCGAACACGTCGCGCATTCCGATCGCCCAGATACGGCGCGACACGCGCGCGAGCGCGATGTATTCAGCGTCGAGCCCACAATCGAGGAAGAATGACAGGCGCGGGCCGAATTGATCGACAGGGATGCCGCGCGCGGCGAACATTTCCACGTAAGCAAATCCGTTCGACAGCGTGTAAGCAGCCTGCTGCACTGGCGTGGAGCCGGCTTCTCCAATGTGATAACCACTGATCGAAATCGGATACCAACGCGGCATTTCGTGTGTGGTGAACTCGACCATGTCGGTCAGAAACCGCAGTGACGGCTCGATCGGGAAAATCGTTTCGTTCTGTGCTTGAACTTCCTTGAAAATGTCAGCCTGAATGGTGCCGCGCAATTTCGGAACAACTTTCGGACCGAACCGATGCTTTGCCGCAGCAATGTACATCGCCATAATGATGGGCGCCGGGCCGCTAATCGTCATTGACGCGGAGAAATTCGGCGAGCCGAGATCGAATCCATCGTAGAGCTGCATCATGTCCTCGACCGTGTCGATTGCCACGCCGCCTTCGCCGATCTTCCCAAAGACGCCATCCGCATCGCTGTCGATGCCATAAAGAGTCGGGCCATCGAAGGCTGTGCTGAGTCGGTGGGTGCGTTGGTGACGCGTGAGATAATGAAAACGTTCGTTGGTGTCCTCGGCCAGCATTAGGCCGGAGAACAAACGGGTAGGCTCTTCTGCTTGGGGAATTTTCTTGTCGAGCTTACCCCCATTCTTCTCAAAGCTTTCAATCTCGCGAACTGGTTCAAGGTACATCTCGCGATAGGCGGCGTTCAGATACGGAAATTCACCTGGCAATCCTTCGCTAAAAAGGTAACGCGCAATCTCGCCCGGCTCATCGATCTCTGGCAGAGCGAGTCGTGGCAAAGGCAAGCCGGTCGGGGTACGCGTCGTCGGAATTTTCGCCTTGATATCGTTCCAGCGCCCAAGAAGTTCGCGCCCGAATTTTTCATCCGTGCGTGCGCGCTTCACCTGATCGAGCACGAACTTGTTATAGTTCTCAACCGATTCGACGACTTGTCCGAGCTTACTCATTTCGATCCTTTCGTTCGGCGCGCCCGGCGGTCGCGCCCTACCAGATTATCGCCAGAAATTAGATCGAACAATCGATTCACGCCAGCGTCGCGATGGCGTTTTGCCACGGTGTCGATGAGTTGCTGCGATCGACGGTTTTGTTCGAGGCGTTGCTCGATTTCCGTGTGCGCGGTGCGCGCGCGCTGAAGATCACTCTTGTTCACTACGACAATATCCGCCAGATCGAGCATCACGATTTTTTGCAACTGCAAGCGGCTGCCGTAATCCGGATTCATCACAAGCACTGTGAGATCGACAATTCCGTTTTTCTGAAACGGCATCGCCTCCTGGCCAGTGCCCACTGTCTCGATGATGACGTAGTCGAAATTCGACTGCGCGAGCAGCGCGAGGCAGTCGTGCGTGGCGGGCGAAAGTCCGCCAGCTTGTCCGCGCGTGGCCATGCTGCGCATAAACACCCGATCGTCTTGTGAGTTGATCATAGTGGCCCGATCGCCCAGCAACGCGCCTTCGCCGACCACGCTGGGATCGTGCGACAAAATTGCGATCCGCCCTTTAGAATCCCGATTAAGAAAACGCAGCACCAGCTCATCAATCAATGTCGTTTTGCCCGCGCCGCCGGGGCCGGTGAAACCAATCACTTTGGAAGTTTGATGTTTGATGTTTGATGTTCGATGTCTTCTTTTTGATTTCGATGTTGGGCGTTGGGCGTTGGGCGTTGGGCGCTTTCTTCCGGCCGAATACGAGTCCTCAATTTCGGTCAGCTTATGCGCGAGATCCTGGTGGAACGATTTCGGGCGCGGCCTTTTTGCTCGCGGTTTGCCGTAGTGTTCATGAACAAACTTCACCATTTCTTCGAGCGACGTGCCGGCGAAAAAAACTTCTTCCACGCCTTTGCGTCTCATAATTGCGGCGTCGTCCTGAGTGATGGTGCCGCCACCACCACCGAAAACTTTGATGTCGTTGGCTCCTTTTTTGCGCAAAAGATCCACAACTGCCGCGAAGAACTCGATGTGCCCGCCGTTGTAACTGGAAATGCCGATGGCGCGCACGTCTTCCTGGATCGCCGCGCGCACGATGTCGCCCACCGAGCGGTGATACCCGAGATAAATGACCTCAATGCCGTGCCGGATGAATTCAAGGTTGATTGTATTGATTGCGCTATCGTGCCCGTCGCAAATCGGGACAGCGGTCAGAATTCGAATCGGTGAAGCCATCGGGAGAAATTTAACGATTTAGTGAGTTATTGATCTAACCATTGCAATCGCTAAATCGCTAAATCATTCACTCGACAAATTCCTGAGCTAAGGCGGAAACCACTCCACGTATTGGCCTGGGATGATCTTGTCCACTGCGGCGGCAATTTCCGATGCGAACGGCTCAAGCGAGGGCCAATTGGCTACCATCAAGACGAGCACGGCAATATCGAACCGGCCGAGATCCAATTGATGGCGAAGATTCTGATCCGTTGTGATGAACAGATCAAACTCTGCGGCTTGAGCGGCGGCAAGGAGCTCGCCGTTGAGAAGCTCGGACCACCCGCGCTGCCGCGCAGTTTCAACATCATGCGATGCCAGCCACCTCTTAACAGGGAGCGGCACGCCTTGGTCGAAGAGAATCCGCATCAGGCGGCAACGAGGCTGCGTTCAGCGTGCCGAAGAACGTCAATCACTTGCTCGCGAGTGACGCCCTCGTACCACTCGAGAAAATCGCTGACCGTTGCGCCTGCCTCGAGATTCTCAAACAATGTCGCCACAGGCAAGCGCGTGCCTTTAAATACGAACGCGCCGCTGACCCGTCCTGGCACTCGCTCCACCGACTTACACTCTGTCCAATCGAGCATGTGAAAAAGTTAAACGATCCGCTCCGGCGGTAAAGCCCGATCGCGAAGAAGCAGCCGGGCAATGGAATTATCTCGGTGAGCCGGTGCCTGAACGATTTCGTGATTTAGCAATTGCAATCGCAAAATGGGTAAATCATTAAATCGGTAAATGGCTAACCCTCTCGATTTCACTGGCAAAGTTGTGCTGGTCACCGGCAGCTCGCGCGGAATCGGCGCAGAGATGATCAAGGCCTTCGGCGCGCACGGCGCGAAATGCGTGGTCAATTATGTGACTGACGTGCACGGGCAAAACAAAGCCGACTCGATGAATGTGGCGAAGGAGTTGAACGAGCCGCTGGTGATCGAGTGCGACGTGGCGCAGCCGACGCAGGTCGAGGCCATGATGAAGCAGATTCAAGATCGACATGGCGGGCTCGACATCCTCGTGAACAATTCCGGGATCATTAGCGATCGCACCATCAAGAAAATGTCGCTGGACGAATTTGAGAGCGTCATTCGAGTCAATCTCACCGGCACATTCACCGTTACTCAAAAGGCCGGCGCGATTCTGCGCAACGGCGGCCGGATCATCAACATGTCATCCGTGAGCGGCCAAATGGGATTGTTCGGCCAAGCGAATTATTCAGCGAGCAAAGCGGGCATCATTGCGCTGACCAAGGTTTCTGCCCGCGAGTTTGCGCGCCAGAACATCACTGTGAACGCGATTGCGCCCGGATTCATCGATGTTGGGATGAGCAAAGGCATGCCGGAAGAAGTGGCGCAAAATTTCATCAAACAAATCCCGCTCGGCCGCCTTGGTGACGTGAGTGAAATTGTTAACGCCGTGCTCTTCCTCGCTTCGCCAATTGCGTCATACATCACCGGGCAGGTCTTGAACGTCAACGGCGGCTTTTACATGGGCTAATCCGCCCCAACTCACCGCCTCAACGATTTAACGCTTCAACCATTTAACGTCAGCTCAGTCCAACTTTTGCACGAGCAACCAGACCAGAGCTGAAAGCATCGCTGCGAATGTCGACAACACGAGGGTGGCGCGTTTCGTTTGTCGTATTTTGAAAGCAGGCTTTGGAATATCGTCGTGAATATGGCTGGCCTCGAACAGTTTCATCAGTGCAAAAGCCACGACGAAACCGACAGCACCCCATTTGAGGCATCCCAGAATGGTCTCAAGCATCCCGCGCAGACCCTAGCGCAGGCAACCACGGCGCTCAAGCTCGCTCTTGATCCAGGCCCCCCCCGTCAGACTCAACTGGCGCGTCCATCAGCTGAGCGCACAATTCCAGAATCAGACCTTTGAAGGCGCCTCTACGGGGTCGGCGCAGGAGAAGCAGATTCTGAAGGCGACGGAGACGCTTCGGTCTCGGCAGCTTTCTTCTTAGCTGCGGTCCTCTTCTTCTTTGCCGGCGATGGCGATGGCGACGCCTTGGCAGTTGCCGCCCCCGCGGTCGAAGTTGCGGTAGTTCCCTGCTGTGTGCAGGAAACGATAAACGCGGCGCTGATCAGAACGGTGATGAACGTTAAAACAGATTTTTTCATAGTTACAGTTAAGTTCGAGCGTCGCAGAATGTTCGGTCGCCCGCTAAATAGCAAGCATTAAAGAACACCGCCAAGGAAACAAAGCCCCGGCGCGCGCCACTAGGGCGAGGAAGAATCACCTCCCGCCATACTTTGGAGCGCATCAGCCAGCGTCTGGAACGTCGCGATTTGGATTCCGGGTCCATAATGGAATTGCGAGAGAATATTGAGACCAATGTCCTTGTGCGGATCGGGCATCACGCGCGTCACGGAGGCGACGTCTTTTTCGGCAAGCGCATCCATAATTTCGGCAATGTGACGCGCCGCTGCCGAATCCATTGAGTCCAGCCACCGGAAATCCGCCAGGACACGGAATCCGGGCGCAACATCCTGCAAGAGCTCCCGTACGCGTTGCGCAGCCAGCTTTGCTTGCTCGGCCGTAACCCGTTGCGATCCGCTGATCACCAGGAGACGTTTCGATCGATCGAGCTCAACTGCGTACATTCTTCGTGTTCACACGATGCGGCCGTGGTGGCGAGTCCGGCCGCTAATTATCGGAACATTACCAGTTCTCCTCAAGCAACTCCTCACCGCCCTTTATGATTTCATTCATAGTCGACCGGCACTCGGATCTGCGACACGGTTCCGGGTTTGAACCGCCACCTTCGAAACGTGTTGATGGTAGCTTTATCGAGGATCCCATCACCGGTGCTTTGTGCCATCATCGCATCGGTGACTTTGCCGCTCGCAGTATCGACAGTTATGACGCAAACACCGCTTCCGGTGATATTGGCGCGCTTTGCTTGGTATGGATACTCGGGCAAAGGAGCGCTCACTGCCATGGCTTGGGCAGCCGGTAACGACAACGAAGTGACAGCCGGGGAGCTGGCCGCCTCCGGTTGCGCGGCCGGGGTCGCCCGTTTTTTTACACGAGGTTTCTTTTCTACCGGCATGGCCGGTGTTGCCGGTTCCTCTGCAGGCACCTGCTCGGTTACAGCTACTGGCTTTTGACTGGACGCGGTGGCTGCAATTTCCCGGCTCGGTTCCACTTTTTTCTTTTTCGGTCTCGGCGTTGTCACTGTCTCGCCGGTCTCTGCATGTTCCGGAAGACTTGCTGAAGTCGCGTCCTGCGCACGCGCTAACGGTACATTAGCCAACACAACACCCGTACACAGAACGGCGAGAGTTGCCCGGTGGAGGTGCATCAGAAAATGTCCTAGCCGTCTCAAGGACGTCAAATTACCGCCGCTTTGTGAGCTTGTGGCTCGAACTCTGTTCAGGAAAAGCAAGACTGAATTCTTGTTGGGGTTGTCGCGAAGGCTTTTCGCTTCTTTATTCGTCTCGTGACCGCGACAGACATTACGGTTTGGGTCATCTCCGCGCTTCTCGCGATCGGCATTGGCTGGAGCAAGTATGCGAAATGGAAAACGCGCGACAAACTGGTGCGTGAATTGGCAGCGATGGATCCCGAGCGCCGGGAAAAATTGCTCAGCCGCATGAGGCCGGATCTCGCCATGGAAGCGCGGCAGGAATTAATGCGGCGGTTCCACATAAGCTGATCGTCTCTTATTGACTCAATCCATCGATGTCCTCCGCGCCCTTCGAAATGACCGTTTCAGTTCTGCCGGCTGACATCGACGAGCAAAATCACGTGAACAACACCGTTTACCTGCGCTGGGTCCAAGAGGTTGCCACTGCACACTGGCGAGCCATTGCGAGCGGCGAAGCGCAGGACAACATCGGCTGGGTCGTTCTGCGGCACGAGATCGACTACAAAGCTCCCGCGGCGTTTGGTGACCAGATCATGTTGCGGACGTGGGTCGGCAAAGCCACTCGGGTGACGTTTGAACGATTCACGGAAATCCGGCGCAACGGCGACGGCCAGCTCTTGTCAAAAGCTCGCACCTTGTGGTGCCCGATCAATGCGCAAACCGGCCGGCCCGCCCGCGTCCCAGCAGAAGTGCGCGCACAGTTCTCTACCTGAACTGCACGAAAGACTGGCTTTGTTCGCCTCCCCCCTTAACCAAGGGGAGAGGAATAAGGTGAGGGGTTCGAGCACGTAAGCGCCATTCGTCTAATCTAAATCCTCACCCTCCCCGTCTCTCTTGTGAAGGGAGAGGCGACCCTGCTCCGACTCGCGGGCTTTCCGAGTTGAACGTTGAGCGTTGAGCGTTGAGCGTTGGGCGTTGCAAGTTCCATCTCCTGAGTCACGACCGGTTATCGCTTGTTATTGCGCGACGTTTCTGAAACCGGAGATGTTGCATATCTATCGGCAAATCACCGCGCTGAAACGATGCGTTCCAAAGGTGATTGCGCAGAAACGCGAACAAACCGAGCGCTACCCATTTGAGCACGTCCAAATTGTTCCCAAGCCGGCGACGCATTTCCTTCGGCGCTTTTGGTTCAGGCAACTACGCGACATGCCGTGGCAGATTTCGGACACCGAGCTGCGCGCGTTACTCGGGGTTCTGAATAGAATCGACGCGCGGCTTTTGCACATTTACTTCGGCCAAATCGCCGTGCATCTCCTGCCGCTGATTTGCTCGTGGAAAAATCCGTCGATCGTTTCCTTTCATGG
>Ga0209803_1001677_pt1 | contig 14408 bp, 5 predicted proteins | sample GraSoiAngelo_138_FD_185895 | JGI IMG/M metagenome (GOLD analysis project Ga0209803, IMG submission 185895) | Grasslands soil microbial communities from the Angelo Coastal Reserve, California, USA - 14_0929_09_40cm (SPAdes) (version 2) | ecosystem: Environmental > Terrestrial > Soil > Grasslands ...
AGGAGTTTCTGGCCAAGTACTTGGGCGGAAGGTTTGAGCCGCCGAGCGAGGCGGAGAGGACATTGCTGGAGAGTATTAAGCGGTGATGGGTGGCGTCCCTGCGGGACTTGCACATTTTCTCGAGGGCACCCCGCGCTGACGCGCGGGGCTAACGAATCTCGTCCCTGGAGGACTGGGCCGTATCGCGAGGAGTTGGGGGGACCTAGATTCCTCGCTGCGCTCGCAATGACAAGAAGGAAGGCCGCTTGACGAGGGGTTGTTGGTCAGAACGACTGAGTGTTGTGCGTCAAACCGGTTTTGAAGACTGCTAATAAGAGCGCGAACAGGAGTGTCCGCGCCACACGTCCTCTCAAGTCATCTTCGCTCGAAAGGGCACTGTGCGTACGATACCCTTCCCTTCCTCGACGAAGATCAACTGGTTGGGCTTGATGTCCTTGAGGGTTTCGATTTGTCCGCTTGGCCAGCGGATTCCCAACAGATCAACTTTGTCGGCTTTTCCGATTCCGAAGTGAACGCGCAGGTCGTTTTGCGAGATGTAGCTTCCACCACTGCGGACTTCATCAATCTGGGAATGCGGCTTGGCTTCTCCCGGCGGGTGGGTCACACACTTGATTCGCGCGCCAATTCCGCTGCGATTGGATTTTGTGCCGATGGTCTTGACCTTGATCCAGTTGTTATCCAGGCGGGTATCGCAGCGGATGAGCTGCGGGTAGTCGTTGATCGCATTGACCACCACGTCGATGTCGCCGTCGTTGTCGAAGTCACCGAAGGCGCAGCCACGTGAGGCATACGGAGTGGATATGCCGGACCCCGCAATCTCGGAGACGTCTTCGAACTGGCCGTTGCGCAGGTTCTTGTAGAGCAGCTTGCGTTGGGGGTAGCCGGCCTCGGTCTTGAGTTGTTCGACTTCGGGGTAGACGTGGCCGTTGCAGAGGAGGATGTCGGGCCAGCCGTCATTGTCCATGTCGAAGAAGCCGCATCCCCAACCGAGGTATTGCGTGTGCATGCCCAGACCTGCGGTGAAGGTCGTGTCTTCGAAATTCCAGTTGCCGCGGTTGCGATAGAGTGACGGCGTGTCGCCGGCGAAGTTGGTTTTGACGATGTCGAGATAGCCGTCCATGTCATAGTCGGCGGCGGAGACTCCCATGCCGGCCTGAGGTTTGCCGTCGGCGCTGAGCGCGCAACCTGCTTCCATGCCGACGTCCGCAAACTTGCCGTTTTTCTTGTTCTGGAAAAGCGCGCTCGCGGTGGAATCGTTGGCCACGTAGATGTCGGGCCAGCCGTCGTTGTCGAAGTCGGCGGCCAGGACTCCCAAGCCATAAAAACCGTTGGCCTGAGTGATTCCCGAGGATTCAGAGACGTCGATAAAAGTGCCATCGCCATTGTTATGGTACAGGATGCTGCTGTCTCCGGGAAGGCCGGGAGGCCCGCAGGCGACCATTACTCCTTTATATAGGCAGGGGCCGGACTCGGGGACGGGAGCAGTAGCTAGGTCGAGCGCGATGTAGTTGGCGACGAAGAGGTCGAGGTGGCCATCGCGGTCGTAGTCCACGAAGGCGCAGCCGGTTCCCCAGCGCGTCTTCTTGCCGGCGACACCAGCTTTTTCGCTAACGTCGGTGAAGGTGCCGTTGCCATTGTTGTGATACAGAACATTCTTACCGTAGTAGGTGACGAAGAGGTCATCGAAGCCGTCGTTGTCGTAATCGCCGACGCAGACGCCCTGTCCCCAACCGGAACGGCGGAGACCGGCTTTGTCGGTGACGTCGGTGAAGGTGCCGTCACGATTGTTCTTGAAGAGGTGCGAGCTCGGTTCCTCGCCTTTGGGGAAGCCTTCCAGACGCGAGCCGTTTACGACAAAGATGTCGAGCCAGCCGTCGTTGTCGTAATCGTAGAAGGCAACTCCGCAGCCGGTCGTCTCGAGCAAATATTTGTTCTTGTGCTCTCCGCCAAAGACGGTTTTGGCATTCAGGCCAGATTCCGTTGCGACATTAACGAAACTCACGCCTAAATCCGCGGGCGGTTTAGGCAGTGAGGTATTCTTCTGATTTTGAGCGAGAGCGCGAAGAGGCCGCGCAAATGAAAAAACACCATCCAGGGAGAGCACAAGCGCGGAACGACTGAGCGACCGGAGGAACGCGCGACGTGAAGAAGACAAAAGGCTGGTACCCGCCCCAGTTGGGCTCGTGCTAGAATTCGCGACTACCTTTTATAGTACCGCAGCAGGAGTTTGCAAGTCTCAGCGGTCAAGCATGCGACGTGCCCACTGCTCCCGATTCCAGCGGTCCAACCCGGCGTTCGTTGGCCTAGTCGCAATCCTCTTAACCTTTTTTCCCCATGGCGCAGGGGGACAGGACGCCTCGCTGGAATTGTCGCGCCCGGTGCGCTCCTGGGAGTTTTTACCGGCAGTCGGAACGCGGGCGGGATTATTTGGTAATGAGGCGGGACGACTTGAGGCCTGGGTTTACCCGCTGAAGATTTTTCGCGATTTCCATCTACTGTTCCATACCGATGGGCGAGTGTTGCCCGCCGAGTCGCTGGCGCGCACGGTGACCGTGCACCCGGAGTCCTGCAGCATTCTCTATGCGGGGGACACATTCCAGGTTCGGGAGATGCTATTTGTTCCTCTGAGAGAGCCAGGAGCTGTCATCACCTTGGAAGTGGAAACCGCGATGCCTCTCGAGATCGAGGCAGTTTTCCAGCGGGATTTTCAACTCGAATGGCCAGCCGCCTTGGGCGGTACTTATCTGAACTGGGAGCTGCCGCTGCGGGCTTTCTATTTTGGCGAAGAACAGAAGAAATATGCGGCGCTGGTGGGCTCGCCGACCGCCGTCCTACATTCGGAGGAATATAACACCAATTATTCATCGTCCGAAGAGAGTTCATTTGTCTTAGGCCTGACGCCTAAGGGGAAAGAAACCAAGCTGATTGTCATCGCGGCATCGGTGCAGGGGCTATCTGATGCCCAAAGTACTTATGAGCGTTTGTTAAAGAATTACGCCAACCTGTTGCGCGAGTCGACCGATTACTACCGCAAGTACCTCGATCAGACCGTCCGTCTGGAGCTTCCGGATACGCAACTAGAGCAGGCGTACGACTGGGCACGGATCAGCATGGCGCAGGGACTAGTTACCAATCCCTATCTGGGCACGGGATTGATTGCAGGTTATCGAACCTCAGGCACGAGCCAGCGGCCGGGATTTGCCTGGTTTTTTGGGCGCGATGCTTTGTGGACCGCTCTGGCGCTGGACGCGGAAGGAGACTTCGCTACCACCCGCACGGCTCTGGATTTTCTCAGCAAGTATCAGCGGGCGGACGGCAAGATTGCGCATGAAATCTCGCAGGGGGCAAACTTTGTAAATTGGTTTAAGGATTACCCCTATGCCTACGCGTCAGCAGACGCAACTCCTCTCTACATCATCGCCGTGAACGACTACGTGATGCATAGCGGCGACGTAGACTTCGCAAAGGAAAAATGGGAGAGCTTGTGGAAAGCTTATCAGTTCCTCAAGTCAACCTATGACACGCAAAACCTGCCGCAGAATTTTGGGATCGGCCATGGGTGGGTCGAGGGTGGACCGCTGCTGCCGGTAAAGACCGAACTCTATCAGAGCGGGCTCGGTGCGCAGGCGCTGCATGATTTGGGAAATCTAGCGTACCTCACGGGGAAGGAGAATGTCAGCAGAGAGTTCGAGCAGGATTTTGCCCGTCACAAAGCTTTGGTGAACCAGGTGTTCTGGTCGGAGGAAAAGAGTCTGTTCAGTTTCGCGCTCGACCGAAATAATCAGCCGGTGGACTTGCCCAGCGTGCTGGCTACGGTGCCGATGTGGTTCGGTCTGCTGGACGAAGCGAAGAGTGAAGCCACCATCAACCTGCTCGCGGATTCGGGCCATCAGACGGACTGGGGCATGCGGATTATTTCTGCGCGTGATCCCAGGTACAGCCCGGGCGGCTATCATTTTGGATCGGTGTGGCCTTTGTTTACGGGATGGGCGTCGGTGGGGGAATACCGTTACCATCGGACGCTGCCCGCTTATTCCAATCTGCGGGCCAATGCGCTGCTCGGTTCGGATGGATCGCTGGGGCATGTCACCGAGGTGCTTTCCGGGAACTATCATCAAGCGCTGTCCACCAGCTCGCCACACCAAATCTGGTCGGCGGCCATGGTTGTGAGCCCTGTGCTTCGCGGAATGCTCGGCCTGGATGTCGACGCGTTTGCGAATCACGCCGTGTTCGCGCCTCATATCCCTTACGGATGGAGCTCGGTGCATTTGAGTAATCTGCGGGTTGAAGACTGCACGCTGGACCTCACCTATCGGCGCACGGCGGACAGCATTGTGCTGGAGGCAAAGCGAAGCGGCACGGGTTCCTGCACCCTGGAATTCTCACCTGCTGTTAGCTTGCGCGCGAGTGTTTCGGGGACCGAGATCAATGGGCGGCCTGTCCCGGTTCACATGGACAAGAATGCGGTTGATCAGCATGCGACCGTACGCTTCCCTGTCTCGAGCGGGCCGAATACTTTGCGCATGCGGGTACACAACGATTTTGGGCTGGCCTATTCTCCTGGGCTGCCCGCGCTCGGTAGCACCAGCGAGGGGCTGCGGGTCGTCTCGGAGACATGGAGTCCGGCGATGGATGCCGTGACCTTGGACGTCGCGGGACGGCCTGGACACGTTTACGAACTGGGCGTGTGGAATCCGGAGCACGTGACATCGGTTGATGGCGGCACTTTTGAGAAGACGAGCGCGAAAGTACGAATTCAGTTTACGGGGACCGGAGAGGATTACGCACATAGCAAGGTGGTTTTTCATTTTGGCGGTAAACATGGGTTGTAACGACCTGCAGAAAATCGCAAGGACGACCTCAGCGGCTAAAGCCCGCGAACGAAAATAAAGCACTTATCGCAGCGCTAAAGCGCTGCGCCACCCAAGGAGATTTTTCGCAGCTGATGAAGGCGAAATGTCGGGTACTGCGCGCAAGATTCTTCGGAGGCTCATGCCTCCTCAGAATGACGACATCATTAGTTGGAGAACGTCGTTAGAGAACGTCGTTCCGATGCGGCATGTTCGAGGTGATCATATTCCGTTTTATCGAGAGGGCTGATCCTATGTACAAGAAAGTCTCGGCGGCGTTGATCTTACTTTTCATTTGTTTTCTTCCGGCCGCGGCGGCGCAGCAGGCCGTCGACGCGGAAGGCCATCAGTGGTGGCAGCATGCCGTGTTTTACGAGATTTATCCGCGGAGTTTTGCAGACAGTAATAATGATGGTGTTGGCGACCTGAAGGGGATCACCTCCAGGCTCGACTACTTGAAGCAACTGGGGGTAGACGCAATCTGGATAACGCCGTGCTTCCCTTCTCCTCAAGTCGACTTTGGGTATGACGTCTCTGACTACGAAAACATCGATCCCATGTACGGCACGCTCAAGGATTTTGACCGGCTGGCGAGCGAGGCCAAGAAGCGCGGGATCCGCATCATTCTGGATTTCGTGATGAACCATACGTCGGATAAGCATCCCTGGTTTGTGGACTCAGGCTCATCGAAGACTGCCGCTCATCGGAACTGGTATATGTGGCGGGATGGGAAAGGGTCCGGGGAGCCTCCAAATAATTGGGAGTCGACTTTTGGGCACTCGGCTTGGACGTTGGATCCTAAGACCAACCAGTACTACTACCATTATTTCTATCCCCAGCAGCCCGATCTGAACTGGCGCAATCCGGCGGTCGAGAAAGCAATGTTCGAAGTGACCCGATGGTGGTATCAGCGGGGCGTCGCGGGCTTCCGGCTGGATGCGGTGGATACCTTGTTCGAAGACGCCGACCTCCGCGATAACCCCTTGCTTCCTGGAACGAACAAATACGGCGATCCCGAAATGGAGGACAAGTACAACAAGAAGTTGCCCGAGGTGCATGAAGTCCTGCAAGATTTGCGCAAAGTCGCTGACGAGCATGGCGCGGTGCTGATCGGCGAGACCTGGACCGATGACATCAGCGAGCTGAAGCAATATTACGGGGAGCACAGCAACGAGTTGCAGATGCCGATGGACTTCATGTTCGCGGAAGTCAACAAGCTGTCACCGCGGGAATTCCGCAAGCAAATTGCAGCGGTGGATTCTGCCGGCGGGTGGCCGGTTTTCGTAATCAGCAACCACGACATCGTGCGCTCCTATGTCCGCTACGGAGACGGGCAGCACAATGACCAGATCGCAAAGCTCATGGCGGGACTTTATCTGACGCTGCGCGGCACGCCGATTATGTATTACGGCGAAGAAATCGGCATGACGAACAACGACCCAACGAGCAAGGAAGAGGTGAAGGATCCAATCGGCAAAATCGGCTGGCCGAAGGAAAAAGGACGGGATGGCGAGCGCACTCCCATGCAGTGGAGCGATGGTCCGAATGCGGGCTTCACGAGCGGCAAGCCGTGGTTGCCGGTGCCTCCAACTTACACAACCCACAACGTCGCCAGCGAATTGAAAGATCCGAATTCTGTTTTGGAGTTTTATAAGCATTTGCTGGCGCTGCGGCACCAAAATCGGGCGCTGCTGGATGGGCAGTACATTCCACTCAACCACGACGACCCGAATGTGCTGTCGTACCTGCGTAAATATAAGGATGAGACCGTGCTGGTCGCTCTGAATATGTCGGGAGAGGAGCAGAAGGTCAGCTTCGATTTGTCGGGCCAGGGCGTTGCTTCCCCCAAAACCAAGGTGTTGCTCACGACGGCGAGTCAGCCGCCGAAAGATGGGGCACTCAAAGAGCTGTCGCTCGAGCCGTTTGGGGTATACATGGCTGAAATTTTGAAGTGAAGGTTTGGCTGGAGGGCGTGTGTGAACTGTGTCGCCCCTCCGGGGCTCGTTCCACTTTACCCAGCTGACGCGCTGGGCTAATGAATTTCGCCGCTCCGCGGCCTGGATTTGTGCACATTTGGACCACTGGCTCTAAGGAAAACGAGTTCTCACGCACACTCTAGCTTAGCTAGGCCACGTTTTGCAGTTTACAATATCCTTGCAAGTTATTTGCTCTGCAGCAAGGAAAACCTCGCAATTGCTTGTAAGCTGGTGCAACGACCCGGGAAATTTCTTCTCCGGGAACTGAGCCGCAAGCTCCACATAATTCGCGTTCTCCCCTTTAGAAACCGCCCCCCAAGTAGGAAATCGCTGAAGAAACGAACGTGCCATTACTGATTACTTTACAAATTGTTGGGGTAAGACTCTATTTTTGTGTGGCTTGGTGAACTTGTAATGTGTCCTTACTTTTTTTTTACTTATTTGATGAGGAGCAAAGAAGATAACAATAGTTGTAAGTAATCTTCTACCAGGCTTGGGGTATTCCCCTTGTGATGGGCATCATTTTTAGCTTTAGCGAGAATTGGCCAACTCCCCCCAAAAAGTCCCTCCCCTTTAAAAGTCTGTGGTGGGGTAACACTCGTATTAACAACGTTTTGACTTGATGTACCTGGCGCAGGTTAGAGCCTTAAACCCGTGGCCGGGAGACAGTTTTCCCAGGTTCAGCTGATCCTGACAGGCACTCTTCCGGTGCACTAGTCAGGGGATACAGACCACTAAGGATCAACGCGGCGCTGCCGGCGCGCCGGCCAGTCAAGAAGGAGGCTGTACAGCCATGAGAAAGTCGTCCCAGGTTTGGTTGCCAATACTTCTAGTTTGCCTTGCGACAGCGGTCGCAAGCGCACAGTCCATTCCGAGTTCAGTGTCCAACCTTCACCCTTACTCATCCGACCGCGGCCAACAACAATTCGGAGCCTGCCTACACCGGTGCGACGAACGTGAACGGCGCGATTAAGTGCCAGCAGATCTCGGGTGGTGATGGTTACTCGACGATGGGGGACGGCACGCAAACGTACATGTTCTCCTTCGGACCGCTGTCCGGGCTTGCGGATATTGCGAACGGGCTGCCCGGCACACAGTTCCCGAGTGTGTTCAACACCATATACGGGGGGACGTTCGTACCCGGTGATCCGGCCACGAGCGATAACGCGGCTCCTAGTGGAAATGGTCCTACGGGACTTGGCTATAACGGCGCAGTCGGGCTGATTTTGGACACGACAGGGAATACGGCTACCGCGAGTGCCGGTCACGTGGATCCGCGTCCCATTGAGGATGTGGGAGTGATGAACGGCAACATTCCGGCGCCGTTGTTTGCAATCGACGAGGATGACGAATTCTTCCTGACGCTCACCAACGTCGGCATGATCATGCGGCCCGACCTGTTCGAGCAGCACACGGTTCACTTCCACGGATACCCGAATGCTTCCTCGTTCTATGACGGCGTGCCGGATGCCTCGGTGGCCATCAACATCGGCGGCAGCTTCACCTATTACTATCTCGCGCCCGATGCCGGCACTTATTTCTGGCACTGCCACATCACCCCGCCCGAGCACTTGCAGATGGGCATGGTGGGACAGATCTATGTGCGCCCCCGGCAGGATCGCGTGCCGGCCGGCGGAGACCTCTATACCTATCTGGGCTACCAGGAGACTGATAACCGGACGAAATGCGATTCCAGCCAGGACATCTTGTGCAGCAATCCCCTGCCAGCTATCAATACGGCAGCGACGAATACGGCAGCCGTTTATAGCGCAGCGGTGAGCGGCACTAACGGGCCCAGGCCTGGGTATGCCTATAACGATGGCGATGGCTCCACGTACTACGACGTCGAGTATCCCATCCAGATTCACGGTTTCGATCCCAACTTCCACTTTGTGGGCATGACCTTCAATCCGGAAGGTTTTGTCGACATGAAAGACAAGTACTTTCTGCTGAACGGCCGCAGCTACCCCGACACGGTCACGCCCGGGCCGCTGGCAACGCAGTCGGCGGATGGCGTCCTGCACTACTCGCAGCCGCTGCCCACGATCATCAACATTACGGCAGGCCAGAGGGCTCTGTTGCGCATTTCAGACCTCGACGTTACCGAATTTCAGACTCTGGCCTCCCTGGGGATTCCAATGCAGGTCGTCGCGCTGAACGCCAAGCTGCTCAGGGATCAGGCGGGAAACAACCTCTATTACACTACGAACTCGATCACGCTGGGCGGCGGTGAGTCGCTGGATGTAATTCTCGACACCTGTGCGGTTCGGGCTTCGATGACCAGCTGCACCACGGCGATGGCACCCGGCACCTATTACCTCTTCACCCCCAATCTTGACCACTTGTCAAATGACGCGGAGAACTTCGGCGGGTTGATGACCGAAGTCCGTGTCAATTAGGAGCGCAGCAATGAGGACGACGAAAATGAAAAAAGCGATCCGGAATGTGCGACTGTATCTTGCGCCAATCGTAGCCGTAGCGTTGCTGCTCACAGCTATGGCGCATGCTGCGGCTCCTGGGGTCAGCGGGAGCAGTTTCGGCCTCACGGCCAGCGCCGCGTTCATCTCGCAGCCTGACGGCTCAATGATCTACTCGTGGGGCTATGCGTGTGCCAGCGGCGGCAGCGCACGCCCGTTTGCTCCGGCAACCGGGAGCGCGTGCGGCGGTACGATGCAGATTCCCGGCCCCACGCTGATCGTCACGCAAGGAGCGACGGTCACAGTTACGCTGACCAACAATCTGCCGACTGCGGCCGGCAACACGTCGATTCTGTTCACCGGATTTGATGTGACGACATCGGGAGGTGTCGCCGGGTTGCTGACGCAGGAAGCGGCTCACGGAAGCACGGTTACTTACACGTTCACGGCCACGAACGCCGGCACGCATGCCTACTACAGCGGAACCCAAGGCGACCTGCAAGTCGAGATGGGCCTGTACGGCGCCATCATTGTGCTCCCGTCTGCCATTCCCGCTAACTGCAACTCGGGGCTCGCAGCCTCGAACCTGACTGCGGAAGCGACCTGGGGCGAAACTGATTTCCGCCTGGCGCACGCTGCCTACAACCATCCCAAGGCCTGTTACGACCGCGAATATCTCTTCCAGTTCTCTGAGATGGATCCGAGAATTCACCGCCAGGCAGAGGAGCAGGTTGCAGCACGGAGCACCTGCGTGGCTGGCGCTGTAGGGTGCAACCTCGAGGTGGCAACCGAGCCTTACGTTCCGGCGTACTACATGATCAACGGGCGCTCGATGCCGGACGACATGGATCCGAACTATGCCGCCGAGTATCCCCACCAGCCCTACAACGGAAACCCACACATGCATCCGGGTGAACAGGTACTGCTGCGCATCATCGGGCAGGGCCGCTGGCAACATCCCTTCCACGAGCACGGCAACCATGTGCGCATCCTGGGACGCGACGGAAACCTGATCGTCAGCCAGAGCGACCCGGCTAACAGCCTCGCCGGGCCTCTCCTGTTCACGACGACCACAACTCCCGGAGTGGCGATGGACGGCATTTTCTACTGGACGGGAAGGGGCCTGAACTGGGATCCATACGGCCACAACCCAGCTTCTGCTGACCCGCTGGCCAAGCTTTCCTGTACTCCTGATGCTAACGGCTACAACACTGGTGCTCCCACGGCAATCAACTATTTCGAGTGGTGCCAGGATCACAACAAGCCACTTGAGGTTAATCCCTTCGGCGATGTTGCGAGCAACGGTCCGATGACCCTGCCGGATCCGAATATCTTCGCCAACGGCGCCTGGTATGGCGGCAGCCCGTATCTGGGTCCGAATGCGACATTGCGGGCGACAGGTTGCATGCCCGGCAATGCCAATCAAACCAATTCGCCGAACTGTGGCGCCACCGGCAGCACTCCTCCCTCGGGCACCATCGCCAACCCTCCCGGCAGCGAAGCTGGATTCGCCTTCATGTGGCACTCGCATAACGAGCGCGAAATCACCACCAACAATATTTTTCCCGGCGGAATGATGATGATGATGCTGGTTGATTCCCGGGAATTTGTGATTGACGAGACCAACTAGTCATGAGGAGAAGAGCAATGCTACCCAACTATCTCAAAGCTAGCCTGAAGACAGCGGTACTGATAACCACCGTTCTCCTCCTCGGAGCAGGCTTGGCAGCTGCCCAGACGGTCAGTCTGACCGCCGGGCCTACCAGCGTAACCCTGCCCACCGGCGACGTTGTGCCGATGTGGGGTTATACGTGCGGCGCGGCCGCGACCGCGACGTGCGCGGCGCTGAACCCGAACGCCCCGGTCGCCATCGGCACCACTCCGGCGGGCTGGTCGCCGGTGGTCATTACTGTTCCCTATGTGGCCACAGGGACGAGCCTGACCATCAGCCTCACAAATAGTCTCCCGGTACCGACCTCGCTGGTGATCGTGGGCCAGTTGGGTGGCGGTCTGGGAACTCCTGGAGGTTTCACAGCGGCTCCGGATCACTCCCAGGCCCAGCCGACCACGTGGCCCATCGCCGACCCCACAACGCTAGGTACGCCACCGGCGCAGGGTCAGCGCGTGCGGTCGTACGGCATGGAAGTGGCGGCGGGAGCGACCGTGGCATTGCCGGCGTGGTCAGCGCTCCGGCCCGGCACCTACCTGATTGAGTCGGGCTCACACCCGTCCATCCAGGGTCCGATGGGCTTGTACGGAATATTAGTGGTTACGACTGCGCCGACGGGCACGACGGCGGGCACCGCTTATCCGGCGGTGGCTGCGACGGCTACTACGGCTGCGGTCCCCGCGGTCACCTACAACGCGGAAGTCCCGGTGCTCTTCAGCGAAATCGACCCGGTGCAAAACAAAGCGGTCAACGCCGCGGTCAATACTGCGGGTTTCAGCGAGACCGCGGTTTGGTCCGGTCAGCCAGGCGGCTGCGGCAATCCCACCTCGGCGACGTACCACACCTGCTATCCGCCGGCGGTCAACTACACGCCGTTGTATTACCTGGTTAATGGTGTAGCGTTCGACAAGACCCATGCTGGGTTCTCGCTGTTCCCGGCTTCGGCGGTGACGGGAGTAGCCACTGGAACTACCGGCAGCGTGCTGGTGCGCATGGTGAATGCAGGCTCGCGCATGCACGTGCCTTCGATTGTGGGAGCGGACACCACCCAGACCGTGGGGACCACCAGCACGGCGACGGCCGGCTTGTCGCTGATCGCGGAAGACGGCAATCCGCTACCGGGCATTCCCCGCGTGCAGAGCGAAGTCTTCATGGCGGCGGGCAAGACATACGATGTCATGATTAATGTGCCCACCAGCACCACCGCGCCGGCGCTTCCGGTGTACGACCGTGAGTTGAGCCTTTCGGCGAACGCGAGCGCCCGTGACGCAGGAATGCTGGCCTACATTGGCATCAACGGCGCCGGACTTCCATCCACGCCGGCGATCGCTGGCGCGGTAGCCAGAGCCGACAGCTATCCCTCCAGGATCGCAGGCCATTCGATCAGCGTGTCAGATCCCGGCAAGGGTGTGATCGCCAACGATACCAATGTTTATGGGGCTCAGTTATTGACCGCACCGACTAACGGCACGGTCGCCCTCAATGCTGACGGGACGTTCACTTATACGGCGAACGCCAGCACCGGTTCCGACAGCTTTACTTACTGCGCGAACGGGTCGGTGACGGGCGCGGTATGCTCGTCCGGCCTCACTGCGACCGTGACGCTGGGTGCGGCGACGATTGAGGCCAATACCGGTATCACCTGCACGGTCCCAACCCCGCCACCAACGTACTCGGCGACGTCTCTATCCCTGAGCATCAAACCCCCCGGCATCCTGGCGTTTTGCAGAGACGCGGCGGGCTATCCGCTTATCGTTGCCCCGGGGAGTGTCACGCCAATTGGAGGAGCGGGCTTGACGCTTTCGGTGGATCCGAATGGCGGGTTCAATGCGTCGGTTACCGCGGCGGGCACGTACCGTTTTCAATATAAAGCGCAGAACTCTCAGGGTACAACGGGCGCGTCAAACAATGTCGTGGCCCTGTTGTTCCCGGCGCCGAGCAATCTTGCGGTAAGGGTTTTGGATGGCGGAGACAAGACAACGGTTATCACCGACTATCGCTGGATAATTGAGGAAGATCGCACGTTCTACGTCGATCCCGCGAAGACGACGAACACCGGTGGCACGACCGGCACGACGATCGTTCCAACGTTCGGCACGAATTTCCACACCAGCTACATGCCATTAATAGCGGCGGGCTGCACCGGACCACTGTCCTGCGAATCGGGCCAGAGCGTCCTCGGTGTGGGCGCAGTCTGCGATATCGGCAATGGGGTTTGCAGGACCACTGGCACACAAGAGGCGGTCGCACTGCCTAGCTCGGTCCACCTGGATCCGACCAAGCGTTACTACATCACGGTTCTGCCGGGCGATGCAGCTAACCCATTCGAAGGCGGAAATATCGGCCACGGTATGGGCGGCGCGCCGATTCTCTTCCCCGGTTCCACCGGGACAGCCCCATCCGTCACCATTTTGGCGCAACCCACTCCATTCCCACCGTCGAAGCTTTCGGTGTTTGTTTTCGAGGACGACTTCCCGCTCAATGGTGAGCAGGATGGGGGCGGTGGAATTGACGTGTTATCTCCCAACGAGCCTGGCCTGGGCGGCTTCGAAATCGTCCTGTTTGACGACGCGGGCGGCACCGGTGATGCGACCGGCCAGATGACCTACGACATGTTCAACTATCCTTTGTCGAACAGCCTGGCGGGGACACCGGACCCGACCAACGGAAACGACGCCTGTCCGATTTCGAAGCAGGCCACCAGTAACCCGGCTCAAGCTGGCATCACGGGTATGATCGTGACCTGCCCGAAGTTTGAATCCGACGGCAAGACTCTATCTCCGCTGGCGGGCCAGGCCGTGGTCGCTAACCTGATGCCGGGAAGGTACGGCGTGGTGGCTACGCCGGGCGCCGACCGGATCGGGGCCGGAGAAGAGTGGCTGCAGACCAACACTCTGGACGGGCAAAAGGCGCACGATTCGTTCCTGCGAGTGGGCGAGCCGAGCTTCTTCCAGGAGTATGGTCCGGCGGGATACCACGTATCCATTGGCTTTGCCAATCCGGCGATCATCAACGCCCGGCTGGCAGGCGTGTGCACCGGCACCGACCCGAACGTGACGGGCACGGGTTGCAGCAATACCTTGACGGGCCTGGTCACAGACGAACGCATGAGCCGCACCCCGGATGAGAGACTCTACAGTAGCGGTTCGAACGATAACTTCGCCTTTACCCAGTGCTATGTGAGCGTGGGAGATCCGGACGGCGAAGACTTCGCGTTTACCAAATGCGCCGGGGATGGGACCTTCAGCTTGTCGGGTCTGCCGAATGGCGATTGGAGAATGACCGTCTTCGACCAGTGGAACGACATGCTGGTGGACGGCCTTTCGACGCCGGTCCGGTTGAATGGCGGAACCACCAACCTGGGTGATATTGCCATGAACCAGTGGCAGGCGAATATCTACACCAGCAGCTTCTTTGACGCCAATGGCAACGGCATCCGGGACACCAACGAATCCGGCCTGACGCTGGTACCGACGAACATTCGTTTCCGCGATGG
>Ga0209803_1001678_pt1 | contig 14396 bp, 12 predicted proteins | sample GraSoiAngelo_138_FD_185895 | JGI IMG/M metagenome (GOLD analysis project Ga0209803, IMG submission 185895) | Grasslands soil microbial communities from the Angelo Coastal Reserve, California, USA - 14_0929_09_40cm (SPAdes) (version 2) | ecosystem: Environmental > Terrestrial > Soil > Grasslands ...
TGGAACGGCGACGTCCTCAACCCCGGCGCGGGCGAGACACTCGCTGCGCTCCACCGGAGTGGACGCGCGCTCGCCTTCGTCTCGAACAACTCGCGTGCCACCGGCGGCGACCTACGCGTCCGGCTGCAGCGCCTCGGCGTCGGCGTCGCCCAGCACGTGCTGACGCCGCTCGAGATCATCGGCGAGGTGATCCGCGAGCGATTCGGGCCCTCGCGGGTTCTCTCCATCGGCGCGCCCGAGATGGGCGCCGTCATCGCGCGGGCCGGCCACGAGCTGGTGGACGTGAAGGACTATCGCGCGGCGACCGTCGTGGCCGTCGGCAACGACTTCGATCTGAGCTACGAGCGTCTCACCGCCGCGGCGCGGGCCGCCGCGCGCGGGGCGCCGCTCGTGACCCCGAACATGGATCCGCGTCTGCCGATCGAGGGCGGAGACTTTCTACCTGGCTGCGGCTCGATCGTGCAATCCGTCGCGGTGGCGGCCGGCGTCCAGCCGGTCGTCGTCGGCAAGCCCGAGCCCCCGCTCTTCCGGATGGCCCTGGAGCGACTGGGGCTCACGGCGGCCACGACCGCGATGGTCGGAGACAGTATTCCGTCCGACATCAAAGGCGCCCGGGCGGTCGGCATGCCGACCGTGCTCTACGCTCCGGCGGGTGGCGCGCCCGCCGACGCAGCCGATGTGGTCGTGCGCTCGTTCGCCGAGCTGGCGAGGCTCGCCGGGGTCGGCTAGCCCTCGGAGCGCGTGTTACTCTAAGCCGCGATGTTCGACATCGGTTTTCAAGAGATGCTCGTCATCGGGGTGCTGGCCCTGCTGGTCTTCGGGCCAGGAAAGCTTCCCGAGCTCGGGCGGATGATCGGTCGCGCGCTCCGCGAGTTCCGCCGTGCGAGCGACGAGTTCAGGTCGACCGTCGAGACCAACCTGCATCTCAACGACCCCGATCCAATCATCCCGCCCGCGTCCGCGCCGATCGAACCGGCGCCGGTGGCGACGCTGCCGTCGGGTCCCGAAGCCGTGAGCACCACGGCCGAGCCTGCGCCTTCCGTCGCGGTCGAGCCGGGCGAGCCCTACTGCGCCCAGCGCACCTCGCGCCTCTTCCACAAGAGCGACTGCGCCTGGGTCTCGCGGATTCCCGAGGCCGAGCGCGCCTACTTCAAGCATGTAGCGGAAGCCCGCGAGCAGGGGTTCACGACCTGCCCCGTGTGCGAGCCCTGGGAGCCCGCGTAGCTCTCGCGTTCTGAGCCCCCTATCTGGCTGGCTGAGCAGGCACTCGCTTTTTGTTGACTAGTCAACACCAGTTGAGTGATACTGCGCGGTACGGAGGAAGGACGAATGCGAGAGCTGACGAGTCGGCAGCGTGAAGTGCTGGGCTTCATGCGCAGCTTCCAGGCCAAGCACGGAGTGCCGCCGACCGTGCGCGAGCTCGGTGAGCGGTTCCGGATCACGCCGCGAGCCGCGTTCGATCACTTGCGGGCGCTCGAGCGCAAGGGGGAGCTACAACGGCGCCCGAGTGTCGGCCGGACGTCGCGGGCTCTGACGCTTCCCGACATGGCCGGCTCGGGGCGAGCGCATCATTCGGTCCCGATCCTCGGCCGGATCGCGGCGGGCTCGCCGCTCCTGGCTCAGGAGAATCGTGAGGGCGAGGTGCCGATCGCCGCGGCGTCGCTGCCGGGGCGTGGCGAGGACGTTTTCGCGCTGCGCGTGCGTGGCGAGTCGATGATCGAGGCCCACATCTGTGACGGCGATCTCGTGCTCGTCCGGCGCCAGGATTCGGCTCAGCCCAACGACATCGTCGTCGCGATGGTGGAATCCGAGGCGGGCGGCGAGACCGAAGCAACGGTGAAGCGGTTTCTGCGCGACGGATCGCGCGTCGTGCTCAAGCCCGAAAACCAGACCATGGCGCCGATCGTCGTCGATCCGGCTCGACGCTCGGTGACGATTCTCGGCAAAGTCATCGGCCTGCTCCGCGGCTTCTAATTTTGATCGGGGGGAGCGATCGCCGCTCCCCCCGAAGGCCCCCCACCGGGATTGGTTCTCGGTGAGATCGTTAGATCGGTACGCCGGCACAGCCGGCGCTCGAAGCGGCGCACGCATTTCAGCGAGCCCGCCGAGTCAGGAAGTTCTCGAAGGAGGTCAAGTATGAGCTCGCATGCAGTCACGTACGCGTTGCTTCACCGTCGCGGATCGCGCGCGTTTTTTTTGGCGAGAACCACTCAACACCTGCAGAGCTTGCGGGCCGGACGAGAGGTCCTGCGAGCGCTCGTGGCGCTCGGCGCGCTCATTGCCTGGGGCGGCGTCTGTCTGTTGCTGAGGGGCTGACGGGCGGTACCTGCGCCTGCTCGTAGATCTTCGCCTCGACGAAGACGTCGAGCAGCGCGCCGTCGAGGTGGCCGGCCTGTCGCTCGTGCTCCAGGATGTCGAGCGCCTCTTCCTTCGGGATCGCCTTCTTGTATGGACGGTCGCCGGCGGTGAGCGCGTCGTAAATATCGGCGATCGTCATCATCCTGGACTGGACGAGGATCTCGTCGCGCCGTCGGCCCTCGGGATAGCCCGTGCCGTCGAGCTTCTCGTGGTGCGAGCGGGCGATCTCCGGGATGCGCCGGAACTCCCGCGTCCACGGGATCCGCGTGAGAAATTCGTAGGTGTGGATCACGTGGGACTGGATTTCCTTGAATTCTGCCGGCGTGAGGCTGCCGCGAGGAATCGCGAGGATCTTCGCCTCGTCGGGGCTGATGACGGACTCGCGGTTGCCCACGTGGTCCTCGAAGAGGTTGACCGCGAGACGCTCGATGCCGGCGGCGAAGTCCCGCGGTAACACGGCGGGCTCGTTGGCCGTCACGATGCGCGCGAGGCTCTGGTCGAGCTCGGCGACGTAGGCGGCAAGCTCGGCGTCGAACTCCGCGGCCTGGGTCGCGTAGCGGCGCCGCCCCTTCTCCAGCAGGTGCTCGATCTTCTTGCCAGCGTATCGGAGCTCGAGGCCGCGCTTGATCAGCTCCACGCGCTGGCGGATGCGGTCGAGCTCGCCGGGCAGGAGCTTCTTCGCCTTCACGAGCACCTGCTCGCGCACGCCGACCTTGCCGAAATCGTGCAGGAGGGCGGCGTAGCGGAGCTCGGTCATCTCCTCGGGGCTGAAACGCGTGGCGCGATAGGGCCCGGTCTCAGAACGGTCGATCGCCGCGGCGAGACCCACCGTGAGGTTGGCGACGCGGGCCGAATGGCCTGAGGTCGTGGGGTCGCGCGACTCGATCGCGGTGACCGATGCTTTCACGAAGCCTTCGAAGAGCTCGCGAATGCTCTCGTAGAGGAGGCGGTTCTGAATGGCCACGGCCGCCTGCGAGGCGAGCGAGCCCGCGAGCTGTTCGTGGCGCGCGGTGAAGCGTTGCACCGTGGCCTCGACCGCGCCGCCCGGCCTCAAGCGGATCGAGAAGTCGGGCTTGCAGTTGATGAGCTGGAGCGCGCCGATGGTCTCGCCCTCCGGCGTGCGCATCGGCACCACCAGCATCGACCGCGTGCGATAGCCCGTCTCCTCGTCGAACGACCGGTTGATGTGGAAGGGCGCGCCCCCGGGCGGGCGGTAGGCGTCCTCGAGGTTGAGGATGGCGCCGGTCAGCGCGACGTGGCCCGCGACGCTCTCGCTGGTGAGCGGCAGCCGCGCGGCGCGGAACGGAAGGTCGACGGAATCGTTCTGGGCGAGGACGAAGCGCAGATCGCGCGTGCCGTCGGGCGCCTCCTCGACCAGGTAGAGCGAGCCGGCGTCGCTGTGCGTGATCTCGCGCGCCTTGGTCAAGATGGTCTCGATGAGATCGCGCGGGTTGCGCTCGGCCGAGAGCCGGATGCCGATCGCGTTGAGCTCCGAGAGTTCGCGGTCGAGCCGTGTCGTCTCGGCGGCTCGATCGAGATCGGCGAAAGCGTTTTCGACGCCGCGCAGAAGGATCGGCGCGCTCACGCCCGCTGGCAGCACCGAGTACCAGTGCGACGGCCACGGCCCCGTGGCATCCCCATCGACCAGCGCCACGATGCGAAGCGGCATCGCGTCCGGGCGCAGGTCGGGTCCATCGCGACCGACCAACACGACGGCGGGTCCTTCGGTCGTGGAGTCGGTCGACGCGGACAGAGGGACCACGTCGAATTCGCCACGGACAAGCTCGGCGGCGGTCGCCGCTGCGCGCGAGGTCGCGTCGTACAGGACACGGCGGCGACGCATGAAACGAAAGTAGGGCCGCGCTGGAGGCCAAGTCAAGAATACTTATAATGATTTTCGGAATGGTCGAGTTCGCTCGGCTCGCGGATCTCTGCCGGCGGCTGCGCACGAGCCCGGGCCGGCTCGACAAGCTCGCCATGCTCGCGGACTATCTGCGAGCTCTTCCCCCCGACGCCGTGGGCACCGCCGTCGCGTTCCTCACGGGCCGCGCGTTTTCGCAGTCCGATCCGCGTGTGCTCGGAGTCCGCTGGTTGCCGTCGCTCACGGACGGGCCGGCCGCGGCGACGTCGCTGACGCTCGGGGACCTCTCGGCGGCGTTCGGCGAGATCGCCGAGGCCGGCGGCGCCGGCTCGCGTCGGACCCGCGACGATCTGCTGCGCGCGCTCGCGGCTCGGGCGTCGGCGGACGAGCGGGAGACGCTCCAGCGGATCATCACGGGCGAAATGCGAACGGGAGTCTCCGACGGGCTCGTGCTCGAAGCCATCGCGCGCGCCTTCGCGGCACCGCTCGAGAGCACGCGGCGCGCGGCGCTGCGGCTCGGTGATCTGTCCGTGGTGGCGGTGCTGGCCGCCCGCGGCGGCGCCGCCGCGCTCACGTCGGCGAGCGTGCGACCGTTCGTTCCGCTGCTGCCGATGCTCGCGCAGATCGCCGAGGATTTCGAGGACGTGCTCGAGGCCCATGGCGGCACCTCCGCACTCGAGTACAAGTACGACGGCGCGCGCATCCAGCTGCACCGCGACGGTGAGCGAGTCGGGATCTGGACGCGCCGACTCTCCGACGTGACCCGCAGCCTGCCCGACGTCGTCGAGACGGCTCGAGGCGAGCTCGTGGCCGCGCCCTTCATCCTGGACGGCGAAGTCCTGGCGCTCGACGCCGCGGGACGACCGTTGCCCTTCCAGGAGCTGATGCGTCGGTTCCGGCGCGTCCACGAGGTCGATCGCCTCGTGCGCGAGATGCCGCTGACCCTCTACTTCTTCGACTGCCTCATGGCCGACGGCCGGTCGCTGATCGACGAACCCTATGCGAGCCGGTGGGAGGCGCTGACCCGCGTGACGGGGGGCCGCCATCTGGCCGAGCGCCTGCTGGCGACCACGCCCGAGGCGGCCCGCCAGTTCCAGGCCAAGGCGCTGGCCGCCGGGCACGAAGGCCTCGTGGCGAAGGATCTTCGCAGCACGTACGAGCCGGGAGGACGCGGCAAGCGCTGGTTCAAGCTGAAAACGGCCGAGACCGTCGACTGCGTCATCGTTGCCGTCGATCGCGGCTCGGGCCGGCGCAGTCAGTGGCTCTCCAACTACCATCTGGCTGTTCGCGACGGAGAAGCCTTCGCGGACGTCGGCAAGACGTTCAAGGGGTTCACCGACCGCCAGTTCATCGAGATGACCGAGCGCCTCTGGGCGCTGGCAGTGAGCGACGACGGCTACACCGTTCGGGTGCGGCCCGAGGTGGTCGTCGAGGTCGCCTACAACGAGATCCAGAAGAGCCCGACCTATCGCTCCGGCATGGCGCTGCGGTTCGCGAGGATCACGCGCATCCGCGACGACAAGGCGCCGGGCCAGGCGACGACGCTCGACGAGCTCTCCCGGCTCTACGAGCGGCAATTCGCGACCAAGGGCCGGTCAGTGTAGAATCGGCGCCCGTGACCACGCGCGTCTCGACCGGCATTCCCAAGCTCGACGCGATGCTCGACGGCGGCCTGCTGCCCGGCACGCTCACCGTCGTCTACGGCGCCACCGGAATCGGCAAGACCCATCTCGGGCTCACGTTCGCCGACCACGGACGGGTCGCCGAGGGCGCGCGCGGCATCGTGCTCGATCTGAACGGGCGCGGCGACTCGCAGCAGCACGACGAGTACGCGGCGCGGCTCTTCGACTGGTCGCTCACGCCGTGGACGCACACGGTCACGCCGATGACCGATCCGTACCCGCCACCCGGCCAGATGGAGGCGAGCTACTCCAATACGTTGAAGTGGGTCGGGCGGGTACGCGACTATCAGGTGCCGACACCCGACGGCGGCTGGGAGTTCGACTGGAACTGGAAGGCCGCCTACAACCACGCGCTCTACACGGTGCGGCCGTTCATCTACTTTCACTGCGCGGCCGGTGCGCGGCGGGTCGTGGTCGACGGCGTCGAGCCGATGGATTCGCCCGCCGACTCGATCCAGGTCTTCGTGTTCGACGAGCTCTACCGAAAGACCATCCACCGGGACGCCGAGACACTCGGGATGGAAATCTGCATGCCGGTGTGGAAGCACCGCGCGTTCATCGACGCACACCTGTACGACCACACGGCCATCACGACCCTGCTCCTGGTGACGACGGAAGAGACGCGGCTCGAGGACCTGCTGGCGCGCAAGGTTGCCACCGGCGACATTGGCGCCACCGCGAACACGATTCTGGCCCTGGGCAGCGAGCGGCTCGGCCATCGCCTGGCGCGCATGCTCTGTGTGGTCAAGCACCGCGGCAGCGCGATGAGCGACGAGATCGTCGAGTACCGGATCGGAGCTCGAGGCATCGAGCTCGGGTAGGCACGTGGCAGGCGTTCAGGGCCGCCGGCTCCGGCGCGCTCACGTCGTGAGTCCCACCGTCTTCCAGCTCGAGCACCTCACCCCGCCCGCCCGGGCGCTGTTGCGCGCCGTCCAGTCGGCCGCCGGCCGCTCGCGCTCTCCGGTGCTCGTCGGCGGCGCGGTCCGTGACTCGAAGCTCTCTCGAGCTCGGCGGGCGGCGCCGGCCGATCTGGACGTCGCGGTCGAATCGGGCGCGCTCGACATCGCGCGCCGGGTGGCTGAGCGGCTCGGCGGCGCGTTCGTGGCGCTCGATCCGGATCGCGGAGCCGCGCGGGTGCTCGCGCGTGGGATGTGCCTCGACGTGACGGACTGGCGGGCGCCGACCCTGGCCGACGATCTCGGGGCGCGCGACTTCACCGTGAACGCCCTGGCGGTTCCGGTGCGCGAGCTCCTGAGCCGGGGGCGCGCCGGCGTGATCGACCCGACCGGGGGGCTCGCCGATCTCCGCGCGCGCCGACTTCGCGTCCACGCGCCGCGTGTCCTCACCGAGGATCCCCTTCGTACGCTACGCGGCGTCAGGCTCGAAGCCGCGCTGGGATTTCGGTTGACTGCGACGACGGTGCAGGCGATCCGCGCCGCTGCGCCAGGGCTGGCCGGCGTCGCCGCCGAGCGGATCCGTGACGAGCTGCTGGCGGTGCTCGCGCTGCCGCGGGCCGGTCGCGCCTTCCGGCGCCTGGACGCGCTCGGTCTGCTCGCCGTGGTCGTGCCAGAGGTGGAACCGATGCGCGGAGCGACGCAGCCGTCGCCCCACCGGTTCGCGGTGCTCGAGCACTCGCTCCGGGCGGTCGAGGGAGCTGACGCGCTGATGGAGCAGCTGCACGAGCTGAGGCCGTTCGGCGAGGAGCTCGCGGCGCACATGGCCGAAGAGCTCGGGGGCGGCGTGCGACGAAGCCAGGTGCTCAAGCTCGCCGCGCTCCTTCACGACGTCTCCAAGCCGGAGACACGCCGTCTGGTCGACGGCCGCATCCGCTTCTTCGAGCACGACGTGCTCGGCGCCGCACGCGCGCGCGTGATCGCCGAGCGGCTCCGGCTCCCCGCTCGCGCCCGCGGTGTGCTCGAGCAGCTCGTTCGCCATCATCTGCGTACCGGACACCTGGCCGCCGCGGGCCACGTGACGCCCCGCGCCCGCTACCGCTTCTTTCGCGACCTGGGCGATGACACGCGTGACCTGCTCCTGCTGAACCTCGTGGACGCCGCCGCGGTGACGGGCGTGTCGCCTCGCTCGATCTGGCGCCGGGCGTCGCTCGTCCGGGATCTCCTGCAGGGATGGGAGGAGACACCACGCGCCGGTGCCGGCGCGGCGCCGCTCGTGAATGGAGAAGACGTGATGGCTCGCTTCGGGATTCCGCCCGGCCCCGAGGTGGGCCGACTGCTGGAGCGCGCGCGCGAGGCGCAGGGCCTCGGGCTGGTGACTACGCGCGAAGAGGCGCTCGCGTACCTTGACTCGCCTGCGGGCGAATTCTAGAGTAGCGGAATCCCGGGAAATCCAACCCCTCGGTCGAGGAGGCTCGCTGATGATCGTGTGGAAGCTCGTCATCGTCGCCGTGGTCCTGCTGCTGCCGCTGGCAGCGGGCGCGGCACCGGCCGGCAAGGTCATCATCGCCCAGGGCGTCGATCCGACGACGCTCGACATGGCGAATCAGTCGGAGAGCCCGGCGTCGAACGTCGGGCGGCACATCTTCGACACGCTCTACGAGCGGGACCAGAACCTGAAGATCGTCCCGAACCTCGCCACCGAGATGCCGAAGTTCGTTCCGCCCTCGGCGTGGGAAGTGAAGCTGCGCAAGGGAGTGAAGTTCCACAACGGCGAAGAGTTCAACGCCGACTCGGCGAAGTTCTCGCTCGAGCGCCTGGCGCAGGGCCAGGGCAAACTTCGCGGCGCCGCATTCTTCGCACCGCTCGATCGGGTCGAGATCGTCGACCCGTACACGATCCGCGTTCACACCAAGAAGCCCTGGCCGACCTTCGTTCCGGTGATGACGTTCCCGCAGAGTGGCATGTTGCCGCCCAAGGAGTCGGCCGGCAAGGAGACCGCCGATCTCTCGAAGAAGCCGATCGGCACCGGCCCCTATAAGTTCGTCCGCTGGTCGAAGGACGAGGAGATCGTCCTGGAAGCGAACAACGCCTACTGGCGCGGGGCGCCGCAGATCAAGACCGTGGTCTTCCGCCCGATCCCCGACGACGCCGTGCGCGTCGCGGCGCTGCAGAACAGCGAGATCGACCTGGCGGTGAACATCCCGCCGCATCTGGGCGCGATCATCGACAAGCACCCGAAGCTCTTCCTGTCGACCGCGCCGTCGATCCGCACGATCCAGCTCATGATCTACTCGCACCAGATGGACGCGCAGCACAAGGCCACCGGGCCCTACAACGGGCCGACCGCCGACAAGCGCGTCCGTCAGGCGATCGCCTACGCGATCGACGCCGACGAGCTCATCAAGACCGTGCTCGACGGCAAGGGCGTGCGCGTCGCGACGATGCTGCCGTCGATGCACTTCGGCTTCGACCCCAAGCTCCAGCCCATCAAGCTGGACGTCGCCAAGTCCAAGAAGCTCCTGGCCGAAGCGGGCTTCGCGAGCGGCATCGAGATCACGCTACACGGTCCCCGCGGTCGCTACGTCCGCGACGCCGAGGTGGCCGAGGCGGTGGCCGGTCAGCTCACGAAGGCCGGCATCAAGACCACGCTCCGCACGTACGACTTCGTGACGTACCTCAACAACATGGTCTACGTCCACAAGGCCGGCCCGGTCTGGCTGATCGGCTGGGGCACCGGAACGATGGATGCCGAGACCGTGTACGTCCCGCTCTTCCGGTCGCCGGGCATCTTCGTGAACTGGCTCAACGAAGACTTCAACCGGATGCTCGACGAAGCGCAGACCATCATGGACGACAAGAAGCGGCTGGAGCAGTATCACCGGATCAACCGGCTCTGGGTCGAGGAGATGCCGGCGGTGCCGCTCTACCAGCAGATCGACCTCTATGGTGTCGCCAAGCGGCTCAACTGGAAGGCGCGGAGCGACGAGGTGCTGCAGGCGTACAGCATGTCGCTCAAGGACGGGAAATAGCACCGACCGGGTCGGTGTAAGATAGGGGCGCCGGGCGGCCGTAATTCAGTGGCAGAATGCCAGCTTCCCAAGCCTGGACGTCGCCGGTTCGAATCCGGTCGGCCGCTCCAAAAAGTCAAGGGGTTACGGGGAGACCCGTAACCCCTTCGGCGTCCAGAGTAACCATCGAGTAACCACAGCCCGGGTCAAAGCCCCTCGTCGGCGAGCCATCGGGCGGCGTGCGCCCCATCTCGCCCTCGCAGGTTCGGGATGAACTTGTGGTAGCGGCGATAGACCATCTCCGCGTTGGTGTGCCCGAGCTGCTTGGCAACCCACCCGGGTGATTCGCCGGCTTCGAGCATCAGTGTGGCGAAGGTGTGTCGCGTCTGATAGAGGGTGCGAGTGCGCAGCTTCGCTCGCCGAATGGCCGGTCGCCACACGCGCTCGCGGAGGTTCGTGATATCGAGCGGCCCACCGTCCCTATTCGCGAACACCCACGGGCTCTGGAGCTGTTTCACGGCCCGCTGAGCCCGGAGGGCCTGCTCGACGATTGGCAGCATCTCGACGTCGCGTTTCGACTCTATGGTTTTGGTCGGTCCCTTGCCGAAACGGCTGACTGAACGTCGCACCCGGATCGTCCGCCGTCGCCAGTCGATGTCGTCCCATTGGAGGCCGATCTCCTCGCCGGGCCGGAGTCCGGTGAAGAAGGCGACGCGGAAGTAACGCCGATCTTGATCGTCGTCCAGGCCCTCGGAGACGAACGTCTGGACCTCGCCGAGGGAAAACGGCTCGATCTCCGGTTTGTCCTCGCGCAGGAGGTCAATGTTCCGCGCAGGATTGTCCTTGAGCCATCCCTTGGCCACGGCGCGATCAAGCGACTGCCGCAGGACTTTGACAATGATGTTTACGCGCCGATTCGAGAGCTTCTGCGGAGCCCGCGGATGCTTGCGCCGGTTAGTTGTGTCCGGCACGGGCGCTGTGGCTGCCTCACCTCGCTTCAGGACGGCGATGAAGCCCTCAACGGCCTCCATGTCGATCTCTGACACTAGATGACCGCCGAAGGCAGGGATGAGTCGGCTCTCCACGATGCGCTGCCAATCATATGCAGTCCCGGCGCCAAGGCGGGCTGTCTTGTCGGCAAGCCACCTCTCGACGTACTCGCGATAGAGCGGCGGCCCGTTCGATTCGGTCGGAGCGAAGAGCGCGGCTTTCCTGCCATGCGGGAACCATCGGAGGTATTCGAACGTGCCGGCGGCGATCTCACCATCGATCTGGCGAATGTCTCGCCGAACCTTGGCCCGGTTCTCCGTCGTATCGGCCAGGCGCGTTGCCTCCTGGCAGCGCACACCACGCCACCGGAAGTCGATGTAGAGATAGGTGTCCTTGATGTAGAACGAGGCCATCACCCTGCATGCTTTCGGTCAGGCTGTGAACGGGTCCACTCCTGGACAGCTGGCCAATGAAAGATGGGTCGCCCACCGTTTGGCTTGGTGTAGTGAACGCCAAGACGGAAGACGCCGCGGCTCATCATGTTGCGAATGGCTCCCTCTGAGTAGGGGATACGATCCGCGAGCTGCCGGATCGAGAGATACTCCGGAGCCGATGTGGCGTCAATGGGGTCGATCGGAGACGCGGCTGGGGAGAACGGGATCCCGCACGTCTCGCATGCCCACCACGCCCGGTTTCCATCGGTGCGGAGCTTGACGACCGCGTGGGCGCACGCGAGCAGGTTCACCTCACCGGCGCTGTAGGCACCGAGGCTTCCGGACGGCGTGCTCGACATAGAGCGAACGTCTCACTGACGCAAGGGGCTTGCCATTCCTGAAAGGGCGTCAGGCTGAAGGCGGTCCCGATCCGTAACTGCACGCTCGACTGGCGACATCCTGTGCGGCGGCGGGAAGGTTCGTTCGCACTGCGGGTCTTTCATTTCCGCCCGGGCTGTCGCAACGCAGCGCTTGGGTGCCGCAGTTTGCCGCTCTCTGCGAAACGCGCGAAGAGCGGCTTCGACGCCCACGGGCGATCGGCTCTCGCCTCGGTCACGCACCCTCACGGCGGGAGACAGCTGTGTCAACCGGGAGCGGCCGCGCGACCCCAAGCGCCGCGCCAGGCACCCCGGGGTTGCGCCTGTCACGGGCTTGGAACGGGCGCGCTGGCCGAAGGTCCATTCTGCGGTGGCACTACGCGCGTTCCGGATATGGCTCTCTGTCGCTCCCTCCTGTCAATGTGAGAGGGAGCTCCAGAGAAGTTACTCATTCGCCACGTCCGGGCTGCTGGCGGTGGACCTGATGGCTGGCGACGGCTCCGCTATCGCCGGTTAGAGTAGGAGCCCAGTCAAGACGCATAGGGCGGCGGGCCGCCAAGACGGAAGCTGGGCCCGCGCTGCCGCGAAACTGACGATGGTCACGAGGGCAATTGTTCCCCTGGCGCGATGCATGCTGAGGTCCTGGAGGAGCTGGCAACGGCGCGTGCGAGCGTGGCGATATAAGGGTGGATTGACTCGGAGGGAGGTCTCGATGAACGCCGAGGTCCATGACTATATTGGGCGAGGCTGGTCGATCATTCCGATTAGGGCTGAAGACAAGCGACCCCTGGTCCGCTGGGAGGACTTTCAACACCGACGTCCTACCGAGGCGGAAGCGCGCGCCTGGTTTTACGGATGCCCCGAGGCGGGCATCGGCATTGTGACCGGTACAATCTCTGGCCTGGTTGTCGTCGATATCGATGTGAGACACGGTGGCGATGGGGCGCTGGAGCACCTCGAGCGGGAGCACGGCCGCTTGGCTACAACCGTTGAATGCCGGACCGGTGGTGGCGGCCGCCATCTCTACTTCGCGCATCCTGGAGGGCTCGTTCGCAACAAGGTTGGGCTAGCGCCAGGAATCGACCTCCGTGGAGATGGAGGGTACGTCGTAGCGCCGCCCTCGCTACATGGGTCGGGCCTCCGGTACGTGTGGGTCGATGGTCGCGCGCCGGGAAACACGGCGATCGCGCCTCTACCGGACTGGCTGCTGCAACAGACGCTCGAAGAGCCGGCGCGACGTGGTCACCCGATTGCGTACTGGCGGCGACTTGTCTGCGAGGGCGTCGCGGCCGGGGAGCGCAACAACACGATCGCCTCCCTGGCCGGGCACTTATTCAGGCATAGGTTGGACCCGGCGATAGTTTTGGAGCTCCTGCTTTGCTGGAATCGGGTGCGCTGCCGGCCGCCGCTCGTTGACGAGGAGGTTGCCTCCGTGGTCACGAGTATCAGGCGCCTCCACGAGCGTGACGCGCAGGCGCATCGTCAGTCCGGATACTAAGACGCCATTCGCGGTCGCGGCCTGCCTGATCGGCGTGGGCGCACCACGCGATTCAGCTAAGGCAAGTGAGCTCGGATGAACTCCCGGATCGCCTGCGAAACCTCCTCCGGATGCTCGAGCAAGAGCATGTGGCTGCCGCCTCTGATCTCACGTACTTCGCGATTCGGCAGTCCGTCCGAGAGCGCCGCAACTCCTTCTGCTGAGGTCACGATGCTTTCGGAACCTCGAAGGACGAGCGTCGGGCACGCGACTCTTGGCAAGACCGGCCGAAGGTCACCCGGCTCCCACGTCTCGTACGTAGCGGGATCGAGTTTCATTCGCCAGCCACCATCGACTTGACGTAGTCCTTCGATTACAAACGACCGGAGCCGGTCGTCGGGGATGTTGGGGTAGATTCGGTGAAATCCGCGGAGTGCATCGTCGATGGTGGGAAAGATCCTGGCCACCGAGGCCACGCCCTGGTGGAAATAGTCAACTTGCCAGCGGGGGACGAGAGGGTCGAGATCCACCCAGACGAAAGCCGCAGGCATTTCAATAGGACTCGACGTCCGCGTGTTCGTGATGAAGCGGGCTGCCGCGAGCGCGCCGGCAGAGTGGGCGAGGATTGCATATTGGCTTCGCACCAGGCTCGCGATGAACTGTGCCAAATCCTCGGCGTGGTGCTCGGGATTGTATGTGGGCGGTGTGACGTGTTCGCTATCGCCATGGCCGCGGAAATCAAGGAGCACGCAGCGGAATTCACCTAGCTCTCGTGCTACGAGCCGCCAAACGCCTCGGTGGCTGCTGTTGCCATGGAGGCAGAGCAGGGTCACCGCGCTCGCATGTGGCGAATCGGCCGGTGGCCCGACTATCTCGTATGAGAGCATCGACCCCGCTCCCCGAATCTAAGCTGGTCGTTTGCAGACCGCTCAAACATCGTTACGAATCGAACATAGGTAGCACGCGTGAGTGCGTCAAGCGCATGGAGTGTTCGAAGAACGCGATCCCCGACATGGGACCGACCTCGAGCGATTCCCGCAGCAGGTGAGTGGTGCCCATCTACCGCTGCATCCTGCAGCGGCCCCGCGGCATTCTGCATCGCTCGACGGTGCGATCCGCTGCGCCTAGAGGTGGGGTTTAGCCTGCTGCAGATCGGCATGTCGGCCTTGTATGACGCACGCTTATCGAGAACCCCGCAGCGCGCAGCGTGCAGAGGTCTCAATGTGGCATTCGAGTTGCCCTAGGACGGACTGATTCGGCTGGAGCGGCGGATCGAAACGGCAAAGGTCCCGATGACGGCAGACCCGGAGCTC
>Ga0209803_1001682_pt1 | contig 14378 bp, 10 predicted proteins | sample GraSoiAngelo_138_FD_185895 | JGI IMG/M metagenome (GOLD analysis project Ga0209803, IMG submission 185895) | Grasslands soil microbial communities from the Angelo Coastal Reserve, California, USA - 14_0929_09_40cm (SPAdes) (version 2) | ecosystem: Environmental > Terrestrial > Soil > Grasslands ...
CGCGCTCGACGTGGAGGCCGTCCTTTCCCGGCGACTCCAGACCCTCACATTCCTGAAGGGACTCGCCTTCACCCCGAGACAGGCGAGGCAGTTCATCGTGCACGGACATGTGTCCGTCGGAGGCCGCCGCGTGACGATCCCCGGGATCCTCGTGAGCCGGACCCAGGAGAACGTGATCGCGTACGACGAGCGGTCCGGGATCTCGAACGACCTGCATCCGGTCCGTCAGCAAGGGCAGATCCCGGGTCCGCCGGCCCCGGGAGGCGCCGAGGACGAAGAAGGTCCGGACCTGTCGGGCGACGAGCCCGCGATTCCTTCACCGGAGCCTGAGCCCACGCCGACGCCGAAGGAGGAGTGACCATGCCGCGATGGGGAGTGGCTCACATCTACGCGTCGTACAACAACATCATCATCACTTTGACCGACATCACCGGATCCGAGACGATCACGAAGGCAACCGGAGGTATGGTCGTGAAGGCGGCCAAGGACGAGGCTTCCCCGTACGCCGCGATGAAGGCCGCGGAACGCGTGGCGGACGCCGCGAAGGAGAAGGGGATCGACTCGATCCACGTCCGCGTCCGAGCGCCGGGCGGAAACCGATCGAAGTCCCCCGGCCCGGGGGCGCAGGCGGCCATCCGAGCCTTGTCCCGCGCGGGCCTCCGGATCGGTCGGATCGAAGAGGTCACTCCCGTTCCCCACGATGGCACGAAGCCCAAGGGAGGGCGTCGAGGGAGGCGGGTCTAGGTGAAGATGAAGGTCCTGGCGGGCGCGCCCGAGTCGATGCGCCTGTTGATCGAGGAGACGGAGCCGTCGTATGCGAACGCCCTGCGCCGCGTCCTCGTCTCCGACGTCCCGAAGATGGCGATCGAGGACGTGGAGTTCCACCTCGGCCCGATCCGCGCGGAGGACGGCAAGGAGTACGAAAGCGTGAGCCCGCTCTTCGACGAGATGATCGCCCACCGCCTCGGCCTCGTCCCGATCCCGACGGACCTCGGACTGTACAATCGCCGGGAGGACTGCCCGACCTGCCATGGGGAGGGTTGCCCGAATTGCACGATCATCTACTCCGTGAACAAACGCGGTCCTGGACTCGTCACGTCGGGGGACCTCGAGCCGATCGGAGATGCGAAGCTTCGACCCGCGGACCAGAAGATCCCCATCGTGAAGCTCGACGACGGACAGGCCATGCTCGTGTACGCGACCGCGGTTCTGGGCAACGGGAAGGACCATGCGAAGTGGCAGGCCACCCACGGCGTCGGGTACCGCTATTACCCAATCCTGAAGGCGGGGAGCAAGAGCCTCGACGCGCTCGACCCGGCGGTCCCGTTCTGCGAAAGCCACATGCAATCGACCGCGACGGAGGAAGAGGAGACCTTGGAGCTCCCGAGCGATTGCAAGACGTGCAAGAAGTTCATCGACCAGTACAAGGTCGAGTCCGTGAAGGCGGGGAACGATCCCACGCGAATCGTCATGGAGTTCGAGACCGACGGATCGCTCAGCACGAAGGCCGTCCTCGTGGCCGCTTTGGACATCCTCTCGAAGCGGTTTTCCGAACTGGCGACCCAAGCCTCCGCACTCGCCTAGACTGCTGGTCGTCGAATCGAGCGGGAAGCAACAAGTTTTAACTAGATTACTATTCATATAGTAGCCGTATGGAGTTAGGAGAGCTGGAGCTCGCGGTGCTCCGGGCGGTTCGCAATCTCGGCTCGGCGACGTCGGGAGCGATCTTTGAGGAGGTCCGCAAGTCGCGAGACATCGCGTATACCAGCGTCACGACGACGCTGTACCGGTTGGTCGACAAGGACCTCATCGCGATGCGGAAGGCGAGCGAGAAGAAGGTGTATTACCGTCTGAAGGAGGGCCGTGCCTATCGAAAGGCACTGGCATCCATGGTCGATCGGGTCGTCGACACGTTCGGTGGAGCCGCCGTGTCGTTTCTTATCGACAATCCGGGAGTGATTTCTCAAGCCGAGCTGGCGAGCCTCAAGACGCAAGTTGAGAAACGGCGGTCGCGGGAGAAATGAAATGGCTGGCCTGCTTCAACTGATAGGTGAAGCACTCCAAACGTATTGGCTCTCTCCCCTCTCTTTGACGGTCCTAGCCGTCTGCGGTGCTTGCATCGGTACGTTGCTATATGTTTTCGTTACGAACGCGAGGAACGCGAAACTGCGCGTGAGTTTGTTGACAGGATTGTATGCCTTGTCAATTTTCTTCTGGACGTTTGTCGCAGGCAGTCTCGTCTTGTGCGTCTCCCAGGCGCGCATGGTGGCGTACGCGAAAGACGGAGTGCCGCTCGCCGTCTTCGGTGCAGTGATCGGCGGCCTCGCCGCTTCTGCCGCGATTTCCGGCTTGGTGTGGAGGTACGGGAACGGTTCCGTGCTACGAAAGTTCGCGCCGCGAACGCCTTCGGCTGCTGAATCGTGGTTGAGCGACTTCGTCCGAGCCATGGCGAAGTTCGAAAGAGTGGCCGAGGTTGACGTGGGAATCGTCGACACGAAAGCGCCTCTCGCAATGGCCATCGGCGGAAGAGAACCTACCGTCCTCGTCTCCGTAGGTTTGACCAAGCTCCTGGAGAGAGACGAACTCGAATCGGTCGTCGCACACGAACTGATGCACCTCAAACACCACGACGCGGAATTCAAAGTCTTCTCTCGAGTCCTGTCTCGGATCCTGTTCTTTGATCCTTTCAGCAAGTTTTTCGATCCGGCGATCCACCGCGAGCGAGAATACTTGGCAGACGAAACAGCCGGGCGATTGACTGGGAAGCCCGCTTCCCTCGCCTCCGCTCTGCTAAAAATCGCGGAACGGGGGGTTGGTCCGAAGGCCGCTTGGGGATTGAGCATTTACGGTGTCCACCGGGGAATCTTCAGCCGGTATCCCCCGTTGAACGAACGAGTCCAACGACTTCTCCTTCTATCCGATCTCCTGCCGAATCCGGCCAAGTAGGGAAAATCCTTATACTATCGCAATAGTAACGTCAGTCGGGGGCACGGGGACGTTTCACGAATCTAAGTTGCCGGAATCCGCCGATGAAAGTCTGTTCCCTCGGGCCGAGCGCACCCTCGAACTCATGCATCGTTGGGGATACGCTCCGACCGTCGAAACGCTGGCCGACGAGCTCATGGGCGGACCGGTCCCTACCGGTCAGCTCCGCGATGCGATAACCGCCTCCGGCTCTCTCGTATTGATCGATGGTTTCGTCTGCGCGCGTGGCAAAGAAACGCTTCTTGGCATCTCACGGGACAGGGAGCGCACGAATCGACTGGTGAACGGCACCGCGAAGGCAATAGGGCAGGAATTCGCAAACGCACTCATCCGTGCCTGTCCGTTCGTCGACTGTGTTGCGCTGTCCGGTTCCGTCGCATCCGGCGGTTACGTCCCGTCGGACGACATCGACTTCGACCTGTTCGTCCACGACGGCACGAAGTATCTCACCTACGCCGTATCGCTCGCTTTGGGACTTGCTTTTTCCATTCGTTACGCGAACGGCGGGCCGCTCCGCAAGATCATCTGCATCAATGTCATCTGGACCAGAAAACAAGCCTTCCTTTTTGTGAGGAATGATGCCGACCTCGCGTTCGAGCTTCTTCACTGCAAACCGATCTTCGGAGCTCCCTATTTTCAACAGGTCATCCGAAGGAACGATTGGATTTCCAGGTTTTTCCCGCAAGTCGCTGCAAATCTTGGACCCGAGGTCGCGCATCCGAAGCCCAGTTTCACGGGAAGATGTCTCGGATGGATCGTCACGCATCCCCGGATCCTTGGCCTCGTGGAGAGAGCTGGACGAGGGCTTTCCTTCGTTGTGTATCAGGCGGTCCACTGGCTACGACGGCACGATCTAGAGGCCATGGATCGCCTCGCCTTCCTCCAGCGGGCCAAGTATCCGTATGAGGTCTTCCAGGACTGAGTGCAATGGCGTCAATCGATATTACTCCTCTCTCAATCTTCTTCTCGATCTTCGCCCTCGCTTACCTCGTTGCATTGCTGTATGTCCTGATTTTCGAACGCCGGCACGATTGCGTCGAGCTCGACGCGACTGATCATGTATTCAGTTTGATCGTCCCTACCCATAACGAGGAAAGTGTCATCGCCGGATGCCTCGACGCCCTTTTGGAACTGGACTATTCCATGGACCAGGTGGAGATCCTCGTCGTGGAGGACGCGAGTACGGATCGGACGGCGACGGTTGTCTCCGAGTATGTTGAGCGATTCCCCGGGCGGATTGCCATGTGCCAGGTTCCGATCACGGAGGGGGGCCGAGGGAAGGCCACCGCTCTCAACCGGGCGTTTCGGTTCCTGAACGAATCAAGTCGGTTCCGAGAAGACGCGAAGTGGATCATCGGAATCTTCGATGGAGACGGAGAGCCGGACGCCAACATGCTGAAGAAGGCATCCGCCCAGTTCCGATCGCCCTCCGTCGCAGGAGTGCAGGCCACAGTCCGCATCCGGAATCGAGCCGTGTCGTGGCTTACCCGGATGCAAGACATCGAGTTCGCGGGATTCTCGCGTGTCACACAAATCATCCGGATGCGGATTTCGCACTCCGCAGCGTTGGGGGGAAACGGCCAATTCGTGCGCGCATCGGCCCTCAAGACCGTCGCGATCGATCTCGCGGAAGGCGTATTTTGGCAGCCCGACTCCCTCACGGAAGACCTCGACCTGTCGACGCGCCTCGTGCTCCAAAACTGGGACCTCCACCACCTGAGTTCGTCGAGTGTGTGGCAGGAGGGGGTCGAGACGACGAAATCCTTGATGAACCAGCGCACGCGGTGGGCTTGGGGATCGCTCCAGGTGTTCGTCGAATACGTCTTGCGGCTTCGAATCCTGAAGACGCCCGATGTCCGCCTCGGGAAACGGCTCGACCTCCTCTTCAATCTCAGCATGTTCCTCGTGTCCCCCCTCGTCCTGGTCACATGGATCCTATCCGCGTTTGCGTTTTTGGGCCTCGTCCAAATCGTGGCGTCATTCCCGACGGCCCTCATGGTTCTGGTGTCGTTCGGGTACCTGCCCGTCGTCGCGTATGGGCTCGTCACCGTGGGGGGATACCGCAAGTCGCGCATCCCGTTGGACTTGGTCGGATTCGCAATCTACACATACCACTGGGTCCCGTGCCTGTCCGTGGCGATGTGGCGCGTCCTGTCTCGGGCCGGACCGGTCTGGTTGAAGACCGCGAGGGAAGGCGAGATCGCCCCGAGCTGACGCCATGGACGATGTGGTCTATCGGACGTCCCTTCGCACCTGGACCCTGAATTGGCGCATGATTGCGGCCTTCGGCTTCGTCGCCGGCCTGGTCCTCGCCTCGGTGGCCTTTCGCCTATCGTGGGACCGATTTCTCGACCCGTTCGAAGACGGCTACCAGAACTGGTGGACCGCAAGCGCCCTCCTGGAGACCGGAACCTATTCGGACCGTTTCTCACAGATGACGAGGGGCAATTGGTTGCCGGGATACACGTTCTTCGCCGCGGGACTGATCGCTCTCTTCGGCATCCACATCATGCCCCTGATGAAAGCCGCGAACATTCTTTTCTCGCTCGGCACAACCGGGATCATCTACCTTCTGGCCCGACCACGAGGGCGATTGACCGCGGGACTTGCGGCCATCTTGTTCGTACTGAATCCGGCGGACATTGTGATTTCGAGCTTCGCAACGCCGGAGGCCCTCGCGCTCCTCGCGACCTTCTGCGGTGTGCTCTTTGTCGAGCGGCGTCCGTTCGCCTCAAAGACCTCTCTGACATTCGCCGCCATCGCGTTCCTCGCCTCTTCGACACTTCGGTACGAAGTCTGGGGTTTCGTCGGTCTGTATCTGCTCTTGACCTGGACCCGAAAACGAATCAAAGGACGGGAGTTGCTCCTCCTCGTTGGCCCCGCGGCGGTATTTGCGGCGGCATGGTGGATTTGGACGAGCCAGTATGGATTCCTCCCCGCGATGATCATCAATCAGACATCCACCGATGTACGGTTCAAAGCCTCAGCCGGAACGTTGGCGCCCCTGGTGGAACGCCTCGCGTCCTTCTTTTCTTGGTACTTGTGGTGGACCCCATTTGCGGTTCTCGCGCTCGCCTGGGCCGCGATGAAAGAAAGAAAATCCGAGTTCACCTGGATTCTCGCGATGTTCTACGGCCTTGAAATTCTCTACACGACAGCTGGCTTGGGGAACCCGGGACCCCGGTACATTCATCTCACAATCCCAATCGTGTGCATCTACTCTTCAGTCGCCTTAGTCGCCCTCGGGACTTGGTTGTCTCGAGCGCGCTTTCCCAAACGAATAGCACGGCGCTGGTCACCTGTTGTCGCGGCGATTGCCGTCTCGCTATTGCTCTCCGTTCAGGTCTCGAATCCGTCGCCTGCTCCGGGCTTTTTCCTCAGCGGGACGCAGCGGGCGGGGGAATTCCTCGCCAACCTCTCGCTTCCCGAGGGGAAGCTTTTGATCTCGGAATCGCCGATTGCCGCCTACTACAGCGGTTTTCCTGCATCACGAATCCTTGGATCCTCGAACCTGCCGTTAGACGTGGCAAACGCATCGGCGTTCTTGGTCGAGAACGTCGCTTTCGTGGTGATGGTGACAGTTCCTTACAACCGAATCCGCGTGCTGTTCCCTGATCAGGCGAACGGGGTCAACAGCAACCATTTCGTCCTTCTGTTCGACGCGACAGGAAAGGAGTACAACTATGGAGCACCGCGAGTCCTCGTCTTCAAAATCGCGCCCTAGCGAAGAACGACGAGAAAGGCCATTGTTCGTCCCTGAACGGGATTTCTATTCCTACGTCGCGCGCGGATATGATCGGACTGCGGAATCGTATGATCTCGTGGAGGGGAGAAACACGATTAGCGAACGAGTCCGCCACGCCAGCCTCGACTCGGCACTTTCCACTTTCAAGGCGCCGGACCGCGTTCTAGAACTCGGCTGCGGGACCGGTCGGGACGCCGTGGAGTTGGCGAAACATGGCATCCGAGTGGTTGCCACGGATGTGTCTCCTCGAATGATCGAGGCCACTCGCGCGCGCGCGAAAGCTCACGGAGTCGACGATCTCATCGTCGTGAGGACGAGTCCGGCCGCAACGGCTGCATGGGAGGAAGGTCCATACGATGGTGCGTACTCGAACGGCGCGGTCTTGAACCTCGAGCCGGACCTCGAAGCGGTCGCGCGGGGCCTTCTCAAGAACCTTCGCCCCGGAGGCTCTGCCATACTCACCGCAGCCAACCGCTTTTCCCTGTTCGAGCTTGTAGTGTATCCCATGGTCCTTCGTCCACGGAAAGCGTTTCGAAAATTGGGTGAAACCGTGCCTATTCCAATTTCGCGCGAGGGCTTTGGGAAAAAATACGTTGTTCCGACTCGTTTCCTGACACCACGGGAATTCCTGTCTTTCTTCAAGGCCGGCTTCGACCTGGTGTCATTGCGGGCTCTGCAAGCCATCACGCCCCCCTGGAATCTCGTCGAAGTGGCGACACGCTTCGAAGTTGCCGTGGCGTTGCTGGAGCGAGCTGAGAATCGATTTGCAAACAGAAGGTTTCTCCGAAGCCTCGGAGCAATCTATCTAACCGCTCTTCGGAGGAGGGAAGCGTAGCCATCGACGCCGTCGCTGTCCTTCCCGTTCGGGACGCCGCCTCTGCATACGACGCGTATGCTGACAGGTACGATCTTCTCCTGAAAGAAAATCGAATCAACGCCTACATGAGACAAGCGATCACTCGGACGTTGCTTGAAACGTTCAAATCTGGAGACCGCCTCGTCGAGTTGGGATGCGGGACAGGAGACGACGCAATCGCTCTCGCGAACCAAGGATGTGAAATTTTCGCACTTGATCCGTCTCCCAAAATGATTGCAATCGCGTCGAGTAAGGCCTCCACAAGTCGGGTGAGGCAAAACCTTCGGTTTCTTGTCGGCGGGGGGGCAGATCTGATGCGAAATCAGACCGGCATCTCGAGGGATCTAGCATTTGATGGTGCCTACGCAAGCTTTAGCTTGTCGTACGAGGCGGACCTGCCTTCGATCTCGGAAGCCTTGGGAACTCGGGTTCGTCCGAACGGACGACTCTTGATTGCCGCGATGAATCGACTTTGCGGCGTCGAACTCGCGGTCGCTCTCCTTTCCGGACACCCTAAGTTGGCGGGCCGGCGATTGGCAACGCAGACTCTCCATAAGGTGGGTGACTTTGCGACTCCGGTCTATCCGCGAACGACGAAAGAGGTTGTCGATGCATTTCGCGGACACTTTGTTTTGGAGGACGCTCGCGCCCTCCCGGCAATCTTGCCACCACACTACGCGAATCGATTACTCCGGAGATGGGGGCCCATGATGACCATATTAATGGGACTGGACGCACACCTCACCGCTCTCCCGCTCGTGCGCTTGTTAGGCGATCACAATCTGCTTCGCTTTCGGAGAACCGCTTAGGGCTCCCGACCCCATTGAATTAGATCCCAGAACGCACGGCGAAATCGATGACGACGGAGATGCCCGATGACAGCGCCGCCTGTCGCGAACAGATCTGGCAGGAAGCCACTCTTTGTGCCAATTCGAAACAAAGGCGCAAGGTGGTACCGTCCACTCAGCTCGGCGTAATCAAGCCCGTATCGAATGTTCCGCCTCAGAGGAGATCGTTTCAACCGTTCGTGAGGACCGTCCAGATGTACGACCTGACCTCCCCGCGATTCAATCCGGAGAAAATATTCGAGAGTCCAAAGGTGCATGAGGCTTGGCGGACCAAACCGTCCGAGGGTCGATCGTGGAAACAACATCATTCCACCGTGCCACTCAACGAGGTCGGCTTGGGTTCGTTCTTGCACTTCGAGGAGCCGAGCGATGTAATCCCTGGGTACGAGTGTATTGCCATCGAACAGGACCAAGATTTCGTGAGTCGTTTCACGAATTCCTGCCAACACCGCCGCCGACGTATTATGCAAATTGACCGAAACGATTCTCGCGGTGCGCATTCGCGCGATTGCCTCGCTCCCGTCCGTGCAGGCATCCAAGACCAGAATGAGTTCGTCCGGTCTTTGACTCTGACGATCGATATTGGCGAGAACACGCTCGAGAACGCTCACTTCGTTATGGATGGGGAGAATCGCCGAGACGCCCATTTTTCTCAGGACAGGGTCGTTCGCTGGATCTGCAATTCCGCATTCACGGTGTGAAGCACACCCCGGGGAATCGGGTCGGCCTTCATCGCGAGTATCGGCTCTGAACAGGCGATGACAACCTCGCCGAAGTTGTCCAGGTAGAGAGTGTAGTACCCGCCGTTCGTCTGGAAATCGCGATACAGGTGGAGCGATCGCCCGTCCGAAAGCATGAAGTTTAGGCTTGTAAAACCACCGTACTTGTCAATTGCGACGGCCCGGGTCGCTGAAATCGCCCTCGCCACCGCGTCATGGTCGGGTCCTTCCAATTCATCAAGCAACACATCGAATAGGACCTGCGAGTCAATTTTCTCTGGAGCACCCGTGTCCAGAATGAGCGACCCATTGTGCTGGAACGCCCACGTGACCCCGTCCCGCTCCTCGATGAACGGGTGGGCGAACTTCTGGGCGACGAGCCCTTGCGAGCTCGCCCGCCGAAGATGCCCCATGACGATCAGGGATTGCCCCGGGGCACGTTCCATGTTCAGCTTCGCGATCTTCCACGCGGTCCCGTAGTACTTGGAGGCGTCCGGGGCGCTCCCCGCATCCCGCATGTGGACCTTCAGCGATCCGTTCTGGAAGCAAGCGAGACCCCAGCCGTCCTTGTGTCCCCGTTCATCGGGGGCACCAATCGGGCACATGCCTTTCGTGGCGAGGTCCGCGAACTCCTCGAACAGGTCGTAATAGACGGGGCCTCGGCTCACGACGCCCATCATGCGGCACATGCGCGAGGCCAACCGGGCCGCGCTATATGAGACTCGCGTCCGCTGGGACTCGAAGGAAACAAAGGAAAGGGGAGGGCCGAAGCCCTCCGTTCGCTCTCACTTCTCGCCGGATCCGCCCTTGCGCATCTCCTCGAGTTCGCGGCGCGTGTCGCGGTAGCGGACGAACATGAACACGCTCGCCGCAATCGCGAGGATCGCGACCACGAGGAAGAGCAACGAGGTCGTCGAGGTCGCCTGCCGGGACAGGGGCAACGAGCTCTCCGTCACGGAGACCGGGATGTCCTTCGACTGCCCGCCTCCGCTCACGGTGATCTTGCCCGAGCCGCCCATGTCGCCCGCGAAGAACGACGCGGTCCGCCCGTCCGACGCCACGTCCACCCGTCCGACCGACGTCGTCCAGGTGAAGCTCGGTACGGACACGGTGTTCCCGTATGCGTCCACGGCACTCACGGTCAAGGTGATTCCCGCCCCCGTGGCGACGTTGATCGAGTTCGTCGAGACGACCAGGTGGTCGAGGGCCGCCGGCGTCACGGTCACCGTCATGGACGCTGCGCGTCCCGAGACCGTGGCCGTCACGAGGACAGGTCCTGCTTGCTGCGGCGCCGTCAGGATGCCGGACGAGATTCCGATCGAGCCCGCCGATGCGACCCAGGTCGCGGTCGACCCCGCGATCGAGTTCCCGTTCGCGTCCGTGACGACCGCCGTGAAGGCGAGGGTCCCGGTCGCCGCAACGCTCGATTGGGGCGCGCTAATCGCGACCGCCGCGGGCGGTCCGGCGAGGATCGCCACCGTGATCCTCGCGGTCGGGACGCCGGAGACGCCGACGGCCGTGATCGAGATGCTGACGTCCGGACCCGTCGCGGTGGGCGCCGTATACAGGAACAGTCGGTCGTCCGACGACAGGCGAGACAGCGAACCTCCGCCCGCGGTCCAGGTGAGGTGCCCGGTCGTGACCTCGTTCCCGTAGGCATCCAACACCCTCGCCGCGAGCGTCGTCGTCGCTCCCGCGATCATCGTCAGGCTCGACTGGTCGACCGTCACCCGAGAGGCGGCCCCTGGGACGACTGAGATGGCCACGGTCGTCTGCGGGGCATTGCCCGCACTCGCGACCACGGTCCCGCTTCCGACCAGGTTCGACGCGATCAACACGCCTCCCGCCGAGATCGTCCCGATGCCGCCGGTCACGGTCCACACGACCGTCAGGCCGGAGATCGCGTTGCCGAACGCATCCCTCGGGGTCCCGCTGAAGGCCAGGGTGCCACCCGCGACGACCGTCCCGGTGGGCGGAGACACGTCGATCCGCGCCTCCGGTCCCGCGGCGATCGTCACGGCGAAGTCCTGCGTCTTCGCGCCCGCGGCGATCGTCAAGGTGCCTGTGCCGGCCCGACATCCGCTCACGGTGCAGGACGAGAGGATCGCCGTCGCACCGGTGAGCGGGACGGACCCGATCGTCGTGGACCACCGGTAGCTCAGCCCGAAGATCTCGTTGTTGTACCGGTCAAAGCCACGCGCGGTCAGGAGTCGGTTGTCTCCTGCGACCACGGTGATCGCCGCCGGGTCCACGCCAATGGTAGCGAGGGCTCCCGGCACGATCTCGACAATCGCCGTCCCGATGTGCGTGCCCGATTGGGCCGTCACGGTTCCCGTGCCGGTCGTCGTCGCGGCCGTGAACAAGCCGGAGGCATCGATCGTCCCGATGCCGCCGGTCACGGTCCACGTGAAGTTGGCACCCGGAATCGTGTTCCCGAAGCGGTCCTTCGCGGCCGCACCAAAGGCCATCGTCGCACCGGCGCCGACACTCGCGACACCGGGCGACAGGTCGACGTGATCGAGGGCTCCCGGTAGGATGTTCAATGTGGCGTCCGAGCTGAAGGCGCCCGAGGCGACGCGCAGGCTGTCCGTGCCCGTTTGGATGCCCGCGACGTAGATCGCCTGGTCGCCGTTGGCGGACAAGGGCAGCGTCGTCCCGAGGCCGTTCACGGAGCTCCACGAGTAGGGGCCACCGGGGCTCGGATTGCCGTACAGATCGTAGGCCTGCGCGTGGAACAGCGCGGCCGATCCGACGGAGAGGCTCGCGGTCCCAGGCTGCGCCTCGATCGCGGCCATCACGCCCGCACCGGGTGCGCCGTACGCGTAGACCGTCCCGGACGCGTCATCCATCCAGACGTAGCCCTTGCCGATGGCCACGGACGACGCCGATCCGGCGCCGCTCAGGAAGTGCGCATCCACGATGGCTCCGGTCGCGGCGTCCAAGACGTAGAAGCCGCCGTCCGTCGAGGTCCCGAACACGTAGCCGTTCGCGAGGCCCACGGAGCTGAAGATGACGCCGGAGGTGTAGGTCTGCCACAGCACCGTGCCGGTCGTCGCATCCACGCCGCTGAAGGCGCCGCTCACGGAGCCCACGTACAAGTTCGTGCCGTCGTACGCCGGGGTGTCGAACCAGAACCCTCCGAATCCGGAGGTTGACCAGATGGGGGTGCCGCTGAAGGCGTTCAAGGCCCACAAGGTGCCCGTCGGCGGGAACGTCCCCTGGTTGAACGATCCGACGTAGACGTTCCCCTGGGCGAACAGCGGGGCCGAACCGCCCCAGCCGTCGAGGGCGAAGGACCAACGGAGCGCTCCTGTCATCTCGTCGAGCGAGAACACCCATCCAGTCGACGTCCCGCTCGGATCTAGCGCGCTGGCCCAAACCGTGCCGGCTGCGACGGTCACGCCGCCCCATGGGAACAGGCCGTTCGTCTGGTATGTCCAGACGACGTCGCCCGTGGTCGCGTCGAGGGCGAACACCCGTCCGTCCCGGCCTTCACCGAAGACCATGCCGTCCGCGTAGGCGAGCGGGATCCTTGCGTTGAAGTCGAATCCGGCGATGCTCCAGATCGTGGCGCCCGTGTTCGCGTCGAGGGCGTACAGGTTGCCGCCGCTGAGTGTGTAGTAGATCACGTAGACCACGCCATTGGCGACCGTCGGCCAACCCGTGTAGAACGGAATGCCGCTGCCGTCGCCGAGGTATCGCGACCAGATCGTGGTGCCCAGGAACGGATCCCGAGCCCGGAGGAACTGGTCGATGCTCGTCGCAAAGAGCTTGCCCTCCGCGTAGACGGGGCCGGAGTACAAGGCGGCCGTGTTCCCGGGCGCGGTCCACAGCTGGCTCATCGGAGGCCCGAACAGGTTCGGCGAGGCGCCGCGACGCTGGTTCGCGTTGTGGAAGGTCGGCCAGTCCGCCGGCCCGGGTCCGTAATACTCCAACACGACGTTCGAGTTGCCGGTCGCATTGTGATCCATGGCGGAACTTCCGACGACCACGGTGAGGTCGATCGTGCCCGGGGTCGCCCCCGCCGGGACGGTGACCCGCACACCGAAGCTCGCGCTCTGGAGGCCTGTGACCGTGCCGACGTCGGGGATGCCGTCGCCATTCGTGTCGAGCAACGGAGACCCGTCGGAAGCAAGGAGCGAGACCTGCCATCCGCTCTGGGACGTCGCCACGATGTTCAGGACGTCCGGCTGCCCACCGGTGTTGCGGACGCTCATCGCCGCGGTCACCGTCTGTCCCGGCGTGACCTTGAAGTACGGCCCGGCCGCCACGAAGACACCGGCTGGAGGTACCAAGGTCGTCGCACTGGTGGCCGACGAAGCCGAGGGTAGGGTGACCGAAGTCGCCATGATGGTCGCGACGTCCGCGTTCCCGTCTACCGCCGCCGCAGGCACATCGACCGTCGCGGTCAGGGAAATGGCTCCCTTCGACGGAATCGGTCCCGTGTCCGGGACGCCGTCTCCGTTCGTGTCCGTCACCGCCGAGCCGTTCGCGTACCAGAGGGACGTCGGCCAGGCGAACGGAGCGGAGCTCCATGCCAGGTTGAACGTATCCTGCGGAAGCGCGATGCCGCGGTTCACGACCTTGAAGTCGTAGGAGATGGTCGCTCCCGGCACGGTCTGGGACGATTGCGTCTTCGGCGACAGTCGCACGCCGTACAGCGGCGGGATGATCCAGCTCAGGAGCCGGTCCATCATGTTCTGCCGATCGGGAGCGGTGCTGATCGCCTCGAAGTTGAACGCGAGGTAGGCGGTCTGGTAGGTTCCGGTGTCGACGTGGAGGATCGCAGACCGGCTCGAGGGGCCCGAATCGTACTGGACCCCGGTCTCGGCCGGGGCGATCGGGTCGACCACGTCCGGGTAGAACTGGTCATTGGCCCCGTCGCCGCCCGCGATCTGGATGTCGAGTCCGTCGCCGATCGGGTCGCCCGCGACTCCGACCACGTGCCGCGTCGGAGCGTTGTCGGTCACGTACGATGCATGGAGGTACGTGCCGTACAGCGGTCCGGACATGAAATTGCTGCAGTATCCGAGGTCCTGGCCGATCGCGATGAGACGCCCGCCGGCGTCGAGGTAGCTCGTCAGGACCGTCTGGGACTGGAACATGGCCCCGCAACCGGGCGTGTACCAGATGACGACCTTGAAGCTGGCCAGATCGGTGAGGGCCGGGATGCCCTGCGTCGCGATGTCCCAGTAGACGAAGTCCTGGCCGACCGCGGAGAGGGC
>Ga0209803_1001684_pt1 | contig 14373 bp, 10 predicted proteins | sample GraSoiAngelo_138_FD_185895 | JGI IMG/M metagenome (GOLD analysis project Ga0209803, IMG submission 185895) | Grasslands soil microbial communities from the Angelo Coastal Reserve, California, USA - 14_0929_09_40cm (SPAdes) (version 2) | ecosystem: Environmental > Terrestrial > Soil > Grasslands ...
GGTACTCGAGCGGCGCCGGGGAGTGAAACGTGTAGAGGCTCGGCAGACGGCGGCCGAGCGTTGACGTGAGCACGCCGAACGCGCCGATCGGTTGATGAAAATGGAGAACGTCGGCCCCGTGGGCCGTGATCTCGGACTCGACAGCTCGCCGCGCGCCGAGCACCGAGGTGCGGATGAATGCGGCCAGCGAGCGCCGATCGACCGGGAAGTGGTGAACCGCCACTCCGCCGTGCACCAGGTCACCGGGCACGCCGCCGTCCGGCGTCCGACTGACGACCTTGACGACGTGCTTGCGCGCGGAGAGCCGGGACGTCTGCTCCCACAGCACGCGCTCGCCACCGCCGAGCAGCTGGACTGGAGACACGTCGGACACGACGACGATCTTCACGTTCCCGCCTTCCAGGCGGTCGCGCCGTCGAGGTACTCCCGCAGCCACAGCTCGGTCATCATCAGGGCCCACAGCCGATCGGCGTGAGTCTTGCGGCCGCGCAGGTGCTCCTGGATCAGAGCGTCGACCGCGGCCGGCGCGAACAGACCCCGCGCCGCGACGACGTCGGGGGCGAGGAGCTGCTCCATCAGCGGCCGCAGATCGGTACGCAGCCAGCCCGCCAGCGGAATCATGAAGCCCTGCTTGCGACGCCGGACGACGCTCGGCGGCAGGACGCCGGCGAACGCCTGGCGCAGCAGGCCCTTCAACCGGACGCCGGGAAGCTTCACGCGAGGCGCGATGGCGAGACTTCGCTCGATCAGGCGGTGGTCGCAGAAGGGCGCCCGCAGCTCCAGTGAGTGCGCCATCGACATGCGGTCGGCCATCACGAGCAGGTCGTCGGGCAAATACGTGAGGAGGTCGACACGAAACGCGCCGTCCACGGGATCGCCGTGGCCTTGCCCGGCCCAGGCGGCCCGGTGCCCGGCGTCGACGGGCATCCGCCAGCTCGCCCGGACGCCGGGAACGACGAGCTTGTCCAGCTGCTCGTCGGTGAAGAAGCGAGTCCACCGCACGTAGCGCTCGAACGGCGGCCGTTCCGCGCCGGCGGCGAAGCGGCGGAGTCGATCGCCCCAGTTACTGCTCGTCTCCGACTCGGGCAGCAGGCGTTGTCCCGCCCGAGCCGACATCGTGCGCAGGCTTCGCGGCAACCGCGCGAAGACTTCTGAGATACGCAGCCCCAGATAGCGCGGGTAGCCCGCGAACGTCTCGTCGCCCCCGATGCCCGAGAGCGCCACCTTCACGTGGCGGGCGGTCGCCTGGGCGACCATGAAGGTCGGCAGCGCCGAGGAGTCGGCGAACGGCTCGTCGAAGTGGCGAATCACGCTGGGCAGGACGTCGGCGATGACCGGGTGCAGCGTCTCCTCGTGGTGATCGGTGGCGAATCGCTCGGCGACCTCCCGGGCGTACACGCGCTCGTCGAACGAGGGTGCCGCCGGACCGAACCCGACCGTGAACGTCGACAGCCGGCCGCTCGTCACCTCGCGGGCGCTGGCGACGATGGCGCTCGAGTCGATGCCCCCCGAGAGGAACACGCCGAGCGGCACGTCACTCTCGAGGCGCAGGCGGACGGCTTCGCGCAGCTCGTGGCGGACGAGCGCTGGCGCTTCCTTGGCCGTCACGCGGGCCGCTTCCGTGGCCGCGGCGTCGGGCAGCGACCAGTACGACGTGCGCTCCACGGCGCCCGTCGCATCGACACGAAGGAGATGGCCGGGCGGCAGCTTGGCGATCCCGGCGAACATCGAGCGGTCGGCCGGCGTGTATCCGAACGCCAGATAGTGATGCAGCGCATCCCAGTCCACCGCCCGGGAAATCCGCGGATGACAGAGCAGGGCCTTGATCTCCGATGCGAAGAGCAGCACGCCGTCGCCGCGCCAGTAGTACAGCGGTTTCTTGCCGAGCCGATCGCGGGCGAGCAACAGCCGGCGCCGCCGGGCGTCCCAGAGCGCGAACGCGAACATGCCGCGCAGGTGCTCGACGCAGAGGTCACCGTGACGCTCGTAGGCGGCCAGGATCACCTCGGTGTCGCTCGTCGTGGCGAACGACCGGCCCGCCGCGGCGAACCGGGTGCGAAGCTCGCGGAAGTTGTAGATCTCGCCGTTGAAGACGACGTGGAGCTGGCCGTCGGGGCTCGTCATCGGCTGACGACCGGTGACGAGATCGATGATGGCAAGCCGTGTCATGCCGAGCCCGATGCGCGCACCATCGTCGCCGACCCACGCCCCCTCGTCGTCGGGGCCGCGATGCTTCAGCGTCCGCAACATGGCCGAGAGCGTGCTCGGGGCAACGCCGCCGACGTAGCCGGCGATGCCGCACATCAGGCAGAGACCTCGGCGACGCGTCGGCGGTCGGCCGACACGAGCGTGGCGTACAGCGTCTGCAGACGCTCGACCATCCCGGCGACGGTGAACCGCTCGGCCACCCGGGCGCGCGCCGCCCGGCCAATCCGGCGCGCCTCGGCACCGTTGTGCAGGAGCGCGAGAGCGGCGCGGGCCGTCGCGTCGGCGTCGCGAGGGGGCACGAGGAGGCCGCTTTCGCCCGGCTCGATGATCTCAGCCACACCGTTCACGTTGGTGGCGACGACGGGCCGCTCCATCGCCATCGCCTCGAGCACGACGAACGGAAATCCTTCGGAGACCGACGACAGCACGAAGACGTCCATGGCGCCGAGCAAGGGCGCCACCTCGGCCTGCATCCCCGTCAGCCGGCACGACGACCGCAACTCCAGGCGGGCGATCTCGGCCTCCACCGCCCCGCGCAGCGGTCCGTCTCCGACGACGAGGGCCTTCACATTCGGCCGGTGCCGTCGCACTTCTGCGACCGCGTGAAGGAACGTCAGCGGATCCTTCTGCGGAGTGAGCCGGCCGACAAAACCCAGGACAGGTCCGGCGTCGAGGCCCCAGCGCTGGCGCATCCCCGTCGCGGACACGGCGCTGGGATCGAAGTGATCGAGCTCGATGCCGTTCGGGATGACGAGCGCGCGTCGTGGATAGTTGCGCCCGAGCGCCTCGGCCACACAGACCACCGCCGACGTCAACGGCAACGTGAGGCGGTCCGCCGCACAGTAGACGGCCCGACGCGTGGCCGACACAGGATAATCGCCGAGCGCGTTGTGAACAGTGGACAGGCGAGCCTTCACGCCCGCCATCGCGCCGGCGAGCCGGGTGTAGAAGTTCGATCGGGCGCCGTGTGATTGCAGGACGTGAGGAGCGAACGCGCGGATCTGCGCGGCCAGACGCGCGACCGCCGGCAGGCTCACCAGGCGGCGAAGATCCACGGTGGCGACGGGGACTCCGAGGCTCGCCAGGCGCGCGGCCAGCGGCCCCGGCTCCGGCACGATCACCGCGAGCTCGAAGCGATCACGGTCGAGGTGACGCGCCAGGAGCTCCAGATAACGCTCGCCCCCGCCGACGTCAGCCGACCCCGCGACGTGAACGACGCGAATGCGACTCACCGCGCGCTGACCTCAGAGCTCGACCGCACAGAGCTCTCGAGAGCACCGGCGAGTCGACGCCAGCTGTGGTGACGGCACACGTGGTCGCGCCCGCGTCGCCCCAGCTCGGCCCGTCGCTCGGGTCGCTCGAGCAGGTCACCGAGGGCCTGGGCGAGCGCGCCGGCGTCGTCGGGTGGCACGAGCGTCAGCGCGCCACTGTCGTCGGCCAGACTCCTCACGGACAGGAGATCAGAGGCGACGACCGGGCGGGCGCACGCCATGACGTCGAGCACCTTGAACGGTGACGTCTCTCCGCGATCACCCGTGAACGGTGCGGCCAGCACGTCCATGGCGTTGAGGTAGACGGGGACGCGCGTATACGGCACCTGGCCGGTGAACCGGACAGCGCCGTCGAGCCCCAGGCGCTCGGCCTGCGCTTCCCACGTCCGACGCATGATCCCGTCGCCGACGATGAGACCGCCGACGTCGGGCCGCCACTGGTGAAGACGCGCCAGCGCCCCAAGGAGCGTGCCGACTCCCTGGTGACGATAGAAGAGCCCCACGAAGCCGACTGTCGGTCGGGCAGGATCGAGCCCGATCTCACGCCGACAGCGGGCGACATCATCGGGAGCGAAATGGTGGGGATCCGTGCCGCTCGGAATCACGCACACGCGATCGGCCGGCACACCGTAGCGCTCGACGACCATCTGCCGCAGGCCAGGCGTGAGCGTGACGACCAGATGCGCGCCCCGCAGGTTGATCCGCTCGACGCGCCTGAAGAGCTGTCGCTTCCATCGCGGCGCCCGCTCCTGCTCGAGGAACTGGAGGCCGTCGGCGTTGACCTCGACGACCAGCCTCGCCCGCACGGCTCGCGCCATCGGCAGCGGCAGGAGGTTGATGTGCGTCCGCATGTAGACGATGTCGGGCCGGGTCTGCCGCGCCGCCCTGAGCGTGGCCAGCGCCATCGATACGTGCGCCGTGAGCGGACGGACGACCGCGCGGTCGACGACCGGATAGGCCGCCGACGGCACGTCGCGCAGCGGTACCCAGCCCGGCAGCCTCGGATAGAAGACGCGCGTGGTGTGACCGAGCGTCTGGAGCGCCCACGCCACTTCCCACAGCTTGCGCAAGCCCCCGCTGTCGGGAGGCAGCCCCGGCTCGTACGCGAAGTTGAGGAACGACCAGTCCATCAGCCGCGGGCTCCGACGGCGCTCACGTGGGCCGGCCGACCGGCCACGGCCATCCGGCGCGCGACGATCGCGACTCCGTTTCCGCGACGTCCGCCCCACCACCATTCCAGCCGCGCGGCCAGCGCGAGAAACGGCAGGAGCGCGAGGCCCACGCCGGGCACGCGACGGGCCTCGGCGAGCATGAACAGCTCCTTGAGCACCGACACCGCCGTCCCGAAGGTCCGGCGCGTGCTGACGACGGCGAAGCCGGCCGCCCGCAGCCACGAGGCGAGCTGAGCGGACTCGAAGCCTTCGTAGAGGTGCACGTCGCCGGGCGAGGGCGGCCCGAGCCACGAGTACTCGCGATCCACGCCGGGGAGGAAGTGACGCTGCTCAGCGGCGGGAACGTGGAGATACTGGATTCCGTGCGGACGCAGGCAGTCCGCGAAGGCGGCGAGCAGCCGGGGCGGATCCTCGACGTGCTCGAGCACGTCAATGGTGTAGATGACGTCGAACGGACCGCCGACGGGAAGCGCGCGGAGATCACCCACGCAGAACGAGACGTTCGGTTCCGTTGGTCGCGTGCCCTCGTGAGCGAGGTCGATCGCCACGAAGCGCCAGCCCGGGCGCCGTCGCGCGAGCAGCCGCGCGAAGTTCGCGCCCTCACCGCACCCGGCGTCGAGCGCCAGTCCGGACGTGGACAGGAATCGCGGGCCAAGCGTCCACTGCAGGTAGAGGCCCTTCACGACCGTGCCGGCGTGAAGGCCACCCGTCCAACGCTCCACCACGTGCCGTTGCACGCGTCCATAGACACGGCGCAGCAGGGCGGTCAGCGCGCGTCCTCCAGGGTCTCGCGGCCCACGACGCGGCCGTCCTCCACGCGCAGTCGATAGCGGGGGCGGCCGAGGACGGGCCGCAACAGCTCGGGATGAGCGGGATAGCGGGTCGCGTCGAACGGAACGAGTCGGCGCACCCAGCCCTGCGTCCAGCTCCGAGCCGCGCTCCCGAAATCCTGGCCGTCGAACTCCGTCTTCAGCACGCGGTCGACGTAGCTCTGGAGATCGGTCGGGCGTGAGCGATCGAGCAGATAGCGCTTCCACAGGTGGCTCAGGAACATGCGGCGATCCGACTTCACGTTGACGTGATAGAAGCAGGGCAGCTCCCACGCACGCACCGCGTACCACTTCGGGATCTTCGGCGCCTCGTAGCCCTGGGGGTTGTAGGTGTAGCGGACGTGATCCGACGCCGTCCAGCAGTGGGCGTCGCCGCGCGTAGGATGCGTTGGGTCCTGGTGCCAGAGGTCGCCGGTCACTTCCACCATGCGCGGGTAGACGATGTAGTAGCGACGCTGATCCAGCGCGAGCAGCCAGTCGCGAAGCCGCGTGATGCGGGCGGGCCCGCTCGTCTGGGCGACGAAGTCGGCGTCCCAGCGGACGATGAAGCGGTGGCGCGTCCGCTCGATGAGCGCGTTCGTGAGGCGGAGGATGTCGGCGTCGGGCATGGTCAGCGTCTCGACGATGCCGGGGAATTCGCGGGCGAGGGCCCGCATGATGACTGGCGTCCGATCGGTCGAGCCGTTGTCGCCGATCACGACGTGGTCCGCGAAGCCGATGATCGAGCGCACGGCGGGCTCCAGCCACTCCTCCTCGTCGCGGACACGGACGATCGCGGCGATGCCAGCCGGCCGTGACGGTGGGGGCAGGAGACCGAGCGACGGCGCCAGCGCGCAGACTTCGCGCACGGCCAGCCGCGCCTGCGCACCGAGCGCGCTCACGGCCGTGGCCCCCGCGCGGGCGCCAGCGCCTCCCGCAACAGATCCAGGTTCACGCGCACGCCCTGGGAGGCTCGCGCAGGGCCGCGCTGGAACGGCAGCGCGGCCAGATGCCAGAGCGCGGCGAGCCCCATTGCTCCGCGAATGAACACCATCCCCGGGACCCCGTAATGCTTGCGGAAGTAGCGCAAGCGACTGCGCTGCTCCATGAGGAAGAGCCCCGGCGTGTGCACGCCGAGCGTCGAGCCTCGCGTGTGGTGGACCACGACGGCGTCGCCGACGTACCAGACTGCGCGGCCGGCCACCCACAGCCGCCGGCAGAGATCGACATCCTCGAAGTACATGAAGAACTCCGGGTCGAAAGCGCCCAGACGCTCGAGGGCGTCGCGGCGCACCATGAGGCACGCGCCGGTCACCCAGTCCACCGCTCGCGTCGTCGTCGGATCCCACGGCTCGTAGGCGAGCGCGAGCGTCGACGGGCCGAGCACGGTGCGCAGCGGTCGGACGTTGAAGAGCGGGCGGGCGAGCGTCGGGAACTTGAAGCACGAGCGAATCACGTGGCCGTCGCTCCCGGTGGTGCGGGGCCCCACGGCCCCGACACCGGGCTGCTGGCGAAGAATGGCGACGAGGCGATCGAGCGTCCCCGGCATCACGCGGGCGTCGCTGTTCAGGAAGCAGACGAAGTCAGCGCGGGCCGCCGACGCGCCCTGATTGGCGGCGCGGGCGAAACCGAGGTTGGCGTCGTTGGCGAGCAGTCGCACGGCCGAATAGCGCTTGCGAACCAGGTCGGCGCTCCCGTCGTCGGAGGCGTTGTCCACGACGACGGCCTCCCACGGCATCGCGGGTGGATGCGCGAACAACGAGTCGAGGCACTCGGCGAGCAACTGCCGAGCGCGATAGCTCACGATGACGACGGCCAGCGTGGCCGGCGCGCTGGATTGCGTCATCGCCGGGCTCGTACCACGTCCTCCAGTGCGCGCTCGAACCCGAGCACGGCCCGTTCCCAGGTGAACGTTCGAATGTGCCGGTGACCGGCCTCGGCCACCGCCTGCAAGCGTCGGCGATCGTCGAGCAGCGTCAGGATCGCGTCGGCGATGGCCTCGGCGTCCCGCGGCGGGACGACGAGGGCAGTTTCACCGGGAACGAGGTAGTCCTCGGTTCCCACGTTCGTCGTCACCACCGCGCACCGGCACGCCATGGCCTCCATTGGCGGGAGCGGAAGCCCTTCGTGCCAGCTCGGATTGATCCAGATGTCGCAGCTCCCGTAGATCTTGCGCAGCTCGTCTTGTGGCGGGTCGTGGTGGTATTCGACGTCGGCGGGCGCTTCGATCCAGGGCCAGCCCTGGCCGAACATCACGAGGCGCACGCCCGGATATTTCTTCCGGACGAGCTCGACGGCGTGCAGGCCCTCGGTCGTCCCGCGCCACGTCGTGTCGCGGTACAGCATCCCGATGCGCGGCGGATCGTTGATCGCCCGGGCCTCGTGGTGGAACTGCTCGAAGTTGACCCCCTGCACCATCGGGCCCACCGGGTCCTGATCGAAACGGTCGCGCAGCAAGCGCTTCAGCCAGGACGAGACCGCGAACTTGATCGCGGGGCCGCGGTACGTGGCCTCGACCTCCTCGCGCGCGCCGCCCCAGATCTCGTAGCCCTGGATGAAGTAGACCGGCACGCCCTTCCGCGGTCCGTACTGGGCCTGCGCCTCGGCGGTCCGCCAGTAGGTGGCGATCGTGACGTCGGCGTCGGGGACATGGCGCTCGGCGAGGCTGGGCACGATCTTGAGCGCCACGTCGAGGTCGAACCAGGCCACGCGGCGGTTGGCCAGCAGGTAGCGTCCGAGCGCGGCCAGTCGCTGGCGCGGCGAGCGACGCGGCGCCGGGCCCGGCCATTCGGTCGGAGCCACGATCGTGACGGCGTGGCCACGAGCGCCGAGGCGATTGGCGTACTCGAAGATGATGCGGTTCCCGCCGCTGATGGCGAGCCCGGGCACCAGGAAGTTAATCCGCACGTGGCCTCGTCGCGGCCCCGATCGCCCCGGGCCTCATGCGGTCCCGCCGTGGTCGCGCACGTACGTGGACAGAACGTCGTTCCAGCGCCGCTGCGCGCGCAGGATGCGCTCGATGACCTCGCGGAAGACGCCGTGGCCGCCGGCGGCGCGCGTCACGAGCTGGGCGACGGCCTTGACCTCGTCGGCGGCGTCGGCGACGGCCACCGCCAGTCCCGCGCGCTGCAGCGCGGGAATGTCGAGGAGGTCGTCGCCGATGTAGGCGGCCGCCGTGCACGGCAGGTCGAACTGCGCGCACAGCGCCTCCAGCGCCTCGCCCTTGCGGCGGGCGCCGAGCACGACCACGTCCACCCCGAGCTTGTCACCGCGCGTCTTGGCGATCGGGCTGGTCTCGCCCGTGATCATGGCGGTCCGCAGCTTCGCCTGGCGGGCGAGCGCCACGGCCACGCCGTCTCGCGTGTGGAAGCTCTTCAGCTCGTCGCCGTGGTCGGACAGGATCATGCGGCCATCGGTGAGGACGCCGTCCACGTCAGTGACGACGAGACGAACGTGACGGGCTCGCGTCGTCCACGATGGCGATCGCGTCATACCGAGTACCTGAACGCGCGCACCGGGCCGGGCAGCGGAGCCTCGGCGTCCTTCGGCAGCGTGGGCAGGATGGCGACGATGCCGGCAAAGAACCAGAACGGCTCCATGATCCGGATGATGATGAAGGAGTTGGAGCCGATCGAATGGACGAGGAGGCCGATCGTGGCGGCCACGAATCCGATCGCCAGGCCTCGGTCCTCGGGATCCTCGAGCCGCCGCGCCGCGGTGAGGCCGACCCGGAACACCGCCCACAGCAGCGCCAGGAACACCACCAATCCGACCACCCCGGTCTCGACCAGCGTGCGGGCGTACTGGGCGTCGATGAATCGAAAGCCGGTGACGCCGTACCCGAACAGCGGGCGCTTGGTCCACGCCGCGAAGGCTTCCTGCATCGAGAGCAGGCGCTCGGACGTCGACGGGTCGAACGCGACCTGGCCCAGGCGCACCGTGGCCTGACCGCGCTCGGGCTGGAATGTATAAAGGATGCGCTTCTTGACGGGCTCCGGCACGGCCGTCGTGAGCACGATCGGCGAGACGAGCACCGCCAGGACCAGGGCCCCGACCATGAGCTTTCGACGGCTGGACAGCAGGGCGAGCATCCCGATCGACGGCAACAACGCCAGGTACGATGCCCGTGACAGTGTGAAGACGAAGGGAACCGCCATGAGCCCGATCACGCCGGCGGCCCACGCTCGCAGCTTCAGCCGGTTCGTCTCCAGACCGATGCCGCCGGCGATGGCCATCATCAGCAACAGATAGCCGCCGAACGTGTTCGGCTCCCCCGCTTCACCCTCGAAGGGCGCCGAGACCCGCTGCCCGCTCGGAATCTGGGCGGCGCCGATGATGCTCACCATCGCGGCCGTCGCGAAGGCCGCCATGATCAGGCGCCGGGCCTGCGCGCGGTCGCGGACGTTGTTGACGGTCATGTAGAACACGACGAAGTACTCGACGTACTTGAGCACGTACATGAAGCCGACGGCGCTCTTGACCGTGTCCTGCAGGTAACCGAGCGCGGTCGACAGGAACGCGCTCAGGACATAGAAGAGGATCCACGGGTTGAGCGGCGTCTTGACGACGAGGCCGATCTCCTTGTTGACGGCGGTCTTCGCGAACCAGCTCAGCGCGATGGCGATGAGCAGGAGGTCTTCGAGGCGCACGACGATGGTGCGCCGCTCGGCCAGTCCACCGCCGCCGAGGGCGAACTCGGGAGAGAGCAACATCGAGAAGAGCACCAGGTAGAGTCCGGCCTCCGTCTTGAGGAAGACGAACATGAACACGGCGAGCACGCAGGCGGCGACGATGGCGTACTCGAACCGGGCGACCGTGATTCCCTGGGAGACCAGGAAGGTGGCCACCACCAGGAGCACGCCGAAGACGATGACGCGCAGGAGCGGATTGGCCATGATCGAGACGCGGTGGAGCGGCCTACCGGACCCGCACGACGCGGTTCGGTAGGCCCAGTCGGCTCAATTCCTCCGCCTTCTCCTCCGCCTCGGACCGCGAGGCGAAGTTGCCATGGCGGATGACAAATGTGACAGCCTCGCCAGCCTGCACGGCGACGCGGACCGGGTGCCCACGGCCGCGCACACGCTCGGCCAGCTGAACGGCGCCGTGCAGCGGCAGCGGATCACCGACGCGCACCGTCAACGGCTCACCACCCCCGAGGATCATCCCTTCAGGAAACCCTTGCTCTCGCAGTGCCGTGACGAGCTGCTGAGCATCTCGGGCCGTCGGCACGCGCTCGATCAGCACGCCGTAGAGCGCGCCGCCCGTCTGCTGGCGGAAGCGGACGGTCTGATGACCGGCCTGGATCAACTGGCGCTCGACGCCCTCCGCTTCGCCGGCCGTGGGGAACGGCCCGAACTCGACGGCGAAGCGCTCGCCGGGTGGCGTCGCGGTCGCTGGCCGCGGTGCGACGGGCGCTGCCGCGCTGGACCTGGGCGGGCTCCCCGGCGTGGCGACCGCCGGTGTGGTCGCCGCCGACGTGATGACCGTCGGCGTGGTGGCCACTGACTCGTCCGCTGTGGCTGACTGCGTGCTCACGGCGGGAGGCGCGGCGAGCGGCGGGCTCGGAGGCGCCACGAGCGCCGGCGGGAGTGACGACTCGGTCGGCGACGTCGGAGCCGCCGTCGCGTCGCGGCCAGGAGTCACCTCGGCCGGCGCGTCGAGCTTCTTGCGGAGAATCTCGCGCGGCTGCAGGGCCGAACCGAACCATCCCGCCTTCCAGGCCAGAGCTGAGATCAGGGCCACGAGGCCCACCAGCAGCAGGACGCCGCCGATGACGTTGCGGTACTTTCGGCGGGTCTTCGTGCCGGTCGCGACCGTCGCGTCCATCGCCGTGTCGATCGGGAAGTCGTTGCTCTGGTCCGTCGGCACGGTGGGCGCCGTGGACGCGCGATTGTCGCCGCGGAACCGGCCGCGCACGGTATTCCAGATGCGCTCGAGGCGGCTCGGCGTGTTGTCGCCCGGCGTCTCCTCGCCGTAGTAGTGCGTGTAGGCGTAACCGGCGATCTCGGTCTGCACGTCGTTGAGCACGACGCCCCACACCTTCGCGCGGGCCGACTCCAGGTGTGCCTTGGCCCGCTTGAGCACGAGGCGTCCGACCTTGCCCGCCTGGTAGACGAGGATCACGCCGTCGACCTGCGCCGCGACGATCGCGGAGTCGGTGACGGGGAGCACGGGCGGCGTATCGATCAGGACGACGTCGTAGTCTTCGCGGACCTCGGTGAGGAGCTGGGCCATCGCGGGCGTCGACAACAGCTCCGACGGGTTGGCCGGGATGGGACCGGACTCGAGGATGTGCAGATTGTCGAGGCCAGGCGAGGCCATGATGTCTTCCATCTCGAACCGGCCCATCAAGATGTCGGCGACCGTGCGGATGCAGTCCCGCCAGCGCGCGTTCCCGACCAGGACGTCGGACAATCCGGGCTCGCGCTCGATCCCGAAGAACCGGTGGATGCTCGGGCGCCTCAGGTTGGCGCCGATGAGCAGCGTGCGCTGACCGTTCTGGGCCATCGTGAGCGCCAGGTTCACGATGGTGGTCGTCTTGCCTTCCTGGAGGGTGGGGCTGGTGACGACGAGGATCTTGCCCTGCTTCTCCAGGCGCGTGAACTGGATGTTCGTGCGCAGGGTGCGGTAGGCCTCGGCCACCGGCGACTTGGGATCGAAGTGCGTGATGAGGAGCGCGTGGCTCTGAAGCGCCTCCGAATCCATGTCGGCCAGCGCCGGCCGTCGCTCGACCAGGCGCTGCACCGTCTCACGCGCGTCGATGTGGGGCACGATACCGAGCACGGGCACCTGCAGATACGTCTCGACGTCCTCGATGGTCCCGATGGACGTGTCGAGCGTCTCCTGCACGAAGGCCAGGACGAGGCCGAGCATGAGGCCGACCAGCCCACCGACCACGACCGTATTGAACGTCTCGCCGCCGACCGGCGAGCCCGGCTCGGTGGCGGGCCGGACGATGCTGACCTCCTCCACGCCTTCCGATTCCTTGATCAATGCTTCCTGGTGCTTCGTCTTGAGCAGGGTGAGGAGGTCGTCGTTGACCTTCGCGTCGCGCTGCAACCGCTGCAAGCCGAGCTCGATGGACGGCACCTCACGGTTTTTCTGGAGGAGCTCGCCCATCTGACGGTTGAGGATCTCCTCGCGACTGCGCAGCAGGGCGACCTGGGCGTTGACCTCGCGCCGCATCTCGCTGCGCACCTCGCGTAGCCGGTCGTCGAGCGCCTGCAGGCGGGGATGGCGATCCGTGACTTCCAGCGCCAGGTTGTTGCGCTCGAGCAGCAGCTCGACCTGCGTCGCCTGCAACCGCTGCAGCGCTGGGTTGGCGCTGTCCACGAAGACCCGCTCGGCGACGCTGGCGGCATCGTTGCGGGCCAGGCGCCCCTGGGTCATCTCGAGCTCGGTGCGCTGCTGCCGCGTCTTCTCGATGTCGCTGCGCAGCTGCGTGAAGAGCGAGAGGAGGACCGACGACTCGGCGCCCGGGGAGATGATGCGGTTGGCCTCGCGGAAGGCCCACACCTCTTCCTCGGCGCGCCGGACCCGCCCTTCGACCTCCTTCAACTGGGCTTCGATGAACTTGCGCGCCTCGGTGATGCGTCCGTTGCGCACGGAGCGGTTGTAGTCCCGATAGGCCTCGACGACCGTGTTGGCGAGGTCCCGCGCCTCGCGGGAATTGGTGGACGTCGCGATCACTTCGAGGATGCTGGTGCTCGGCACCCGGCTCGTGCGGATCTTGCCGCCGATCGAGTCGAGGGCGGCCATGTACGACTTCGACTCCTGCACGGCCTCACCGCGCGCGGTCTCGGGCAGCCGGCCGAGGCGGCGGGCGACCTCTTCGAGGATCGGGTAGCTCTTGAGCAGCGTCGCCTGCGTCTCGATGGAGTCGGCGCTGGTGTAGGAGAGGACTTCGACGAGCAGGCCGGACAGGGCGGTCGACTGTTCGAACTTGACCGCCGCCGTCGCCTCGTACACGGGAACTTTCTGGCGGGCGATCCAGAAGCTGAAGAGCGCGACGAGCACGGTGGACGCGAGGATGATGAAGCGGCGGCGCCGGACGATGAGCCAGTAGTCACGGAGGTTCATCTCGTACTGCGCCATTACCGCACCACCTCCAGCCTCATCGCGTCGCCTCCGAGACGGGACCGGTGATGTAGAGGAACGGCGCCTCCGAGAGATCGATCATCTTGGGCGTGGCCAGGCGCTGTCCTTTGGCATCGTATACCTCGACCCGCGGACGTAGCGGATGATTTCGGTTCACCGCGATCACCCGCCCGACTTCACCGGTGTTCAGCCGCACGATCGTGCCGGGCGGGAAGACCGAGATCTCGCTGAGCAGCGCCTTGATGAGCGGCGGCGGAAACGATTCGTTCTTCGAGCGCACGATCTCGCGCACGGCCTCGTGCGGCCGCAGCCCTGGACGCAGTGACGGCGGCGCCGTGAGCCCGGTGTAGGTGTCGACGAGGCCCAGGATCTTCGAGTACGGATGCACGTTGCCGCCGGCGAGGCCCTGCGGGAACCCCTGCCCCTGCTCGCGTTCGTGGTGTTGCAGCACCGCGTCCACCAGTCCCTCGAACGGCGGCGTCCAGCGCCGAACGATCTCGGCGCTGAGCCGGGGGTGCGAGCGATATTGCATCAGCTCCTCAGCACTCAGCGTGTCGAGCCGGCGCAGCATGGCCGCCGGGAGTTGCCACAGCCCCACGTCGATCAAACAACCGGCCAGCCCGAGCTGAACGAGGTGCGCGCGGTCGTATCCCAGGTTGGCGCCGAGGCGAACGGCCAGGATGGCAACGCACGCCTGGTGGAACGCGAGATAGTCGTGGCCGCCCGGCACGGTCGGCGCGTTGGCCGCCCAGAAGAGCTCACCCGAGGCCGCCAGTGAATCCACCACCCGGCCGACGAGGTGCATCAGCGCGTCCC
>Ga0209803_1001701_pt1 | contig 14277 bp, 19 predicted proteins | sample GraSoiAngelo_138_FD_185895 | JGI IMG/M metagenome (GOLD analysis project Ga0209803, IMG submission 185895) | Grasslands soil microbial communities from the Angelo Coastal Reserve, California, USA - 14_0929_09_40cm (SPAdes) (version 2) | ecosystem: Environmental > Terrestrial > Soil > Grasslands ...
GCGATTCCGACTCTGATCCTCCGGGTCCCGGCGGCGATTGTGGCAAGGGTGGTGAAGGGTTCGGGTGCGGCTGCGGCTTCCGTCCCGTAGAGCAGATGGTCGTCTATGAGGACGGAGTCGAAGCCGTGTTTCTCGCAGAACTGTGCCCACTCTACAATGCGCTGGAAGGGTTCATTGGCCGCGAGGAAGATTCGGCATCCGAACCTGATTTGATTCTTCACACTTCAGTCACAGGGTCTAAAGCTACACGTCACAGCCACGGCAGACTCGTTCCTCTGCGAAGGCCTCAGCCTGCCCTTAAGCGTTGAAGATCCAAGCTGAACGAATAGTCTGGAGGCTATCGAAAAAGCGTGAGTCGAACGTGTCGGCCTGACGCTGAGCTTGCAACAGACTGATATCTGCTGATCGCTCCCAATTGCATGTCGCATTTACATTCAACATTTAAATGGAACAGGCGGCGATCCCAGTCTGGATAGTCATAGGTCTTGGCGACTAAGAAGGTGGTCCAGACGGAGCTGGGAGAGCGGGAGTATGATCTCCTCTCCGAGGTGGCGAAGAAGGAGGGGTTGACCATCAAGGAGGCTGCTCGCCGGGCGCTCTTGGATTGGAGCGTGTCGGGGATGGACTTGAAGAACGATCCTCTATTGCGACTCAAACCGGTCAGGTTCAAACAAAAGATCAAGTCGTCCGAGATCGACCGGTTCCTCTACCATGCAAAGTAGCCCTGGAACCGTATTCGTCGACACTTCCGCCTGGAAGGCTTTCTACGACGAGAGTGATGACTGGCATAAGGAGGCCAGGAGTTTCATGAACTCCGTGGGGACGAAGCAGCCACCGATACGCCTCTTCGTCACCTCCGACTATGTCATGGACGAGACTCTGACCCTCGTCAGGTTCGCCCACAGTCACTCGAAGGCTGTCGAGTTCGCGAATACTATTTCTTCATCCAGAGCCACCAAGCTCTTCTTTGTCGGAGAGGACCTGTTCAACAAGGCGCTGAGCATGTTCATCGGACACCGTGACCAGGAGTGGAGTTTTACGGACTGCGTCTCATTCGTCCTCATGAAACAACTCAACCTTACAACCGCCTTCGCGTTCGACCCACACTTCAAACAAGCCGGATTCCACACCCTCCCCTGACTAGTGACGTTCTCCCGGCAAGCCTGCGCTCTTGATGATCTGCAAGAGTTGCGGGCTGCCAGGAAGATCCTGCATCCGAACCGGGCTTGACTCTTCACTCTTCAGTCACAAGGGGTCTAAAGTTACAGGTGATGGCCACCGCAGACTTATCCTGCTTTCTAGGGACTCGGCCTGCCCTTAAGCGTTGGAGACCCGTGCTGGCTCTCTTCAACTGACCATAAGGATCAAGGCCTTCATCCACCTCTCCAATCCTTTTATGCTCTAACGCGCTCTCTTGCTGTTGGAGATCGCAATCAATGCCTTTCAGGGTTGGACAGCAAATATGGATAGAATGTGATGTCAAGGCGGGTATGTCTCCGAATGAGAGGAGTATACGCTTTGAATTGCCAGCTCCCGAAAAGAGGATCGTGTCAGGTTTTGTCCCAGAACGCTTCGTGAAGCCTCGCTCCAACGGTCTACCAGCTCGCGTCGCCGCCGTCATTGCAAGTCCTCCGGAAAAGGGAAAAGTAAGAGTCCTCCTACCTGGCGAGGTTCTCACTTCCACAAACCCAGTCCTCGTCGACGCGTCTTGGCTGAAAGTTCACGCTCCCTAACAGGCCACTCCATCTCGATTGATTCTCTCCCACGATGATCTCAAGCGGGCATGGAAAAAACGACAGATTAGTTTCAGCCCGGATATCTCTGAGAGTCAGATCGCGGAATCATCTATCGACCTTCGCCTCGGATACCACTTCACCAAGCTGAAAGCCCAAGCCACACCTGTCCGTCCCGCTGCAGAAGGGTTTGATCCAGGCCCAGTAACCGAGACAAAGAGCTACGAGAACCTGGCCCGTCCGATCTTCACGCTACGGCCACGAGAGTTCGTGCTTGGGTTCACACTCGAAGAGGTTAGCATTCCAGGGTGGCTTGCCGCCAACGTTCAAGGGAAGAGCAGCCTTGCACGGGCGGGCCTAGCAGTGCACATCACGGCACCCCATATCAATCCGGGATTTGTCGCAAGGATAACTCTTGAGATGTACAATCATGGACCGTGGAATTTGCAACTCATCCCTGGAAAGGATCTGGTCTGCCAAGTGATCTTTTACAAGCTGACTAGTCCAGTGTCGCAGAAGGTTATCAACGCGTTCGGGACCTACAAGAAACAATCGACACCATATCCGGCTCGAAGAATGAGTCTTGTGTCGGACTGGGGGGTTGAGACGAGTTCTCGGGATATCGATGAGATTCTGTATGGAAGCTCGGCTCGCAGGCGAAAGAGCTGAGCGTTTTCCTCGATACGGGCCTATTCGTCGCCATCGGACATTGACATCGAAGCTGCTCGTTCCGTTGGGGACAAGTGTTATTTACAATAAGGCTGAATGGCGTCTTCGGGAAATTCTAAGTTGCCAAAGAGCCTAGCAGATACAGTCGTCAACACCAGCCTACGAGTAAAGCCTGAGGAGACGGTGGTCATCAATACTTGGCAGCATACTCTGCCCCTCGCCAGCCAGCTAGCCTACCAGGTCAGAAAGGCCGGAGGACTACCATTGGTAACTCTCGACATGGACGAGTACTGGTGGAAGAGCCTGACCGAGCTGCCCGTGGAGAATCTTCGAAGACCCCTACGCCACAGTATCGCTCTTCTAGAGGAGACGGACGCGAGCATCAACCTGGCGGGTCCCGAGGACCCCATGACCTACCGGCGGGTCGAGGCGCCACAGATGGCGGCGATCTTCGACTCGTTCCAGAAAAGCTACGACAAGATCCGCGAGAAGAAGATACGGAATGCGGAGCTCCTAGTCGGCTACGTGACAGAACCCCGAGCCAAGACATACGGCTTCGACTACGGGGATTGGAAGAAGAATGTGGAGGACGCGTCCAACGCCGACTATGAGAAGATAGCACAGCTCGGCAAGAAACTAGCCTCTACTCTACAGCACGCCCGACAAGTAGAGGTGACGAGCGATGGTACAAGTCTCAAGATGGAGATCGGAGCCCACCCGGTATTCGTAGAAGACGGCATAGTCGACCAGGAAGACCGGAACAAGGGCTTCCTCTTCACGAGCATACCGACCGGCTACGTTACCCTAGCCCCGAAGAGAGGGACCACCGAGGGAAGCTTCCAGTCTGACATGACAGTACCGGTCGTGGGCCAGCTCATCAAAGGAGTCAACTGGCAGTTCCAGAAAGGACAAGTCGTCAAGACAGGCGCTGACGCGAATCTCGACGCCTTCCAGAAATTGTACGAGCATTCTACAGGCGACAAGGACCAAGCCGCCTATCTCAGCATCGGCCTCAACCCGGCGGTGAAGCCAGGATATCTCAACGATCAGATGGCCCAGGGAACGGTCACGGTCGGAATCGGTGAGAACCAGTACTTGTCAGGAGAGAACAAGAGCAGCTTCCAATTCCAGGCAAGCCTCTCCAAGGCCACGGTGACAGTGGACGGCCAACCCCTAGTCCACAAAGGAAAACTGACGATCTAAAGAAGAATCTTCCAACCCCCTCTTTTTTCGAGCATCCTCAGTAGCTGTTGCTTTGCTTCTGTCCCATAGAGTGGATGGTCGTCTATGAGGACGGAGTCGAAGCCGTGTTTCTCGCAGAGTTGTGCTCTCTGGACGATATGCTGGAAGGGTTCGTTGGCCGATAGAAAGATCCGGCATCCGAACCGGACTTGACTCTTCACACTTCAGCCACGAGAGGTCTCTGGCTTATAATGGACCCCTGACGCGGGCGGGGTCCAAACTTGTCTCAATCGGCGGATCATGTCAAGGGCACGAAAGAGTTCGACCGGATCTACCGGATGCTAAAGCCTGGTTCGCCTGAGAGGAGGATGGTCGATTCGTCCCTGGACAAGCTGAAACTGAACATGATGGCAGGGGACAAGATTCAACGGCCGCAATGGCCCCGTATTATGTTAGAAAGTACGGCATCAGCAATCTCTGGAAGTTCAACATGTCAAGAGGTGCGCGGCTGGTCTACACACTGCTCTCAGAGAACGGCCTGTGGGTCGTTGTTGTGCTGGAGATGTTCTTGACTCACAAGGAATACGAGAAAAGGTTCGGATACTGCTAGCGCTCTAGCGGCGCCGGACACTGTTCTTGAGCAGTTTTCGCAGGTTCGGATTGCTGGGAAAGGTCCAGACGATCTCGCCCTTGTCGAGGACTATCTTGTTGGAGCTCTCCAGATAGTCGAGAATACGGTTGAAAGTCTGATACTGGAGCTTCCTCGGAAGACTCTGCCAGAGCTCCTTCTTTGTAGAATAGGATTTTGTCCTCTGAATCTCCCTCTCAACCATGAGGATAGTGTCCAGCCGGGGCTCATGGAGAACCGTGGTCGTTGCCATATCTTGTCCAGACTAGAGACTAGCGACAGATTATATAAATATGTATAATCGCATGATTCGACGGCTCGGAGACGGTTCCTAGAACCTTCAACCCTCCCAAAGGCTCTGGGCAGGACCGGCTTCGGCAGGGCCCAGCGCTGTTCGAATGTTCCCTCGACGCGAAGGCGAAGGAGGGACGGATAGATCAGCACGAAGGTAACGAGGAGGCTGACAACCCCTTCGAGGACAGACGGGTTCAGAATGACGGGTCTTCCAGCCTCCATGGAGCTGGTGAATGTGGAGCTGTTGTTCTTAGTCCGGAGAGATGGACGAGACTATCGCCTGGTGTACGTTGGTGCCTCACACTTCAGCCACTAGGGGTACAGGCTCAGCCATCTCGGCAATGACCTTCTCAACCTTCATACGATGAACCCGACGATGAACCGTCAAGAGCACAAGACAACTCTCACAGACTCTAGCAGTATGATGATCAGCCCGCAACTCCACAACCTCATCCTCATGCCTAACCTCAAACCTAAAGTTGCACGTCACGACCAAAGCAGACTCGCCCTCCATTCAAGCACCCTCATCTCAGTCTTAAGCATTGAAAACCTCTCTGTCGGCACATCCTCGGAAGGGCACGCTTCCTAACACTAGGTTTGTTCAGTTCCTGGGATGCCACAGTTACGATGTAGATGACCGAACTGAGAAAACGGACGAGTAAGACGATTAAGTAAGTTAGCCTTCGTAACTGGAACGTCGATCTTGTCTCGCAACCTAGTCCTCGATGAGGTCAAGAAGATACTTGCGGTAGCACAGAAGGAAGGTCATCAAGTCTACCTAATCTTCAAGCTGATGGCTGGCTACGGTTTGCGGTTGGGTGAGGTCGTTGGCACCGACCCACGGCGCTGGGATTATGCGACTCGAAAATCGGTTCGCCGTGAGTCCAGTTTGAAAGGTCTACAAGTTGAGGAGCTCAACGGTGACGAAATCGTCGTTCACCAAAGTGGAGGACGCTCGCAGAAGCGAGCGCTTTTGCCAGAGCTTACCAACGAACTACGCGAACACATTGGCAAACGTACTCGAGGCCGAATATTCGAGCTATCTGTCTCACGAGTTGAGCAACTTGCTCGGGAATACGCGAAAGAATCCGGGCTGGCAGACTGGAAAGAGATACATCCGCACATGTTTCACGACTTTTACGAAAGGCATGAAGGGGTCCTACCTGATCTTCTCGAAGCGAAATTAGAACGGCCAACCACCTCGGTAGAGATTGATTCACACGAGGCGGCGCAGGCCGCGCTGCTTGAATTGGGAAATATTCTTGGATTCGATACTTACACGTCAGACCCGAGTAAAGATCCAGGCAGACAATTCTACGAAGTAGTCGACGCAGAAGGATACGGTGGTTACTCTGGAGTGATTCCCAGAAACCTTGGACAAATAGCCACGCTGGAGACAATTCCAGATTTCGCTCCAGAACGTGTTTTGGAATCGGCCAGGGACATCGATGTCATTTGGTTCAAAGAAGACTTGCCCGTCGTCTGCTTTGAAGTCGAACATACTACAAACGTGAAGCAAGGTCTGCTAAGACAATTTCAAATCAGCAAACAGGTGCCTAATGCGAGATTCTTTGTCATAGCCCCCGAAGAACAAAGAGCGAAATTTGAGAAAGAGGTTGGGACATATCCCTTCCGGCAAATACGGAACAGGTACACATTCAAGACTTATCCGGAATTCATCGAATTCTATGATTGGGCTTGGAAATTCCACGAGGCAAAATCCAAGTTCCAGCTTCATCTCTAACTCAAGGAGCGCAAAATAATCGTGGTCGTGGACCTCGTATGAGAAGAGCTAGATCATCTGAATACTATTCAGTCACTCTCGATCGATTTGATCCTCTTCATTGAGCGAACTGAGTAAGGTCCCTTGGATTTCTATATCCGTCATCGTATATCAGAGGCGTGCGTTCTATCTTCGATATGTCCGAAAACTTAACCCTCTGATCATTTTCATATTGTTCCACCCTCGATAGAATCTTTCTCACTTGATACTCGCTCATCCCCATCACATTTGCAACCTCATTCACGCTTAGTCCAGTTCTGTTTCTCAGATGATCAATCACAGCATACTTAGCCCGGAGGGTCTTTCCAGTCGACCTCAGGGTTTCCACGGCGTCCATTGGCTCAAGCATCACATTGTGATCGAAATTCTCCTGGTCTCTATCCCTGTAGAAGATCAAGTGCCTGTGAACTTCCCCATCGTCCCAATCATACCCCAAGAGTCTATTCACTAAGCTAGTTAGGGCGCTGATTATCAGCCAGTCATTGTTTGTGCTATCAGACATATCCTTGATTGCTCGTTCTAGTTGTTCCAAATTCCCCATAGTCATCATGTCAAGGCGTTCATCCATTGCGGTTAGATTGCGAATTCTCTGCTTCCACTTATGGACGACCTTCAACATGCTTTCCCTGACGAATCTCGCATCCGAAGCGAGACTAGCCTTGCCCATACCCTTCCTCCCTAGGACGCCCATCAATGCCATTTCGAATTCCATGGAGTGTCGGAACCGTTCTTCATCTTGCAGGAGTGTCATCTCAGTACCTCAACGATATGAAGCCGCTTAATCACTTTGTGTCCACGCGCTTGAAAGTACCTCAAGGAGGTAGTCGCGATTATTCACTTGCCTTGTTTTGCAGACTTTACTTTTTCAGGAATGCCTCGATCTTCGCCTTTGACGCCGTTATCCCGGGTGTATATTCGATCTGCTTTGAATCGTGATTCCCAAATCTTCTTTATGATCGATGTTGGTTCTTCAATTATCGGTTTGATTCCTTCCTCAGTTCGGATGTAGACTGTTCTGTCGGGTTCTCCTTCCAAAAACGTAACTCGCGGCTGTTCTTTGTAGAAAATCCATTCTGGCTCGACACCAGACTGTTTACCGAGCCATGAGGGCAACGTGTCTTTCGCGAGTTCCTCCATCATCTTCGTCGGAAGGGATTCCGTAAGCTGGCAATCTCTCGTCAGCCATTTTCAGGCTATCTCTCGACAATAGCTTTCTTACCAGTTGATTCGCTACCGATGGTCCGAACTTGTTGGCCTTGAACACTTGCCAGACGTAGGCGTCGTCATAATCACCAAACCATCCTTCGTCTTTCTGAATCGATTCTTTTATTCTTGAAAGATCCTCAAGCATGCCATTTCGAATCAGGGTGTCGGCAATCCTATCTAGCATCAATTCGAATGCTACAACCGACTTGTGATGGTATACTGATTGAAACATGTGGAATCGGCCTAACAGAAAATCTTCGATTGCCTGCTGTCCTTTCTTCGTAACGACGAGCAATGTAGGTTCTTCAGCTCTGTCTGGTTCTAGGCAGCTAAGCAGTCTGTTCACATCGAATGCACCGTACGCAACTCCGGTGTGAACGCTGTCCCGCTGAAGGTAGTCAATCTTGTCAACGTCCAAACTTGAGGAAGTAAGATATTGGAAGAGAGGTGGTTCTCGGAACTTTCCCTCTAGAATGGCAATTATATTATCGAGCTTGCAAATCTTGCCTACGGAGTCCCCGAGCGATGTTTCCTTCAGAACGAAAACCCCTAACTGCTCGTGCTTGGCAGAGTCTCCGGCAATATTCGTCATTGTTCCCTCTAGAACGTGTGAAAATGGGTAATGACCTACATCGTGTAACAGAGCAGCAAGCCTAAGTCTGAGACATCATCATCTTCAAGAATTTCATCTTCGATCAATGAGATGGCGATCTTATTCATCACATGAAGTGAGCCGATACTGTGCGAGAATCTGCTGTGAGTAGCGCCAGGGTATACGAAATCTGCGAGACCTAGATGGGACACTCTTCGAAGTCTTTGAAATATCGGTGAATCTATGACTAGTCTTTCTTCTTCCGTGATGTCTATGTACCCGTGAACATTATCGTAGATCTTCTTAGAGAAGTTAAGTCTCTTTCTGATGTTCTCTATCTTGCGGCTAGCTTCTTCGGGACTAGCCGACAAAGTTGATACCGCTATTTCAGGAATCCAATTTTCCGAAGAATTTCGTATGATTCCTCAATTTCTGGTTTCGAAAATCGGTTTCCCTTCAATCTCGCAATGTAGTCTATGCCTTCGTCCTCAGTCCTGGGCCTGGGATAACTGTGCTTCATAACGAAGTGTACAGACGAAAGTATTTCCAGCCAGCGCGACTCTTCTTTCGGTGTACCGGATTTTCTCTTAACGATGCGCATCAAGTTCGGGAATTTCTGCATTACATCTTGAGGTATTGGTTCGGTTTCTGTTAGAAAACGCGTCATCTGTACGCCCAGCAAGGAGTAGGCATCATCGGCCAATGTAGGGGAATATGGGCCTCTCAAGTACCAACTGAAGTGGTATCCTAAGTCTGCGCCAGACTCTTGCAAAAGGTAGATGGCCTTTTGGACTTCGAGTCGTTTGTCGAAATCATGCTCGAAACCCTTCATGAAGTGGTCAAGATCAAAAGCAGACAGGTAACTTGCCAGATTTCGCTTGCTCACAGCCACTATGCCCTGATGTGTCGGTTTCACGATGCGGAGTTAAGGATTACTGATGGTAAGTGATGAAGAGGTAAGTGAAGATAGTAGCGAACCAATCGGGGAAATCCGTGGACTGTACAAAACTGTCTTAGACGATTTGTTTGGCCAGGGTCGTGTCAGGCTGAAAGGGAAGAGAAGAGTCTTAGCTCCTCAGTGGCTTCTACTGACTGGAATCCATTGATGAGCTCGCCTAGACCCTGTTGAAAGGGGATTCTCATACAAGGACCTGACGTATTCCGCGTTCTGAAACGGATCGGGGCAAAGCATCTTTACCACGCAAATTCGGTGACCACAAGCCGCACATTTCTGCAGCAGGTGGTGGTTTACTATCTCGGGGATTTGTCGAGGATCACGGGCTCAACCACACAGCACAATTCTCTGATCAGAGCGATAAGACAAATGGGCATTTGGCACCGCATCTTTCTCGATCATGTTGACATCCACGACCGAGCTCGCGAAAAAAATCTATACGGACCCGTTCTGTTTCAGTTCGACCTCAATATCCTCTTCACATTAGCCGCAAGAACCGAGATCCTTGTGACCAGGAAGAACCCCGTCCACTGGAACGAGAGAGACTCCGATAGCGAGCGATGGTTTCGGACAAAGGATGAGCTCGCGAGACACATCCGATTCGGTGATTTCGGCAAAATGCTCGTCATTAAGACTCCATCGGAAAAGCTCGACTTCCCGAACAGGAAGGCGCTAATCATCCTTGACGATCCGCAAAGAAAGTTATCGTCTGGCGAAAATGCTTACACTCACGCCAAGAACCGACTCACGACCACGGCTAGCCCAGTCAACGCATCCATAGAACGCCGTGAGTGTCGAAAGGGTTGCAGTTGTGCAAAAGAATACGACGAAGACACCAACGAAGAAATCGACGTCTATTTCACCTAGGCCTCTGTTTCTTGAAACTCCAATCATCAAGAGGCCAGGCTGACAAGCAGTTTCGTTCTCGTGTCTGAGCAATGGCCGAAAGGTTCCTCAACACTACAGATGTCGAGTCAGCGGAGCGACTGGCGTGAACGCCTGCACGCCAACCCCTCGCGCATGGAACAGGAACTAGCGATCCAACTTCAAGAAGATCGGATAACATACTCGGACCGGGCCTTTATTCGGAGCCTACTCGTTTGTCTGGTCCCGAGTAGTTGAGAGTCCCGGGGACCCTTTTGCTACCCTAGACTTTGAGGTGCTGGGCTCGGCCTAGCTGGATTCCGGATAAGAAGATCCGCGATCTCCAGCCAGGCACCTCAGTGAGTGAGAGCTCTAATCCCGCTCAAGTATTCGCAGTACGTTCTATCGACCTGTTTGCCCTTTAAGTAGACAGCTCGATTCTCTTTGTAACGATTCCAGAAGGGAGAGGCCAAGAGCAGTGACAGTTGGGATGGAAGGTTCTGAGTGGAAGGGATTCATGAGGAAGCATTGGACCATGGTTGCCGTGTTTGTAGCTGCGGGCATCTTGACTTTTGTGGGCGCAGTCTATGTCTTCTGGTGGTTCGCAGGAAACGCACAATCAACAGGCTTAGTGCCTAGGACCCTGAACCTCTGGACAATGGCCAACCTGGTGAACTTCATTCTCAACACGATCTTCTGGGAACTCCTCTTGATCGGAATCCCCGTAATCGTAGCTGGATTCCTAGGCTGGCGGCTGTGGTGGAAGAGAATACCCGTCGACGAACGCAGAAGATATCGTCTCTTTCGCAAACGCTCGCGGACGAGCAGGGGCGGCGGCGGAGGCGGACTATTGTTCTTCATCGCGTTCTGCATCAAAGTCTATCTCGACGGCAACTGGAACATTCCTATTGCAACCTTTACCTTGGACTACGTAGTGAGTTCCGCGATTCTAATACTAGAATGGGGTCTAGTCATAATCGGAATTCCTGTAGCTGTAGCAGCAATCTTGTGGATGCGCTACGAACTGAAGAGGCCCTAGTTGTTCCTAGCGACATGCTAGCGTCCTCATCACCGCATCAATTCTTTTCGTTGCTCTGGTGCTGCTAAGCGAATTCCGTATAAGAAGAACCGCGACAGTCAGTCAGACAGCTCAATAAGCGAGACGGAAGTTCCATCTCTGCCTGAAAACGAGTTCACAGTCAAATCAGATAGGCCACACTCTCGCTGCACCACCTTCCCCGCTTCTCTCTTAGAAGCCTATAGTGAAGGTGGTGCCGAGTGCTGTCACGAGCTTCACATTGTACCAAGTGCCTTGAGCTAGTGTGTTGAATGCGCCGGGGGTTCCAGTATAGGTGCACGCGCTGCCACAGCCGCCTGGACCATATCCAATGGCAATGTTCGCAGTGTACGTTGCTCCGGGAGCGATGGGTCCAGCGTTCCATGCCGAGTTCTTCCAGATGTTTCCGCTCGTATCATTGATACTGTATGAGAGAAAGGTAATCGCCCGTGGTCTGATGGAACTGCACATTATTTGCCATTACGAAGAGAATGACATACCGGTTCACGTACTGGAAAGAGAATGAGTTGCCAGTTAGAGTACATGATGTGCATGCTGACCCTATCAAAACTGTCAATCTAACCCCAGGGCCTGGAGGGATGGTTAGAGCCGTCCAGTTGAGCCTTGAGTAGACGTCGCCTTGCATGTCCATGACGTAGTAGTGGGTCAGTGTGACACTGCATCCGTCCATGTTATGGACCCATACCGTCGCGTTGATACCGTTGACATAAGTGACGGGCCCTATTGACAAGTTGTAGGGGCACGTCGTAGAGTGACCGAGTTGTGAGATGATTACGTGGGGGTTTCCGAGGACGACTATTCCAGGAGCCTGGGTGCAGTGGAAGGTGAAGACAATGTCGCCAACCGGCGAATCCGCATGTAAAACAACCAAGTCCGTAAAGGTTGGATCAGGCGTCACAGGACAGGAGGCAACTGGAAGCGCCAGCCAGGTCCTGCTAGTACCGATCGTTGCGCTGAAGTTGCCGTAAGGAGAATTGACTCCTACCGTCGAAACTGCGTAGAAGTGTGCGTTAGGAGAGTTGGCTGATAGAGATACGATTAGAGAAGTGTTCATTTCTCCGGTCATGGGTTGGACGTACCAGACTTCATAGATTGTCCCGAGACTGTTTTGTGACTGTGACTCGAAGGTGGCCTTCTCCGCTTGGTAGGTTGGGCTCAGATACGGGAATCCTGGAGAACTGGGTACTAGGACTAGGCCCGTGACGACTTCAATACCGGCGATAATTGCAATGAGGATTATCAGAAAAACCCGTCGTGACAGTTTCAACGATCTAGATGTTGCTGCCGGGGGAAGGGCCGTTTATTTTATCTCCATATTGGGCAGTGATTAGGAAATAGTTCGAGACTATCGACCTGAAAAGCTGTATTACGGGCCGGCGAGGGCTCGGACAAACTCCTCTCTAGTAGAGACTCTGGACTCACTCTGACTATTATTGATAGCTCTGGGATGCGTGTGTCATATTCACGAGCATGAAGGTGGATCGGAATCACTCCCATTGTCCCTTGGGGACTGGCTAGGTTTCACTTCCTGAATCGGCCCGTTTTGGTCCTATGTGTCACGGCCTTTTTGGGCGGGACCCTACTCGTTCGACGCTCTCGCCTGGACCAGTCGCGGCTCTCTTCTGGAGGTTCTCGCAGATCCAACAGCCACATGTCTGCTATCCGGGTCAACAGTCTTGGCACTCCGCTCCGGAGCCTAGCGGCTGTAGGATCTTCTCGCCGCAATTCTGACAGACCAGCACTCTGCCGATGAACGTGTTGTCGGATCGGTATCGGACCTCCCTGTTGGTTGGTTGCTGGCAGATTCGACAGTAGACTCTACAATCGAGCGCTTGCATGGCATGGTTAGTCGTTCTCGAAGCAGAAAGACAGGAGAGTCCCGAAAAATTCTGATGAAACTAATGCGCAAGAAAGGACCGTGTTCTATGAAGCTTCCTCTGACCCTCCTTCTGGATAGGCTTCCGAATGAGATTAGCAAGTCAATTCAAAACGTGAATATGGAAAACGTGGTTGTTTCGGACGCGTTTCACCCTTAAATACGATTTTGACCCGTTTAACGTCGAACGAGTTGTGTTATCTCCTCGTAAGAGGCCCATCAGCCAAGTAGGGCTAGATGGAAGCAGACCTACGAATTTATGGAACGATAGGTTTCGTGATGTGCCTCCAAGAGCGGGTCTGAACCCGATGCAACAGAAAGTCCTGACCCTGACCCCCGAAAAACTACTGGGTCCGCTCAACGACGTCGAGAGGAAATATGCGCCGCCAGAAATTTTTGCAGCGGGTCCGATAGAGATCCCACTCCCAAGACCTAGGGTTGCAATTGTAGGATCGCGAAAAGCGTCTGCGACCGGTCTCGAGGTCGCTACTGGTATCGCGAAAACACTCAGCAGGAGAGGAGTGATTATTGTTAGCGGATTGGCTGAGGGCATCGACACAGCGGCCCATGAGGCGACTATCGAAGAAAAGGGACGCACCATCGGAGTCGTTGGGACGGCCCTAGATCAGTCTTATCCTAAGGAGAACTCGAAGCTTCAACATGAAATGATGACGAACCATCTTGTCATCTCGCAATTCCCGATCGGATATCCCACGCGACCAGAGAATTTTGTTATGCGAAACCGGACGATGGCGTTGGTCGCAAATGCTTCAATCATTGTCGAGGCAGGTGAGACCAGTGGGTCGCTTCATCAGGGCTGGGAAGCCTTGAGGCTTGGCAGGCCGTTGTTCATTTGGAAATCGATCTTGAACAACCCATCCTTGGACTGGCCGAAGAAGATGATGAGCTACGGCGCGATAGAGCTTGATGACACAGAGCGAATCATGGACGCACTGCCGTCGTCCAAGAGAATCATCAAGATAGCCGTGTAGATCTAGGACCGTGCGAATAGACCTACTTGAGTTTGGTTCCCTGCTATGTTACACTCCGCTGGAATCCTCCGAGCCCTCCGCCGAGATTCAAAACGCAAACGACGTCATGTATGCGCTTAAGAACGATAGCTCCATCGAAGACCCTCCGATACAGACTTCAGACTGGATAGCAACGACGGTTCAGGAAAATATGACAAACCTTCCGTTTTCAGGATTCTTTCAGCCGAACACGATTCTGGTTCCGGTACCAAAGAGCACTTTGGCCCAGCCAGGCAGTCTGTGGGTTCCGGAAAGAATGCTTCAGCTCTAGTGAAGAAAGGAATCGGGAAGCAAGCGGTCGCATGTCTTGCTCGTGTTACACCGATCAGGAAAGCGGCTTGGAGCGGTGCGTCAAATAGACCAAGACCTTCCGAACAATATCAGAC
>Ga0209803_1001716_pt1 | contig 14228 bp, 12 predicted proteins | sample GraSoiAngelo_138_FD_185895 | JGI IMG/M metagenome (GOLD analysis project Ga0209803, IMG submission 185895) | Grasslands soil microbial communities from the Angelo Coastal Reserve, California, USA - 14_0929_09_40cm (SPAdes) (version 2) | ecosystem: Environmental > Terrestrial > Soil > Grasslands ...
TATGTTCGTTTATTGCATGAATCCGGGCCGCTCGACGGACCCGGGACCTACGTTCTTAGAATCGAGGATAATGGAATAGGCGTTCCCGGCGACGTAATACCTTCAGCCTTCGGCCAGGTGCTCTACGGTTCGAAATACAAGCTTCGTCAGACTCGCGGCACTTTCGGGCTCGGAGGGAAGATGGCGTTGTTGTACGGGCAGATAACGACTCATGGCGAAGCCCAGATCAGCTCTAGCACCAATCCTAAGCAGAGGATTACCGAGATTGGACTGCGAACTGATATCCAGCACAACAAACCGATTGTTCTCAAGAAGAAGACGCGGCCGAACGGGTCTCACTGGAAAGGGACAATTATCGAGTTCAAGACCGAAGCGGACTATTCTAGGGCGATGCCGAGGATCCTCGAATACTTCAAGCAGACCGCTGTCATTGTTCCCTACGCTAACCTCACGTTTGTAGATCCTCGCGGACGACTATACCACTTCACAAGAGGGACCACAGTGGTGCCGCCTGCGCCCACCGAGACATTGCCTCACCCTCATGGAGTTGACGTCGAGACCGTCCAACGGATGCTCAAGCTCACCAACGCAAAGACTCTGCAAGAATTCTTGCGCAAGAACTTCCAGCGAATCGGAGAAACGACGGCGCGGAAATTCCTTCTCTACGCAAAGCTCGGATCCAAGAAAAACCCGCGGAATCTGTCTTCGAGTGACATGGTTACGCTGGTCAGCGCCATGAAGAACTATGAGGATTTCGTCTCCCCTGATCCAACAAGCCTCTCCCCCCTAGGCGCGGACTTGCTAGCCACTGGGATCAAGAAGGAGCTGGGGATAAGTGATGAGGATGTCCAGGATGGATCTGCTTTCGTTGCAACTCTTCAGCGAAAGCCTGCCACGTACTCGGGTTTCCCATTCATCATCGAGGTCGGGATCGCTAGCGGGAAGCAGATAGAGACGCAGGGAAAGATACTGCTCTTCCGGTTTGCCAACAAGATTCCCCTACTCTTCGACGAGGCTAGTGATGTTTCTTGGAAGGTGGTTGACCAGATAGACTGGCGCGGCTACAAAGTCATCCCGGGCGAGACACCCCTCGCCATATTCATTCACGTGTGCAGCACGAAGATTCCATACAAAACTGTTGGAAAGGAGTTCATTGCTGACCGTCCCGAGGTTGAGCATGAGATTCTCAACGCAATCAGAGAAGCGTCAAGGAACCTGAGGATCTATCTGTCACGGAGAGAGCATCTTGCTCAGGAGAAGAAGCGCGTCGATGTTTTTGAGAAGTACCTTCCAAAAATGGCGCAGTTCTCGACGAAATTGTCTAGGGCTAAGAAGGAGCCTGACATCAAACCATTGCTCAAGGGTCTGATAAAATATGGTGTCGAAGAAGGAGAAGAAGACTCGGAGTAAAGGGGTCGTCAAGGAGAGGAAGGACCACGTCCTCTCCTCCCTAGAACAGCTTGGGGGCCAAGTGTATGATCAACTGGCGAAAAAGGAGTTTCCGACTGTCAAGATGCCGAGCCGGTCTATTGCGAACATAATCTACGATGACAAGACTCGGCAGTATATTCTTGGGAAGAGGAATGTGAAGAGGAGCGCGCGTAATGTTCGGCATGTTCGTCCGTTTACGCAGCTACTCTGGACTGCTATGTTCACTGATGAGTTGACGGAGCAGAACAAGACCAGTACCTTACGGGACGTGTTCTATTCCGCTCAAGCCTACGAGATGGACTTTCAGGATCAGCAGGAGAGCGACAATCTAATCACTGATCTTGAGACTGTGACAGGATTTTCGAGAGAGGACTTCAATGTCTTTCCTGAAGAGCGGAGCGCTATCTTCGGGGATCTGACGGTCGAGTATACGGTGCCGGGATATGAGGGTCGGACGCTCAATCTATCATCACATCCGGATGGGGTGATGATCGGTCCCGCCCTTACGACCTCAGAGTTTGTCCGGCCGGACAAGAAAAAAGTGGACAAGGTGATAGCCATTGAGAAGGGTGGGCTCTTCACGAGATTTATTGAAGAACGGGTGCACCAGCGCTTCAAAGCAGTTCTAATTCATACTGCTGGACAGGCGCCGCGGGCAACTAGGTTTCTTCTCAGACGACTGAACCAAGAACTGGATCTTCCAGTCTACATTTTCACAGACGGAGATCCGTGGGGAATGCACATTGCCATGGTCATAATCTCCGGATCTGCAAATGCCGCTCACTTGAGAGAGTTGAACACTCCCGACGCGATCTGGGGCGGAGTCTGGGCCACGGATATTGTGGACTACAAGCTGCCGAGCGACCCGTTGACGGATCTGGATCTGAAGCGATTGAACGAGCTTGAGAAGGATCCCCGCTACGCTGGAGGACTCTGGCAGAGAGAGATCGACACATTCAGAAAAGTGCGCAAAAAGTCGGAGCAAGAAGCATTCAGCAGATACGGGTTGACCTACATCGTGGACGAGTACTTGCCGAAGAAGCTGAAGCTCAAATCGAACGAATCTTAAGCTAGAACATCTAGCGACGGTTGTTGCTAACAACGAGTCAGGCTTTCAGATAGTCTCCTATGCATCCAAGGCCCCCCTGGGGGGAGGAGGGTCCCATTTCAGAATTATCCCAATTCCTAATGATTTTCCCGTTCTAGGGCTGTTTTGAACCTAGAAACGTGTCTTGGGAGGGGCTGGGAACGAGCAGGAGCCCCAAGGAAAACGAACACGAAGGATTAGTCAGAACCGATGACTAAGTTGTCTTAGGACAGAACAACCGTTCTTTCTTAAAAGCCATGACTCTGATCTTCGACGAGTCGCTTCAAGGTAACCAACGATGCCCAAAGAGGTCCGAGTCTTCCTAAACCTGTTCGTTGAATCCAAGGAACTCGAAAACGTGACTCAAAGCCTCGTCAAGCTTCCCGAGGTAACGGACGTGTACGAGGTAACAGGCGAATACGACATTGTTTGCATGCTAAAAGTGGAGAGCATCCTCGCCTTCCGCAACGTCCTCAAAGACAAAGTTCTCAAGATCAGCGGAGTCAGAAGCACAGTCTCATCAGTAGTCCTCTACGAACACAAACGAGAAGGAAAACCGGTCTCAGAATGATCAATCCTAGATCGAGATCACGTGATTGCCAGGAAAAGAAAAGCTAAATATCGTATCTAGAATGATGTCGCGGTAAGGACGGATCAAATTGGGTGAACTTCTTCCAGATTCACCTCTACCGCTCTAGACCTTTTTCCGAGCAACAAGCCGGACGGATATTCCAATGAGCACCAAAGATCTCGGTATCACTGTAAAGAAGGCCGCTGATCTCTCGGAATGGTACACTCAGGTCGTTACCAAGGCTCAGCTGGCCGACTATTCGAGCGCTAAAGGATTCATGGTGCTGATGCCGCACGGGTTTTCCATCTGGGAGAGCATCAAAGAACACTTCGACAAGAGGATCAAGGAGATCGGGCACCGGAACGCATACTTCCCTCTACTCATACCTGAACGGTTACTGAAGAGAGAAGCCGAACATTTCGAGGGCTTTACACCGGAAGTATTCTGGGTCACGCATTCTGGAAACAATGAGCTTGGCGAGAGGCTCGCGATCAGGCCCACCTCTGAGACGATAATCAACGATGCGTACAGCAGATGGGTCAAGAGCTGGCGGGATCTGCCTGTCCTCATCAACGTCTGGAACAGCGTCTTGCGCGCCGAGATTACTTCGACCAAACCGTTCATCCGCACTAGCGAGTTTCTCTGGCAGGAAGGACACACAGTCCATGAGACCGAGGAAGAAGCGGAGAAGGAAGTCATGACGATTCTGGAGATCTATAGACGGCTTGTCGAGGACCAGATCGCCATACCGGTCCTCGTGGGGAAGAAGACTGAGCGTGAGAAGTTCAAGGGCGCAGTCTACACCACGACTGTCGAAGCTATGATGCCTGACGGGAAGGCGATCCAGATGGGAACCAGCCACCACCTAGGGCAGAACTTCTCTAAACCCTTCGAGATCAAATACCTAGGCAAGGACGAGAAAGAGCACTTCGCATGGACTACCTCTTGGGGAATCTCCTGGAGACTCATCGGAGCTATGATCATGGCCCACGGCGATGACAAGGGACTAGTCCTCCCGCCCCGAGTGGCGCCTACTCAGGTCGTATTCGTACCGATTCACTACAAGGAATCCGACAAGACAGTCATCCTACAGACGGCTCACCATATCGCTGAGAGTCTCGGGAAGCACTCTATCCGAACCAACGTAGATGATCGGGAACAGTATACTCCCGGATGGAAGTATCACGAGTGGGAGATGAAAGGAGTACCCTTGAGGGTTGAGATTGGACCCCGAGACATGGAATCGAAACAGATCACACTTGTAAGACGAGATACTGGAAAGAAGACGGCAGTGCCTCAAGCGGATTCCGTCACTCACATTGTCAGTATGCTGGACGAGATTCAACAATCGCTACTCCACAATGCCAAGGAAAGCCAGGCTAAGCTTACAACCACTGCCAATAACATGAAGGAATTCGCGCATATCATAGAAACCACTGGCGGGTTTGTCAAAGCCTTCCTATCCGAAGACAACGACTGCGAAGAAAGAGTCAAACTTGAGACAGGAGCGACCGTCAGAATCGTCCCCTTCAAGGAATCCGCAAGAGGACAGTGCGTGTACTGCGGTGCTCCGAACTCGAGACAGGTAGTCTTCGCAAGATCATACTAGAACGACTAAGAAGCGGGAGCCCACTCGTTTGGATCTGTTACCGGATGGGGTCGCTCCTCAGTCCATCTCGCTACCGATTACAGATTGCGCTTTTCTTAGCGCATTTTCATCGCCTATCGTGAACTTGCCGCGTAGGTTGGTTGTTTTGCGCGAATGGCTTTCACTAGCTCCGATACGCTGTATCGTTTGCCACACCTTGGACATACATAGTCCGTCCAAATCTTGGGCAAGAGCCAGAATTTGCGCACGTCAATGATGAGTTCGTCTCCACATTGAGGACATCGTTGATTCGTCTTCTTTCCCTCAGGAGTAGTCGATTTCAGTAGTTGGACTATAGGCAGGTCATTAGTAACTTAGATGATTACTACAAATCGCGGGGCGAAACATATGCGCCGTAGCCTACTCGAAAATAGAACCAGCTGCGATAGATCAAGTGTCCTAGGTTAAATCTACTCGCTCGCTCAACTCTAGGTCGGTAATTTGGGGAAAACGCCGCAGATACTAGTTGACACGCGACGCCTGGATATGATTGTAGACCCAAACAGCACGCCGGAATAGCTCAGTTCGTGATATGCGGAACTTAGCGAGTCCGGTTTTTCGAGAGGCCAGCGAAGCGAATGCTGAGCCCACAGCGGACGCCCAGACTGGGTCCTTCGTCTTCAGATAGGTACTCAGCCAGGACCCGGCAAAAACATCTCCAGCACCAGTTGAATCTCGAATGCTGCGGTCTGAAAAAGGAGGGACGAAACAAATGCCGCCACGTCGCGAGCCTAGCCAGGATCCCTTTTCGCCCATAGTGACAATTGCATACTGTGCCTGCATTGTGAGGAATCGATTCAAGATAATTCTCGGGTCACGGGATCCTGTCTGGGAGCGTGCTTCTTCGATTGAGGCCTGGACCATGTCGCAATGACCAATTAATCGACTTAGGCTCCGCGGAACAGTCCGGACTGCTCCGCTAGCAGATACGGCACGTATGAATCCTTGAAGATCTGCGGATAGAAACTCGCACCTTTTTCGAAGAGTGTGGACTAGAGAACTCGGTATTTCGTTGAAGACGGGTCCCATGTGGGCCGCTTGGAAACGGTACGGACCTGCTGGGGCTGCTACTTGGTCACCGGCCTCGAGCAATCGAAGCTTTCGAGAGCCATTGATTTGAGTTATTTGGAACCTGGTGGAAGGTCTTTCTCTCTTCTTTAGCAAGCGGAGGTCTAATTGCAGTGTCCTGAGACGTTTTAGGATACGTGGAGGATAGTCTTGGCCAACGTTCCCAAGGATCCCGACTCTCGACCCTAGGTAGGCCGCTGTGCATGACGTGAATAGGGCACTGCCGCCGGGCGATGTCCGGACCATACCGTTCCGTACTAGATCATCGATGGTCAGGTTGCCACACACTACGATGTCCATTTCGCCGTTCCGACGCTCTCTTTCTGAACCCTCAGCAAGAGGTTAATAGTAAAGACCCCCCTGCTACACTTGGAAACATAGAGAGATGCCGAAGAAAAGACGATCTCGAGGACGAAGCAAGGGCGGAAAAGGCCGAAGCGAACTAGTCCAGTGCTCAAACTGTGGGATGTTGTCCCCACGGGACAAGATGAAGCGAGTGACTTCTTGGGTATCTCTAGTTGAACCGACATTAGCTAAGGAGTTGCGGGCAAAGGGAGCGTATATTGCACGTCAGCGAGTCATGAAGAACTTGTGTGTATCCTGTGCGGTCCACTTTGGAGTCTCCAAAGTTCGATCCGCGGATGAAAGACGCGGATTCTAGATAACTAGCCCACTATCGAGAAAGAGCCCTAGAGGCTCTGTAGACCCTATCGAGCACAGTAATCGAAGATAATACTGCGATCAACAGGACTCCCCAGAAGAGAAAACTATGCGAAAGCGGCCAGAGCAGGGTCGCGAACGCAAGTATCAGAAGTCGCTCGGGTCGTTCAGCGATACCTATCCCCTTCAACGTCACGCCTTCAGCTGCGACGCGTGCTCTGACGTAGCTGACCATCAATGAAGCAGACATAGTCCAAACCGCAAGCCAGAACGATATTAGAGCCCCGGCCGCGAGCCCTGCATAGACTGCGATTTCTCCAAGCCTGTCAAGCACACTGTCGAGGACTCCTCCAAACTTCGACACCTTCGCATATTTTCGCGCCATTGCTCCGTCAACCGCGTCGAAGTATCCGGCAACGACAAGAACCAGAATACTAGCTCCCCATTCCCACCCAGACAAGCCCCCCCAGTACAGGAGCGAAGCGGCGATCCACAAGAGAAAGCCCAAGGCGGTTAGAGAGTTTGGTGAAAGCCCAACTCTGTGAAAAAGTCTGGAAGAGGACTGGAAGATCCCTTCAACCAAGTATTGGATCCGGGACAGCATTTCTGTCCGACGTCTCCTATCTGCCTCTTTAGAGGATTATCCTCTTCTACGAAACTTTCTATTAGGGCAGAAAGGGACCTTTGACTGGGTCATATCTTGGGAAAGGTCGGCAAAGGAATCAAGTGCTCAGTCGTCGGCTGCGGCGGAGATGCCATTAGATCCGTCTCACCTGACGACATATCGAGAGCCGGCCTTCGAGTATCTACATCAGGCAGAGGCTATCTCTGCAAGAATCACTACAAGGAGATGAAGAAGAAGACGAAGAAGGATAAACAGGTCGAGAGATGGAGGATGAAACCCTGAGACTCCTCCTAATTCACGCTGACAAGTTCGAATACGAATCCAAGGAGAAGGCTGTCAAAGAACCGGAACCAATCCAAGATCAAGCCAAGAAAGGCGGGTTGCAAGACGGGCTTGTCGTGTTCACCACGGTAGAGAAGGGAGACGAGGCCTCCCCCGAGAACACTGCAACAAATGCCGCCGCTTCGATCGAAGAAGTTCTGGGCTGGCTCAAGACAAGACGCGTCATGATCTACCCTTACGCCCACCTGTCCACCGACTTGGCAGGTAGAGAACCTGCAATCTCTACGCTGAAAATTCTCGAAGTCAAATTGTCCGAGAAGGGCTACGAGGTTAGCAGGGCACCTTTTGGATGGTACAAGAGTTTCACGATATCGGCCAAGGGCCACCCACTCTCTGAACTGTCGCGAACTATCACTTCACAGCAGCAGACTCGCCAAGTTTCGGCACCGATCAAGAGCGAGTACATGGTCATGGATGAGAAGGGAGAACTTCACTCCCCCGAGACATTCCGTTATGGACCGGGAATGAAGGAATTCGAGTCGCTTGTAGAGAAGGAGGCACTCAAGAAAGGACTGACTGGCGGAGAACCACGCTATCTCGAATACGCGAGACGGTTCGGACTAGAATGGGAATCATACGCTGATCTTGGTCAGATGCGCTTCGGACCCGAATCCGACATGATAATCCAGCTACTCTCCGACTACGCGAACCAAGTCATCAGACGAATAGGCATCCCAATCCTCAACGTTCGTGGGACCAACATGTTCGACGTCAATGTCAAGCCAATCAGGGAACATCTTTCGCTTTTCGGCTCGCGAGCCTACGAGCTTGACGTGGACGAGCGAACCTTCGTACTGCGTTACGCGGCTTGTTTCCAGCAATTCTCTATGGTGAAAGACTGGACCCTCAGCTACCGGACCCTACCCTTTGGGACATTCGAAGTCGCAGACAGCTACCGGATGGAACAGAGCGGAGAGCTACTCCTCTCCTTCCGACTCCGGAAATTCCTGATGCCGGACCTTCACATCTATCTCAAGAACTTGAACGAAGCAATCCAGGTGGGGGCAAAGGTCCATGATAGAATCTACGAGGAGATTCGTAAGATTCACCGAGAGTACGTCTCGATCTACAATACTACACGGTCCTTCTTCGAGAAGAACAAGGACCTCTTCATCGAAATGGCGCGGGTAGAGAAGAAGCCGCTCCTCCTCAACTTTGTCCCGGAGGGCCACTACTACTGGGTCCTGAACGTCGAGTACAACATAATCGACGATCTCGATAGGCCGAGAGAGATCGGCACATTCCAGATTGACGTAGGAAACGCGCAGCGATTCGACATACACTACGCCAACGAAAAAGGCGAAAGAGAGTACCCTGTAATCATCCACACCGCCGTCATCGGTGGATTGGAGAGATACCTGTTCGCGCTTCTGGATTCCGCCGTCCGGATGGAGAGACAGGGCAAGAAACCGATGCTCCCAGTCTGGGTATCGCCAGTCCATGCTAGGGTAATCCCTCTCTCGAAACAATTGGTGAAGGATGGAATGACTATACTCGAGAAGCTTGAGGAGGCCGGGATCAGGGCCGACCTGGATGATCGAGACGACACTCTTCAGAGCAGAATCAGAGATGCAGAACTGAGCTGGGTCCCCTACATCGTCGTCTTTGGCGAGAGAGAACTCAGATCGGAAAAATTGTCAGTCCGAACCAGGGAGGATGGAAAGGAAATTAAGACCTCTTTGTCGGAACTCGTTTCGAGAATAAGATCGGAGACCCAAGGATATCCGTCCAGAGATCTTACCTATCCCAAGCTGATGTCTCAGCGGCCAGGCTACAAGAAGAACTAGAAAGAATCCTCCAAGGTATCGTATTTATATACAGACATTATGCGCAGAAACGCAAAGGATGATCTGAAAGTGAACAAGGACCAGTCCTACGGCGGACTCATCTTCGTGATCTCAGTCCTAGTTTTCATTGGGTATATTGTAGCACTGACAAACTCCGCTTGGAGACCATGGGTCCTCGGAGCGCCAGTAGTCATTGCAGTTCTAGGCGTCTTGGGCATAACAGGGTGGATAGGATGGACCATGCTCACAACCCCACCTCCGGCGCCGCTCGAAGCCGATATGGGCTCTACCCCAAGTGGGACATCGAGTACAAGTTCATCGAGCGGCTCTTCGTCTTCGAAGACTGACGAGCAGCATTAGACGATTTCTTTCTCGTCCGGTAACTGTCTTCTATTCCGTAGAGTTACATCACCCATAATGGGGCCTCGGGACCCCTAAGGCTCAACTTTAGGGGCAGATGAGATGAGCGAGGTAAGCATAGACAAAGTGATGGCGGACATCAGCAGCTTCCGTCAGAGACTAGCAATGTTGAGAGAAGAGCTAGGGAGAGCAAATCGGTCTATGGCCGATAAGATGTCGCAGCTAGGAGAAACGCTCACTCAGAGAGTCCGAGACCTTAGAGATCAGGTCACCACAGCACCTCAGAATCTTCTAGCTCTCGAGAGTCGCTTCATGTCTGGAGACATGCCTGAACAGGAGTACAAGGCTACTCGGGAAGAGTATCGAAACCAGCTGACCAAGAATCTGCGAAGCATAGACGAAGTCAGGAGCTTGCTCTTAATAATGAGCCAGCTTGACGCCCGACCTACAGCTCAGGGACCTCAGGGTCCCAGCATGATGGGCAGGCCCTCTTCCCCGGATTAGCCTTCTTGGCGTAATCTACCTTTTTCCGTAGAAAAACGGGAAAGCTTATATCCATTTACCTAAAAAAGGTAGCTTCCTACGGGAAGACTCGCATGGCCACACAAACAGAAACTCGCCTCTCAAAAGAGAAAGAGCCGACCAACGAGAACGAGTCAGGCTGGCATGACAGCCAACTCGAGAGGCACAGGCTAGTCATAGCCTGTGTACGCGGAAACGTTAGCGTTAGAGAAACCCTTCGCACGATCCTGGACGACGCCCTGCCTTCCGACAGCCCGCCGCCATTGTTGGTTCTGGGTCCGACCGCTCCGGAAGAAATCTCCAATGGGCACTCTAACAGAATAGGATGGGTCACTTTTGTCGATGGAAGTTCAATGGCTCACCCATCTGCCCATGTAGAGATCATCTCTCCAGACAATCTTTTGGAAGTAAATCTCTTCATCGAAAAGTGCTTCCAGGAGAGCGACAGCAACGTCATAGTCGGGGATTTCTTGGACAATGTCATTCGGAGCATCAACTCTCCAGAGAGTTTCTATTCCTTCTTCTGCCAGCTGGCCTCACGAGTCAAGCTGAAGAAGAGAACTGCGATACTTGTCATAAAAGAGGATATTCATGACCGATCAGTCGTCGAAACAGTCAAGAGGTTTGCAGACTTGGTCCTGGAATTCCGCGACCAGGACAACAATGGGGCCCTCAAGGTTGAAATGCGGACTCTGAATTTTGCCGACAACATATACACGGCTTGGAGGCCGTTCTCCGACTGGTTGCAGCCGCTATCGATGACCGGCTAACGCTTAAACTCCAATTCTCAGCAACGCGACTATGGTCGCCCCCTCTGAAGATACTTCGCTACAAGAAATTACAATCAACTAACACGACAGCCTATCGAATAGCACAACAATCTGCCCCCGAATGGACTGTAGTGGTGGCCGATGTTCAGACGAAGGGGAGAGGGAGGGGAGGAAACAAGTGGGAGTCCCCAAGTGGAGGTCTCTGGTTCTCAATACTCCTAAGACCCAATTTGCCCAGCCGGAGGCTCCTGTTGCTGCAGTTTCTAGCTGCGACTGCGACGAGAGACGCCATCGGAAACGAGACAGGCCTTGATGTCATGCTGAAGTGGCCCAACGACCTCGTTCTTCGGAACGCGAAGCTTGGAGGAATCCTAATAGAATCCAAAACCCAGGATAAGAGGGTCTCATTCGCGATTCTAGGAATCGGGCTAAACGTCAATCAGGGCAAAGCTCAGCTTCCTCCTGGAGCAGTATCCATGCGACTCGTATCCGGAAAACAACATGATCTTCGGGTCCTCCTCAGGACGATTCTCGATCAAATCCGGTCGTCACTCGATGACTTAAACGACCCGTCGAAAATAATGGATGACTGGTGGCGCAACTGCATTCACCGACCTCTCCGGGTCCAAGTCACCCTTCCAGAGGACACCGTAACGGGCATCAGTAGAGCAATAGACGAAGATGGTAGTCTCCTGATCGAGACTGACGATCACAGAATTCGGAGAGTACAGGAAGGATCGCTTAGGATTCTCAACGACTAGAATCCGGTCCTGCTTTTATACAAGGAATCGACCTCGCACTCCTCGAACCAATGAGCATGACTCAGCGGCTCGATGAGCTGAAGAAGAAAGGAGAACAGGCTAAACTCGGCGGCGGACCCGAGAAGATTGAGTCGCAACACTCTCGGGGAAAGATGACCGCGCGAGAGAGGATCGATGCTCTGGTTGACCCCGGCTCTTTCGTAGAAATCGACCGCTTCGTGGTCCATCAGACCTCAGACTTTGGAATGGCCGAGAAGAAGATTTTGGGAGATGGAGTGGTTACGGGACACGGTAGAATAGATGGACGACTCGTCTACCTCTTCTCCCACGACTTCACCGCGTTCGGCGGCTCGTTAGGGGAAATGTTCGCCCGAAAGGTCACCAAAATAATGGACATGGCGCTAAAAGCCGGGGTCCCTGTGGTCGGACTGAACGACTCGGGAGGCGCTAGGATACAAGAGGGAGTTGTGAGCCTCGGAGGCTACGCAGAAATATTCTTTCGGAACGTTCTTGCCTCGGGCGTGATCCCTCAGATCTCAGCGATAATGGGTCCCTGCGCCGGAGGAGCCGTCTACTCGCCAGCGATGACCGATTTCACATTCATGGTAGATAAGACCAGCTACATGTTCATCACAGGTCCCGATGTGATCAAGGCCGTCCTCAACCAGACCGTAAGCTTCGAAGAGCTCGGAGGCGCCAAAGTCCACAACACGACCAGCGGTGTCGCTCACTTCTTCGCCCGGGACGAGAAGGAGTGCCTTCAGCAGATGCGAAAACTCCTGAGTTACATTCCCTCAAACAACCGGGAAGACCCGCCAGAGGCTCCAGCGCGACAACCAGCAGGAAAGAAAGAGGATCTCAATGCTATCCTGCCGGACGATTACAACAAGCCCTACGACATGAAGGACGTTATCACTAGAATCGTCGATGGGGGAGAGCTTCTGGAGGTTCAACCTCTCTGGGCAGGAAACATGATCACGGCGTTTGCAAGAATAAACGGCCGCTCAATCGGAATAGTGGCAAACCAGCCCAAAGTCAACGCTGGAGTCATCGACATCAACTCTTCAGTCAAAGGCGCCCGCTTCGTTCGATTCTGCGACGCTTTCAACATCCCGATTCTGACCCTGGTCGATGTTCCAGGATTCCTTCCAGGAGTGGATCAAGAACACGAGGGCATTATTCGACACGGGTCCAAACTTCTCTACGCTTACTGCGAGGCCACGGTGCCGAAACTCACGATCATCATCCGGAAAGCGTATGGCGGGGCATACGACGTCTTGGGCAGCAAACACATCCGCGCAGATCTCAACCTGGCGTGGCCGTCAGCAGAGATCGCAGTTATGGGCCCTGAAGGAGCAACCAACATCATCTTCCGCGACGAACTAGCAAACGCCAAGAACTCAGCGGCTAAAGCAAAGGAACTAGTGAACTCTTACAGAGAAAAATTCGCCAATCCGTACATCGCTGCCGAGCGAGGGTACATCGACGATGTTATAGAACCGAGTAATACAAGAGAGGTTCTCGTCAATTACCTGGAAGTTCTCAAGACCAAGAGAGAAGCACGGCCCCCTCGGAAACACGGAAACATCCCCCTATAGACGGCCCGATCAATGTTCAGGAAAATCCTGATCGCGAATCGGGGCGAGATCGCCCTCCGGATAATCCGAACATGCAAGAAGCTCAGAGTAAAGACTGTCGCTGTCTACTCTGAACCCGATCTAGAATCCAGACATGTTACGAGTGCAGACGAAGCCTATCCGATTGGCGCGGGCCCGCCCTCTGAGAGCTATCTCAATATCCCAAAGATTGTCAAAGCGGCCACGAAATCCGGCGTAGAAGCCGTCCATCCTGGATATGGGTTTCTCGCCGAGAACGCAAACTTCGCGAGAGCTTGCGAGGAAGCCCGCCTAGTCTTCGTCGGTCCAAGTAGCAAGGTCCTAGGCAATGTAGCGAACAAGTTCGAATCCAAGAAGTTCGCAAAGGACGCTGGAGTCCCAGTCGTCCCGGGCGCTAACAGAGAAGTTCAATCCGTCGAGGAATCAGCGGCTGAGGCTCGAAGGATCGGATTTCCAGTTCTCCTAAAGGCGGCCTTTGGCGGAGGCGGGAGAGGGATGCGCATCGCCAGAACCACAAAAGAACTTGAGAAAGTTTTCGAGACCGCTCGTTCGGAAGCGAACACAGGATTTGGGCATCCAGAACTCTACTTGGAGAAGTATCTCCAAGAACCCCGGCACATCGAAGTTCAGATTCTGTCGGGACCAAGGGGCAGACTGGTTCATCTTGGTGAGCGAGAGTGTTCTCTCCAACGTCGATATCAGAAAATTCTGGAAGAAACCCCGTCGCCTGCTCTAGACGATAAGAAACGAAGACAACTCATCTCCCTAGCGCTCCGAGTGATCCGGGCCACTCGCTATGAGAACGCCGGGACAGTCGAATTTGTAATGTCAAAGAACGGTGAATTCTACTATCTTGAAACCAACAAACGAATTCAAGTTGAGCATCTCGTAAGCGAAATGGTAACCGGCGTAGACATCGTCGAAAAACAGCTCATGATGGCAAGCGAACATCAGCTGGATCTTTCACAAGACGAAATCGA
>Ga0209803_1001730_pt1 | contig 14187 bp, 11 predicted proteins | sample GraSoiAngelo_138_FD_185895 | JGI IMG/M metagenome (GOLD analysis project Ga0209803, IMG submission 185895) | Grasslands soil microbial communities from the Angelo Coastal Reserve, California, USA - 14_0929_09_40cm (SPAdes) (version 2) | ecosystem: Environmental > Terrestrial > Soil > Grasslands ...
TCCGCGTGAGCTCTGCGAGGACCTCGTCGAGGACGTCCGGTCGGCCGAGCGGGATGCCGTCCGTGATCGGATGCACGAAGTACTCGTAGTCCCCGAACCGGACGATCGGGCAGTCCTTCAGGCTCGCCCGGAGCCGTTCGAGGGCCATCTCATTCCCTCGTCACCAGGTCGCGCGCGACGGTTCCGGCCTGCTCGATGATCTCCGCCTCTCCCTTGATCCGACGGCCCCGCATCAGCACGACGCCGTCGCAGATCGTCGTGTCGACGACGTTCCCGTGGGCGGCGTACACCCAATTGCTGAGGTCGGAATGACGGGGCGTGAGTTCCGGACGTCGGGGGTCGACGAGGATGAGGTCCGCGAGGCGGTCGACTCCGATGATCCCGGCATCGATCCCGAGGGCCCGGGCGCCCCCCAGGTTCGCGAGCTCGAACGCTTCGATTGCGGGGAGGGCCTTCGGATCGCCGCTCGCGAACTTCTGAAGGAGGGCCGCAGCCTTCATCGTCTCGAACATGTCCAGGCTGTTGTTGCTCGCCGCCCCGTCGGTCCCGAGGCCCATCGCGACGGCGGCCTCTTTCATCGCCGGATAGGGCATCGCCGCCCCGGTCGCGAGCTTCATGTTCGAGATCGGGCAGTGGGCGACCTTCGCCCCCGTGTGGGCGAGGACCTCGATCTCGGTCGGATCGAGCCAACATCCGTGGGCGGCGATCACGTCCTTCCCGAGGAAGCCGATGCTGTCGAGGTACTTCGCGGGCCGCAGGCCGGTCTCCACGACGCAATCGTCGACCTCCCGTTTCGTCTCGGACAGGTGCAGATGGATCAGGGATCCCTTCTTGTCCGCGAGTTCGCGGATCCGGAGGAGCGAGTCCTTCGAGACCGTGTAGATCGCGTGCGGTCCGAACACCGGCGTGATTCGCTCTGTCTTCAATGCCTGGATCCGACGGTTCGTTTCTTCGGCAGCCCGGAGTTGCTTCGCGGCCCTCTCCGGATCGTTGAGGTCCACGATCCCTTCCGAGAGGAAGGCCCGGAGCCCCATCTCCTTCACGGCCTTCGCGGCTTGGTCCATGTGGAAGTACATGTCGTTGAAGGTCGTCGTCCCGGTCTTGATCATCTCGAGGCACGCGAGCTTCGTGCCCCAGAACACGTCCTCGGGCCGGAGCTTCGCCTCCGCGGGCCAGATCTTCGTCTCGAGCCAGGTCGACAGATCGAGGTCGTCCGCCCAGCCGCGGAACAAGGTCATCGCGGCATGCGTATGCAGGTTCACGAAGCCGGGCAAGGCGAGCTTCCCCCGGCCGTCGATCACCGTGTCCGCTTCGCGCTTCTTCCCGATCTCCGTGATCCGATTTCCCTCGATGTAGATGTGGGTGACGTCTCCGTCGACCTGGACGTCCTTGATCAGGATGCTCATCGCAGTCGCCCCAGCGCGCCTGCGACCACGGTGCGAGTGAGGGCTGCATTCGTCCGTTGCGTTTCGCGGATCGTTTCGAAAGTCAGCGGCTCGTCGACGATGCCGTGGGCGAAGTTGTCGACCGTGCAGAGGGACGCATACGGGAGCCCGAGTTCCGATGCCAAGGTCGCTTCGGATGCCATCGTCATCCCGACGACGTCACCGATCGACTTGAAGAACGCGATCTCGGCCCGCGTCTCGAGCCGCGGGCCCGTTGTCTGCACGTACACCCCTCGATCCCGGACGACGGCCTTCGCGTCCTTCGCCGCCTCGGAGAGGGCGGCCCGCACGGAAGCATCCAGGGAAGGCGTCGTGTGGACGACACGATCGTCATAATACGTTGGAATGTCCCAGAAGCCGACGAAGTCGTCGGGCACGACGAAGCTCCCTGGGCGGATCGCCTTCTTCAGGGAGCCGGTCGAGGACGTCCCGATGACATGGGTTGCCCCGATCTCCTTCAGAGCCCAGAGGTTCGCGCGATGGTTCAGTTTGTGGGGCGGAATCCGGTGATCCTTCCCATGGCGCGGCAGAAAGGCCACGGGGACGCCCGCGTGCACCCCAACCCGCGGCGGATCGCTCGGTGCTCCGTGCGGGGTGACGAGGAACCGCGCCTGCTCCTCCTCCAACTCGAAGGCGTCGCCGAGGGCGGATCCTCCGATGATTCCGACGAGGGCCGGCGCCATGGTGTCGGGCGAACGGCGCTCCCCCGATAAAGATTCCATCCCGCGGCGCTACTACTCCGGCGCAACGCGGTCGAGGGCTGTGCGACCGAAATGAGTCTCAGGGTCGATAGTCGATAGGATACGTATAAGATGGGACCTCCGGATAGTAAGCCGGTTCCATGCGGCCGCTTCCATGGCCGCTCCTGATCGCTTTCGAGGAGGACGAGCTTCTCAAGGACCTGCTCTTCGGAAAGAAGAAGGACCTCGAGGAGGGAAGGGCCTACCTCGTGAAGGAAAAGAAGCCGGAGCGGGCCCTCGCAGTCTTTCAACAGGCAATCGACGCGGGGTGGCGCCCGTTGTACATCACCCGGCAGCACCCGAACCACGTGATCCGCCGGCGAGGGGACACGGACATCCGCATCGTGTGGCTCTCGACGACGTTGGGCAAGGACTACATCGATCCGCACAATTTGAACAGCCTGAGCAACCTGATCGGGAACTTCCTGAACGAGGCGCCCCGGGCGGTGATCCTGCTGGACGGGATCGAGTACCTCATGATCAACAACGACTTCGCCCGGATCCTCCACTTCCTGGAGTATGTGAACGAGCAGATCGCGCTCCGACGGGCCGCCCTGATCCTCAGCGTGGACGAACGTGCCTTCGAATCGAAGGAGCTCGCCTACATCGAACGGAACACGGTGGGCGTCGAGTAGGGAGCTTTTTAGTCGCCCGGGGACATCCGCTTCGCTCCCGATGTTCGAGATCGAAGCCCGCGGGGGCTTGGCCGCCGAGGAACGTGGACTCGGTCTGGTCGCACTCTTCCCACCCCGATCGTCCTGTTCCTGCATCGGTCGGGGCGCCCCGCGCCGACCTATGCCGAGGCCCTGTTCGTCTCGGAGCGCAGCGAGGACCCGCGGTTCCAGGTCCGCGTGAGTGGCAGCTTCTTTGCTCCGCGGATGGGGAACCACGCAGACGATCTACCGCCGGTGAAAGGGATGCCGCTCTCTATGGCCGACCTCGAGGTCCCCGAAGGTGGAGTTGAGGGAGAGTTATCGATCGTCGTCGGGGAAGCCGACCTCGTCATGGCCACTGGTGCCGATGCCGTGTTCCTTGCGAACGGCCCGGAGTTCGAGCGGTCGCCTCGCGAGTTCGTGGCCGCGATGCGACGACTGCGAGAGTCTCTCGGCCCCGCGAAGGTCACCGCGGTGACCGGACTCGCGAGCCCTTCGAACGTCTCCATCCTCGTGTACGCCGGCATCGACGTCGTCGACTCGAGCCGGATGATGCTCGACAGCGCCCGAGGCCTCTTCCACACCTCGGATGGAGCGGTGCCGGTGTCGGAAGCAGATCGCGCGGCGTGTGGATGTCCCGCGTGCACGACGGGGGGGGACCTGCAGGCCCACAACGATCACGCCCTCCACCGCGAGGTCCTGCTCGTCCGGAACCACCTCGCGCACGGCCGGCTCCGGGAGCTCGTCGAACGCCGGCTCGCGAACGCTCCGTGGAACACGGCGGTGGTCCGCCATCTGGACCTTCGCGAGTACGATTGGGTGGAACCGTACACGGCCGTGGCGGGTGGAGCGATGCTCGCGTACTCCCACGAATCCCTCCACCGGCCGGAGATTGTCCGCTTCCGCCGTCGAATCCGTGAACGGTATCGGAAGCCCCCGTCCGCACGCGTCCTACTCCTCCTCCCCTGTTCCGCGCGCAAGCCCTACTCGACGAGCCGCAGCCACCGTCGGTTCCGCGACGCGATCCTCGCGAGCGCGAACCCATCCGTCGTCCACGAGGTCGTCGTCACCTCTCCCTTGGGACTCATTCCGCGGGAGTTGGAACGCTTCCACCCCGCGCGGGATTATGACATCCCCGTGACCGGGGACTGGAGCCGCGACGAGGCCGCGATCGTGATCGAAGACCTCTCGGCCTTCTTGGCGGCGAACCGATACGACGCCGTGGTCGCGCACCTCGGGGCGGAAGCACCAATCGTGCAGGAGGCCTCGCCCGACGCCATCTTCAGCACCAAGGACCATCCGACCTCGGAGGATTCGCTCGTCGCGTTGACCCGGACGTTGGATCAGGTGGCGAGTTCCGTCCGGCCCGTGGCGAAGGGTGCGCGCTTCGCGGAGGAGATGTCGAACCTCGCCCGCTTCCAGTTCGGCGACGCCGGATTGGACCTCGTCGAAGGAGCGACGTTCCGAGGCCGTTTTCCCGATGTCCGGGTGCTCCGAGGAGGGCAACAGCTCGCGATGCACACCGCGCGCGGCATGCTTTCCCTGACCTTGACGGGGAGCGAAGTCCTGTCCAAGAAGGACGCCTATTGGGTCGAGATCGAGGATTTCCTCCCGGTGGGCAACATCTTCGCGGTCGGAGTCCGAGACGCAGCGCACCAGATCCGGCCCGGCGACGAAGTTGCGGTGCGTCACGAGGGCGAAGTCCGTGCCGTCGGGACGGCTCGGCTCGGATGGCGGGAAATGAAGGATCTCCAAAGGGGCGAAGCCGTCCACGTTCGTCATGTGTTGGAGCGCCCGCCATAGGATTATGGCCAACGCTGCCATCGGCCGCGAGATGGCGGCCCTCCCGGACCTGGCGGCGGCCGGCCTGTATGGAGTCGTCGTCTTCCTGCTTGCGCTCGGGTTTCTCGTCATCTTCGTGGAGACGGTCCCGCCACGGCGGCTGATCGCCCTCCTCCTCGGCTCTTTCCTCGTCGCCGTCGTGCTGGCGGGGATGGGAGAGACCGGGATCGCCTTCCTGGCACTCGGGGTCGGCGCGGCCCTCGTCGCGAACCACGCGTTCGAGTGGCTAACGACTCGGTGATGTGGCGTTCCGCTCCAGGTGAGTACTTTCGCACACCTCTCCCCCCTTTCGCCCTTTATAGTCCCGTGCCCTTCGGACGGTTGTGCAAAGCGCGGTAATGATGGCTGCGGGGAACGACGTGTACCCGGGAGAAGACCACAGCTGGCAGGACGTGTACGCATCGTACGGATGCTCGCTCGAGTTCGACGTGTCCGATGACGATGGCTAACGATTGACCGATCCATCCCACAAGATCGGCGGAGACGGTTGTCTCCGGAACTCCGCCGGTCCCCCTTCTTTTTTGGCCACATGTAACGAAGCGAAGTTGTTGCTCCCGGGAGATCAAAAGCGTCTCGGAAGGGGAGCACTCTGCCCACGCGTTCGCGGAAAGATTAAAGCGAATCTCCCTGCTTGTCGCGCCCGCGCAGGGATAGTCTAGCTGGTCAGGACTACAGCCTTCCAAGCTGTTGACCCGGGTTCAAATCCCGGTCCCTGCACTTCGGCCTCGGTTCTCACGGCCGAACGAACCCGTTTCGCCGGGGGCCTTCTCGGAGGATCCTCTCCAGTTCATCGATCGCCTCGATAAGGTCCCGGACGTCCTCTCCGGCATTCTCCAGATCCCGCGCGATTTCTCGGACTGTCGGGATTGTCTTCTGGGTCAGCCAGTCTCGCGTTTCCTTCCTCAGGTTCGTCGGCGTGGCCCTTGCGGGCCCCTTCTGCGTCATGATCCCATCCTGTCTGACGATTGTCTGCCCGACATCGCGTCCGGGATATTTAGTCGCACCGTCGACCATGATCCCACAGGCCCGGCGGAGTCTTTGTCCAAGGGGCGATGGCCCTTGGCGATAGCTATAAGACGTCCACCCTTCATGTCGGCCACTTGTCCGACGCGCCCCGCCCTGGGGCCGCGTCCTGCGGGATGGGATGATAGGGATGGCCCTCTTCCAAGGCCTCTTAGATCGAGAAGCGCGCGTGCTCGAACGGGTGAACCACCTCGTACAGACCGGCGTCTCGGCCCTCGATGCCGGCTTCGAGGCCCGCGCCGCGGTGGCGTTCGTCAAAGCCCTCAGCATCCTCGAAGTCCGAGAGCCGACCGCTCGATTCGAGGACTATGCGAAGGCCTTCGCCGACGTCGGGGAGGGTCTCCTGCGCGTCGGCCGACTGGAATCCGGGCAAGCGGCCGCCAACCATGCGATGTCCCTGGACCGCGGCAATGTGAGCGCCCTCGCCCTCCAAGCGGACATCCTCGTGGCGCAGGACCGGGCGACGGACGCCCTCGGCTACTACGAGGTCGCCCTCCGGGTGGATCCGAAGGCCAAGGATCTGTGGGAGCGGAAAGGGGACGCCCACGCGGCCCTCGGACAGGCGCCCGAGGCCGTCCGCGCGTACATGCAGGCCGTGAGCCTGGACCCGGATGACACGGATGGATATGCGCGGGTCCTGGCGTTGAGTCCGCAGGACGCGGAGCTTTGGGTCCGGAAGGGAGATGCGCATCGCCGAAAAGACGAACCCGACGAGGCCCAGTCCTCGTACGATCGCGCCCTCCGCATCGATTCAGATCGGAAGGACGCGTTGGAGGGCAAGGCCCTCACGTACCTCGCCGCCGGAGAACCGCAGCGCGCCCTCCGTTGCCTCGACCGCGTGATCCAGGTCGACCCGTACGATCCGAACGCATGGCGCTTGCGAGGCGACGTCCTCGCGGCGTCGAATCAGAACGAAGAGGCTTTGCGGTCCTACGACGAGGCGTTGCGACAGCGGGACGCGGATGCGAACGCCTGGTACGGTCGCGCGGAACTCCTTCGCAAGATCGGGCGCAATGTGGACGCCGTCTACGCCTACGACCGCGCGGTGGAGCTGTCACCGAAGTCGCTGAAACCCCACACGGGCCGACTCGAGGCGTTGCGGGGCCTCGCCCGATGGGATGAGGTCGTCCAGGAGACTTCGAAGGTGATCGCCCTCGAGCCGAACCACTCCGGGGCGCTTTATGCGAAGGCGCATGCGTTCCTCCAGACGAATCGGAAGGACGAGGCCGTGGCCGCCCTCGACGCTTTCTTGGCCGTGGAACCGACGTCCTACGACGGACTCGAAACGAAACGGCAACTCCTCCTCGGTGCCGAACGTTGGCCTGAGCTCGTCGCGACGTGCGACGCGATCCTAGCGATCCAGCCGCATCACGCGCGGGCGTTGAAGGACAGGGGCCGCGCGTTGCTCGCCCTCGGGAAGGCGGAAGAGGCCTACGCGACATTCGACCGCCTCCGGGTCGTCGCGCCGGACGACTTGGACGCCCTCCGGGGCCAGCGGGATGCCCTCGCGCACTCGAAGAGCCCGAAGGTCCTCCTCCGGGCGTGCGACACGATCCTGCAAAAGGACCCGACGGACCGATCGACATGGACCGCGAAGGGGGCCGCCCACGAAGCCCTCGGACAGCGGGACGAGGCCCTGGCCGCGTACGACACGGTTCTCAAGCTCGATCCCCACGACGCCGGAGCGTCCGCTCGGAAGGCCGCCCTATTGCTCGCCCTCGGCCGTCACGAGGATGCCGTGAAGGCCTTCGACGTCGCCCTCGAGGCGGATCCCGCCTCGGCGAACCTCTGGCTCGACAAGGCCCGCGGCCAGTACCGGATGAGTGCCTTTGCCGAGGCCGTCGACTCGCTGGAGAGGACGACTCGGTATGCGCCCGAGGATCCGAAGGGCTGGTACCTTCTGGGCCTTTCCCTCCAGGGACTGGGGCGTCACGAGCAGGCCGTCGGCGCGTTCGACCGGACGCTCGCCTTGGAACCGAAGAAGGCGAAGGTCTACGTCGGAAAGGGGACCTCCCTCCAATCGCTCAAGCGGTACGAGGAAGCCGCGAACGCCTATGGCCAAGCTGCCGTCCTGGACCCGACCGCCTCAGAAGCCCTCCTGAACCAGGGCGCATGCCTACTGGAGCTCCACCGGTACGAGGAGGCGGTCCCCATCTTCGAGACCGCGCTCATCGCGGACCCGAAGGAACGAACGGCACTCCGCTGTCTCAGCATCGCGTTCGAAGCCCTCGGCCGGACGAAGGAATCCCTCGAGGTCTGCGTCCGGCTCACGACGGCGGACGGCAAGGATCCGGAGGCATGGGCGCGCCGGGCCCGACTGGCGAACGCGGTCGGAGAAGGCAAGGAAGCGCTGGCGGCGATCACGAAGGCGACGTCCCTCGCGCCGGACCGATCCGACCTGATCCGGATTCGGCGGGACCTCCTGGCCCTCCAGGGTTCCTACAAAGCCGCGGCGGAGGCGGGTGAGCGGCTCCTCGAGCTCGACGGCCGGGATACCGATGCGCTGCGCGAGATGGCGGTCGCCCTCGAACGGCTGGGCAAAACGGACGCGGCGATCGAGGCGCTCGACCGGGCGGCCCGCGTGGACCCCATGGACCGCGCGACGTGGAATGCGAAGGGGGCTCTCTTCTCCCGGTTGGCTCGCCCCAAGGAGGCGCTGGAGGCCTTCGATCGCACGTTAAGCCTCAACCTCGGAGACCGGGTCGCGCTCGCGGCGAAAGGACGCATCCTCCTGGACGTCGGCCGGATTCCGGAGGCCCTGAAGGTCTTCGAGGACGGCCTCATCCTGGAACACGACAACCTGGATTTCCTCGGCGGGAAGGCGACCTGCCTCGCCTACGAATCCCATTTCGACGATGCGCTCTCCCTCCTTGCGGTCATCTTCCAAAAGGATCCGAACTACTACGGAGCGCACCGGACGAAGGGCCTGTGTCTCCTGCGGACCGATCACGCGGCGGAAGCGATTCCCTGCTTCGAGTTCGCTCTCAAGGCGAACCCGAGCGACGGCGTGGCCCTCACCTGGACCGGCGAGGCGTACGCCGCTCTAGGGAAGACGGCCGAGGCGCTGAAAGCCTTCGACGCGGCCGTGGAGGCATCCCCGGAGTCCGTCGACGCATGGCGGGGCAAGGGCCTCCTGCACCTGAAACTCGAGCAGTTCCCCGCTGCGGCCGACGCGCTCGGCCATGCGACGGAGATTCGGCCCATCGACAAAGGCCTCTGGTACACGCGAGGAATTGCGGAGGATCGCGCGGGACGTTTTGACGCCGCCGTGGAGGCGTACGACGGCGCCCTGCGGATCGACGCGCGGGACAAGTCCACGTGGACGAGCAAAGGTCTCTCCCTACTCCGGCTGAAACGGTTCGAGGAAGCGCTCAAGTGCTTCGACGCGGCCCTCGCTCTGGATCCCGCCTTCGAGGCGGCCCAGAACGGACGGACGAACGCGGAGGAACGTCTCCACGTCGGGAAGATCGAGAACTTCGCCGAGGCCGTGGTCCGGTTCGAGAAGCATCTCTCCCGGCCCGCGACGCGGGACGAGGTGTTCCGGTACTGCTCCGTCCCACTCGAGTCGCTCGACGAGGTGATCAAGTACGTGAACGAACCGGTACCGCTCGCGCCGGACCGGGTGGAGGCGGACGAGCTCCGGAAGTACGAGGCGGTCGGCGCCGCGGTCCTGCAACACGTCGAGAATGAGCGGACCTTGGAATCGTTGCGCCTCACAGACGTCAGCACGGTCCTGCCCCACGTCGACCTGGAGGAGGCGCGGACGATCTGGGGATACATCGATTGGGTCCGCGATGCGCCGCTCGAGCCGACGCCGGAGTGGCACAACGACGATCTAATCCGGCAGGCGATGGACCTGCCGAAGGAAGAATGGAATCTTGTCGATCTCGCGCGGGAGCTCCACCTGGGACCGTTCGAGGCGAAGAAGCTCGAGGTCTCGTTGAAGATCTTCGAGGGCGGCGGCTACAAAATCACGACGAAGGCCGGGTCCGAGCCGAGGGCGAAGAAACCGAAGGCCGAAGCCCATGTCGTTCCCTCAAGGAAGGAGCGAACGGAGGACAGCGAGGAGACCGATCAGGAGGAGGCCGAATCCCGAAGGCCGACACCCCCAAGGGCCACCGCAAAACCGGCCGATTCGACGCCCGCCAAATGCGAGACGCACCTTGCCCCAGGGGCCGAGCGGCATGCATGCGGAGCATGGCTCTGCAAGGCGTGTCTCGAGGCGGGCGGAGCCTGTCCCTCGTGCAAGGCGCCGCTGGTGACTCCGGTGGATCGTGAGGCAAGAAGGAAGGATCGAGAGGCCGATTTCGGCCGCCTCTGAATACGCTCTCGCCGGCCTAGCACGTCGACCACCGGCCCGATAGGTTTACTCGAACGTCCAATGGTCTCGTTCCCGCAACAGGTCCCGGAGGAGGCGCGTTGCCTTCGGCCGATCCAATCGCATGAGGAACGCCCCCAGGTGCTTGCACATGAGCCGTCCGACGGCGCGGTTCGTGCGGAAGTCGACGCAGTCGTGTTCCAGGCGCTTCTCCTGTCGATCGATTCGGACCGTGTAGTCTTTCACCTGCCCGGACAGCAGGGTGTCTGTTTCCTTGTCGATGGAGACCAGAGAGGGGTCGATCCCTTTCGCGGAGGCCAGGCGATTCGTCCCGAGGAAGACGAGGAGCAGTTCTTCGAAACTCATCTTGTCGATGTCCTTGTTCAACGGGACGTCGGCTTGGATCGTCCCGGCCTCATCCTCGATTTTCCCATCGCGGATTTTCACGGCGACCCCGAACCGCTCGAGGGCCTCGTTGATCTTCTTGTCGATGTACGCTTGCTCCTCGGGCGTGTATTTGACGCGGTTTCGCGGTTCGTTGAAGTACCGACGGGCTGCCCGCGCATGGAAGGGCGTGTGCACGGGATACTTCCAGTTCGCGGGGTCTGCGTACTTGTCGGGATCCTTTGGATACCCCTGCGGGGGGCCGAGGCGTCCGTCCCTCTTGCGGCTCGGTTTCACTGCGCGGGGCATCGAGGGTCGGTAGCCATCGAGCTGGATAAAAGGCCGACCCGTTTCGATCGAGGCGCCGCTTCACCCTGCACCGCCACCGCCTCCTCCACCGCCGCCCCCGCCGCCTCCACCGCCCCCTCCGCCACCGGCTCCGCCCGCGCCCCCGCCAGAAGGCGCCAGGTACGTCTCGAAGTGACCGAACGTTGTCGCGATCGCATCCGCGAAGCCTCCGAAGTCATGGGCGACGGAACCACCGAGTTCGGCCGGGCGGGCGCTGTCTGTTTGATGGAAAGGCGTGATCCACCCCATGGGGATGGGTTCGTACCACGTCGGCACGTACGGAAAGTCCTGGAGCTGGGCCCCGAGGCCCCTGACCCACGCGGACATTTCCGCACCCGGAGCGAGAGGGATGAATGCGATGTATTCATCGAACATCTTAGACGCATCATCCGGATTCGTCCCGGCGAGGGATTCGATCGGCTCCCGGATGTGATCGAGGAAACTCTCCCAGAGGACCTTCTCGGACGCACCCTCCGGAGTGGCCCGCGGCATCACGTACCCGATGCCCGCGATTGCGAAGGCACCGAGAAATAAGCCTGCGTCGACGGCGATGAAGCTGAACAACGTTGACGAGAGCAGGCCGGCCAAACCCATCGTGGGCGTCACGATTCCGATGACGACGGCCGCGATGGCGTATCGACGCCGGATCGTCCGAGGGTTTCCCGCGAAGAGCCCGGCCGCCGCGAGGCGTCCGTCGATTGCATTGAGGACCTTCTTTCGGGCTACGTTGAGGGCCTGCAAGGGATCGGACTCGCTGGCGAGGGCGCGGAGGATGATTTGTTGGTGAGGTGCAAGGTCCGGACTCAGGCCCTCCGGTTCTCCCAACGCCATCCTCCCTTTTTCCGTGAGCCCGATCCGTCCCTCCGAGGGTGCGAATCCGAGTTTCTCCGGGGCGCCACGGAGGACGACGTATCCTTTCTTCGCGAGATTCAGAAGGGCCGCGAGCATGCCCGGGACATCCAGGGCCTGTCGAAGGAGGACCGCGACCTCCTCCGGGGCGAGCGCGGACGGTGGGGTCGGAACGCTCACGTCCCCGAAGGGGTGCTCGCCCTTCGGCTCGCGACCGCGGACGAACCAGAGGAGACCCATGCCTCCCAGGACGACCAGGAAGGTCGTCGTCGCGGTGGCGATGGGGAACTCCCGCGAGATCCGCGTGATCGCGAATCGCACGTCCGTCACCTTGGGAAAGTCGACGATAACGCGATACGATGTGAAGGGGAGGAGGTTCACGTATGAAAAGGTCAGATTCGTCACCCCCTGCACCTGTGTGATCCCGGTCGGAGAGGGAGACATCGCGAGTTCGTCCTGAGCGAACAGCCCGGGCAGGACCACGGTGACGGTCACGTTCTCGGTCAAGACGCTCCATCCCGTGCCGACCGCTTGCCAATCGAGCCGGTTCAGTCCGGCGGAGGGCTGGAGCAGCGCGTTCGTCACGGTGTAGCCCACTGTGAAGGTCCGGACGGCGGGGGCGGTCGCCGATGCGAAGGACCAACGGATATGCCACTCCCCGGTCTCCTCAGGGGCGAAGCGTAGGGAGAAATCCAGCGGCCACCCCGTCTCGTTCGTGACGGAAACGTCCTGGAGGTCGTCGAAACCTCTCCAGGGGATATCTCGATAAGCGAACGAGAATGTCCCGAGGTCGAAGCGGAACGTGAGCGTTTCCCGGATCCGAAGGGAACCGTTCGGGATCACCTTCATGATGATCGCGTTGGCGGCGAGGTGGTACAGTTTGTCCTGAGCCGCAGCAGGTGGGGACGTCATGTCAAGAAGCGGCAGGAGAGACGCAATCGTCAGGGCGACGATTCCGATCGCCAACGACGATCGCAGCCGCCTTCCCGAGGGCTCGTCCACGCGCGCCTTCCCCCTCCTCGTACGCCGTCATTCATGACGGGCACGCCGGGAGGCAAATCGATGCCGACAATAAATAACCCGCTGAGGGATTCCGCACATCTCGTAAGGGCGTCGAGGCCGCGAACGGTTAATCAGCGGACTGTGGTTCCGGTAGGGATCCGATGCCCGCACGGCGCTTGGTGATCGTCGGCCTGGGCGACTCCACGACGGCTGGGACTCCCGCATTTCGTTCGCCGCTCGAGGCGCCGCCGAACGGCCACGGCAATCCGGAGAGCCAGTACGCGCATTGGATGATGAAGGCCCACCCCGATTGGACCGTCTTGAATCGGGGGATCGACGGACAGACCGCGACGGAGATCCGGGGGCGATTTGCGCGGGATGTCCTCTCCGCGAAACCCTCGTACGTCATCCTCCTCGCGGGCGTGAACGACATCTTTGGCGGGTCCGAAGCGGAATCGGTCGAACGCGAACTCGCGAGGATGTATGCGGATGCTCTCGACGCAGGGACTGTCCCGATCGCGGCGACCGTCCTCCCGTACGACCGTGCGACCCCTCGGGCGACCGCGGCGATCTTCACCCTGAACACATGGATTGAGTCGTTCGCCAAAGTCCTCGACATCCCGTTCGCGGACACACACTCCGCCGTCGCTGCACCGGATGCTCCGCATCGTCTTCGGGGCTCTCCCGACGGTATGCATCCCGACGTGGACGGGTACCGGCGGATGGGGGATACGCTCACCCGCACGATCGAGGCCCACCTCTTGCGGCACGCGTCGCGATGAGCCAACGCAGCGACCGGCCGGAGATCATGGACGAGTGGGCGAAGCAGACGGCGCGTGCGCCACGACGGGCGTGAGCGGAAGCAGGCGCGTCCGTCAAGCCTTGTCGCCCATCATACGATGCGCACCGGGACATCAGGGGCGACCGGTTCCCACATGTCCTTTCGCGTGTCGCGCAACGTCGGCCGGAACGTTCGCGCGGTCTTGACATCCCGCAGGTCGACGTCCGAGAGGACAGTCGACTCGACAAAGTCCGCGGCCTTGCCGAGGTCCTCGCCCCGCGGTCCGATCGCCTGCGTCCCTCCTTGGAACACGATGTTCAGCTCGGTCCCAACGAGGTTCGCGTAGAGGACGGGCAGGGCGTTCTCGATCGCACGAGCGGGCAGGATCCGGTCGAAGAACGGTTTCGACGTGGCCGGGGAGGCACTGATGATCGCGAGGACGTCCGCGCCCTGCAGAGCATACGCCTTGGTCAACTCCGGGAAGAACGCATCGTAGCAAATGAGCAAGCCGATCTTCCCCAGCTTCGTCTCGACGAGAGTCAGGCCGTCCCCGCGGCCGAAGTACAAGCCCTCTTCGAACGGCCCGAAGTTCGCGAGATACACCTTGCGGTAGGAAGCGACCTTCCCGTCGGGGGCGACTAGGACGGAGGAGTTGAAGAGCCGCTTCGTGGACTCTTCACGCTCCGGCATCCCGAACACGACGTGGGTCGAGTACTCCTGGGCGATGAACTGCACGGTCTTCACGGCCGGTCCGTCGATCGGTTCCGCGAGTTGGGCGAACGCATCGCGGGCCATGTAGCCG
>Ga0209803_1001737_pt1 | contig 14157 bp, 11 predicted proteins | sample GraSoiAngelo_138_FD_185895 | JGI IMG/M metagenome (GOLD analysis project Ga0209803, IMG submission 185895) | Grasslands soil microbial communities from the Angelo Coastal Reserve, California, USA - 14_0929_09_40cm (SPAdes) (version 2) | ecosystem: Environmental > Terrestrial > Soil > Grasslands ...
CCTCCGCGAACACGTCGGTGTAGAGTTCTTCGTCCGGCGGGAAGGGGCTGCGTTCCGCAAATTCAAACGCTTCCCGGATTTCCGCTTCAACTTCCGCCTCGATGCGCTCTCGAATCTCGCGGACGAGGAGATCTCTGATTCGCTTCACCTGATCCTTGGCGAACCAAGGCTCAGCCTCCGTGATTGACCGGTAGCCCTTATCGAAATCGTCGTTAGGCCCCACGTGTTCTTTCCATCGGTAGGTCATGCACTCAAGGAAGCGCGGCCCAGATGTGCCCGCTCGGATGGCCTCGGCCGCGCGTTTGACCACGTCGTAAATACGAAGCACATCGTTGTCCTCTATCCGGTCGGCTGGAATCGCATAGGCACGCGCGCGTTCCACAATATTGCTCGCGGGCTGCCGCGCCAGCTGGTGTGAATGTATGGAATAGAAGTTGTTCTCACAGATGAAGATGAGAGGCAGCCGTTTCAGGGCGGCGAAGTTCAGGCTCTCCGAGAAAATGCCCTCGTCCACAGCCCCATCCCCGAAGAAACTAGCAACCACAGTTTCGCGGCGCTGCAGGCGCATCGCGTACGCATAACCCACCGCGTGCGGGATCGTCGTACCAACCACAGCCGAGGTACCCATGAATCCGGCGGCAGCATCCACCAAGTGCATGGACCCGCCTTTCCCCTTGGCGCACCCCGTGACTTTGCCGTAGAGTTCAGCGATCATCTTCTTCAGGTTCCCATGCTTGGCCAAGTACAGAGCGTGGCCTCGATAGGTGCCGAAGACCACATCGGTGGGTCGGAGGGCTTCGCACGCTCCCACCGCAACGGCCTCCTGGCCAATGGACAGATGCACAGGACTCTTGATCTTGTCCGAAGGGTAGATCTTGGCAACCTCCTCTTCCACCCGGCGGATCCTGAAGAGCGATCGATAGAACACTTCGTACATGGGTTCGTGCCTCTGTTCCATCAGGATGACAAGGGAACACCCGTCGGCGAGGCACGGGACAAACGCTCTCTCAGGTACCAGGCGTAGGTCGTCTGGAGCGCCTCCCTTAATGGGGTCTTGGGGCGCCAGCCAAGTTTCAGCAGCGGGCTGGAATCGAGAACCTTCACCGGCATGCCGTCCGGTCTGCTCGTATCGAACCGCAGAGCGCCAGGATATTCAACAACGTCTTTGATCACCTCCGCCACCTCTCCAATCGACAGGGGCACACCACCCCCCAGGTTGATGGGCTCCGGGCCTTCATACCGCAGCATGACGAACAGGCAGGCGTCGGCCACATCGTCAGCATACACAAACTCCCGCCGTGGACGGCCAGTCCCCCAGATGTCGACAGCTGGCGTTCCCGTGATCTTCGCTTCGTGCATTCGCCCAACTAAAGCGGGCACGACGTGGGAGTCTTCCCGGCTAAAGTCGTCTCCGGGGCCGAACGCATCTGCCGGAATGCCGCTGAGGAACAGCGTGCCATGCTGTTGAGCATACGCTTGGCACAGGCCGATGCCGGCCAACTTCGCCATAGCGTAGGCCTCGTTCGTTGACTCCGGGCGCCCCGTCATCAACGACTCCACTCGCATGGGCTGGGAACAATCCCGAGGATAGACGCACGAGCTGGCCAGGTACAGTAGTTTCGTAATGCGATGGCGGTACGCACTGTGAATGACATGGGTCTCGGCGAGCAGGTTGTCCCGGATAAAGGTGGCAGGAAAACGCAGGTTGGCCTGAATGCCCCCGGATGGGCCGCCGACCATGAAAACGTACTCCGGTTGCGTGCGGGCAAAGAAAGCGTCGACAGCCGCCCCGTCAGTCAGGTCCGGCTCGCCATCTGTCACGCCGACGAGGTTAGTGTATCCATACCGTCTTAGGACTCGCACCAGGGCGGACCCGATAAGAGTGGCTTTCCCTGCAACGTAGATGCGAGCGCGCAGCTCCATGTCAGTGTCCTAACTGATGTCCCGGATCAATTCCTGAAACGTCGTAACCTTGTCGTTCGCCAAGACCTTTTCGTCCCCGGAATAGTCCTCCTCCGGATCGAAGAAGATGATCCGGCTGCCAGAAAATTCGAACCGAATCGGAACGTAGATGAGGCGATGCAACCGTTCGCGCACGCGGTGCTGGTCGCGGGGACGGACGAAGAGCAGCAGAAAGCCTCCACCGCCGGCACCCAAGAGTTTCCCTCCGATAGCACCAGCCGCTCGTGCTTCCTCGTACAGTTGCTCGACGAAATCGCTCGAGATCTTGGCGCTCAGGCTTCGCTTCACTAGCCACGCGTCGTGCAGCAGGAGGCCGAACCGTTCTAGATCATCCGCACCGTTGAGAATGCCAATGCCCTGGTCCACCATCTGGTACATCGCCTGCAAGGCCGTGTCTTTAGTCTCAAGGTTCTGTGCGTAGGTTCGTGCGACATCAGAAGCCGTGCGGTGTACACCGGTGAAAAACAACATTAAGTGGGCGTTAAGCTCAGTCATGCGTTCTAGCGATAGGGTCATCGGCCGGACCGTGACATCCCCGCTCCGGGGGAATGTGATGTGGTTGAATCCACCGTGGGCCGCCAGGACCTGGTCTTGGCAGCCTACTGCCTCCTTCAACAATTCCTGCTCGACGTAAATACTTTCAGATGACAACTGGCGCACAGTGGGGATCTGGCCCTTAAGAGCGTGCAGCGCATGGAGCAAGCCGACCGTGAAGGCAGAGCTCGATCCCATGCCACTGCGTGCAGGGAGATCGGCGTCATGATGAATCTCGACTCCCTTCCCAATGCTCAAGTATCGTAGGACTTCTCGCACCGCAGGATGCCGGATCTCCGCCACGTCCTGGCAATTCTCAATGAGAGAGTAGACGACGCGGATCTTGTGGGCAAAGAATGGGGGGAGGTAACGGCAAGAAATGTAGCAGTACTTGTTGATAGTCGTCGCCAGCACGGCCCCGCCATGTGCTCGAAACCAGGCTGGGTAGTCTGTACCCCCACCAAAGAACGAAATGCGGAATGGCGTACGGCTAATTATCATTGTTCTCCGTCCCGTCGCTGCTCAAAGAGGTCTCGCTCTAGGAGATAGCAGAGTAGATGCTCGATGACCAGGTGCGCTTCTTGGATGTGCTGCGGGTTGTCGCTGGGCACGGCAACCGCGATGTCCACCAATTCTTTCAAGCGCCCTCGTGTTCCCGTCAATGCCATGGTGTTCATCCCGATAGCGCGGGCAGCGACCACGGCCCGAATGACATTCGTCGAACTCCCGCTTGTGCTGATTCCAAGCAGCAAGTCCCCCGGCCGACCGAGGGCTTGAACCTGTCGCTCAAATACGCCGTCGAAACCGAAATCGTTGGCGAAGGCCGTGAGCACCGACGTGTCAGTCGTGAGTGCGACGGCCGGCAAAGCAGGACGTGGGAAGTCCACGGTGAGCCGATTCACGAGTTCCCCTGCCATGTGCTGACAGTCTGCCGCGCTCCCCCCGTTGCCGCATAGCAGAAGCTTCCCCTTGGCGCGGAACGTCTTGCTGATCAGATCGGCGGCTGCAACTATCGTGCCCAGGCAGCGCTCCGCCACATCATGTTTCACCGCGGCGCTACCCAGCAGGTAATCCCGCGCTACCGTCGAGACCAAACCGCTACTCCGCCGCATCTTCGCCGTTCGTACGTCTTCTATACATTCTGAAATTGAGTACGGATCATCATCCGGTATCCCTTCAAGAGTTCCTGGATACCCTCATCCAGTGTCCGGCGTGCTTCGAAGCCCGCTTCACGCAGACGCTGGTTAGACACGATGTAGTTCCGCCGATCCGGGTCCGTGCCAATGTCGGAAAAGTGAATATAGAAGTTGGGAACATACTGCTTCACTCTTAGCGCTAGCTCCTCCTTGGAGAGGTTGGCCGAATCCAACCCTACGTTGTACGGCCGCCCTACCATGTGCTCCGCATGTTCGATGCAGTGGACAAAACAATCCGCGACATCGCGGATGTGGACATAGTTGCGCTTGAAATCCTTTTCAAAAATGACAATGTAACCATCTGTCACCGCAGCGTGGACAAAGTAATTCACGAGAAGGTCGATGCGCATCCGGGGAGACAAGCCAAACACCGTGGCCAGCCGCAGCGAAATACTGTCGGGTGTTTGCAATAGCACAGTCTCGGCTTCCACCTTGGTCCGACCGTACAACGAAATGGGTTCCAGTGGCGTGTCCTCGGTACAATATGACTCGTCAGTCCTGGTACCATATCCACTATTCGTGGTCGCAAAGACGACGAGTTGACGCGGGCTGCGCAGCTGGTTGAGCAAAGCGACAGCCTCAAAGTTGATCGCGCGTGCCAGCCAGGGGTCTCGATCACACGCTCGGGCACCGACGATCGCTGCCAGCGGGATCACCACGTCCACACTCTTCAGCAGGCGGCGGAGAAGCCTATCGTCTCGCACGTCTCCGAACACAAACTCGACTCCGGTGTGGGCGAGAAGATGGAATAGCGACTGCTGCCCATGCGTCAAGTTATCTACGATCGTGACTTGATAGCCTGCCTGCAAGAGGTGCTCACAAAGCACCGATCCCAAATAACCTGCACCGCCTGTTACAAGCACGTGGATGGACGCGATATCCGTGCCTCCTCCCCGTGTGCGAGGTCAACCGAAACGAATGAAGTATATTTGCTGTTTTCAGCACAGATTGGGGCTCCGCGTGTGTTCGACTCACATTTTTGAGATGTTCCCTATCCTCACGCTGACCCCTTGAGATCAAGCCTAAGGACGACGGCTGACATCACCAAGTAATGGAGCCAACTTGAGGGAACTTGTTGAGTTCTTGCTCTAGTGTGCCCTTAATTCGATTCAGGGTTGCGGGCGTCCTGGCTTCACCTCGCAGGACGAGGGCAGGCTGAGTGTTTGATGCACGGATCAGACCCCAACCGTCGCCGAACAGAACGCGAGCGCCATCGACGTCGACAACCTCATAGGCACGCTTGAAATCTTCCGTCACTTGTCGGACGATGTCGAATTTCACCTGGTCGGGACAGTCGACGCGTACTTCTGGCGTGACATGGTAATGTGGGACGTCAGCGAGTAGTTTGGACAACATATCTTGCGTGTTGGACAGAACGCGCAGCAGCCGGGCAGCAGCATATACCGCGTCATCGTACCCGAAGTACTCATCCGCGAAGAACATGTGGCCGGACATCTCGCCGGTAAAGACGGCGCCCACCTCTTTCATCTTGGCTTTGATCAGCGAGTGGCCGGTCTTGTAGAACATCGGCCGACCGCCGAGGCGCGCGATTTCATCATACAGAGCCTGTGAACACTTCACTTCGACGATCCCCACAGCCCCAGGGTGCTTGGGCAGAATTTCGCGCCAGAAGAGAATCATCAAGATGTCGCCCCAAATTATCTCACCGCGATCGTCGACGACGCCAATGCGATCCCCATCCCCATCCAGCCCGATGCCCACGTCTGCATGTTCTCGGCGCACTGTCACGATGAGGTCACGCAGGTTTTCCGGTTGAACCGGATCGGGATGGTGGTGCGGAAACCGGGGATCAGAGTCGCTGTAAAGCCGGACGAGATCGACGCCGAAGTCTTCCAGAACCTGGGGAGCGATGAGGCTAGCTGTGCCATTGCCGCAGTCCAGCACGACCCTCAGCCGCCGGGGGCCAAGCGTGACCTTCTGCTGCAACATCTTCCGGTAGGCTGGGACCACCTCCCGCTCCTCCAGGCGGCCGTTCCCCGATATGGTCTCTCCCGCATCGGCCAAGCGGCGGACCGCTTGAATCTCGTCTCCATAGATGGTTCCAAATCCATGGGCGAGTTTGAACCCGTTGAACTCAGGCGGGTTGTGGCTGGCCGTGATCATGACGCCACCGTCGATGCCATAGTGAACCCGGGCGAAATAGAACACCGGCGTAATGACGGTGCCAATGTCGACGACGTCGCAGCCACTGGTCCGCAGGCCCCGCACGACCGCGTCACGGATCCACGGCGAACTCTCCCGGTTGTCACGACCAACAACAACCGGGATCCGGGAGCCGGGATCCGGGAGCCGGGAGCGCAAATACGTCGCATAGGCACGGGCAATGGCCTCAGCGACGTCTGGGGTCAAATCAGGGCCGACGACGCCGCGAATGTCGTACTCACGGAAGATAGAGGGATTGATTCGAACTTTCATGGCAATCCGTGATTAGTGATTCGTGATTCGTGATTCGCACCCCTCGATGTTACGAATCACGAATCACACATCACGTGGTTCGGTCTCTCAGACCGGTATGGCGTCTGCCACACGGGTGTTGGTGAGATGCCGAGAGCAATCCACAGTTCCTGGCGCACCTGTCGATACTTGATGGAGAGTTCAAAGCAGTCGCGAATCTGGGCTGTCACAATGTAGTCCAGATCCTCAAACCGTGGAGTCGCAGTCTCGTACTTCGCCTGCACGGTGAAGTAGACATGGGTGCCGAGTGCAATCCCGGTGTCTGTGATCATGGTCACGAAATGCTTGTCCAAGTTGTACTCTGGCTGGAGCTCCCAGTGGAAGCGATTGGGGAGCCGCTCCCCGTACGTGACCGTCACCGAGGTTGTGTTGGTGGATAAGGTGTTAGGCAAGTAGTCGTAGAAGGCGCCTGCCTTAAACGTCGTCGCGATGGCATCCCCGCGCATGCCAGTCTTCGCATACTCCAAGCGCAGCTCATCAATCAAGTCTTCTGGGTTGATGAAGTCTATCGCCAGAGGCGGAGGTGGGGGTGCGGACGAGGTAGGCGGGTACACGCGCAGCACATTACGGCCGAGGGTGAGCGTCGCGTCACCGGCCAGATGGTACGTGACCGCCGAGTTAAGACGGAGTACACCTTGCCGGTCGCCGGTTCCATAGGAGGCGTCCGTCCATTTCCAGGTGGTCTGCCAGTCGGTCTGCGGACCGAACTGGATGGTGGAGGTTTTGAGTCCAACATCATATTGCAGTCTCGTGGTCTCAATTTTCAACCCCGACTCGTGGTGCCAGCCAGCACTGCCGGCTGCGGTAAGCGAGAGCGGTAACGAGCCAAGTGGGCGTTCCAGCTCAAGGCCGACCTCGGCGCGCTGCGCCAGCGTGCCGAGGCTGGTTGAGACGTATGCCAGCGGCGCGCCAACGAAGAAGGCGAAACGGTATGCGAAGTATAGACCATCAATACTGGTGTAACCAACACTGGGAAAACTGCCCGCCGTCGCCTTCGGATCGCGTAACGATACGATCAGAGTCGGCAATGAGATGATCCTGTAACGACCCACCCACAGCGTCGCGCCATTCACCACCGCTCGGTTCCCCGGAATGACATCGAGGCTCGAAGCGGTCACGCGGTACAATGGGTGTGCCGGATCGCAGGTTGTGAGAGTGCTTTCGCGTGCAACGATCAATCCAGGTGATGCTTCTATGTGGTCGCTCTTGATGTAGACTCCGTTGACGATCACTTCTGCCTGCGTCAATTCGATGATCTGGTCTCGGGCATTATAGACTAATGCATCACCCCGCAACTCCCGCCCGGTGCTATCTACGGCCACCACATGCCCGCGGGCCTCCGCGCGCTCCTCGCGCAGTTCGATGTGTGTGAAATCTGCTTTGATTCGAATACCTCGATAACTCAAAGAGACGTTTCCAGTCGCCTCCACGGTCTGCGTTGCATCATCATAGACGACCTGGTCGGCGTCGACCACGAGGGGAGGACCTTCTTGAGCTGCGACGCCGGATCGCGGGCCAAGCACCAGGGAGAGACAGCACGCGAGCCCACCGATCAGCGCCCTCGTGAGAAGTGAAGAGCCCCCCGGCTTCGGCGTGAGCGGCAACATTAGATCCGCATATCGATGACGGCGGTGACTCCAACCCCTGGTACTCGCCTGATGCCGTCCTTGATGGGGTTTGTACTATCGATGGGCACCAGAGCCTTTACCCGGAAGACCGAGCTGAAGTCGGCCTCTAACTGCCCCACCGCTCGCACTTTCTTCAGCGTGTTCGCGGGACCTGAGACTTGCGCCGCACCGATGTAACTGGCTTGACCCACACCGATCGATAAGATTGGAACCACCTTCGTCTTCTCGCGAACGGCTATCCCTCTATTGCTCAACAGTGTGTTCACGAAGTTATTCAGGGGCTCGGAGTACCGATCCACAACGTACCCAATCCCAAAGATCTTGATCAACCCCGTGATGTCCTGAGCCGCAGCCCCAAGGGGCAGTACCAAGATCAACAGCACGATAACCGCGCACACAGTAAGGCGGAATCGGCTCATTTGCCCACCTCCGTCGCGGACACTATAATCGAAAGGTGTGCCGTCTGCCTACTACGTGTCCACACTACGGGTGGTTCGACGTTGACCACAGAACTCGTGCTGGCCGGCAACGGCCCAGGTGAACTGACCGGCTGGGTGCGACCGGTCGCCAGGGCAGCCAGAGAGATCGGGCCCTCCGACCTCCGACTCACGCTGGTGCTGTCTCCAACCCAGTTCGCGGGGGGCAGAGAAGTAGATGTGGTCAAGTCCTGGCACTTGTTCGACCGCATCCTGACCCCGATGGAAGGCGTGCGCCTTGCCCTCGGGAGGTTCCGGTTGGATGCGGCCCCTCGAGGTTCTGTCATCCACTTGGGAGGAGATCTGTGGCTCTCTGCCCGGATCGCCCGGCGCCTCCGGATTCCCGCATGCGCACTGGCAGAGACAGTGCTCGTGGCGCGGCGGCACGGTGCGTACGCAAGGATCTTTGCAACCTCGGAGGATCTGGCGAAGCAGCTCAGAACGCGCGGAGTGCCGGAAGAAAAGATTGTCGTGACTGGGGATCCGAGGATAGATGCGATGCTACCCTCTCCCCCTGCTCCAGGGGTCGAGGGAAACAAGGTGACCGTATCGCTTCTACCAGGGAGCCGGGATCGATACGTCCGTGCGCTGCTTCCGTATCTGTTGCGGGTGGCCGATGCCCTCCACGTCATTAGGCCACGCGTGACTTTTCAGATTATTGCCGCTGAGTTCCTATCTCCGGAGTTCCTCGCAGCGATGCGGATGGACGCGACCGCCCGATGGCCCGCCCTCCAGACCGTCTGGGTCACCCACGACCGATGGGCGGCTCTGGCGCGCAGCGACCTTGCGCTCACCTTCCCTGGCACCAGCACAGTGGAACTGGCAATGCTTGGGGTGCCGTTCGCGGCAATCGTTCCGTTAGAGTTCATCGACCGCGTACCCGCCGAGGGACTGCTAGAATGGATTGGGCGCATCCCTGTCGCCGGCCGGATGATCAAAGGGTTGGCGGCCCGGCGATACTTCGCACGACCCAGGCTGCTGGCGTTGCCAAACCTCCGGGCCGGGAAGGCGATCGCGCCAGAGTGGATCGGCAGGTGGACGCCCACAGAACTGGCGAACCGCGTCTGTGATCTGTTGGACGACGAAGGGCGCCGGAAGACGATGAGCACCGAGCTGCGTGCACTCTACGCGTCATCGACGGGCGCTGCGGCACGAATCGCTGAACGCGCGCTGACACTGGCGACGACGTCGCCGGGAAAACGTCCATGAGACGCCTCGCGACCTTCATTGCTCCCTACTGGGCCCACCTCGCCAGCGGTCTGATCTCGCTGATCCTGCTCACGGGCACACAGCTATTCATTCCGCGGTACGCGGGCGTGACCGTCGACGAGATCATCCGTACAGGAAGCATGGCAGTGGTCAATCGCGCGGCATTGGTGGCTCTGGCCGTCTTGGGGCTGCGGAGCCTCCTGCTGTATGGGCAGTTGTACTTCGGCCTCTTCTTGGGGCACCGCGTCATCGCAGACATCCGGCGGCTTGTGTTCCAGCGGGTCCAGCGGTGGTCCCTCGACCGCTTCGCAGGATGGACCAGCAGTGATCTCATTACCCGCAGCCTGCAGGATACGCAGGTCGTGCAGGGCGCGCTGCTCGTCGGCCTGCTCGATTTCATCGGAACCGCACTCACCGTCGCGGGCATTACCGTGATGCTATTTGTCCTCGAGTGGCGTCTGGCGGTCTTTACGCTCGTCGTCATCCCTCTCCTGCTCACGGCCGCACGGCTCTTCGGCCATGAAATCCAACACGTGTCGCAACGCGCCCAAGAACGCATCGCGAATCTGGCCTCGCTTCTCCGCCAGTCCTTCGGCGGGGCGCGCGTCATCCGCGCGTTCGTCCAGGAAGAGCGCGAGATTGGCCGGTTCTTGCGCGAGAATGAGCGCACGTTTCACGAGAACCTGCGGATTAGCCAGCTGATCGCCGTCCAGGTCCCCATCGTTAGCTTCTTTACGGCGCTGGGGCTGGTCGCGGTCATCTGGCGCGGCGCCGGGATGGTCACCGCCCGCGAGATCACCCCAGGGACGCTGGTCTCATTCCTGGCCTTTGCCGGTATGGCTATCGAACCGGCGACGACACTGTCGCGCCTGTATGCGGGGATGCGCCAAGGGCTGGGCGCCCTGGACCGTGTACTGGAGGTGCTGCGGGTGCCCGAAGGCGTCAGTGACCTCCCGCGAGCCGTGGACGCGCCGCCGATCCGCGGCGTCGTCAGGTTCAAAAACGTTTCATTTAGCTATGACGGCCAGACACCGGTGCTGCGGAGCATCTCGCTCGGTGTGGAAGCAGGTGAGCGGGTGGCAGTCGTCGGCTCCAGCGGAGCAGGGAAGTCTACCCTGGTCAACCTGATCCCCCGATTCTACGATCCGGCAGATGGAGTCGTTGAGATCGATGGGCGAGACGTGCGAAATCTGAAGTTGCGATCGCTCCGGCGCCAGATCGGCCTCGTTCCGCAGGAAACGGTTCTGTTCATCGGAACGATCCGCGACAACATTGCCTACGCCAGGCCGGAGGCCACACAGACTGAGGTGGTGGCGGCGGCCAAAATCGCCAACGCCCACGAGTTCATCTTGAGCCTGCCCAAGAGCTACGAGACGGTGCTGGGCGAGGACGGCGTGCAACTGTCCGGCGGGCAGCGGCAGCGGCTGGCGATCGCGCGGGCCGTGCTGACCAACCCCCGCGTCATCATTCTGGACGAGGCCACATCAGCGCTGGATGCCGAGTCCGAACGCCTGATCCGGGAGGCGTTCGACAGACTGATGGAAGGCCGGACCACGTTTATCATCGCCCACCGTCTCTCCACTGTGCGCCGCGCCGACCGGATCGTCGTGCTGGAGGGTGGGAGGATTGTGGAGCAAGGCGGACACGATGAACTGATGGCCTTGGGCGGCGTGTATGCCAAGCTTGCAGGACTGCAGCTGGAAGAAGCGGCCGTGACTAGTGATTCGTGATTAGTGATTCGTGACTACCTAGCCCTGCTTTTTGTTGTTCGCGTCATCAAGCGTCGCCCGCAGCATCTCCTGCCAGCGGACGGCGATAGCCTCCCAGTTGTGACGGGTAATCGCGTATTCGCGAGCGGCCACTCGCATCCGCTCAAGACGGTCGGGATCTGCGAGTAAGTTCATTGTGGCTTCGACATAGCGGCCCGAGAACTCGCGCGTGCCGGGCCATCCCTCGACGACCACGCCACAGCTTCCATCGCCCGCGAGCTCAGGAAGGACGCCCAGCGAACTGGTCACAGCCGGTGTCCCCGCGGCCATGGATTCCAGGACCGCGATGCAACCCATCTCTTCTGCGTTCGCGGGATAGAGCATCAAAGTACTCTCTCCAAGAGCCCGGACCAGTTCCGGCTTGGGTACCCACCCGTGGAAGTGCACTCCAGGTGTGGAATACCGCGTGTACGGATCCAGAGGCCGGTACGAATACACGTGCAGCTCCGATGCCGGCAACGAGTGGCGAAGAGGTGGGAAGACCTCCCGCAGGAGATGGACGAGGCCGCGGTCCGGCACAGACGTATGAATGAATCGCAAGGGCACACGCGGTCGAGGCGGTCCGCTAAAAAGATCAAGCTCAATTCCGACCGGGATAACCACAAGCTTGTCGGCAGGAGCGCGAAAGAGCCAGCGAAAGACATCGGCCAGGTAACGGCTGATGACAAAAATCCGGTCAACGCGTTGATGGAACCACGGCCCCGTCGTTCGCCCCCACCCGATCGCTAGCCGCCGTCCTGTTCCAGTCCGGGGCGCCTGCATCGGGACGCCCTGGGAGTCGTGTGCCCAAAATACTTTCGATCGCGCTGGAACTCGCGCCAGGACGTCGAGCATGCGACGGCACACCACAAGCACATCGGGTGGCTGCGAACGCGCTGCGGCCTGCCATTGGGACGGGCTGGCCGCCGCATCATAGTACAGAACGCCATCATAGCCACCGGCTTCAGGGCCACAGTGATTGATCACTGCCACGTCGTGGCCGAGTCCGGCGAGCCCCTTGGCGACGTAATACAGCGCGATCTCGCCTCCACCAACCTGCCGTCTGTGAATGCTGCTGGGAGAAAATGGGAGATGGTTGCGGGCGAGAAACCACACGCGCATTCTCGTATCCTCCCGGGGATGATAGCATGAGACCATGCATGAAGAGAAGACCCCGGACATAAGCGTCGTCGTGCCTACATATAATCAAGCCGACCTTCTGCGCGAGAATCTGCGCTCACTTGTCGATCAGACGCTGCCGAAAGACTCGTACGAGATTGTCGTCGTGGATGATGGATCGACGGATCATACCGCGGCGGTGCTCCGGGAGTTCGCGGGACCGGTGCGAACCGTGCAACTTCCGGCCAACCGCGGGCGCAGCGCTGCCCGAAACGAGGGGATCCGTCATGCCCTTGGCCGGCTGGTGACGTTTGTGGACAGCGATATCCTCGTTCGACGGGATTTCCTTGCCCAGCACCTGGATGCCTATCGCTCCCATGGTCCAGGGGTGCTCTCCCGTGGACCGGTTGTGCTTGTGCCGGACGTACAGACTGCTCGTGACAGCCCCACGCCGCGATTGACAAGTTCGCCGGCCTTCCTCGACACGGCAAACGCCTCAGTGGAGCGGTCGGCGCTGTTGAAGGCAGGGTTGTTCGATGAACGGTTCCCCGGCTACGGATGGGAGGATTTCGAACTTGGCATCCGGCTGAGGCGGCTGGGCATTCGCCGAGTGTTTTGCCGTCAGGCCGTCGGGTTCCACGTGCAACCGCCCATCACGCAGGCCAGCATCCAAAACCTGCTACGGAAAGAAGACGAGCGAGCGAAGAGCGCGGTGTACTTCTACCGAAAACATCCTACCGTTGAAGTCAGGCTCCTCATCCAGGCGACGTCTGTGCACCGACTGCTTTACTCTATCCAATCCGGATTCGGACTCCTGACACCCACGAACGTGGAACACATTGCGGCGCGTCTGCGCCGCAGTGGACGCAATGGGCTGGCAGATCTTGTGATGCGCGGCGTGTTGAATCGTCACTACGTGCAACGACTCGACGATGAACTCGCCCAGTCTCGGCACCGCGGGTGACATCTTACGCCTACACTGCCCTCCGTGCTCATCGTTAGCAACGGACACGGCGAAGACGCGGTCGGCATGGCGCTCGCCGCAGAGATTGGCAGCGTCGCGCAGCTCGCGGCCTTCCCGCTGGCCGGCGCGGGCGCAGCCTACCGCGGCATTCCCATGCTGGAGCCGCGCCGCCAGCTGCCGTCGGGTGGATTTGGGCTGCGGGGCTCGTGGCGGGCGATCTGGGCGGACCTGCGCGCCGGCATCGTGTCTCTCTGGCTGGGGCAGCGGGCGAGGCTGCGACAACTGCGTGGACGGCACCACCTGGTCGTCGCCATCGGCGACGTCTACTGTCTGTGGATGGCGGCACGAGCGGGCGGCCCGCTCGTATTCATCGCCACGGCGAAATCGGAATACAACGAGCCGCATCGCTGGCTGGAGCGGATGCTCATTCGCCGGCACGCCGCGGCCGTCTTCACACGTGACCAGGCGACTGCGGATGCGCTGCGGCGCGCCGGGCTCCCGGCAACGTATGCCGGCAACCCGCTGATGGACACGATCGGCCTGACCGGAACACTGGTCTCGCCGGACGCCACCGGGCCCACCGTCACCATCCTCCCGGGCAGCCGGGCCGATGCGTATACAAACCTCCAACCGCTCTTACACCTGTGCGCGGCGGTGGCGAGCCGTGTGCAGGCAAACTTTCTGTGCGCCCTGGCATCGAGTATCGACGTCGATCGGGCGCGCACCTCTGTCGAGGCCGCGGGGTGGCAGGCCACCGGAGACCTCCTGAAGCGAGAAGGCGCGACCGTGCGGCTCACCCGGGCATTCGGTGACGCGGTGCAGGCCGCGGACGTCGTGGTGGGGCTG
>Ga0209803_1001738_pt1 | contig 14150 bp, 13 predicted proteins | sample GraSoiAngelo_138_FD_185895 | JGI IMG/M metagenome (GOLD analysis project Ga0209803, IMG submission 185895) | Grasslands soil microbial communities from the Angelo Coastal Reserve, California, USA - 14_0929_09_40cm (SPAdes) (version 2) | ecosystem: Environmental > Terrestrial > Soil > Grasslands ...
CGAGTCGGACCTCGTCGCCGCCAAGTCGGCGGGCGGGGTTTTCCTCGCGAACGGACCCGAGTTCGAACGGTCCCCGCGGGAGTTCGTCGCGGCGGTCCGCGCGGTGCGTGAAGCCCTGGGGCCTTCAAAGGTCGTCGCGGTTACCGGCCTGGCCACCCCGTCGAACCTCGCCGTCCTGGTGTACGCCGGAATCGATGTGGTCGACTCGAGCCGGATGATGCTGGACAGTGCCCGCGGTCTCTTCCACACCGCAGACGGCACGGTCCCCGTGGCCGAAGCGGATCGCGATGCGTGCGGCTGTCCGGCCTGTGCGGCGGGCGAGGCCCTCGCGGCCCACAACGATCGGGCGCTGTACCGCGAGATGCTCCTCGTGCGGAATCACCTGATCCACGGTCGACTCCGCGAGCTGGCGGAGCGACGCCTCGCGAACGCTCCCTGGAACACGGCGATCGTGCGTCATCTGGACCTGCGGGAGTACGGCCTGGTCGAGGCCTACACGCCCGTCGCCGGTGGGGAGATGCTGGCGTACGCGTCCGAATCGTTGACGCGGCCGGAGATCGTCCGGTTCCGCCGGCGGATCCGGGAGCGGTATGGGAAGCCCCCGTCGTCTCGGGTGCTCGTGCTGCTCCCATGCTCCGCCCGCAAGCCATATTCGACGAGCCGCAGCCATCGGCGGTTCCGGGACGCGATCCTGTCGAGCGCGGATCCGTCCGCGGTCCACGAGGTCATCGTCACGTCGCCCCTGGGCCTGATTCCCCGGGAGCTCGAGCGATTCTATCCCGCGGGAGCGTACGACATCCCCGTGACCGGAGATTGGAGCCGCGACGAGGCCGCGATGGTCACCGACGACCTTCGGGCTTTCCTCGCGGCGAACCGGTACGATACGGTCGTGGCCCATCTGGGCGCGGAGGCCCCGATCGTGAAGGCGGCCGTCCCGGACGCGGTCCTGACCGTGAAAGAGCGGCCGACATCGGACGAATCCCTCTCCTACCTGACTCGCGCAATGAACGACGCCACATCGTCGTCCGTCCGAGTCGCGAAAGGCCTTCGCTTCACCGAAGAGATGTCGAACATCGCCCGCTTCCAGTTCGGCGATGCAGGGCTTGGACTGGTGAAAGGCGCCACGTTTCGCGGGCGGGTCCCGGACGTACGCGTCATCCGCCAGGGCGTGCAGCTCGCGATGTACACGGGGCGCGGCATGCTGTCGCTCACTCTCGCCGGCGGCGAAATCCTCTCCCATGCGGAGGCGTACTGGGTCGAGATTGAGGACTTCCTCCCGAAAGGAAACATCTTCGCCGTGGGTGTGGTCGACGCGGCGCCAGAGATTCGACCCGGAGACGAGGTCGTCGTGCGCCACCGGAACGAAGTGCGTGCAGTCGGCACGGCGCGCCTGAACGGTCGGGAGATGGTGGATTTTCGGCGCGGCGAAGCGGTCCACGTACGCCATGTCGTCGCGGTACCTCCATAAGGTTATGGGGAGTCGCGATATCGGCGCCGCGGATGGCGCTGCTCCCGGATCTCACCGCGGCGGCCCTCTACGCCCTCGTCGTCTTCTTGCTCTTCCTCGGACTCCTGGTCGTCTTCGTCGAGACGATTCCGCCACGCCTTCTGATGGTCATCATCCTCGCGGCGATCCTCTTTGCCGCGTGGCTTGCGTGGGTTGGCGAGGCGGGCGTCTCGTTTCTGGCCCTCGGGCTCGCGGCGGCGCTCCTCGCGAACCACGCCTTCGAGTGGCTCACGACCCGCTGATCCGTCTCAGAGAATCGGATCGACGGGAGGGGGGTTTGCCGGTTGCGGGATCGGCCCCGAGGGTCTGGGGCCCAGGGCGAGGACCAGCAGGAGGAAAAGTCCGACCAGATGAGCGATTCCGGCGATGACGAAGAAGAAGACCAGGCTCGAGAATGACGGCCCGCCGCCGAATCGAAACCCGAAGAAGATCCAGAGGTTCCCCGCTAAGGACGTGGTCCAGCCAACGAGGATCGAGACGACGAAAAAAGCGAACAGGACGGGCGGTTGCCTTCGGTACCGCTGGATTCCGCATCCAACAAGAAGGAGCAGAGCGGTAGGACCGGTGCTCGGGATGACGAAGGAGGCGAGGGCGAAGAGGTCGCCGGATACGTTGACTCTTAGCACCGCCACCGCATACGCGACCGCGTACCAAACTCCGAGAGTCAGCAGCGTGATTGCCCCAAGCGCCAAGATGAGTCGGTCCGTTGGGTCGGTCGATCGGGGATCGAGCAAGCAAGCACCCCGGATGGTAATTGTCGACCGGCTGATGTCAGTTGCGGCGGAGGCGGCCGCGGTCGGCGAAGATCGCACCTGAGTACTTTCGGCCCCCCAGCCGGAGTACTTTCGCACACCTCTCCCCCGTTCCGCATCTTATACCGCGGGGGCTTTCGGACCATCGTGGCAAGCGCGGTAATGATGGCTCCGGTGAACGAAATGTACGCGGGAGAAGACCAGAGCTGGCAGGACGTCTACGCCTCGTACGGATGCTCGCTCGACTTCGATGTGTCCGACGACGACGGCTAACGCTCACAACCCATCCATCCCACCGATCGGCGGAGAGGGTCGCCTCCACGACTCCGCCGGTCCCCCTATTTTTCCGGCGCCGAATTGAGTGCGTGGGGCGGGAGTTGAACCCGCGTCGTAGGCTTGGAAGGCCAACGTCCTACCGCTAGACTACCCACGCTCGGCTGGGGGACTCGACCGCGGATACTTGAGTCCTTCCTCAGATCATGCTTTCGGCCGGTTGGACCCTTCCTTGAGGAGTGCCTCGAGCTCGTCAATCGCGGCGAGGAGATCGTGCACGTCCTCGCCCTCGTTTTCCAGATCCCGCGCGATTCGTCGGGCGTTCGGGATCGTCTGTTTCGTGAGCCACTCGCGCGTTTCCTTCCGGAGTTTCGTCGGCTTGGGCCGTTCCGCTCCCTTACGTGCCATCGTGCCATCCCGTCTGACGATTGTCAGCCCGAATTCATGTCGCGCGTACTTAGCGCGATTGTCACAACGCACCGGGCGTTGACGAACTGCCGATTGTCTACGGCACGGGCCCTTGGCGATATCTATAAGTCATCCACTTTCCATGTCGGCCACTTGTCCGACGCGGCCCTGAATTGACCGCGCCCCGCGGGATGGGATGATAGGGATGGCCCTCTTCCAAGGTCTCCTCGACCGAGAAGGACGAGTGCTCGACAAAGCGAACCGACTCGCGAAGTCCGGTTTTGCGGCGCTCGAGGTGGACGCGCACAGCCGCGCAACGATCGCGTTCGTCAAGGCGCTCGAGATCCTCGGAGCGCAAGAGCCGCGGGCGCGAATCGAGGATTTTCAGGAAGCCTATGCGACGATCGGGTCGGGGCTTCTCCGGGTCGGTCGAATCGAGTCCGCCCAGACCGCGGCCACGCACGCGCTGACTGGCAACGGAGGAGACCTTCGAGCCCTCGGCCTCCAGGGAGACATCTTCCTCGCGCAAGAGCGCGCGTCCGATGCACTCGGATATTACGACGCCGGATTGAGCATCGATCCGAAGGCCAAAGATTTGTGGGAGCGGAAGGGGGACGCCCATGTCGCATTGGAGCAGCGGCCAGAGGCGATCCGCGCGTACATGCAAGTCGTGAACCTCGATCCCGATGATGTCGAAGGATATCGCCGCGTCCTCGCGCTGGTCCCCGACGATGCCGAGCTCTGGGTGCGGGCAGGAGAAGCCCACCGCCGGCGAAACGAACTCGACGAGGCGCAGACGGCGTTCGACCGCGCCCTCCGGATCAACTCGGAGACAAAGGAGGCCCTGGAGGGAAAGGCGCTCACCTACCTCGCCGCGGGAGAGCCGCAACGGGCGATCCGATGTCTCGACCGCGTCATCCAGCTGGACCCGTACGACCCGGATGCGTGGCGGCTCCGCGGGGACGTCCTCGGGGCGTCGAACCAGAACGAGGAGGCGTTGCGATCCTACGACGAGGCGCTCCGTCAGCGAGACGGAGACGCGGCCGCGTGGACGAGCCGGGCCGAGCTGTTGCGCAAGACGGGCCGAAGCATCGATGCGGTCAGCGCGTACGACCGCGCGATCGGCATAACCCCAAAGACGCTCGCTCCCCGGGAAGGGCGGCTCGAGGCGCTCCGGTCTCTCGCTCGATGGGACGAGGTCGTCAAGGAGGCTTCGAAAGTCATCTCCCTCGACCCCCGCCATGCGGGTGCCCTATATGCGAAGGCCCACGCGTGCATCCAGTTGAACCGTCGGGAGGAGGCGGTCGCGGCCCTCGACGGGTTCCTCGCGGTCGAGCCGCGGTCCTACGACGGGCTCGAGGCGAAGCGCGATCTCCTTCTGCGGACCGAACAATGGTCCGATCTCGTCGTCGCATGCGACGCGATCCTCGCGATCCAGCCGCACCATCCGCGGGCCTTGAAAGACAAAGGACGGGCCTTGCTCGCCCTCGGCAAGGCGGAGGAGGCCTACACGACGTTCGAGACCCTCCGGGTCGTCGCGCCCGACGACCTCGATGCGCTGCGGGGCCAACGCGACGCGCTCCGACATTCGAAGAAAGCCAAGGTCCTGCTTCGGACGTGCGAGGCGATCCTCCAGAAGGATCCCGCGGATGCCAGCACCTGGACCGCGCGCGGGGAGGCCCACCAGACCCTGGGTCAATCAGAGGAAGCGATCACCGCGTTCGACACCGTCCTCCGGCTGGATCCCCGGAACACGGACGCCTCCGCGCGGAAAGCGGCCTTGCTGTTCTCGCTCGGACGCTACGCCGATTCGGTGAAGGCGTTCGACGTCGCGATCGAAGCGAACCCGGCCTCGGCGGGCCTGTGGTATGAGAAAGGACGCGCCCATTATCGACTCAACGCATTCGCGGACGCGGTCGACTGCCTCGATCGGGCGACGCGGTACGCGCCGGGAGACGTGAAAGGCTGGTATCTCTTCGGCCTCGCCCTGGAGGGCGAGAAGCGCTACGAGCAGGCGGTCGCCGCGTTCGACCGTACCCTCGCACTCGACGTGAATCACGCGAAAGCGTGGCTCGGCAAAGCGACGGCATTGCACTGGCTCAAGCGATACGAAGAGGCTGCGACGGCCTACGGGAAAGCGGCTGCCCTCGACCCGACGATGGCGCCGGCGCTCCTGAAACAGGGGGCGTGCCTCACGGAGTTGCACCGATACGAGGAGGCGATCCCGGTGTTCCAGACGGTCCTTGCCAAGAACCCGAAGGAGACCACGGCACTCGCCGGACTGAGTACCGCCCTGGAGGCCCTCGGACGGACGAAGGACGCGTTCGATGCCGCCATTCGATTGACCTCCGCCGAGCCCAAGGACGCGAACGCATGGGCGCGGCGCGCGCGCCTCGCGAAGGCCACCGGCGATCCGAAGGACGCCTTGGCCGCCATCACGAAGGCGTCCTCGATCGCGCCGGACCATGCGGACTACCTCCGGCTGAAGCGCGACCTGTTGCTCGCCCAACATTCGTTCAAGGCTGCCGCCGAAGTCGGCGAGCGGCTCCTCGAGATCGACGCACGGGACACCGAGGCGCTGCGGGAACTGGCGGGCGCCCTCGAAGGGACCGGAAAGACGGATGCCGCGATGGAGGCCCTCGACCGGGCGAGCCGCGTGGACCCGATGGACCGTCGGACCTGGAACGCGAAGGGCGCGCTCCTGGGCCGGCTCGGCCGGACGGAAGCGGCGCTGACCGCGTATGATCAATCCCTGAACCTGAATCCCGGGGACCGCGGCGCCCTCGCGGCGAAAGGGCGAATCCTGTTCGACCTCGGCCGCGTTCCTGAGGCGCGCAAAGCGTTCGAGGACGGATTGATCCTGGAGCCCAATCACCTCGACTTCCTGAGCGGGAAGGCGATGTGCTTGGCTCAAGAGGCCCACTTCGACGACGCCCTCTCGCTCTTGGCGGTCGTCTTCCAGAAAGACCCGAACCATTACGACGCCTACCGGACGAAGGGAGTGTGTCTCCTGAGGTCCGGCCATGCCGCGGACGCCCTCCCGTGTTTCGACTTCGTCCTGAAGGCGAGCCCGAAGGATGCTCGCGTGCTGACGTGGAAGGGCGAAGCGAACGAAGCGCTCGGCCGAAACGCCGAGGCATTCGCCGCGTTCGACGCCGCGATTGAGTCCGATCCGGAATTCGGCGAGGCGTGGCGGAGCAAAGGCCTTCTCCATGTGAAAGTGGAACAGTTCCCCGCCGCCGCGGACGCCCTCGCCCACGCGACGGTCGCCCGTCCGGCCGACAAGGCGCTCTGGTACATGCGAGGGTTTTCCGAGGAACGGGCCGGCGAATTCGATGCCGCGGTCCAGTCGTACGATGAGGCGTTGCGGCTCGACGCCCGAGACAAGGTCACCTGGAACAGCAAAGGTCTCGCCCTCGTTCACCTGAAGAAGTTCGACGACGCGCTCCGATCCTTCGACGCCGCGCTGGCCCTCGATCCCGCGTATGAGCCCGCGCAATCCGGCAAGAAAATCGCGGAGGACCGGATCCACGTGGCGAAGATCGAAGGCTTCGCGGAGGCCGTCGTCCGGTTCGAGAAACACCTTTCGCGGCCGGCGACCCGGGACGAGGTGTTCCGTTATTGTTCCGTTCCGCTTGAGCAGCTCGACGAGGTCATCGCGTACGTTAACGAGCCGGCTCTCCTGGCGCCGGACCGGATCGAGGCCGACGACCTGCGGAAGTACGAGGCGGTGGGGGCCGCCGTCCTCCGGACGGTGGAGAATGCCCAGAACCTGAACGCCTTGCGCCTCACGGACGTCAGCTCGGTCCTGCCCCACGTGGACTTGGAAGAAGCCCGGACGATCTGGGGCTACATCGACTGGGTCCGGGACGCGCCCCTCGAGCCGACGCCGGAGTGGCACAACGACGACCTGATCCGGCAGGCGATGGACCTCCCGAAGGAGGAATGGAATCTCGTCGACCTGGCGAAGGAGCTGCACCTCGGGCCGTTCGAAGCGAAGAAGCTCGAGGTCTCCCTCAAGATTTTCGAGGGCGGCGGCTACAAGATCTCGACCCGCGGGGCGCCGGAGATCAAGCGGAAGAAGACGAGGCCGCATGTGACGCGGGAAGCGGAAGTCGAAGGTGACGAGGAGCCGGTCGCGGTCACGAAGAGGCCCGCACCGCCGAAGTCCGCTGCGAAGCCGCCGGACGATGGTCCCCCGGCGAAGTGCGACCCGCATCACGCCCCCGGGGTCGAACGGCACGCATGCGGAGCGTGGCTGTGCAAGGGCTGCGTGGACGCCGGAGGTACGTGCCCCGGATGCGACGCGCCGCTCCCGAAGGCGGAGGAGCGCGAGGCGAGGAAGAAAGACCGCGAGGCGGACTTCAGCCGCCTGTAGGCGGCCGACAATCGGCTACGGGTTCAGGGCGATCATGTCGTCGATGAACGACCGAGAGCTCTCCAGGTCCACGCGGTAATTGTTGTTCGTCGACTTGCACACGCTGTCGCCCCAGCTCGTCACCGCGACGATGTATTCGACGTGGGACGACGGATCGACGAAGAACGTAGGCCCGCCGGAGTCCCCGAAGCACGTGCCGCCATCTCCATGATGGATGTTCTGCGACATGTAGAGCCATGCTTCGTGCAGGTTTCGGAAGCTCGAGGTCGAGATCTGACGGTCTCCGGTGAGCACGAAGTCTTGGTTGAGTCCATATCCGACGTTGATAAAGGTCGCGCTCCTGAGGTCACCCGTCGCGGCAAGGCTGTCGAGATAGCCCGCGGACGCGGGCACACCGAAGGTGACGCCTGCCACCGCGTCCTCCAAGATGATCACGCCGAGGTCATGCGGATTCGACGTCGGGCCCCAGTTGTAATCGGGATGGTTGTGGTATCCGCTCACCGCGAGACGCACCGCGCCCTCCGCGTACACGTTCGGCGCGAAGCTGACCCGGAGCCGACTCGCGGGGAATGCAGCCGCCGTGAGCGCGTCGGTACAATGGCCCGCGGTCAGGAAGACGCGTGCCGAGACGAGCGTGCCAGAACAGAACTCACCCACGCTTCCGTCCGCATGGACAATGAGGATCGCGCCCACGTTCGGGTGGGTCGTGTCGATGTTTCCCCAGGTGATGGCGGAAGCAGGCGACCCCAGCGCCATCAGCCCAAATACCGCGAGAACCCCACAGACCTCGAACACGCGCCGACGCACGAGCCTCACCCCCACCACCACGACCCCCGGAGTGGATGGTCGGAAAACACCATAAGCTTTGGCCGGGGACGACGATCCTGGGAGACGTCACTCGAACGTCCAGTGGTCTCGTTCCCGCAACAGGTCGCGGCAGAGGTGGGTCGCCTTCCCGCGGTGGACCTGCATGAGGAACGCCCCCAGATGCTTGCACATGAGCCGACCGGTCGCCCGGTTCGTCTTGAAGTCGACGCAGTCGTGCTCGACCCGTTTCTCCTGTCGATCAATTCGCACCGAGTACTCCTTGACGCGCCCCGCGAGGAGCGTGTCCGTCTCCTTATCGACGGAGACCAGAGACGGGTCGATCGCCTTCGCGGACGCCAAGCGGTTCGTCCCCAGGAAGACCTGCAGGAGTTCCTCGAAGGTCATCTTGTCGATGTCCTTGTTCATCGGCACATCCGCCTGGATCGTGCCCGCCTCGTCCTCGATCTGGCCGCCTTTGATCTTGACCGCGACGCCGAACCGCTCGAGCGCCTCGTTGATCTTCTTGTCGATGTACGCCTGCTCTTCCGGCGTGTACTTCGCGCGGTTCCGAGGTTCGTTGAAGTACCGTCGCGCGGCGCGAGCGTGGAACGGGGTGTGCACCGGATACTTCCAGTTCGCCGGATCGCCGTACTTCTCTGGGTCCTTCGGATAGCCTTGGGGCGGGCCGAGGCGGCCGTCTCTCTTGCGGCCCGGTTTCACCGGGCGGACCATGCTACCGGGAACGGGCGGTTCCGCCATAAGCGTTCTTTGTGGCCGGATCCTGGAAGCCCGGCCGAGCGCGTTTCTTCACGCCGTCTCTGCCATCGGCGCGGTCCCCGGCTGGTCGGCGCGACGGGTCACGCGGCGTGCGACAAGTGTGAGGACGATGAGCGCCGCGAAACCCGCGACGCCCGAAGCCGCGTCGGCCCATGGGACCCGGGGAGGAATCCCGGCGTTCGAGTTCAGCGCGGCGGATCCCATCACAATGGTCGCGAAGACCTGGGCGGCGATGAGGAGCGCCGCGAAGGCGCCGGCCCAGATGACCGCGAGAATGACCGCACGCCGTTCCATCCTCCGTGAGACGGCCGAGAGGGACCAGCCTGCGAGCAACATCAGGTACCACCCCAACGCGATGGGGACCGCCCCGACGACGAGTCCAGCGGCAAGCCCCATGGCGGCACTCGGCGGGGTCCCTGAAAACGCGAGGAACGTCACGACGATGAGGACGGGGATTACCAAAACATAGGCGACGACGATGTAGGCCGCGAGCCTGACCGCGGTCACGTAGTACTTCCCGACGCGCCAGACCAGCCTCCGGCCGACCGCCGGGATGAAACGCATCATGCCCGAGACCCCAGCCAAGATCAGGAGGAAAGCGGCGATGGGGAGGATGCATAGGGCCGCATTCAGAGCCAGCAGCGGGGCCGGCATGTCGATCAGGCGGACACCGGGTCCGGACGTCGGAGGAATGACCAGTTCTCCGATCCCCGCCCACGCGACGAACAGCATGAGGACCGAGAAGCAGAAGAGCCCCCAGAAAAGGGACCGCGCCGGATTGGGATGGATCGTCGCCGCGCGATCGGCATTGAGGGCCCGTTGCATTAGCCGCTCGAGGACTTTCCCGCCCCCCAGTCCGGAATGGTCGTGAACCGGGTTTAAGTTTGTTCGGTGCCGCCGGGGCTAACATGTTAACCCGGAACTCAATTGCCGCCCGATGCGAGAGGGGTCCGTGACGATTGTCGGCCTCGGGGATTCCACGACCGCGGGCACTCCCGGTTTTCGCTCTCCGCTCGAGGCGCCGCCGCGAGGGGACGGGAATCCGGAGAGCCAATACGCGCACTGGATGATGCAATCGCACCCCGAGTGGACGGTCTTGAACCGGGGGATCAACGGCGAGACCTCGGAGGAAATTCGGGCGCGGCTTCCACGATGTCCTCCGGGTACATCCGGCATACGCGATCGTCCTCGCGGGGGTGAACGACATCTTCCGAGGCGACCGACCGGAGACGGTTGAGCGTCACCTCGCCGCGATGTATGCGGACATCCTCGACGCCGGGATCGTGCCGGTCGCGGCCACAGTCCTCCCGTACAACATGGCAACGGCTCGTTCCTCCGGAGACATCCTCACCCTCAATGCGTGGATCGAGAACCTGACGAAGGTCCTCGGGATCCTGTTCTGCGATACCCACGCCGCCGTCGCGGAGCCCGGGGATACGAACCGCTTGCGGGGAACCCCGGATGGTCTCCATCCGGACGTCGCCGGGTATCGGGCCATGGGCGAGGCCCTCGTCCGAACGATCGAAGATCACCTTCGCCGTTCGGGCTCGCGGTAGGGGCTTGCCTCCGGAAGGACCAAATGGTGTTCCGGCTTGCGGGCGGTCGATGGACCGCGCGGGTCGGGCCCACGTTCTCGGATTCGTCGTCGTGCTCGGGGTCGCGCTCCTTCTGCACTACGGGCTCCTCCCGGTCTTGGGCCGACGGGTCGGAATCCGAGAGACGCCCGCGTACTTCCTGGCGGTCGCACTGGTCCCGGTGGCCTTGTGGCTCATCCCCGCGTTCTCCCGGGCGCTCGCTCGAGGGGCGTTCGTAGCCCACCGGAAGGTCTTCGGCAAGGGCGGCGTCTATGTGCGCCTCCCGGGTTCGGAGCCGATCCGGCTGCGGGACACCCTCCTGATGTCCATCGGCCCCTTCGCGATCGATGTCCTCGTGATTTCTGAGATTCTATTCCTCCAGGGGACCGCCGACCTTCGTCAGCTCGTGGTCGGCTTGGTGGCGTTCCCGATTCTCCTCCTGGCCGGTCTGCTGACCTCCCTGCTCCCCGGTGCGTGGCTGCTCGACGCGCTCGACCTGCGACTCGTCAATCCGAGACGCGGCGAAGTCATTCGGCCCGCGGAGTGGTTCGAGCGGATCCTCGGGCCTGTCGGCGCCGTCGCGATCCTCGCGGGCTTCGTCACGCTCTTGCACACGTCCGGGTATTCGTACGAATCGGCGCTGTTCCTCCTGGGCCTCTGGGCTGTGCGCCTCTTCCCCGCGGTGTTCGGTGCGGTCTGCGTTTATCGGCTCGTGATTGAGCCGCAAGTCCTCCCGACCCTGGAGGCGTGGTGCGCTGGGGCCGGGATCGAGACTCGGAAAGCGTTGCCCTCCGTCCTCAGGGAGTGGGTCGCACCGAAAGCCCGAAACCCTTGAGGGCCTCGTGATTGAGCGGGTTGGATTTCTTGCTCACGCACGACGCACCGGAATCGTCGGAGCGACCGGTTCCCAGAATTCCTTCCGCGTATCGCGAAGCGTCGGTCGGAACGTCCGTGCAGTCGAAACGTCCCGCAAGTCGACATCGGCGAGGACCGTCGACTCGACGAAATCCTCTGCGCGACCGAGGGTTTCTCCGCGAGGTCCGATGGCTTGGGTACCGCCTTGGAAGACGATGTTCAGCTCCGTCCCGACCAGGTTCGTGTACACGAGGGGCATCGCGTTCTCGATCGCCCGCGCCGGGAGGATCTTGTCGAAGAACGGCTTCGAGGTCGCCGGCGAGGCGCTGATGATGGCGAGCAGCTGAGCGCCCTCAATCGCGTAGGCTTTCGCGAGCTCCGGGAAGAAGGAGTCGTAACAGATCAGGAGGGCAATCCGCCCGATCTTCGTGTCCACGATCGTCAGGTCCTCTCCGCGCGCGAAGTACAGGCCCTCCTCGAACGGTCCGAAATTCGCGGGATACACTTTGCGATACGCGGCGACCTTGCCGTCCGGGGCGACGAGGACGGCGGCGTTGAACAAGCGTTGCGTGCCCGCCTCCCGCTCCGGCATCCCGAACAACACATGGGTGCCATGCTCCGCAGCAATCGCCTGGACGGCTCGAACGGACGGCCCGTCAAGGGGTTCGGCGAGTTGAGCGAACGCGTCGCGGGCCATGTATCCCGTGAGGAACAACTCCCCCGCGAGGAGGAGGTCCGCCTTTGCCCCGACGACGGCTCTCTCGAGTTTCTTGAGGTTCTTCGCTTTGTCACCGACAGTTGGATCGAGTTGGGCGAGCGCCGCTTTCACGGTTCCCTCGAACTCGGAAAGGGAGGGTCTCCGGGAAAAAGCTTCTGTCAGCCCGCGGGGCTTAGGTACTCCCGGGCCTCAGGTGATGACCATGATCCCGCGGCGCCGCGTGTCCAGGACGGTCATGATCGTTCACCCTTGTGTCAGCTCTCGTCCTTTCGAGCGATCGACAAGCTCCTCCAGTCTGCGAAACCTCAACGGGATGACGACGAGTGGAATCTGCGTGATGCCGAGGATGACGTGAGAGAGATAATGATCGACGGTCTGCGCCGGCGCGAACGGCAGGAACGGAAGCGGAAGGACGGAAAGGATCGCGCCGCCGATGAGTTGGACGAGTCCCGTCGCGGCGAGCACAAGGCCGAGGGTCGGCCGTGCGGATCGCCAATGCCACCACAGGACGAAGATCGCGATTTGGACGAATGTGAAAGGGGCCAGACCCGTCTCCGATGCGAACACGCCCGGGATACCGAATTCCCGCACCGTGTGCGCGGCCAGCCCGAGGCCGGAGCATGCGACCGCGGATCCGAGCCAAAGGACGGGAGCGCGATCCACGGACGTCACGGTTCGACACCCTGGCCCAACGATCGAGGCGGCCGACTTGAGCCTACCGGCGAGCCCGTCCATCGAGCTGCTCGGATGCAGAGCCGCGGAACCTTTATCCGGGTTCCACCGCTAGCGCGTCCCCGCGCTCCCGTAGTCTAGTGGCCAAGGATAGAAGCCTCTCGAGCTTCTGACACGGGTTCAAATCCCGTCGGGAGCATACCCATATGGGTTGACTCCCAGCTATGGCCTCTCGTGTCATCCCGAAGAGGCCATCGGGGTACCCAGGGCACGGAATGAGTGACATCCATCGCGAGACGTCGCGGTTTCCTTCTCGTACACAGGCACTGGTCATCCTCGTAGTCGGCGTCGTGCTGATCGCCCTGGCGGGAGTTGGCCTTGTGCTGGTCTTCGTGTTCTCGGGGTGGTCCAATCTCGACGACAGGTACTACTATTACTTGTTCGTCGAGGTTCAGACTCCAGGGCCACGTGCGGAAATTTGGGTCCCGGTTCCCGATTTTCCGGAGCTGCGAGATCGAGTGTCCATCGATGAGACTTGGCCTCAGTTTCCTGGTCGGAACGTGTCCCAGTCCATCGCGTCCTCTGCCTACGGCACGATGTATCGGTTCGTGTTCTCGGAGTCGTTCGCGCTCCGCGGATTCATTGATTCAGCTCCTGGGTCAGCGAATGGGACCCTCACTTTCAGCAGCCAGATGTCGAACCGGACATGGATCTATCTGACGAATGTCAGTTCTGGTAATCGGGTGTCGATTATCCTATTCTATGAACGGGTCGGGGGGTTTGGTTGCAGTCGCGTGTCATTCTTAGGCACTGCTGACCCTCGCGTGGAGACCATGAGCGGGCGAACTGAGAGCGCAGGCTATGTGGGGAGCATGGTCTCCAATGAGATGTCATATACTTCCATCTCCGCTGGCTGGGGTCTTTATCGGTTGGTCGATGGCGCCTTTACGGCGTGTGGAGTGACCCCGTACGAGGGTACTCCCCGTCGGGAGCACTCGATTTTTGCCTTGAATCCCGTTTTCCTTCTCGTTGCCCCACTTTCACGAGCCGAAGAAAAGGACAGTGAGGCAGGGACGAATCCAATGAAGACCGAACCCGCAACGATTGGCTAGATAACATACCGCAAAAGCTAAGGCAAGCCGTCCCGTACGAGCTACAAGCCCCAACGAGGGGCAGCCTAAGAACCCCAAGGCCTGTATAGAGAGGAGAGGCGAAGGAGAAAGTGTGGGGGAGATCTGACAGAGGCTGGAAAGGATTGAGTGGGCTGTCCAAAGTCCTCCTCGCCGTGGCTTGGACAGCATTCATTGCCCTAGGGCCCTTAGTGATCATCTGGGCGAGGAACACCTCATTGGGGGAGAGCATCCCGCTCTCCCTCTGGATTCCGATGAGCGCCATGGGGGTAATCATAACCGTAGTGGGCCTAGCAGCG
>Ga0209803_1001739_pt1 | contig 14148 bp, 14 predicted proteins | sample GraSoiAngelo_138_FD_185895 | JGI IMG/M metagenome (GOLD analysis project Ga0209803, IMG submission 185895) | Grasslands soil microbial communities from the Angelo Coastal Reserve, California, USA - 14_0929_09_40cm (SPAdes) (version 2) | ecosystem: Environmental > Terrestrial > Soil > Grasslands ...
GCTATTACCATAGCCGGGCGAGATGCGCGGGTAGAAGGGGCGCGCGTCCTCGTAGTCGGTTGCCAGGAGCCGGGCCTGTCCGTAAGCCACAGCCGAATACAGGCTCTTGCCGCTGTTCAGGTCCAGGCCGACCAGGGAAACAGTAAAATAACTGTCCGTGCGGGTCCCAACGGCACGGCCGGCGCGGCCGTAATGGAGCCATGCAGGACTGACCACCTCGGTCCCTGTTGGCATGACGACTAACACCTGATTGACGTTGAACGGCGCGCTGGCCTTGCGGATCTCGGCGAGCATGTCGCCTTGCGGGGCCGCGATCATCGTGGCGCCCACGATTTCTAGACGCTTGCCCGCCGCGAACTGGGCCTTGATCTTGTCAACGAGGTTCTGTTGCGCGGCCTGAGGGGGAACAGCCGAGCCGACCGGTGCCAGCCAGACAAGCCCCACTTTGGCCGGTTGGGCGAGTGTCGTGCTCGCTAATGGAGGAGCGTCAGTCAGGAAGGGATTGGCGGGCGGGGGATACGCTTCTGGCAAGCCGGCGCAGCCCGCGAGGAGCAGTGTAAGGCCCGCTGCTGCGAGAGCACGGCTGAGTAGATTGGTGCACATGGCCGAGCCTCCTTTTGCGTGACGTCAAGTCATGAGCTTATCGTAGCACATGTCACAGTTTCCTGCTCTCCTCCAGTTCACGTAGGCGCCGATCGAGCCCGCGCAGCCGCCAGACCACCCAGGCCAGCGACAGAATGGTGAACAACAGAATCGCAGCGAGCCCGAGCAGGCTGGCCACCAGTTCGTGCGGCATGAGGCCGGGGGCGCCCATCTCGCCGGCATGCCCGGCGTCGGCGCGCGTCGTAGCCAAGAGCAGCAGTGCGACCAGCAGCCCCCTAATACGGCATGTCGTCATCGGACAACCCGAAATGGTGGCCGATCTCGTGGACCACGGTTTCCTGCACCTCTCTGATGACCTCCTCCTCGGTTTGACACAGACGCAGGATCGGGCCGCGGTAGATGTAAATGCGATCCGGCAGTTGTCCGCCGGTATCAAAGAAGGAGTTGCCATGGATGGAGCGACCCCAGTATAGCCCGAGCAACTCGTCCGCGTCTTCAGGCTCAAGGCCGACTGCTTCGAGCGCCTCCATGCTGGGCTCCTCTTGGACCTCGATCGCCACGTTGTCGAGGTAACGGCGGAAACCCTTGGGCAGGTCCTTCACCGCCCGGGCCACGAGGGCCTCAAAGTCCTTATGCGAGAGCCAACTGCGTGGCATGTCAAATGAGACAGGGACGATATAAAAAAAGAGGAGGGCTCTCCGCGAACCCTCCCCTTGTTTCTCGATCGGGACGGTTATTTCTTCCGCACCTGGATGCCGTGCGGGTCGGCCTTTTCAGCCTTCACCGGATTCCCGTCCTTGTCTTTTTCTTCCACCATCTTGCTGATCGGGGCGATCCCCACGAACGTGCCGCGCCTCCCGCCGTCCTCGACCTTGATGACGCCCACGCCCGGTGTGCTGCCGACCGCGTTGCCGACGTCTTTGTTATTACCGGTGAGCGGGCTTGGGCCGCGCAAGGCGGCGAAGACGTAGCTGCTGTCCGGAGCCGAGTCCATCAAGTCCGGCGCGGGGTCCTTGCTGACGTCACCTGCCAGGAAGATCGATCCGACCTTGAGATCGTCGTTCTTCGAATCGTAGACGTCGATCGTGTTGAGATGACGGTCCCCTGCCCAGATGTAGCGGTTGTTGACCGCCACCATGCCGTGCGAGTCCCCGCCGTCGCGCCCCCCGATCCGGATGGGGACGGACACCTCCGGCAGCGACATGGTTGTGAAGTTGTACACGTCGTGGTTCAGCGGCGTCGCCGGCCAGCCGCCGCCCGAGTTGAGGTACATGTGGGTTCCGATCTGGACACCCCCGCACCCGGCAGGCTTAACGGCATCCCTCGTGAGTGATCCCGAGGGAGTTAGAGGGCTTGTCGCAAGGTCGAAGACGACTAGGCCGCCGCCTCGCGGGGTTACGAAGACAAACTGACTTTTGTTTTCGACAATGGGACAGATCGGCGACATGTCCGGTAGCCCTGCGGCTTCCAAGGGGGCCAGTGCCACGACATCGTTCGGCGGGTTGATGGTGAACTTCTTGTTGGCGTAGTCGGTCCAGATGCGGACCAACTTCTTCTCGGCGATGTTCGCGCCGATCGCCACTTTCATGTTTGGGGCGGGGTAGGCCGCGTGGGCGTTCTTGCCCAGGCTTACGCACCCGATCGGCGCGCGGGCGGCCGCGTCCAGGAACACGACGTGGCCGCTGGCCACGTAAGAGAGGATCCCGTATTTCCCGTCCTTGGTGAAGAAGAGCATGTGGGGCCGCTTCGGGTAGCCCCCGGCTTCCTTGCAGGCCTCAGCGAACTTGTCGCCCAGGTCCAGCGTTTCAGCCTTCGCGCTCTTCGCATCCTTCGAGAGGCTCTCGCCGTCATAGATGTAGAGAGTCCCTCCTCCATCTTTCGAACTGTCCGACTGATCAATTACCCAAACCTCGTAAGAAGCAGCCGCCGCGGCCGGCGCGGCGGGGGGAGCGGCTGCGGCAGGCGGCGCGGCGGGGGGAGGGGGTGCTTGCTGGGCGAGGACCGAGTCCGGGGCGATACCAAGGAAGAGGACTAGGAGGGGAAGAATCCAAATCAGGGCAGAGCGTCCGATTATCATGTGGTGACCTCCTTATGCTAACCGTTCGGATAATCCGCAAGAGTTAAGCGTTGTCCAATAGGATCGGCTATGCAAGGGCGAGTACATAAACCGGCTCCTCGAAAGGCTGCTATGGTAGTCGGGCGGCTGGAGTCTGTCAACGACGAAAAACTGCGCCTATTTCACGACAATTTGGGCGCGCATATTATGCCCCGGCAGGTCGCAGATGTAGGGGAACACGCCGGTGGTCTTCGGCGTAAACCGCAACTCGGCCCTCCCGTGGGGAGGAATCAAAACACGGACGAACCCGGTCTCGTTGAACTCGGGCGCGCCGTTCCCGCTCACCTGGACGTTTGTGTGTTGCAGGAGCAACAGGGGGACAAAGGCGTGCAGATCCTCATCGTCGTTGCGGATGACGAGCGCGACTGGCTTTCCCTGCAGCAGAGTCAGCGTCTCCGGGCTGAATGCCCGTTTGCTGGCGACGATCTCGATCGAGGCGGCTGGCGCTTCCCCCGCCTCGGTGATGGGGCTCAGGAGGGGGACCGCCAGAGCAAGACCGAGGAAGGCGCCGGCTGTCCTCATTTGGTTTTCGCGAAGATGCGGATCGGGGTGCCGGCGAAGTCGAACCGCTCCCGAAGATAGTTCTCAAGATAGCGCAGATAAGGCGCGCCGATCTCCTCCGGATGCCTGCAGAAGAGGACAAACGTGGGAGGCTTGGCGGCGACCTGGGTGATATATGCCGATTTGACGGGTTTCCCCTTGCGGATCGGCAGAGGGTGCGTCGCGATCGCGTCCTGGAAGATCCGGTTGAGCTGCGCCGTTGGCACGCGGTGCCCGAAGGCCTTGAGGGCCCGGTTGATCACCGGGAAGACGCCCGCGACCGTCTTGAACTCGAGGGCCGAGCCATAGAGCACCGGCGCCCATGAAACGAAGGCGAAGCGGCGGCGCAACTCGGCCTCGTATTTCGCCTTGGCGTCCGGATCGTCGGCCCGCTGGTCCCACTTGTTCACCAGGAGCACGCAGGCCCTGCCGCCACGCAGGGCCAGGCCGGCAATCTTGGTATCCTGCTCCGTCACCCCTTCGACCCCATCCAGGATCAGGACGGCCAGGTCGGCCCGGCCCAGCGCCCGCATGGCGCGCGCGACGCTGTAGCGTTCCACCCCTGGATCGATCCTGCCGCGCCGGCGGATACCGGCCGTGTCGATGAAGAGGTAGTCTGCTTTCTTGTAATGGACCAGGGTGTCGATGGCGTCGCGCGTCGTGCCCGGCTCCTCGTTGACCACTAGGCGTGGCTCGCCCAGCAGCGTGTTGATGAAGGTGGACTTGCCGACGTTGGGACGCCCCACGACGGCGACCTTGGGAGTGTCCGTGTTCGCCGCACCCTCGGTGGCGGCCGGGAGCAGAGGATACAGAGCGTCCAACAATTCCGCAACGCCGGCGCCGTGCTCGGCGGAGAGCGGGTAGAGCGGCTCCCATCCCAGTTCATAGAACTCGCTGATGAGCGGGTCGGATTTGGGGGTGTCGATCTTGTTGATCGCGACGGACACGGGCTTGTTCACGCCGCGCAGGAGGCCGGCGATCTCCCGGTCCATCGGAGTCAGGCCTTCGCGCCCGTCCATCAGGAAGATGAGCGCGTCCGCGTCCGCGATCGCGCGACGGGACTGCTCGCGGATCAGGCTGAACATCTGCTCGTCAGTGGAAGGGACCAGCCCGCCGGTGTCCACCAACTGGAAACGCCTGCCCCGGTACTCGCACTCGACGTAGTGGCGGTCGCGCGTCACGCCAGGGAAGTCCTTGACGATGGCCTGGCGGCGGCCCAGGACACGGTTGAACAGCGTGGACTTGCCCACGTTCGGGCGACCGATGATGGCGACGGTAAACATGATAGAGGTGACGGTAGCATGCAGCCGACGGACATTACAATCGGCCTTTCGGTATAATGCCCTCATGTGCACTACCGTCTATCCGGCCCCCGACTGGGCCACAATCCGGACCGTCTTGCTGGACATGGACGGGACGCTGCTCGACAGGGCCTTTGACGATCATTTCTACTTGGAGGCGCTGCCGGCGCACTATGCGGCCGCGAACCGGATGCCGGTCGAGGCGGCGCGCGAGCGTCTGGTGGCGCTCTACCGCGCTGTGGAGGGTGAGCTGGATTGGACCGACGTTGACTACTGGGCCCGCACGCTCAAGCTCGACGTGCCGGCCATCAAGGACTCGCTGCGCCACCGGATCGCGCCGCACCCAGACAGCCTGGTCTTTCTCACGTTCCTGCGCGAGCGGAAGATTCCCGTCCACCTGGTCACGAACGCGCATCCCAAGACGTTGGCAATTAAGATGGCCCAGACCGGCCTTGGGGCGTACCTCGACCGCGCCATCACTGCATTCGATGTCGGCTGCCTCAAATCCAAGGTGGACTACTGGGTCAAGTCGGAGGTGATTCTGGGATTCGATCCTGCCGCCACGCTCTATGTGGACGACGATGAGGCCGCGCTGCTCTCGGCCGAAACGCACGGGATCAGGCACCTCTATCATCGCGCAAGGTCGAGCTCCACCTCGCCGCCCCAGGTGTCGGCGAAGTACCGCTCGATCGAAACCTTCCACGCCCTGATGAAATAAAATAAGTACGCGGGTGGCGCTGTCTTGCGGGTGGTGCCGAATGGGACTCTGGCGGAGCGCAGCGCGACTTGCTTGGCTTGTGCCGGCCGGATCGCATCGTAGGTGCGACTTGCTTGGCTTCCCGGAGCACCCAAGATGCGGCCGGCCGCGCGAGCTTTGACCCGTTGCATTCGGCGGAGCAACGGGTGCCCCGGTAATGCGGTGACAGGACCCGCAAGCCGCAGGTGACAGCACCCGCGTCTACGGCAGGTCCATCCCGCGCTCCTGCCCTTCCACGTGCACGCCGTAGGGCGGGAGCGTCGTGAGGCGGGGATCGTCCACCGGGCCGCCGACGGTGAAGTGGTAGAGCGACTGGAAGGCGAGGTCCTTGAGGCCGAAGGCCTGGTGCACCGGTTCATCGAAGAAGCAGCCGATGCCCGTCGCCCGCACACCCGCCGCTTCGGCCTCCAGATACAAGACCTGCCCGATCACGCCCGTTTCCCAGAACAGCCGCCGATAGAACCACGGCCCGTGCTTGAACAGGGCCTCCTGATACTCCGCGATCATGCCCAGGGAAAAGGCGCCGTCTCCGGCGATGTCCTGAAAACAGCTCACCTGGGAGGCCAGCCGCTTCGCGTCGCCGTGCTCCAGCAGGTACAGGGGCAGGTCAGGAGGACACCCGGGCGGGGTGGTCCAGGCGAATCGCTCGTGCATGGCGTGCTTGAGCTTGTCCACCTTTCCTGGGTCGCGGGCCAGCATGTACAGGCCGGGGTCAAGGCCGTCCACCCGATGGACGAACAGGGCCAGGTGAATGGTTGGATCCCACGGGAGGGCGTCCCACGGCATGGGCCGCCGGAGCACCTCCAGCTCGGGATGTGGCATGATCCGCGCGAGCATCTTGTAGAACGTGTCAGCCGGGATCGAGGTCTTCCCGTCGCAGGCGAGGAGGCTTCGCCGCTGATGGATGATGCGGCCAGCGGAGGGACCTCCAGCAGACGAAGAAGCTTCGCGCGGTGTCTGGGGCGGGTCAAACCAATCGAGACCGTGCCATTCGCTACTGTGTTTCCGCGATGCGACTGCTACAGCGTCGATGATCTCCCACGGCACGGGATCATCAGGGCTGAGCCGGTTCGCCTTCCCGTACCACCGTTGCTTCGTCATCTGGCCCACGAGGACCGGATCGAGGAAAAGCGGGAACACACGGTCGTCGCCTTTCCGCCAATCCCGTGCGAGGTCGGTCGGCCAGACGACCATGACCAGGTCAGGATGTTCGCGTTCAGCACCTGCGAAGTAGTCCGTGCGGTTCAGCCCCAGCAAGTCTTCGACAGTCTCGTCGGCCAGACAGTGCAGGACCACTGCGGACCAGCCAAGCGTTGCAGCCGCGATCCGGACCGTGGCGATCGCGTGGCCCGCGTCATGCTGGCAGTAGCGGAACGCGCGCTCGCCGTACTTCCACGCCTCCCGCCAGTGAATGGACGAGAGTCCCACCAGGAAGGCCTGCGGCGGAAACGCGTGCAGCAACTCCGCGAGCAATTCGTCGGGGCAGTCCGCGCGCCGCTCCAGCCCGTGCTCCCTGGGCGCGTAGTGGTACAGCCCTGGCGTGAATGCGACGCCGGGTACCGCACCGATCAGCAGATAGCCCTCGGTGGGGTGCAGGTTCCCGCTGGAGGGGTTGCTGCGCAGCGCCCAGCGCGTGCCGCCAGCTTGCTTCCAGGCGGACAGGGCAAGCGCGTATTCGAACAACCGCGAGAGGGTGCGGATCGTGACCGGCGCGCTTGACACGGCGCCCGAGCGGTACAGGTCCGCATACGGCGGCGAGAGCGGCTCCTCGTCCGGGCTCAAGATCGGTAGGCGCCCGAGCGTGGCGCCCTCGTAGCGCCGGAACGGGTTCGGCTGGTTCGCCCAGTCCATGTAGCCGAGCGCCCGCGCGTAGCGGTTGAAGTGATGCTTGGTCTCTTCGTGATACCGCATCACTATTTCAAGCTGTTTTACGTCATGCATGCTGGGCAAACATCTTACCCGAATTGGGTCTGATAACTCCTCAATTCATGTCACCCTGAGCGAAGCGAAGGGTCTAGATTCTTCGCTATGCTCAGAATGACGGCAATGAGCTTGACTCATGTCGTCCCTCGTGGTACGCAATCGAAGCGATGGGCAAGCTGGACCTCGCCAAGGCCATTCTCGCGACCGGATCATTCCACTGGAAGACGAGGCCGCAGTTCACGCTGGCGTCAGGGCGCGTCAGCGAATACTACGTCAACTGCAAGCAACTGCTCTCGCACCCCAAGTACCGGCGGCTCCTCGCCGAGCTGATTGCTGACCATCTCAAGGGCTGGGACATCCAGGCTGTGGGCGGGATGGAGATCGGCGCGATCCCGATCGCCACCGCGGTGGCCGACTATGTGTATGACCGCACGGGGGGAGAGTTGCGGACCTTCGTGGTCCGTAAGAAGCCCAAGGACCACGGGATGAAGCACGCGGTGGAAGGTGCCTTTGAGTCAGGGGACCGCGTGCTGGTCGTGGACGACGTGCTCACCACCGGCCAGGCGACGATCGATGCCATCACGCATGCGCGTGCGGCGGGCCTCGACGTCCGCCACGCGCTTGTGCTCGTGGATCGGCAGGAAGACGGCGGCCGCGCGCGCGTCGAGGCTCTGGGCGTCCCGCTCACCAGCCTTCTCACCCTCCAGGATCTGAAAAACCTCAAGGGCCAACCGGACCCGTAACGCCTACCCCCGTTTCTTGCCCGCCTCCTGTCAGTGTGTTAGATTCGCGCCGATGAGCGAGCGCACGTACAATCCCCAGCAGATCGAAGTAAAATGGCAGCGGAAATGGGCTGAGCAGCAGACCTTCCGTGTGACCGAAGACTCCTCTCGTCCCAAGTTCTACTGCCTGGAGATGTTCCCCTACCCCTCCGGCCGCATCCACATGGGCCATGTGCGTAACTATGCCATCGGGGACGTGCTGGCACGGTTCAAGACGATGCGCGGCCACAATGTCCTGCACCCGATGGGCTGGGACGCCTTCGGCCTGCCGGCGGAGAACGCGGCGATCGAAAAGGGCGTGCACCCCGCCGTCTGGACGACCGAGAACATCCGCTACATGCGGAACCAGTTGGAGCGCCTGGGGCTCTCCTACGACTGGAGCCGCGAGATCACGACGTGCGAGCCGGACTACTACACATGGAACCAGTGGCTCTTCCTCAAGTTTTACGAGAAGGGTCTCGCTTACAAGAGGCGGTCCTCGGTGAACTGGTGCCCGAGCTGCGAGACCGTGCTCGCCAACGAGCAGGTGGAGGAAGGCCGCTGCTGGCGGTGCGAGAGCGTGGTGGTCCAGAAGGAGCTGGAGCAGTGGTTCTTCCGGATCACGGCTTACGCCGAGGAGTTGCTGGCCGGCTGCGATCGGCTCCCCGCCTGGCCGGCGCGCGTGCTGACCATGCAGCGCAACTGGATCGGCAGGAGCATCGGTGTGGAGGTGGACTTCCCGCTGGCCGAGCCGCTGTCCGACCTGCCGGCGATCCGGATCTTCACCACCCGCCAGGACACGATCTTCGGCGCGACCTTCATGAGCCTCGCGCCCGAGTCGCCGCTGGTCGAGCGGCTGATCGAGGGCCGCCCGGAGGCAAAGGCCGTGCGGGAGTTCGTCGCGCGGGTCTCCCGACAGGAGAAGGCGCTGCGGACCGCCGCCGACCTGGAGAAAGAAGGAGTCTTCACAGGCGCCTGCGCCGTGAACCCCTTCACCCTCGAGCCGATTCCGATCTGGGTGGCGAACTTCGTCCTGTACGAGTACGGGACCGGCGCGATCATGGCGGTGCCGGCGCACGATCAGCGCGACTTCGAGTTCGCCACCAGGTACGGGCTCCCGATTCCGCTGGTCATCCAAAACCCGGAGGGCACGCTTTGCGAGCCGCTGACGGCGGCCTACGAGGAGCAGGCAGGCACGCTGGTCAACAGCGGCCGGTTCTCGGGCCTCCCGGTGGCTGAGGGGAAGGAGCGCATCGCCGACTTCATCGAGACCTGTGGCATGGGCGCCCGCACAGTGAACTACCGGCTCCGCGACTGGGGGATCTCGCGCCAGCGCTACTGGGGTACGCCGATCCCGATCATCTATTGTCAGACGTGCGGAACCGTGCCGGTGCCGGAAGCCGATCTGCCGGTGATGCTTCCCAAGGATGTGCCGTTCACCGGCAAGGGCGCCTCGCCGCTGGCCCAGTCGGAACAGTTCGTGAAGACTCAATGCCCAAAGTGCAAGGGGCCGGGCCGGCGCGAGACCGACACGATGGACACTTTCGTGGATTCGTCTTGGTACTTCCTCCGCTACTGCTCGCCTCACGACACGACGAGGCCGGTAGATCCCGAGAAGGCGGACCGGTGGATGCCAGTGGACCAGTACATCGGTGGGATCGAGCACGCGGTCCTGCATCTGCTGTACGCCCGTTTCTTCACCAAGGCCGTGCGCGACCTGGGGCTGGTGAAAGTGGACGAGCCCTTCACGAGCCTCCTGACGCAGGGCATGGTCTGCAAGGAGACCTACCGGTGCGAGGAGCACGGGTGGCTCTTCCCCAGCGAACTGATTGGAGGCGAAAAGAGCGGGTGGCGGTGCGCGCACTGCAGCAGGCCAGTCGAAAGGGGCCGCGTCGAGAAGATGTCCAAGTCGAAGAAGAACATCGTGGACCCGGAGCACCTCATCGCCACCTACGGCGCGGACACGGCGCGTCTCTTCTCCCTTTTTGCCGCGCCGCCGGAGAAAGACTTGGAGTGGAGCGACGAGGGCGTGGAAGGCGCGTTCCGGTTCCTGGGACGCGTCTGGCGCCTGGTGCACGACTTGGCCCCACTCATCGCTCAGCAACAGGTCGCTGGGGGAGCGCCCGTGGCGTCCAAGCGGGAGCAGGATCTCCGGCGTCTCACGCACCGGACAATCAGGAAGGTGACGGACGATATCGAGCATGAGTTCCAGTTCAACACGGCCATCGCGGCGCTGATGGAGTTCGTGAACGGGCTGTACAAGTTCGCGGCCGGGACCAAAGGCACGGACCAGCCTGGCGAGGTCGCCGCGCTGCGGGAGGCGGTCAGCGCCTTGCTGGTGCTGCTCACGCCTTTCGCGCCCCACATTGCGGAAGAGCTCTGGGCGGAGACTGGCCACACGACGACCTTGGCCCGGCAGCCCTGGCCACGCTACGAAGAGGCGCTGCTCCGGGAGGCAGTCCTGACGATCCCTATACAGGTCAATGGGAAGCTCCGAAGCAAGGTAACAGTCCCCGCCGATTGGAACGAGAGACAGATCGTCGATACGGCGAAGGCGGATGCGAAGGTCGTGGAATGGATCAAAGGGAAGACGATCAAGAACGTCGTGTACGTCGAGAAGCGGCTGGTGAACATCGTGGTGGAGTGATCGCAATGGAATGTTCTCAAGTAGCATGCGACACTGCCTGTCCTGTCGCGGGCGGCTCTGGGGCCCTGTCGGCGAGCAGCCCCGCTGAGCGGTGCCTTTCGCCGTCGAAGCCCCGCAGACTCGGCTGTAGGCACTCTAGCTCATCGGGGCGCCCAGCCCGCCGCCACCCCGCCGCCTCCGGCGACACAGGAGCCCCCCGCTGGACTGCAGGAGACACGAGAACATTCCAGTTGCCCAGGAGAGGGTGGTTACTGGCGATGGGCATCCTTGTAGTATTGGCCGGCTGCGGGTACGAGTTCGGATCGACCGTCAAGCCGGGGGCCGCACGGGGCCTGCACCTGGCGGTACCGGTCTTTCACAACGACACCTTCGAGCCAATCTTGGACAAGCGTGTCACGGAGTTCGTGCGGCGGCAGTTCCTGCAGGCCGACGGCCTGACCCTGGTCAACGACGTCGGCGCCTCGCCGTTTGTCATCAAAGGCCGCATTCGCGGCTACGGACTCCAGATCCTCTCGTTCCGGCAAGGCTTCGTCAATGAGCAACGGGTCAATCTCCTCGTGGAGGTGACTTTCGAGGATACGGCCGCCCGCACGGTGCTCTGGAAGGAGTCTTACCGGACATCGGCCGAATTCTTCCAGACCACCGACCTCGCCACGAACCGCGCGAGACAGGACCGGGCGACCGAAGAAGCCTGCCAGGCGATGGCAGAGCACATCGTGTCGCGGGTCCTGGAAACCTACCCGCGATGAAGGCCAAGCGCGAGGACATCGGCCTCTACGAGCTGAAGCGACAGCTTGCGGCAGGCGACTTCGCGCCTCTGTATTTGATCGTTGGGGAGGAAGCGGTCCTCCGGGACGACGCGGTGGCGGCGATCCGGGCCGCGGTCCTCGGGCTCGATGAGGCCAACATCGGGGTGTTTAACTCCGATGTGGTATACGGGGATGAGACCGAGGCAGCGGAGATCCTGACGTTCTGCGGGAGCCTTCCGCTGTTCGCGACGCGACGCCTGGTCGTGGTCAAGGAAGTCGGCGGGCTCAGAGCCCACGAGACCGAACGGCTGCTCCCGTATCTCAAAGAGCCGGTCGAGACCACCTGCCTCGTGCTGACCGGCGGGAAAGTAGACGGCCGCCTGAAATTTTTCCAGGCGCTCAAGCAGGTAGCCGTGACCGTGGCCTGCGCGCCGCTCGATGCACGCGCGCTGCCGGCCTGGGTGCAGGACCAAGCCGGCGTACTGGGGCTTCGCCTCGAGGAGGCGGCGCGGGCGTTGCTGATCGAGGCCAGCGGCGGCGACCTCGGCGTGTTGTGCCGTGAGATGGAGAAGCTGGCGGCCTATGTGGCCCCCAACACGCGCGTGACGGCGGCAGACGTCGAGGCCGTGCAGGGCGCGGACACAGGTGGCTCGGTGCACGACCTCATTGATGCCTTACAGCGCAGAGATCGCGCAGGCTCATTGCGGTTTTTGGGCAAGGTCTTGGACGCTGGGGAGCCTCCGCTTAGAGTGCTTGGCTTCCTCGTAGCCTGCTGGCGGAACATGTGGAGAGCACGGAAGTTCTCGGAGGAAATGCTCCGCGACTTCGAGTTGTTCCGAGAGACCGATTCTCGCTTGAAAGGCGGAGGCGGAGGGCGCCGGAAGGAACGGCTTGAGATGGAGCGCCTGGCTCTGAAGCTCTGCCGGGGCGCCGGGCGGGCTACGCCGTCACGCCCTTTCGCATCTGCGCGGTAAGGCGGGACAGTTTGCGGGAGGCGGCGTTGCGATGGATGACGCCTTTGGATGCGGCGCGTTGCAAGGCCCGCGAGGCTTCGCGGAGCAGTTCCGTCGCTTGGCCGGCCTGTTTCTGCTGGATGGCGGTCTGCAGCTTCTTGATCACGCCCTTGACGCCGGACAGCACGGCACGGTTCCGGGTCCGCCGTTTCAGGGCCTGGCGGGCGGCCTTCAGGACATTCCTATGGACAACCGGCATGGTATGGCTCCTTTGTAAGACGGAGCATGACTGCTACCACGGCGTTTGCTCCGAAGTCAAGGAACGCGCATGGCGATTGAGCCCCGAGAGCGGTTGATCCTCGCGCTGGACGTACCGTCGGCCGATGAGGCCAAGCGCCTGCTCGACCGCGTGAGGGACGCGGTGGCGTGCGTGAAGATCGGCCTGGAGCTCTTCACAGCGGCCGGGCCCGACATCGTGCGCTGGGCCCTCGCGCAGCGCAAGCGGGTCTTCCTAGACCTCAAACTGCTCGACATTGGAGAAACGGTGAAGCGGGCCACAGCAGCGGCCGCCGAGCTCGGCGTGACGTTTCTCACCGTCCACGCCGCCGGCCAGACCGTGCGGGCTGCCGTCGAGGGCCGCGGCCGGAGCGCGATGAAGGTCCTGGCCGTGACGGTGCTGACGAGCTTTGATAACGCGGACTTGCTGGAGATGGGCATCGTGGAATCCGTCCATGACACGGTCATCCGGCGCGCGCGCCTGGCGATCTCGTTGGGCGCCGACGGCGTCGTGGCCTCCGGCGTCGAGGCGGCGATGATCCGGAGGGAACTGGGTAAGGATCCGATCGTCGTGATCCCCGGGATCCGTCCCGTCGGCGCCTCGCATGACGACCAGGCCCACGTCACGACGCCGGCCGATGCCATTGCCGCCGGCGGAGACTACCTCGTCGTCGGGCGGCCCATTCGCGATGCCGTCGACCCCGCGGCGGCCGCCCGGGCCATTCAGGCCGAAATCGAAGTCGCCCTGACGCGCCGAGGATAAGTTGCGGGGCGCCCGCCGTGTTTGCTAGGATGCGGCTCTCTTCCTGATTAGATCCGCCACGATTCTTCGACAGGTGGTGGGTGTAGCTCAATGGCTAGAGCGCCGGACTGTGGCTCCGGAGGTTGGGGGTTCGAAACCCCTCATCCACCCCATTCAGTTTTTCCCGATGTCTGAGTCAGGCACTGTCCGGCAGCAGATCGTGCAGGCGATCACCGGCACGCGCTGCTCAGCCCGAGACCTTGCGCATCGCCTCGGCGTCTCCGAGCGGAGCGTGGAAGAACATCTCGCGCACATCGTCAAGTCGGTGGCCGCGGCCCGACAGGGCCGGTTTCGTCTTGAGCCGTCCACCTGTCAGGACTGCGGTTACGTCTTTCGCGGGCGCACCCGCCTGACCAGGCCCAGCCGGTGCCCGAAATGCCGCAGTGAAGCGATCCTCGAGCCACGGTTCGGCATAGACCCCTAGTCCGCATTCGTATATGATTGCCTTGTTTGGAGGCGCAGGGAGGAAAGCGCATGCGAAAGGCTGCACGATCCAATTCACCAACAAAGAGAAAAGCGAACCCAACACGCCAGGAGGGGGCCCATCACCCGTTGCATTCGAAGGAGCAACGGGTACCCGCGCCCCTCCCGCACCCACTGGTCGGCGTGATCATGGGCTCCAAATCCGACTGGGAGACGATGGCCGACACCGCCGAGACGCTGGAGAAGCTGGACATTCCGTTCGAGGTGCGCGTGGTCTCGGCCCACCGCACGCCAGAC
>Ga0209803_1001742_pt1 | contig 14120 bp, 15 predicted proteins | sample GraSoiAngelo_138_FD_185895 | JGI IMG/M metagenome (GOLD analysis project Ga0209803, IMG submission 185895) | Grasslands soil microbial communities from the Angelo Coastal Reserve, California, USA - 14_0929_09_40cm (SPAdes) (version 2) | ecosystem: Environmental > Terrestrial > Soil > Grasslands ...
ATACGCGCGCTTGAGCCGCTCGTCGCCGAGCAGCTCGTGCCCGGCGCCCTCGAGCACCAGCTTGCCGGACTCCAGCACGCAGGCGCGCGTGGCGAGCGTGAGCGCCTGGCGGACGTTCTGTTCGACGAGCAGCACGGTGACGCCGTCGGCGTTGATCGTGCGCACGGTCTCGAAGATCCGCCCCACCAGCACGGGCGCCAGGCCGAGCGTCGGCTCGTCGAGCATGAGCAGCTTCGGCCTCGCCATGAGCGCGCGGCCGATGGCGCACATCTGTTGCTCGCCGCCCGACAGCGAGCCCGCGAGCTGGCCCGCGCGCTCCTCCAGCACCGGGAAGAGCCGGTAGACGTAGGCGAGCGTCGCCGCGCGGCCGGCGCGCGCCCGCGCCGTGTGGGCGCCGAGCAGCAGGTTCTCCGTCACCGTCATGAACGGGAAGAGCCGGCGGCCCTCGGGCACCTGCACGATGCCGAGGTCGACGCGCCGGGCCGGCGGCACGCGCGCCAGGTCCTCGCCGTCGAAGAGCACGCGGCCGTGCCGCGGCCCCACCAGGCCCGAGATCACGCGGAGCGTGGTGCTCTTGCCGGCGGCGTTGGCGCCGACGAGCGCGAAGATCTTGCCGGCCGGCACCTCGAGGGAGACGCCGAAGAGCGCCTGCAGATCCCCGTAGAACGCGTCGACGCCCTCAAGCCTCAGCACGCTCAAGCCTCAGCGAGATTGAACTCGTCGCCGAGGTAGGCGTCGATGACGCGGCGGTCGTGCGCGATCTCCGCGGGCGTGCCCTCGGCGATCTTCTCGCCGTGGTGCAGCATGACGATGCGCTGCGCGAGCCGCATCATCGCGGCCATGACGTGCTCGATGACGATGAGGGTGACGCCCTCGGCGTGCACGCGGCGGACGAGGTCGATGATGCCGGCCAGCTCGGACGGGTTGAGGCCGGCCATGACCTCGTCGAGGAGCAGCAGCCGCGGCCGGGTGGCGAGGGCGCGCGCGACCTCCAGCCGCTTGCGCAGGCCGACCGGCAGCGCGCGGGCGCGCGCCGGCGCGTGCGGCCCGAGCCCGCACAGCGCGATCACGCGCTCGGCCTCCACGCGGGCGTCGCGCACCCGCTGCAGGCGTGTCAGCGCGCCGATCATCACGTTGTCGGCGACGGAGAGGTTGCCGAACGGCTTGACGATCTGGAATGTGCGCGTGAGCCCCAGCCGCGAGATCGCGTGCGCGGGCAGCCCCGTCACGTCGCGGCCCTCGAAGACGACGCGGCCTTCCTCCGGCCGGTAGTAGCCCGCGATCACGTTGAAGAGCGTCGTCTTGCCGGCGCCGTTGGGCCCGATGATGCCGAGCAGGTCGCCGCGTCGGACCTCGAGGCTCACCGCGCGCACGGCGGTGAGCCCGCCGAAGCGCTTCGTCACGGACTCAAGCGTGAGCACGGTCTCTCCGCGTGCGCCAGCGGGCGGCGATGCCCGTCACGCCCTCCGGCGCGAACCGCACGATGAGGATCAGCACGACGCCGTAGATGATCAGGTAGATGCCGGTGAAGCCCGCCTGGATGCCCGAGAACGTGGCGCGCAGGTAGGTCTCGAGCGAGGTGATGAGGAGCGAGCCGAGAAAGGGGCCGAGCGCCGTGCCCATGCCGCCGATGATGCTGTTGAGCGCGAAGCGGACGGAGAGGTCGATCGAGAACACGTGCGAGGGATCGACGAAGCCGACATACTGCGCCCAGAGGCTGCCGCCCATAGAGGTGAGCGCGGCGCTCAGCACGACCGCCTGCACCTTGCGCCGGCGCGTGGCGATGCCGAGCGCCTCGGCGGCGTCCTCGTCCTCGCGCACGCCGGCCAGCTGGTAGCCGACGCGCGAGCGCTCGAGATACATCTGAAGGGCGTAGCACACGAGCGCGAGCACGAGGATCAGGTAGAGCCACGCGACGTGGCCGAGCCCGAGCGTCGCGAAGCCGGGGCGGAAGGGGACGGGCACGCCCTCCGAGCCCGCGGTGAAGCCGCGCCAGCGGCTCGCGACGATCTTGAGGACCTCGGCGAACGCGATGGTGGAGAGCGCGAAGTACGGGCCCTTGAGCCGGTTGGAGAGGTAGCCGATCAGCCCGCCCGCGCCGATGGAGAGCCCCACGCCGATGGCGAGCCCGAGCCACGGGTTGAGGTGCCGCGCGCTCATGAGCGCGGCCGCGTAGGCGCCGATGCCGAAGAACGCTGCGTGCCCGAGCGAGACCTGGCCCGCGTAGCCGCCCGCGACGTTCCAGCCCGCGGAGAGCGAGCCCCACAACAGGATGAGAATCACGCTGTCGAGCATGAACGTGTCGCGCGTGACGAGCGGCGTCGCCGCGGCGGCGGCGAAGAGCGCGACGGCCGCCCAGCGGTCGGGGGCGAGCCGGGTCATGCGCCGAGGGTCTCGGCGCCGCGCTGCCCGAAGAGCCCGGCCGGACGGAAGACGAGCACGCCGATGAAGAGCAGGAAGTAGAAGACTTCTTTCCACGCCGCGCCGAAGACGTACGAGCCGGCCACCTCGACGGCGGCCACGATGAGGCTGCCGGCCATGGCGCCGGCCATGTCGCCGAGACCGCCGAGGACGACCACGACGTACGCGAGCGTCACGAACTGCAGCCCCGCCTGCGGGTAGACCGCGTAGAGCGGCGAGACGAGCACGCCCGCCGCGCCCACGCACGCGATGCCGATGGCGAAGGTGAGGCGGTACACGCGGTCGGTGTCGATGCCCATCAGCGTGGCCGCGTCCCGGTCCTGGGCGGTGGCGCGCATCACGCGGCCCGTGTGCGTCCACTTCATGAAGGCGAACAGCGCGATGGTCAGCGCGACGGCGACCGCCCACGCCACCACCTGCGAGAGGTTGAACGCGGTGCCGGCCACGCGCAGGACCACCGACGAGTGCCACGGGCGGATCACGCGGAAGTCGCCGGTCCACAGCACGAGGGCGACGTTCTGCAGCGCGGTGGACAGCCCGACCGTGGTGAAGATCTGCACGTTGTGCGAGGCGTGGATGACGCCCCGCATGATGAGCACGTAGACGAGCCAGCCCACGCCGTAGAAGATCGGGATCGAGATCAGCAGCACGACGTACGGGTCGAGCCCCTCGAGCGTGAACGCGAAGAAGGCGAGGTACATGCCGAGCATGAGGAACTCGCCGTGGGCGAAGTTGACCACGCGCATGATGCCGAAGATCAGCGTGAGGCCGACGGCGATGAGGGCGTAGATGCCCCCGAGCAGGACCGTCGAGACCGCGAGCTGCGCGACGACGTCTATTTGCGCTGGTCCCAGGCGCCGAGCGGGATCCACTTCGCCCGCTTGGTCGTGAACTCCTCCGGCCACACGGTGACCAGCTCGCCGTTCTGCCACTGCAGCATGTAGTGCTGCACGCGCTCGTTGGCATTCTGCCCGGTCTCCGAGAACTTCACGCCCCAGCCGTTGATCGTGGAGCCGACGGGCAGGTCGAGCGACATCACCGCCTCGCGGAACTTGTCGGGATCGTCCGTCTTGGCGCGGTCGAGGACGACCTTGAGCAGCCAGAGACCGCCGCCGGCGAGCTGATGGCCGCCGAACGGATAGGTGCCGGTGCGCTTCTGCACGGCGTCACGGAACTCCTTCTCGATCTTCTGGCCCTCGGGCTTGAGCGACTCGATCCTGAAGCCGGGGCCGGGCTCGAGCAGGGCGAAGGCGCCGTTGGCGTCGTTGCCGAGCGCCTTGCCGAAGTCGGCCGAGCCGTAGCCGGTGGCGCCGGCGTGCACGTGGGCCTTGAACAGGAAGTTCTGCTCGCGGGCCTGACGCCAGAAAAGCGGCGCATCGTTGGTGTAGCCGATGTGGTGGACGACGTCGGGCGCGAGCTGCTTGAACTTCACGATGATCGGCGTGAAGTCGTTGATCGTCTGGAAGTTGTAGTACTCGGCGGCCACCTCCTGCATGCCGAACTCCGCCTTGGCCCGCTGGCGCGCCGACTCGGTGACGCCCTGGCCGTAAGAGGAATCCTCGCTGAGGAAGGCGACCTTGAGCTCGCTCGGCTTCTTGCCGAACCGCGGCGCCAGGTGCTTGGCGATGAACTCGACGTTGTACCAGCCGAACCCGGTGGCGTCGATCTCCGTACGGTAGACGTTCTTCAGGCCGCGCTTGTTGAAGCGCGGATCCACACACGAGGTCTCCCAGTAGATGACGTTCTGGCGGGCGGCCGCCTCGCTCGCCGCGCCGCAGAGCCGCGACGAGAACGTGCCGGTGATGATCTTCACGCCCTCGCGCGTGGCCAGGCGCGTGGCCTCGGTGGCCGCCGCCGTCGGGTCCGGCGCGTCGGCCACGACGAACGCCAGCTTCTTGCCCATGACGCCGCCGCGCTCGTTGATCATGTCGCGCACGATCTCGAAGCCCTCGAGGTGCCGCTTGCCCTCGCCGGCGAGCGGACCGGTGAGCGGCTCCAGCACGCCGATCTTGTAGTCGCCGGACTGGCCCTGGACGACCGCGGTGACGGCGGTGAGGGTGATGAGGATCGCGGCGAGGGCGAAGACGAGGTGATGGCGTGTCATGCGAAACCTCCTGAGCGTTCGAGGGGTCGCGGCGCGAGCGTTTGTAGCACCGCGTCGCGCGGACTGTCAAGGCGCGGCGGCCTTGCGGCTCCCCGTCAACTGTCGCCAGAGCGAGAACAGCATCACGGGCCACGCGACCAGCGCGATCGCGTCGAAGGCCAGCCCGAGGACGAAGGCGAAACCGCGGCCTGTCCGGCCGGTGAGCGCGACCCACGTGAGAAAGACGCCCAGGAACGTGATGAAGCTCAGGGCGAGCACGCCGCCGACGATCCTTTTCCGGTCGCCATCGGTCAGCGGAAGCGTGAGCACCCAGAGGCCGGCGCCGACGAAGAGCATGCCCGCGGCAGCCATGAAGACATGCGTGGCCATCAGCACGATCCAGACGCCGCTGGCCAGGAAGATCAGCCCGAACAGCGCGAGGGTGACCCACTGCGCGACGATGTTCCGGTCCACAGCGTCATGCTAGGCGCTCGGCGGGCGGCGCCGCCACTGGTTTAGACTGGACTCGTGAGCGACGAGCCGTTCCGCCTGCTGGCTCCCCACACGATCCGCTTCTGCCCGCTCTGCGCGAGCGCGCTGGGCCGCGCCCCGGTGCCCCCGGACCAGCGCGAGCAGGCCGTGTGCGGCGCCTGCGGCTTCGTCTTCTATCTGAACCCCAAGGTCGTGGCCGGCACCATTCCCGAGCGGGACGGCCGCATCCTCCTCACCCGGCGCTCGATCAACCCCGGGCGCGGGCTGTGGACGTTCCCCGGCGGCTTCGTGGACTTCGGCGAGAGTGTGACCGACGCCGCCATGCGGGAGACGTTCGAGGAGACCGGCCTCAAGGTCGAGCTGACCGGCCTGCACAACGTCTATTCCTATCCGGGCGCGCCGGTCATCATCGTCTACCGCGCGAGCGTCGTCGGCGGCACGCTGACCGCGTGCGCGGAGAACGACCTCCTCGAGTGGGTCAGGCCGGACGAGATCCCGTGGGAGATGCTGGCGTTCCCCTCGACGCGCGACGCGCTGCGCGAGTGGGTGGCGGCGCGCGGGGAGATGCCGCGCGGCTAGCGCGAGCGCGCGCTCACGCGCGCGAGGGCAGCTCGATCGTCGCGCGGCCGCTCACGACCTTCTCGCCGCGCTGGTTCTCGGCCCAGACCTCCAGCTCCACGAGGTGCACGTCGTCCTTCGACGACCGGCTCACCACGCGGCCACGACACGTCACGACGTCCTTGAGCCGCACGAGCGCGGCGAAGCGGACGCCGAGCTTCTTCACCCGGCCGGCGCCCGCCCAGTCGGTGAGCGCCTGCGCGACGAAGCCCATCGACAGCATGCCGTGGGCGAACACGCCGCCCATCCCCGCCGTCTTCGCGAACTCGTCGTCCTGGTGAATGGGGTTGAAGTCGCCGGAGGCGCCGGCGTAGCGCGTGAGCTGGATCTGCTGGATGGGGCCCTTGACGAGCGGCGGCAGCTCGTCGCCGACGTTGACGTCCTCCGCGTAGACCCTGGCGTATTTCACAGCCGGACCACCGTGACCGCGCGCATGGTGGCCACGACCTCGTTGTCACGGTCGGTGATCGCGGTCTCGCGCACGACGAAGGCCATCGGCCCGCTCTTGCCGGTCTTCTCGTAGATGTCGACGACCTTGGCGCGGCAGAGGTACGTCTGCCCGGGCTGGAGCGGCCGGTGGATCTCGAACTCCTGCTCGCCGTGCAGCACGCGCGAGATGTCGGTGCCGAGCTCGCGCAGCAGCGCGTTGGTGTCGGCGCCCTCGTCGCGGAACGTGATGGCGAAGGTCGGCGGCGCGATGAGATCCCCCCACTCGGAGGCGGCGCCGACGCGATCGTCGAGGTAGAGCGGATTCAGATCACCGATCGCGCGCGCGAACTCCTTGACCTTGCCCCGCTCGACGGTGACCGCGAACGGCGGGAACTCCTTGCCGAGCACGCCCTTGTTGATCTGAATCGGCATCAGGCCTGACCCTTCTTCATCGCGCGCTCGAGGAACTTCGCGATGACGCCGCGATTGCCCATGGCGTCGGCGGTCTTGTCGGGCGTGACGGTCCAGGTGATCTCGTGCGTCGCGCCGGGCGCGAGGTCCATGGCCCGCGTTTGTACCGTGGAACGGCCGGCCGGCGCAACCCCGCGCGGCGGCGCCGTGCCATCATAGCGGCCGTGACCCGCTGGATCGCGGCGGCCGGCGCCGGCGTCATCTCGCTCGACTCGATCATCAACGTCGCGTTTCCCGCCATGGCCGCCGCGTTCGCCGAGCCGCCGGAGCGCGTGCGGTGGGTGATCGTCTGCTATGTCTTCACCTACTCGGTGACCGCGTTCTGGGGCGGCGCGCTCGCCGATCGCGTGGGCCACGCGCGGGTATTCCGTGTGGGGCTCGTCCTCACGGCGGTCGCGCTCGCGCTCGGCGGTCTCGCGCCGACGTTCGGTCTCCTGCTCGCCGCGCGCGTGCTGCAGGGCTTCGCGGGCGGCCTCGTCTACGGCACGGCGCCGGGATTGGTGACGCTGACGGCACCGCCGGAGCACCGCGGCCGTGCCCTCGGCTTTCTCAACGCCGGCATCGGCGTCGGCTTCACCGTCGGTCCCCTCGTCGCCGGCGTCCTCGTCGCGCACCTCGGCTGGCGGTCGACGTTCTACGTGCGCGTCCCCATCGCGCTGGCCGTCTTCGCCTGGGCGCTCGCCGCGCTGCCCGCCGCGCGTGGCGCCGCGACGCGGCTGGTGGCCGCCGCCGACGTCCTGCGCCGCGCCGTGCTGGCGCCGGGCGCGCTCGCGTTCGTCGCCAACGCGTCGATCTTCTCGGTGTGGCTGCTCGCGCCGTTCTACCTCGTGCTCGTGCGCGGGCTCGACGCCGCCACGGCCGGGCTGCTCTTCACGCTGACGCCGCTCGGCACCGCCGCCGCCGCGCCCGTCGCCGGCGCCGCCGCCGATCGTCTGGGCGCGCGCGGCCCGATGGTGGCCGGGCTCGTGCTCGAGGCGTTGGGCCTGCTGCTGCTGAGCCGCGCGAACGCCACGACGAGCGCCGCCGTGATCGCCGTCGCGCTCTTCGCCGCCGGCTTCGGCCTCGGCGTGTTCCAGGTGCCGAACATGGCGCAGATCATGGGCGCGTTTGCCGGCGCGCAGCAGGGCGTCGCGGGCGGCTTCGCGTTCCTGGCGCGGACGCTCGGCGTCGTCACCGGCGTGCTCGTCCTCGCCGGGCTGTTCGCCGCGCGCCGCGAGAGCGTGGGGCTCGCGCCCGCATTCGGCGAGGCGTTCCTCACCGCGGCGATCGCCGTCGCGCTCGCCGCCATCGCGGCACTGGTGCTTCGGCGCTATACTCCGTCACCATGAACGTCTGGAGCCCCTTCCCCGGCGGCGGTCGAGCCCAGATCGGACGGCTCGCGCCGCGCAAGCCGAGCCTCGCCGGCCTCACCATCGGTGTCCTCGACAACTCCAAGCCGAACGCGGGCGTGCTGCTGCACCGCGTGGCCGAGCTGCTCGCGCAGAAGACGGGCGCGGCCGGCGTGCGCGGGTGGCGCAAGCCCGGCGCCTCGCGGCCGGCGGAGATGATCGACGACATCGCGAAGTCCGCGCACGTCGTCCTCACCGGCAGCGCCGACTGAGGGTCCTGCACGTCGTGGAGTATCCACGACGCGGCGCAGCTGGAAGGGCGGGGTGTGCCCGCCGTGGTCCTCGGCACCGACGCGTTCCTGTCGCTCGCGAAGGCGACGTCGGCCAAACACGGGCTGCCCCACCTGGCGGTGGCGCTCGTGCCGCATCCGCTCGGCGGCGTCGCGCCCGACACGGCGCGCGCGAAAGCCGACGCGATCCTCGATGAGGTGCTCGACGGACTGACGACGGATCCGGCGCCGCCCGTCTCGACCGCGAGCGCGGGTCCGACGCTGGTCGAGTCGCCCGAGGATCTCGACGCCTTCCAGGTCTGGGCGATGGAGCAGGAGTGGTCGGACGGCCTGCCGGTGCTGCCGCCCACCGAAGTGCGCGTGGCGAAGATCCTCGGCCGGCGCGCCGCCGACGAGGCGATCGCGACGCTGGCGCCGCTGGACGGCCGCGCGACGCTGCACGCCATCGCCGTCAACGCCGCGCTCGCGGGCGCGGGCCCCGAGCACCTGCCGGTCATCGTCGCCGCGATCCGCGCGGTGGCCAAGCCGGAGTTCAACCTCAACGCGATCCAGTGCACGACCCATCCGTGCACGCCGCTCGTGATCGTCAACGGTCCGATCGCGGCGCGGCTCGGCGTGGCGGGCGGCCCCAACGCGCTGGGCAACGGCCATCGCGTCGCCGTGGGAGCCGCTGCACGTCGAGCGCGGTTTTCCGAGGTACGCGAGCACGGTGACCGTCTGCGGCTCCGAGGGTCCCCACAACGTCAACGACCACGGCTCGATGGCCGCTGAGACGCTCATGGCGGCGATCGCGGGCACGGCCGCGACCACCGGCAGCAACAACATCTACCTCGCCGGCGACCCGCTCGTGATGCTCGGCCCCGAGCACGCGCAGACGATCGCCTCGTCCGGCTGGTCGAAGGCCGAGTTCAAGCGGCGCTTCTGGGAGGCCGCGCGCGTGCCGCTCAAGCGCTTCTCCGCCGACAACGTCGCGCGCTTCATGACGATTCATCCCGAGCGATTCGAGGGGACAGGGCCCGACACGCTGCTGCCGTTCGCGTCGCGGCCCGAGGACGTGATGGTCATCGTCGCCGGTGGTCCCGGCAAGCACTCGGCGATCGTGCCGACGTTCGGCGCGACGCGCTCGGTGACGGAGCGGGTCGAGGGCTGAGCTACTGCCGGGGAATGACGACCGCGAGCCCGCGCGTGCGCACGGCCTGGTCCACGGCGTGCCGGCGGCGCTCGGCGGTGCCGGTGGGGCCGTCGCGCTTGGGCTCGCCCTGGCGGCGGTCGAGGATGACGCGGATCTCCGGGTCGCCGGCGAACTTGTCGGTGAGGTAGTCGAAGAGGTCCACGTTCGTGCGGGCCACGATCACGAGGTGGCCGAGGGCTTTCAGCTCCGGCTGGGACGTCTCGAGCCACGCGCGCATGCCCATGTCGGCGAAGAGCACGACCGCGCGGGCCAGGTGATCCTCGGCGTCGCTGAGGTGGCCGAGCCGGCGCTGGAGGCGGCCGAGATCGAAGTGGGCGCGCGCGATCTGCGGCCGTAGCCCGAGCGCGTCGCCCAGCGCGAGCGCCTGCTCGTACGCCTGCCGGGCGGCCTCGAAGCTCGCCTCCTTCGCGGACACGTCGCCGAGCACACGCCACGCCATCGCCTCGTGCGCGCGCTCGCCGTGCGTCAGGGCCAGCGCCATGGCGCGGTCGGCGGCCACGCGCGCGGCGGCGGTGTCGCCGGTGGCCAGCAGCCCCTCGGCGAGGTGCAGCATCCACCGCGAGAGGTAGGCCATGACGCCGAGCGACTCGGCGCGGCGCACGCCGTCGCGCAGCAGCGCGATCCCGTCGTCCTTGCGGTCCAGCGCGAGCAGGCAGAGGCCGAGCAGCGTGGCGGGGATCGGCTGCCAAACGGTGAGGCTCGCCTGCTCGCAGAGCTCGAGGCTGCGCGCCAGGGTGGGCACCGCGCGGTCCACCTGGCCGCGCGCGGACCACACGGCGCCCGTGAGCGTCCACGCGATCGCCTGGCTGTACGGATGCCGCGCGAAGTCGGCCTGCGCGCGCGCACGGTCCAGGCAGGCGTCGGCCCGCTCGAACTCGCCGAGGTCGGCCAGCGCCCACGCCAGCCACGCGGACGACGCGACGTACGCGGTGGTGCTGGCCACCGCGGTGCTGCCGCCACCGATCTCCGCGTCCAGCGCCGCGAGATTGTCCTCGAGGATCTGAATGGCCGTCTTGTGCTGGCCCTGCGCGTGGTGGCTGTGACCGAGATAGCGGCGCGCGAGCGTGGCCAGCGCGGGATCGCCGCGTCGCTCGGCGATGCCGAGGCAGCGCGCGCCGTACTCGACCGTGCGCGCGGGCTCGCCGAGCAGGTAGTGATAGTTCACGAGGTAGGAATAGGCGCGAGCCAGCCGCTCCTCGTCGTTGACCTGCTGCGCCATGCTCTCCGCTTCCTTCGAGAGCCGGTGGATGTCGTCGAGCCGGCCGAGCTGCAGCAGCGGCGGGCGCAGATCCAGGCGCAGGTCGATGGCCAGCGCGAACGTCTCGTGGCTCTCCGGCAGGTGACGGAGCGCGCTCAGCGCGTCCTCGTAGAAGGCGACCGCCTCGCGGTTGGCGGAGCGCGCCACCGCGCGCTCGCCGGCGTCGCGCAGGTAGCCGACGGCCTTCGCCCACGACTCCGCGCGCAGCGCGTGGTAGGCGAGCCGCTCGACGTGCTCGCCGCGGCGCTCGGCGGGGTAGCTCGTCTCCAGCGCGTCGACGATGCGCGCGTGCAGGCCGCGGCGCTGCTCCTTCAGCAGCGTGGAGTACGCGACGTCCTGGGTGATCGCGTGCTTGAAGGAGTAGGCGAGGTCCGGGACGAGCGCGCTCGTCCGCAAGAAGTCCGCGGCCTCGAGATCGGCCAGTCCGCGCAGCACCTCCTCGGACGGCGAGTTCGCCACCACCTGGAGCAGCGCCACGGGCACGTCGGCGCCGATGGCCGCGCCTGCCTGGAGGAACGACTTGCCCTGCTTGGACAGGCGGTCGATGCGCGCGGCCAGCACCGCCTGCACGCGGTCGGGGATCTGGATGCCCTCCACGGGCTTCCCGAGCCGATAATGGCCGCGTTCCCCCGACAGCGCGCGCGTCTCGACGAGCGCCTGCACGGTCTCCTCGAGGAAGAACGGGTTGCCCGCGGTGTGCGTGATGAGGCGCCGCTTGAGCGGTGCCAGGTCGGGCTCGGTGCCGAGGATCGAGTCGGCGAGCGCCTCCGCGCTGGGCGCGGGCAGCGGATCGAGCCGGATCTCCGTCGCGTCGCCGGTCGTCGCCCAGTCGCGGCGATGCTCGGGCCGGGCGCTGACGAGCACGAGGATCCGCGCGTCCGCGAGGCCGGCGGCCAGCTCCTCGATGCAGGCGTGCGTCTCGGAGTCCGCCCACTGGAGGTTCTCGACCACGAGGAGCAGCGGCGCGCGTCGGCTCTCGGCCAGCAGCAGCTCGCGGACGGCTCTCAAAATTCGCTGGCGGCGGGCCGTCGGCTCGAGCTCCGCCCACTCCGGATCATCGTTGGGCACGTTGCCCAGCGCGAGGATCGCCGACACGTGGGTGGCCAGCCGCGTGTCGAGCGCCACCATCCGCGTGGCCACCTTCTCGCGGATGCGCCGCGCGTCGTCGCCGTCCTCGACGTCGAAGTACTTCGTCAGGAAGTTGCGCACCGGCAGGTACGGCGTGAGCATGCCGTACGACACGCACGCGGCCTCGTGCATCTGCCAGCCGTCGACGGCGGCTTTCCGCGTCAGCTCCCACACCAGGCGCGACTTGCCGACGCCGGGCTCGCCGATCAGCGTGACGACCTGCCCGCGTCCCTCGCGCGCGCGCGCGAGCAGGCGCTCCAGCGTGGCCATCTCGGCGCCGCGGCCGAGCATCGCGGTCTGCGCGCGGCCGGCGATGACGCCGAGGCTCGAGGTCACGGGCGTGGCGCGCTTGAGCTCCCAGACCTCCACCGGGTCCTTGAGGCCCTTGATCGGCATCGGGCCCTGCGAGCCGGCCTCGATGAAGCGCTCGGCGAGCCGGTAGGTGGCGCCGGTGATGAGAGTGGTGCCGGGACGGGCGAGCTGCTCCATGCGCGCGGCCAGGTGCGTGGTCTGGCCGACCGCGCTGTAGTCCATCTGGAGATCGTTGCCGATCGAGCGGACGACGACCTCGCCGGAGTTGAGCCCGACGCGGATCTGCACGTCGACGCCGAGCCGGCGGCGGACGTCCTCGGCGCCGTGGGCCATCGCCTTGTGCATGCGCAGCGCCGCGTAGCAGGCGCGCACCGCGTGGTCCTCGTGGGCGAGGGGCGCTCCGAACAGCGCCATGATGCCGTCGCCCATCACCTGGTTGACGGTCCCCTCGTAGCGGTGCACCGCCTCCATCATCCGCTCGAGCACGGTGTCGAGCAGCGCGCGCGCGTCCTCGGGATCGCGGTCGGCGAGCAGCTCGAGCGAGCCCTTGAGATCGGCGAAGAGGACGGTGACCTGTTTGCGCTCGCCGGTCAGCCGCTCGCGCGCGCTGCGGATCTTGCTGGCGAGGTGGGCGGGCGTGTAGGCGTCGGGGGAGTCGGCGCGGGGCGAATCGGCGGCGGGCGTCATGCGCGCGCCGCACTCCACGCAGAACTTCGCCCCGGGCGCGTTCTCGTGCTGGCACCGGGCACACCGCACTCGAGTCTCCGATCTTCAGGGGCGCGCTGAATGAAGGTCGGATCAGTATGGGGCAGCGACGGCGAGCGGGTCAAGGCTCGCGCGGTTGCGGCCACGCCGGCGCCGGTGGTAGCGTGACGTCCACGCCGCATCACGAGGAGGGTGCCAGTATGCCGGCCACGCTCACGTCCAAGCGCTACAAGGTCGACGACGCCGCCGGCGCCATCGATCTGTGCTTCGAGAAGGGGTGGACCGACGGCTTGCCGGTCGTCCCGCCCACCGAACCGGCCGTCCGTGCCATGCTGGACGCCGCCCGACTGGCCCCGGACGCCCAGATCGCCTATATCAGGGATCGGGCGATGGCGGTCACCGCCGAGAAGGTCGCCATCAACGCGGTCATGGCGGGCTGCAAGCCCGAGTACATGCCGGTCGTGGTGGCGGCGGTGGAAGGGATCGGTGATCCGCGCTGGGGCTACCACGGGCCCGGCACCTCGACGGGCGGCGCCGCGGTGCTGCTGATCGTCAACGGGCCCATCGCGCGCGAGCTGGACGTCAACGCGGGCGATAACCTCTTCGGCCCCGGCTGGCGCGCCAACCTCACGATCGGCCGCGCCCTGCGCCTGGTGATGCGCAACGTGTGCGGCTCGATGCCGGGCCTGCTCGACCGGGGCACCGTCGGCCACCCGGGCAAGCTCTCGTACGTGATCGCCGAGAACGAGGCGGAGAGCCCGTGGACGCCGCTTTCCGTCGAGCGCGGATTCCGCCCCGAGCAGTCCACCGTCACCGTGATGGCGGCGGAGGGACCGCACCAGTTCTACAACCAGCTCTCGAGCACGGCCGAGGGCATCCTCACCACGCTGGCGGACAACATGCGGGTCTCCGGCAACGTGATGGGGCAGCCGCACTACGCCCTCGTGCTGGCGGGCGAGCACATGCGCACGATCGCCGCCGACGGCTGGGACAAGAAGCGGATCCGCCAGTTCGTGTGGGAGAACACGCAGAACTCGCACGCCCACCTCAAGCGGACCAACCGCATGACGGGCACGATCGAGCCCGGCGACGAGCAGAAGATGCGGCCGCTCGTGGCCTCGCCGGACGACATCCTCGTGGTCGCCGCCGGCGGGCGCGCCGGCGCGTTCTCGTGCTTCATTCCGGGCTGGTCGAGCGCGAAGTCCTCCGCCGCAATTACAGTGGAAGTGCGACGCGGCAGCCCCGTCGAGGGGCGACGCTAGCCTGCGAAAGGAGATCAAGCGATGAGCATGGAGATCCTGGATCCCACCACCGCGGCCGCGGCGCAGGTCATCGCGTACGCCCCGCGGCCGGCCGCGCTGGCGGGCAAGCGCGTGGCGCTGATCGAGAACAC
>Ga0209803_1001748_pt1 | contig 14092 bp, 12 predicted proteins | sample GraSoiAngelo_138_FD_185895 | JGI IMG/M metagenome (GOLD analysis project Ga0209803, IMG submission 185895) | Grasslands soil microbial communities from the Angelo Coastal Reserve, California, USA - 14_0929_09_40cm (SPAdes) (version 2) | ecosystem: Environmental > Terrestrial > Soil > Grasslands ...
GTCCAAGCGCAACGGAGCGAAGGATTCCGGGGCGTTGATCAGGTCCACCGCCTGCGGCAGCGAGCGAAGGGCATAGACGTCGATGCCCTCCACCACAGCGGCCTCGCGCGCGTTGGCCTCCGGCACGGCCAGCGAGCGGATGCCGCGCTCGCGTGCCGCCAGCGCCGCCGAGAGCGCGCCGCGCACCGCGCGCACGCCGCCATCGAGCGAGAGTTCGCCGAGAAACACGAAACCATTGAGGGCCTTGCCGAAAAACGTGCCGACGCAGCCCAGGATGCCCAGCGCCATGGGCAAATCGAACGCCGAGCCTTCCTTGCGGATGTCGGCCGGGGCCAAGTTGATGGTGACGCTCTGCGGGGCGGGGAAATCGTAGCCGCAGTTCTTGAGCGCGGCTTTTATGCGCTCGCGGCTCTCCTTGACGGCCACATCGGGCAGGCCAACCACGTTGAAATCGTGCAGGTTGCCCGAGCCAACGTCCACCTCAACTTCGACGAGGTAGGCGTCAATGCCGAACACCGCGGCGCTCAGGCTCTTGAAAAGCATCGAACGAGGAAAGCGACTCCCTTCGCGGCGGCAAGATTAACTCAAACTTAATTTTCTCGCTAGAGGAATAGGGCCGCGGAGCAAGGAGTCGGCGTTCACAGGCGCGCTGCGAGCCCCCGGTCGCAGGCGATCTTGCCGGGAAACCGCTCTGCGGATTCACGGGAGCGAACCACACTGGAGGAAAAAATCAATTGATCTTAACAGTGCCGGTGGTATAAGGTTCCCCCGCTCCGCAGAGTTCCCGAGGGAGGGAAAAACTCATGAAAGCAAAATTTCGATTTCTGTCTCTGGGTGTATGTCTTCTATTTCTCGTGGGCACAGTTCGGGCCGACGACAGGGACGGGCGCGAGCGCATCATCCTGAAGTGCACCAAACCCTCCACTGCGCTCAAGGCGACCATCGAGGGGCTTGGTGGCCAGGTGCTGCACGAGTTTGAAGAGGTGGACGCGATTGTCGTGGAGATTCCCTCGGCGGTGCTGCTGCAGGTGCGGCAAATTCCTGGCGTTCAGGCCGCTTACAAAGATGCGGTAGTCCCGCTGCCGCAACCGACTGGCGTCAAGCACCCGGCTCATGAATTACCAGGGCTGTTGACGGCGGACGCAGAGACTATCGGCGAGCCGATGACTGAACAGCAGATCGCTGACTTCGCTGCTTCTCATCCTGATGCCTACCGCTTTACCAATATCCTCACTGGTGCCCAAGCTCTCCATTTGCGGCGCATCCAGGGACAGGGCGTCGTGGTGGCAGTGATGGACACCGGGGTTCGTCCTGGATTTCCCCATCTCGATCTGCGCCGCGCCGTCATCGGCGGGGAAAATCTGGTGCCCGAGGCCAACGAATGTCGCCGGCCGGCCCCGCCGACTTGCCGTTCGGTGCCCGCCATAGACAGCCGCAACGACGGCCATGGAACCTTTGTTTCTGGGATGATTGCGGCCAACGTCACCTTCCGTTTCTCCCCCACGAGTGGTTTCGCCCAGGCCGTGCGGCGCTATTCGCCGGCAAGCGCGAATGTGATTCAGTCTCCTTCTGGCACGGCGCAGTTCGTGGACATTCCGATGGTGGGTACAGCGCCGGCGTCTAGTATTTATGCCCTGAAGGTATTTCCGTGCCGGCGGCCTTTCTGCGCGGGTGACGGTGCCTTCACCTCCGATATTCTGCGCGCGATGGAGCGCGCCATCCAGTTGCGTCGGAACTTCAACAGCGGGGTTCCCCCCGTGCGCAAGCCTGACGGCAGTTTCGATTCGCTGAACATTTCCGTGGTCAACATGAGCTTCGGTGGCCTTACTCTGTTTGCCGGGCGCGACCTGGAGGACAGCATGACTGATCGGATGCTGGCTGCGGGTATTGTCCCCGTCGCCGCCGCGGGCAACGACGGGCCGTCGGGAATCAGCGGAACGTCCCCTGGCACGGCGCTTGGCACGATCACCGCCGGCGGAGCCGAAACGCCGGTACATTTGCGGATTTTCTCCTTGACTTGATCACCGGTGCCCCGGGATTCGGCTTGCTGTTTCGACCCGATGAGAATATCCAGACTGCCTTGTTCAGCTCACGAGGACCAACGGCCGACGGTCGCTCTGCCCCCGGGCTGGTTGCCAATGCCGTCGCGTCCTTCGGACAAGGCTTCAGCGCACCGAACTTCCTGGACTTTGCCAGTGGGACTTCGTTTGCCAGCCCAACCATTGCCGGCGGCGCAGCGCTCCTGAGGCAAGGGTTTCCCACCGCTACCGCCCGGCAGATTCGCAACGCGCTTCTGCTGGGGGGTAATCCGGGCGTCATCGGCGACGGTTCTACCGCTCAGGACCGCGGCGCGGGCTTCCTCAATGTGGTGCAGGCCAGCGCGTTGCTGGCCGCTGGAGGCGTGCCGGAAACGGTGGTGGTCACGGAATTTGAGGATGAGGTCGCAGAAAACATCGAGCGTGTCGGCCTGAGAGCTGTCGAGGCCGACAGCGACCCCACTTTCCAGGTCGGTCCGCTCAAGCCCGGACAACGAGCCGAGTTCTTCGTGGAAGTGGACGAAGACATCGGAAGCCTGACCGTCTCGGTGGCTGACGTCACACCCGAACTCCCCCCTTCGCAGCAGAATGTGCTATTTGGCGATGACCTGTTCTTTGCCGTAGCGCGCGCCAAGACTTCTTTTGGAGACTATGCCGAGAACAGCTTCCTGACTGGGAACCACACCCTCGTTCTGGCTAATCCCGAGCCCGGGCTGGTGCGCGTGACCTTTGCGGGCGACGACACCAATGCAGGGCGTATCTCAGCACGCCTCACTCTTTCGTCCACCAAGCGGCGCGAGCCTCCGGAGAGTGTGGACGGAAAGATTGCCGACGGGCAGTTCCTGGTCTTTCCTTTCTTCATCCCCGCAGGGACCAATGAGGCCGACTTTGAATTAGGCTGGAAGGGAAACTGGGGGCACTATCCGACCAACGACCTCGACTTGATCCTGCTTCGCCCAGATCGTCGCTTGGATTTTAGTGGGGCCACCTCGGACTCCCCCGAGCGAGTTCGGGTCCTTAATCCGCCTGCGGGACTCTGGTTGGCAATCGTCAACGGCTTCAGCGTTCCAACCAGCAAGGATAAGTTCGAGCTGAGCGTAACCGCTGACGGCCACCGCCTCCGCCCGCCGCGCCCGCCGGAGGAGTAAGCCTACCCTTCGCGCCTCCCGCCAGCGTGGGGACCCGATCAAGCCACTTGACCGGGTTTCCCCCGCGGGCGGACTCGCTATTCCCCCTCTGAGCCACCTCTGCGCTATTCACGCTGCCACGCCGCTTTCGAGACAGGGACGAAAGTGGCCGGGCTGGGCTAAATCCAACGCTTTGAGCTTGACTTGCAAATGGGTATTGCGATATAGCTTTGCGCCATCGCAGGCTAAAAACTGAACCGGGGAGGACATGATTCGCTCGCTTCCCACCCCGCTAAGCGAGCGTGAGGCACTCAGTAGGGGTCTGCGGCAACGTCCAACTCTATTTTTTGCTGCTCGGTAACAGTCCCGCGGACCAAGAGCATAGTCCGGCTTGCCGGGGGCAGCCCTGGCATTGCGCCGGCATGATCGCAACATTCATTTCTGGAGGAGACGTATGCCCAACACCAAGAGGCTTTGGCTTTATCTTACAGGTGTGTTGCTCATGGCGGGCGCTGGAATTCTGACGGTTTCCGGTTTTCCATTCGACACGCAGTTTCTCACCACCGTCAAGAAGAACGGCGTCGATTTGGAGCTGCGCAGCGAAGGCAAGATGATGGCGGACGAAGTTCTGTCGGGCAGAATTGTGCTCGAGCCAGATGCAACCCCCAGCCCTGTCTCGAAGGAAGACAGAGATGAGGAGGTCGAGTTCCGCGGCGACAATGTGCAAGTAAACGACCCAGCGCTCGACAACATCCAAACGTTCGCTGGGTTGCGGCCGTTTGTGAAATTCACCCAGAGCGAGACCACCGTCGCGGCGCATAACGACAACATAGTGGTCAGCTATAACAGCTCGGCTGGCGTGAAGCTGGTCCGCTTGCCAACCGGCCAAGTAGTGTTCCAAGAAATTCTCCTTTCTGGCTTTTCGACATCGAATGACCGCGGCCGGACCTTTACCAGCGGCTTTGTGCCGCCGGTGCGGGGCGCCAGCGCTACCTTTGGCGACGGCGTGGTGACTGTCGACGAAGAGGGCAACTTCTACTATTCCACGTTGGGAATCGATGCCCAGGGCAACGGCACGGTTCAAGTGAACAAATCGACCGACAGGGGGCGGACCTGGAGCGACGCAGTCGTGGCCGCGGTGGATGACGGCAGCGACAAAGAGTGGATTGCCGCCGGACCAGCTCCAGGCGATGACGACCGGACCAACCTCTATGTCACCTGGACCAGCTTCCAGCAAGCTCCTCCTCCGGTGTTTTTCAGGTCCGAGTTGCGGTTTGCACGTTCGACGGACGGGGGCCGCACCTGGACGTCCAAGACTGTCTTCGCCCCGGGCCCTGATCCGAACCCGGTCAATCCGCAGCAGTTCATCCAGTTCTCCGTGCCAGTGGTGGACCGGGAGACGGGACGGCTCTACATTGGCTTCATGCATTTCAGTAACGCGGACCAGGATTTCCTTCGGATCCTAGTCTCCGACAACGCCGGAGAGACGTTCCGTTTTGCCACGTTCAATGTCCCTGGCGCATTTTCCCCGAGCGTGCTGCCCGTTGTGCAGGCGGGTGAGCTGATTGATTGCGGCAGCCCGGGCGGGGGATTGCGGTTGGCGATTCACCAGGGGTCTAACATCGGTGGCGGGCGTTTCGGCCTGCGGCGATTTGTCCGGGCTACCCGGCTCGTCACGCAGCCGGCCCTTGCCGCCAGTGACGGTCGGGTTTTCCTGGCTTGGTCCAATTCGGACAGTCCGTTCTTCGGCGACCCCACTGCTGGCTCGAACATTCTTTTCCTGCGCTCGAATGACGGCGGGCGCAGCTGGACGCGAGCCGTTCAGGTCAATCCCAGCCGGGCGGCAGACATCCAACACGTGCACCCGGCGGTCGCCCTCGAGGAAGGCGAGGACAAGAGGCTGGTTCACATCTCCTACTACACGCAGCACGCTAATGCCAGCGTGGATCTCGATCTAGCTAACTCGGATGAGCGTGGCGATACCTTCCCGGACGAGCGCGTGGTGCGGGTAAACAGCATCCCCTTCAACCTCGCACCCACGAATATCCCGATCCCCACGTCGGCACAGCCGTTTAGGACCACGAATTACGATCGTATTATCGTCCCCTGCTATAGCCTGGGCGAGTACAACGGTCTGACGTGGGCTGGCGGAAAGCTCCACGCGGTCTGGGGCGACTCACGCAACTTGGTCACCCAACCTGTCAACCCGCTCGATCCTATCTCGGGGCAGAGGCATCCGCAGCAGGATGTCTTCTTCCAGACGGTTAAGGTTGAGGATTAGCGCCGTAAGTCCCCCAACTCCGGCCGCTGCGGGCTCACCAAACCTGCAGCGGCCGTTTTCTCGTTGTGAACCAACACACCCAGGCCCGCCGTGCGGCGTCTCGCTTTACAGGGTGCAACGCCAGGGCATATAGTGAACGGCGGAAAGATCGCAGCCACTTCAACCGACCAAGAGAGGTCCGATGCTGATTCTTCTGGTTATCGTCGCGGTTGTGCTGCTGCTTGCCATCGGCATGTACAACAGCCTGGTGCGTCTCAAGGTGCAGTGCGATAACGCCTGGGCCGACATTGATGTGCAGCTCAAGCGCCGCCACGACCTGATCCCCAACGTGGTGGAAACGGTCAAGGGCTATGCCGGACACGAGAAGGGCACGCTCGAGGCTGTCATCAACGCGCGCAACCGCGCCATGACCGCGCAGGGCCCGGCTGCCAAGGGCGAGGCCGAAGGCATGCTCGCCGGCGCGCTCAAGAACCTGTTTGCCCTGGCCGAGGCTTACCCGCAGCTTCGCGCCGTGGAAAGCTTCACGCAGCTCCAGGGCACGCTCTCCCAGATCGAAGACACACTCCAGAACGCGCGGCGCTATTACAACGCCGTCGTGCGCGACCTCAACACCAAAATCGCGCAGTTCCCCTCGAACATCCTCGCCGGGATGTTCAACTTCAAGGCGCGCGAATTCTTTGAAGTGACCGTGCCCGCCGAGCGTGAAGTGCCCAAGGTCAGCTTCGGCGCCGCCGCTCAGTAGCGCGGGTGAGGCCGGCCCGATGAGGCGAGGAATGCGGCTGCGTCGCGCTCTGCGAAGGGTGCTTGGGTTTGCGCCTCTGCTTGCGGTCCTGGTTGCCGCGCCGGTTCCGGCCGCGTCGCAGACGGTCATCGAAAGCTTCGACGTCGAAGCGGCGGTCCTGCCGGACGGCACTCTCGACGTTACCGAAGTGATCAGACCGCGCTTTGCGGCACCGCGCAACGGCATCTATCGCACCATCCCGGTCGAGTACCAGACGCCGCAGGGCTTCAACTATACGCTGCTGCTCGACGTCATCAGCATCACGGACGAAAACAACCACGCGCTGAAGTACGAGTCGAGCCGCGAGCGCCACTACCGCAAATTCAAGATCTATGTGCCCGGCGCGGCTCACGCCACCCGCACCGTGAACTTGCACTACAAGGTGCTCGACGGCCTCAAGTTCTTCGAGGACCACGACGAGCTCTACTGGAACGTTACCGGCGACGAATGGGAACTCCCCATCGAGTCGGCTGGCGCGCGGGTCGTGCTCCCCGCCGGCGTCACCGGCCTGCGCGCGACGAGCTTCACCGGTGCCTATGGCTCGCGCCAGCAGGACGCCGATGTTCAAGTCGCCGGCAACGCCGTGGAGTTCCGCATGCGCCGCGCGCTTTCCTTCCGCGAGGGCCTGACTGTGGTGGTGGGCTGGGACAAGGGCTTTGTCAGCGAGCCTGGCGCGGCGGCGAAAGTGGCGCTGTTCTTGCGCAGCAATTGGCCATTCTCCATTTCGGCGGGAGTATTCGTGGTGATGTTCTGGCTGTGGTACACCCGGGGACGCGACCCGCGGCTGCGGCCCATTGCCCCGCAGTACGCGCCGCCCGATGGCTTGACGCCGGGGGAGGCGGGCACGCTGGTGGACAATTCGGCCGACATGCGCGACATCACTGCAACGATTGTGGACCTTGCCGTCCGCGGCTACATCCTGATCGAGGAAAAAGAAAAGCCTCACCTGATGGGGTTGTGGTCCAACAAGGAGTATGCCTTCCACCTGCGCAAGAAGCCCGCCGACTGGAAGGAACTGAAAGCGCACGAACGCGAGTTGCTCGAGGCGCTCTTCACCGGCGGGGCGAGCGAATCGGTCGAGCTCTCCGAGTTGCAAAACAAGTTCTATAAGAATTTGCCGGCGATTCGCGACCGCATCTTCAATGGACTGATGGCGCACCGTTATTTTCTGCATCGGCCTGACACAGTTCGGCAGGGATACCTTGGCGCCGGACTCGTCATCGGGTTGCTAATGGTCTGGGGCGGGAGCTTTCTCGGCCGCCTGTTGGGCATCGCGCCGCTCACCTTCATCCTCACGGGTATTGCATCCGGCGCTATCATCTGCGGCTTCGGCTGGTTTATGCCCGCGCGGACCCTGGAAGGCACCCGCGCGCTCGAAGGCGTCCTCGGCTTCGAGGATTTCCTCGGGCATGTGGAAGCGGACCGCTTTGCGCGCACCATCAAGACGCCGCAGATGTTCGAGAAATTCCTGCCGTTTGCTATGGCCCTGGGAGTGGAGAAAAAATGGGCGGGCGCGTTCCAGGACATCTATCGGGAGCCGCCCGAGTGGTACCGCGGCTCCTACGGTCCGAACTTTTACACCATGGGCTTCGTCCACGACATGGACCAAATGACCACGCGTGCCGGGTCGGTCCTGTCTTCCGCGCCGCGTAGCTCCGGCGGATCGGGCTTCGGCGGCGGCGGAGGCTCCGGCGGCGGGTTTGGCGGCGGTGGCGGCGGTGACTTTTGACGGGGTGCTGAAGAACTCCGTCAGGTTGTCATTCCGAGGAGCTGAAGGCGACGAGAAATCTCTCAAGTGGCTGCTTCGCGTGCGAACGAGATTCCTCGCGCAGTTTAGCCCGAGCGGCGCCGAGGGGCTTGGAATCACACCCGCTGTCCTCACCCGCTGCGCTCGGAAAGCTGCTAAAATCATTGCAACGCGAGCGCCCCGCTGGCGAGGTGAGCCATGAACAAAGCCATCCGAAATCAGATCCTGCAGCTCGAGCGCGAGCAAGTCCGCGCCATCAACCAGGGCGACGTCGCCGGCGCGCTGAAAATGTTTCACAAGGACTTTATTGGGTTTTCCTCGACCCGGCATGAACGCATCCGCGGCCTCAGCGCGCTAAAAAAAACATTTCTCTATTACCTGAAGCGCGCGCCGGACATGACCTACCGCATCGAGCAGCCGCAGGTACACGCCAGCGGCGCGACCGCCGTGGCCACGTTCTACTGGACCGTCGGGCTCGGCAACGGCCGCAGGGTGCGCGGTCGCGGCACACACGTCTTCGCCCGGGACGGCAAAAACTGGCGCGTGGTGCACGAGCATTTCTCTCGCGCGCATTAAGGCGGGCCGAGTGGCGCGATACATAGCGGCTTCGGCGCTCCTGCCGCGCGAACATGTGTCCTGGGATGGCTAATTCACCTGGCTGCCCTAAAGGTATCTTCCCCTGCTGCGACTGGCGCCGCGCACGCCAGCGGATTTTCTTATGGCCCCGACCACAGCACCGAGCGCCCGAACTAGTTCGGGACCGGTTGCGCGGAGCTCTGCGAGACGCTTCCGGGCGAGGTTGCCCAGAATTTGTTCTCCTCGTGCGGTGAGGCTAATGAGCACCTTCCGTCGGTCTTCCTTTCCCCGGACGCGCCGGACCAGTCCGCGCTTCTCCAGTCGGTCGATCAGTCCCACCACGCTATGATGGCGGAGTTGCAGACGCTCCGCTAAAGTTAAAATGGTGGCCTGCTTTCCTTCCGGGAGACCGCGGAGAGCCAGAAGCAATAGGTACTGTTGCGGTTCGAGGCCGGCGGCGCGGGCGGCTTGCTCGCTGATATTCAGGAAGCGCCGGATCTGATAGCGAAACTCCGCGAGCGCGCGATATTCAGCCACGCTGACGGCACGGTCCATACCACATCTATTCTATCGTTCAGCGATATAAGTGCAACTTTAGAGTCGCCCGCCGGTGCACTGGGTTATAAAATGCGAGTAAGTAAAGCGGAGACTCGGCAACGTAGGCGTCGAATTCGGCGCTAAAGGCCCCGCGCAGCAGCTTTTCTTCGCTGCACAAGCGGTTGGCGCTGCGGGCAGTCGCGGACACAGGTTCGAGGTGGATTCCTCATTTCACGTTCCCAGGAACTTGCGAAACGCCTTCTGTGTTTTAAACATCTCGTACCCCAGCTTATCGTAGAAGGCGTGCGCACCGGCGCGGATGATATTAGAACGCAACCGGATCTCACGGCATGCATTTTCCCGCGCCCACTGCTCAGCCTGCGTCATCAAGACGCGTCCGACGCCATGGCTGCGATGGCGTTCGTCGATGACCAGCCCGGCGATCTCCACCCATGAGTCGGACACAAGCCCATGACACACATGAACGTGGATCCATCCAATTACGGGGCCGGTTGCCGCGCTGGTTGAGGATCTTCTCGCAGCGCCGATTCCCAGGCCGGGCAATTCCTCGCCGGCAAACCTGGCAACATAGACCGCGTGCCTCGCATCATCCTCGATCTGCCGCAGCCGGTGCGCCACTTCTTCTGGCGTCGCTGGGTAACCGAGTTGACCGGAGAGACGGGCGATGTCTGCCGCATCGGCGAGAGTTGCCGCGCGCACGGTTACGGTGGCGACGGGGCGCGCCGAATCCGAAGGAGGCGTCATGGTTGAGAAGTCTCAGGATAGCCTATAGCACGGCCACCAGACAGGCAAGCGCAGCTGTCGCAGCGGCATTTCTCTAAATTCTACGGAGTCCCTCGCCCGCCGCGGCGGGCTCGGGATGACAGTCCGCAGGTTAGACGCCGATCAGGCCCTACTCCGCGCACGGGTTGACAATCTTCGCTGGACCCCCGGGCTGGTCAATTCGCGCAGCGCATCGGCGGCAACCCAGCGGGCAGCGCTCGAATCCATCCCGCGAATCCGCTTCGCCGCGCGGATGGCAAGTCGGTTCAAGCGCCGGTTGCGTTTCCCGATTTGGCGCAGCGCCCAGTTCACCGCCTTCTTTACAAAATTACGCTCGTCAGTGGCCTGCCGCTGGATGATCAGCAGTAACCGCTCGAATTTCGCGTCGGGCGCCTGCTTGTCGTGCACCGCGAGATAAGCCATCAGTGCGAACCCGGCGCGCTTCACGTATTCCGGCTTGCGGCGGCTCCACTCGAGCGCTTTGCGCCATGCGGGCGCTGCGAAGACGAACAAATGACAGCAGCTGCCGTCCACCACGTCCCAGGGGTTGAAGTCGCGCGCCCAGCGCTCCATCTGTTGCGGGGTGACCTCGGCTGGATCGTCCACCATGCCCGCGAGGATGCGCGCCTCGTGAATGCCCGAGGCCCACAGTTGCTGCGCGAGCCGGTGATCGGTGCCGATCTCCCTGGCCAGCTTGTGCAGCACTGGTGTCGAAATGCCGTGCGCCTTCTTCACATGCACGCCGAAGCGCACCATCGCCGCGCGCACCTTTGGATCAGCCTGGGCTTTCAGCTTCAGCAGGACCGCTGCCGTGGTGGTTCTACTCTTCGCCATTATGTGCAAGTGATGCTCAGAACCGGCACGAATGTACACTGGGCCGGGTTTCAGAAGAGTTTTTCCGAGTCAAGAAGGATGGTGACCGGGCCGTCGTTAGTGAGTTCGACGGTCATGCGCGCCTGGAAGACACCTGTTTCGACTCGCACGCCCAGCGCCTGCAGGCAAGTCACAAACTCCTCGTAGAGACGCGCGGCTTCCTCCGGCGGCGCGGCCTGGATGAAGCTGGGCCGGCGCTGGCCTCGCGCATCGCCATAGAGCGTGAACTGAGAAACAACCAGCGCCGCGCCGCCGGCTTCCAGAAGTGACCGATTCATCTTGCCCTGCTCGTCATCGAAGATGCGCAAGTGTGCGATCTTCTCGGCGAGATAAGCGGCTTGCTCAGCCGTGTCGCCGCGGGCCACGCCCAGGAGCACGAGCAAGCCCGAGGCGATTTGCCCCGTGGTACGTCCCTCGACCACGACGCGGGCGCGGCTGACGCGCTGCACGACAGCTCGCATGGCCTTCCTCCCTTCTTCCGCGAGACTCAGAGATGCATCCTGCGCAGAATCTCCGGCAACACGCGCTCGGGGGCTTCGAGTTGTGGGTAGTGGCCCACGTCGGTAAGCTCGACCAGCCGCGCCCGCGGCAGCCGCGCCCGAATGCGGTCTGCAACGTGCGCCCCGGAGACCGGGTCGGCCATGCCCCACACAAATTGCAGCGGAACCCGGGTGCTCTCGATGGCCCCCTCCCAGCGCCGGCAGAATTGTTCTCGATCGGCCATGTAGTGGATCAGCCGGTGGGGCAAGCCGGTGGCCGCCGCGGCGAGTAATCACTCTCCAGTGCTGCCCGATTTCTGCCGGGCTGGGCAGGTGACGATGGGAGAATACCTTGCGGAAGTTGCGCCTGAACATCCACTCGTTCGCTAGTGCGGAAATCAACGGGCCGACGAGCGGTTTGCGAAGCAGGCGCTGGACGGCGAGCGGCCGATGCAGGTCCGCATAAAGACCCCCATTGAGAAAAGTGATGCCGCTAACTTCGACTGCCTCGGCTCCCTGCTCACGGCGCGCGAGGAGTTCCTGTGCGACCGAGACGCCGTAATCGTGGGCCACGATTGCGGTCCGGCGAACGCTGAAGTGGCGCCACACCGCCTCGGTCAGGTCCGCCTGCTGATGAATCGCGTATCGCGAGCTTCGCGGTTTATCCGAATCGCCGAAGCCTAGGAAATCGAACGCCACCACCCGGAACTCAGCTTCAAGACCGAGCAATACCTTCGCGTAATCCCACGATGAGCTGGGGAACCCGTGCAACAGCGTGAGCCATGGGGCCGCGGTCCGTGCGGAGACCCGACAAAATATGTGGAAAGTAGAAGGAGGGGCCGCCCGTCGCGAGCGAGGTTCGAGCGCCACGCGTTCTCCACTGCTGAGCCACTCATCGTAGAGAAAGATGTTCGTTCGCCCCCCGGCAGAATATGAAGATAAGTTCCGGCTGCCGTCGGGTGATTGTACCCCTAGTCCTCGCTAGCGCGTGGCGCCTCGGCCGCCAGCGGCCGGCGCGGTAGCATTTCCGGCAACTGCGCGACGTTGTAGGCCCACACCGCCAGCACTTGCGCGCCCTGCACCAGATCGTCTTTCCAGACCTTGTCGAATGTGTCCGACTGGCTGTGGTGGGTTTTGCCGTACTCGGCCGGTTCTTGGATGCAATAAAAGCCAGGAACGCCCGCGTCATTGAAGGAGGCGTGGTCAGTGCCGCGGGTGCTGCGGAGACTCAATTCGAGCAGCCCCACCTCGCGGAGCGGCGCCGCAACGCGGTCCATCAATTCTCGGTCCTGGTAGTTGCCCTGCAGGCCGATGCTCTGCACGCGGCCGGTGCCGGTATCGTGGACGAACACGCCGGAAATCTTCGCCATCTCTGCCTTGTGCGCTTCGACGTACTGGCGCGAGCCGACCAGGCCCTGCTCCTCGCCGGAAAACAGGATGAAGCGGATCGTGCGCCTGGGCTTCAGGCCGAGCTTCTCGAGCGTGCGCGCGGCTTCGAGCACTACCATCGACCCCGTGCCATTATCGGTGGCGCCAGTGCCTAGGTCCCAGGAGTCCAAATGCGCGCCGAGAATCACCACCTCGCCGGGCCGCTCGCTGCCGGGGATTTCCGCGACGGTGTTATACACCTCGACGGGCTTCTCGCTGAAGGAATTGGTGATCTCGAGTTCGATTTCCACGGGGCCGCGCTTCAGCAATCGCCAGATCAGGTGATAGTTTTCGGCGGTGACGAATGCAGTGGGCAGCGCGCCAACTTCGTAGTCGCGCCCGCCGATGCTGGTCATGTTGAGCAAGCCGTGGTTTTTTCCGGAGTCGCGCAGGACCGCCGCAACGCCCTCGGCCTTGAAGAAGTTGTTGCGATCGCGGTTGAACTGCTGCCCTGCCGGACCGGAAAGGGCGGCCTCCGGTGTTGGCCCGGGCGGGTTCAGCAGCGGCGAGCGCGGAACTTCGTAGGGCGCGGGCAGAGTGACCGGCTCCGCGATGATGACGATGGCACCTTTCAGTTTGCCTTTGTATTGCGCCAGCTCTTCGACACGACGCGCGCTGACGTACACCACGGCCCCGCGTACCGCGCCGGCCGTGCCGGGTCCCCAGCCGGCCGAGGCCAGTGTGAGCCGGTGCTCGGTGGGGCCGACGATCCGCCCGCGGGCGGTGCCCCGGTACCAGGCGCGGGCGATCGTCCACGGTTCGAGATGAACGTTTTGCAGGCCATACTTGCGGAACATCTCCGCCGTCCAGCGGCTCGCCTGGCTCATCTTTTCCGTACCGGTCAGGCGCGGGCCAATCATGTCCGAGAGATATTCGAGGTTGGCCATCAGCTCACTGTGCTCTTTAATCTCGGTCAGAATCTGGCGATCGGCCGCCACAACGGAATCGCTGGACGGCGTGGCCGGCTGAACCTGCTGCGCCGCGGGGCGCGACACGGCCAGCGCCAGGATACCTGTCATCACGGCAAACAGAATTCCCCGCTTCTTCACGACTGGGTCCCTCCAAATGGAAAAATGGCAGTCTGCACGATGGACAATACGCCGCCGGGCCAACTTTGGCAGCCAGCCCGCGCGGGACGCGGCCGAACACAATCCATTTTGACGGCGGGCCGCCTTGCCGGGTTACACCCGAAAGCTGTTTCGCGGCCCGCGAAACTGTGCTAGAAAAGTGCCGCTACGCGGAGCAACGCGAACCCTTGAAACTCGCTCTGATCGGAACGCACGGCGTCGGCAAAACGACTCTCGCCTACGAAATCTGCTCGCTGCTCAAGAAAGCGGATCACCACGTCGAACTGGTGACTGAGGTGGCGCGTCGCTCCCCTTTCCCGATCAACGAGGCGACCACACTCGAGGGCCAGCTCTGGATCTTGCACGCGCAGATCGCC
>Ga0209803_1001757_pt1 | contig 14068 bp, 9 predicted proteins | sample GraSoiAngelo_138_FD_185895 | JGI IMG/M metagenome (GOLD analysis project Ga0209803, IMG submission 185895) | Grasslands soil microbial communities from the Angelo Coastal Reserve, California, USA - 14_0929_09_40cm (SPAdes) (version 2) | ecosystem: Environmental > Terrestrial > Soil > Grasslands ...
GCGCGTACGCTGGCCTTGAAGGGTGCGGACGTCATCGCCCATCCCTCCAACCTGGTGCTGCCCCACTGCCCCGACTCCATGGTCACGCGCTGCCTGGAAAACCGCGTCTTCGCGGTGACGTGCAACCGGACTGGCTGGGAAGAGCGCGGCGGGAAGAAGCGGCTGACCTACATTGGGAACAGTGAAGTCGTCACGCCCCAAGGCGAGATTCTCCGGCGCGCGAAGTCCGATCAGGAGACGCTGGCTGTCGTCGAGATCGACCCGCTGGAAGCCCGCAACAAGAAAATCAACCCGTACAATGACCTGCTCGCCGGCCGCCGGCCAGAATTTTATTCTCGGTAGGGGAGAGGGCTTCACGCCTTTCGGCCAACCTTCATGCGGCGCGGCCGGTTGCCTTCTCTAGCAATTCGTGAATCAATGTCTGATACGGCTTGCCAAGCTTCGCTGCCATCTTCCGGAGTGATGCCAGCAACTTCGGATCGACACGAATCGCGATAAGCTGCTTTGCAGACCCGCTTTTCGGTCGGCCGACCCGGCGCGCCCGCTTGAGTTCCTCGTCCGTTGACTCTGGAATATCCGAGAAATCAATCTGACTGTCTGGAATATGTTTGGCGCTCCTTCCGGCTCGCTTGTCGTGCGCCGATAATCCGGATCGTTTCTTTTCCATCGCCAAACCTCCTTAACGCATACACCACTAGCAGAATCCTGCCGGTAACTGAAATACCAACCCGCTTGTATCGCAGCTCCTGTTGCGAATGAGCCAAATCTTTCCAGAAACCGTGGCCGCTTCTTCGAACGGGACACCGTGCTTTTCAAAATTGCTAATGGCCTTCCGGATGTCCCAGGAAAACATTTATTGTATATACACGAATCGCGATTGTTTTGCTAGTTTCAAATCTTCGCCGCTTCTTCGAACGGGACACCGTGCTTTTCGAAATTGCTAATGGCCTTCCGGATGTCCCAGGAAAACATTTATTGTATATACACGAATTGCGTTGGTTAAGCCACTATTTTCTGGAAAGGCTCAGCGATGCTTTGAGCGGGTGGCGCCGATGTCGCCAGAGGCGGAGGGGTGGCGGCGAGTGGGACCCTGGCGGAGCGGAAAGCGGCACACCTGAGTCTGCGGGGCTGCGACAGGGTTTCGACCCGTTGCAATCGAGCGGGTGACACCGCATGGGTGCCCAGATGCAGCGCGGGGCGTACAGCCGGGTCTGCGGGGCTTCGACGGCGAAACGCCCAGCTGCGCTGGGCTATGCGGGGACAGGACCCGCTCAAAGAGCAACGGGTGCCCCGTCGCACGTCAGGGTGACTCGCCGACAGGACCCGCTCTTTTTCGTATCAGAGATAATTCTGTAGCGCCTTGCCGGTGTGGGAGGCGCGCTCCACGGCGATGGCTTCGGGCGGGCCCAGCGCCACGACCTCGCCCCCCAGATCGCCGCCCTCCGGCCCCAGGTCAATCACCCAGTCGGCGGTCTTGATCACATCCAGGTTGTGCTCGACGACGAGCACGGTGTGCCCGGCGTCCACCAGCCGGTTGAGCACGGTCAGGAGTTTCTTGATGTCATCCATGTGGAGGCCGGTGGTGGGCTCATCCAGAATGTAGAGCAGGCCACGAGCCGCCCGGCTTCCGGTCAACCCCACGAGCTCGCCAGCGATCTTGAGACGCTGAGCTTCGCCGCCAGAGAGCGTCGTCGCCGGCTGGCCGAGGCGCAGGTAGCCCAGGCCCACCGAGGCGAGCAGGCGCAGCTTGACGCTGATGGCGGTCGAATTGGCGAAGAAGCTTTGCGCCTCCGCCACGGTCATGTTGAGCACGTCGTGGATGGACTTGTCCCGGTGGCGCACCGCAAGAATTTTCGGCTGGAAGCGCCGTCCCTCGCAGATGTCGCACGTTGCATAGATGTCCTCGAAGAAGTACATCTCCATCTTCTGGAGGCCTGACCCCTGGCATGCCTCGCAGCGGCCCCCGACTGTGTTGAACGAGAAGTCGCCCGGCAGCAGACCGCTCCTTCGGGCTTCCGGGAGGGCCGCAAAGAAGCGTCGGATGTCGTCGAAGACCTTGATGTAGGTCGCCGGGTTCGAGCGCGGCGTCCGGCCGATCGGTTCCTGGTCGATCAGGCGCACCCCGTGTAGATGCTCGACCCCGCCGATCGCCTCGAACCGGCCCATCGACAGGTTCTCCACGCGGAAGGCGCGGGCCAGGGCCCGGTAGATGGTCTCCTGGACCAGCGTGCTTTTCCCTGAGCCCGAGACGCCGGTCACGCAGGTGAACGTGCCCAGCGGGATCTTCACGGTGATGTTCTTGAGATTGTGCTCCGTCGCTCCGACCAGCACGAGCGCGCGCCCCGTACCCTTGCGGCGCTGGCGCGGCACCGGGATCGTTTCCTGACCGCTGAGATAGCGGGCGGTCAGCGCGGTCGGATGGGCCAGGAACTCCGGGTACCGGGCGGCGCACACCACTTCTCCGCCCTTTTCTCCGGCCGCAGGCCCCATCTCCACGACGAAGTGCGCGGACTCGATCATGGTGCGATCGTGCTCGACCATGATGACGGTGTTCCCCGCTTTGGCGAGGTCCGCCAGGATGCCGGCCAGGGTGGCGGTGTCGCGCGCGTGCAGGCCGATGGTTGGCTCGTCCAGGACGTAGAGCGTGCCGGACAGCTGCGCGCCGAGCTGGGTCGCCAAACTGATCCGTTGGGCTTCCCCGCCCGAAAGCGTCCGGGTCTGGCGCGAGAGGGTGAGGTAGCCGAGACCGACGCGCAGCAGGAAACCCAGCTTGGCGGTCAGCATGACCAGGATGTCCTTGGCGACCTCCCCCTCGAAGTTGGACAGGGGCAGCGCTCGCGCCCACTCGGCTGCGGCGGCGATGGTCAGGTCCGTAACCTCGGCGATGGTCCGGCTGCCGACCCGCACGGCCAGCGCCTCGGGGCGCAGGCGGGTCCCCTTGCAGCTGTCGCAGGAGACCGGACTGCGGTAGCGGCTGAGCATCACGCGCACGTGCAGTTTGTAGCGCTTGCCCTCGAGGTATTTGAAAAAGGCCTTGATGCCTTCCGTCTTGTTGTCGCCTTCCCAGAGCAAGGTCCGTTCGGCTTGGCTCAGCTGGTTGTACGGTCTGGTCACGTCAAGGCCACGTCGTTTGAAGGCCAGCAACATCTGCTTCTGCCACCAGTCGGCCGAGGGTTTCGTCCACGGTTCGATGGCGCCGCCCGCCAGGCTCTTGGTCCGGTCAGGGGCAATGAGGTCCTCATCGTAGTGCAGGATGTTGCCGAAGCCCTTGCAAGCGGGGCAGGCCCCGAGCGGGTGATTGAAGGAGAAGAGCGCAGGCTTCGGCGTCTCGAAGGTCCGCCCGCAGGACTGGCAGCTATAAGCCTGGGAAAACCGGCGTCGGCCCGCGCCGATGATCTCCGCGACACAGCGCCCACCGCCTTCGCGAAACGCCGTCTCCAGCGTGTCCACGAGGCGCGCGCGGTCGTCCTCGCGGAGCACGAGACGATCCAACACGACCTCTAGCTCGCGGCAGTCTTTGAGCAGGCTTGCGACCTCCGATGCGGTCTCCGCCGTCACATCCACAATCTCGTCACGAACTCGGAGCCTGATGAAGCCGCGGCGCACCAAATCCCGGAGGAGAGAGGCCGGGTCTTGGCCGGCTTTGACGTCGACGGGAAACAGCACGATGGCGCGAGACTGGCCATGCTCCTTGAGCAGGACCTCTGCCACGTCTCCGGGATGGTAGGCGCGCGCTTCGGTGCCGCAGGCGGGGCAGACCGGATGGCCGATTTTCGCGAACAGCAGGCGCAGCAGATCGGCGATCTCGGTCGTCGTCCCGACCGTGGAGCGCGCCGTGCGGACGGGGTTCTTCTGCTCGATCGCGATGGCCGGCCGGATGTTCTCGAGCCGGTCCACGTCGGGGCGGTCGAGTTTTTCCAAAAACATGCGGGCGTAGGTGGACAGGGACTCGATGTAGCGCCACTGGCCCTCGGCGAAGATCGTGTCGAAGGCCAGCGAGGATTTCCCGGAGCCGGACACGCCGGTGATGACGGTCAACTGGTCGTGCGGGATCCGCAGCGAGATGTTTTTGAGGTTGTTCTGGCGTGCGCCGGTGATGATGAGTTCGTCTTGGGATGCCATAGTAAAGTCCGAAGTCGCCGACGCGAAATGCCGAATCTCACGATCATAGCACAGCTTTTCCTTGGAAACTTTCCTCTTGATTCGCCGCTAGGAGATGCAATACGATTCCCCGTTCTTCAACCTCCGGCACCCACCCAACCCCCCGAAAGGAGAAAGGAGGAAGATCCTTGTTCGTCCGCTTCTGGGGGACCCGCGGGTCCATCGCCGTGCCGGGAGAACAGACCACCAAATTTGGCGGGAACACCGCATGCGTGGAAGTCCGCACCGATGACGGCACGATCATCGTCCTGGACTGCGGGACCGGCGTCCGGGAGCTGGGCCATCACCTCCTCCAGGCCGCGTCTCAGCCGCTCCGCCTTCACCTCTTCATCGGGCATACCCATTGGGATCACATTCAGGGTTTCCCGTTCTTTGGCCCGGCCTTCCTGCCCAACACCGACCTGAACATCTACGCCCCCGTGGGCTTTCATCGCCGCTTGGAGGACGCCATTGCCGGGCAGATGCAGTACTCCTACTTCCCTGTGAAACTGCACGACCTCCGGAGCCGCATCCATTTCACGGAATTGGACGAAGGATTCTTCCGCATCGGGGAGGTGCTCGTGCAGACGCAGCACCTGAATCACACCGCGCCGACGCTGGCCTACCGCATCTCCAGCCACGAGACGACGCTGGCTTATGTCACGGACCATGAGCCGTACTGGAGGACGACAGGCAGAGAGTTTCAGCATCCCGGCGATCAGCGGCATGTGGCGTTCCTGGAGGGGGCGGACCTCATCATCCATGACGCCCAATACAGCGACGAGGAGTACGCCGGTAAGATCGGTTGGGGGCACAGCACGGTGGAGTACGCGACCGATGTGGCGTTGGCCGCGGGAAGCGACCGACTGGCGTTGTTCCATCACGACCCCGCGCATGACGACGCGACCGTGGCTCGTCTGGAAGCGGTCGCGCAGGACCGCGTCGCCGCGCGCGGCCGCGCGCTCGAGGTTTTTGCCGCGGCGGAAGGGCTCGAGCTGCACGTGCGGGGCAGTCGGCCGTCCGTCGCATTGGGCGACGTGACGGCGATCCGGCGGCCTCCGGTCGCCGGCAAGCGCGTGCTCGTGGTCAGCTCCTCGGAGGTCGAGATCGCCGCCATCGGTCACCTGCTGGCCGAGGACCAACTGGTCGTGCTGCCGACGTCGGATAAGAGGACCGCGCTGCAGTGTGCGCCGGACGTCTTTCCCGACCTGGCAATCATCGACGGACGTCTCTCGGATGGCTCAGGGGTGGAGTTGATCCAGCCGTTGCGCGCGCGGCTGGGCCGTCCGGACCTCCCGATCATCCTCCTCACGGATAAGGCGACCGTGCAGAGCGACTTCTGGGTCAGCGACCCGCCCGTCACCGATTGCCTGACGAAACCCTTCAGTACGCCCATGCTGCGCACGAGGGTGCTGGCGTGGCTGACCCGCGCGCTGGCGCCGGCAAGCGCGTGCTCGTGGTCAGCTCCTCGGAGGTCGAGATCGCCGCCATCGGTCACCTGCTGGCCGAGGACCAACTGGTCGTGCTGCCGACGTCGGACAAGAGGACCGCGCTGCAGTGCGCGCCGGACGTCTTTCCCGACCTGGCAATCATCGACGGACGTCTCTCGGATGGCTCAGGGGTGGAGTTGATCCAGCCGTTGCGCGCGCGGCTGGGCCGTCCGGACCTCCCGATCATCCTCCTCACAGATAAGGCGACCGTGCAGAGCGACTTCTGGGTCAGCGACCCGCCCGTCACCGATTGCCTGACGAAACCCTTCAGTACGCCCATGCTGCGCACGAGGGTGCTGGCGTGGCTGACCCGCGCGCTGGCGCCCGGCAAGGCTCGCACGGACGAGACGATCAGCCGTGGCAGCCCCAAGGCGGCGCCACCCGCGAGCGTGCCCGGCGCCGCAGCGGCGCGGGCTGACGTCGCCACCGCCGCCAGCTACGCTGATGTGTTGGCGATGATGCCGTTGTTTCGGTCGCTGGACCGAGAACAGTTGCTGCACCTCGTGTCGCGCGCGACCGAGAAGGCCTTTTCGGCAGGCAACGCGGTGATCCGACAGGGAGAGCCGGCCGATTATGTGTTCGTCGTGCTGTCGGGGCAGGTGCGGGTCGTGCAGTCGACATTCGCAAGTCCGCTCGTGGGGCAGGTGCTCGCCGAGATCGGGTATGGGGAGGTGTTCGGGGAGTTGTCCACGCTGACCGACCAGCCGCGCTCGGCAACGGTCGTCGCCGTCGAGCACACCCGGTGCCTGGCGCTCGCCCCCGACGACTTCATGCAGGTGCTCCAGCGTTCGCCGGATTTGGCGATCGGGTTGTTGCGCAGCCTGGCCTGGAGGCTGACCAACGCCGACCGCCTCCTCGCGCGCTACGCGCCCGACCCGCTGACCGGGCTGCCCGGCCGGCGGGCCTTCCATGACCAGTACCAGCGCCTCGCGGCCGGTCCGCGCCGCCGGCAGAGCGGCGTGATCCTGTTGCTGCTGGATGTCGTGCACCTGAATGCGATCAACGATCGTTTCGGCTACATGGTCGGCGACGAAGTCTTGCGGGCGGTGGCTGATGCCCTCAGGCGTGCGTTCCGCACCACCGACCTGGTCGCCCGTTACGGCGGAGACGAATTCGCCGCGCTTCTGGTGGATGCGGGTCCGGCCAATATCGAGGGGGTTGTGAACCGTGTGCATGACACGCTCACCGACCTGGTCTCGCGGCGCGGGCTTCCGGTCACGGTCCAGTGTGCCATCGGGGTGTCCGGCAGCCAGGATCCTCCGGCGACCGCCGATGAGCTCCTCTGGGAAGCGGACGAGAATCTTCGCTGTAAGTAGAATGTAGTTCGACCCGCCGAACACTTTAGATTATTTGACAAAATCGGCCATCTCACTTAGAATTCAGCTTTCGTCTGGTGCTCCGTCATTCCAACGACGAGAGCGACTGAGGAGGCGAGGCTTGGACGAAGGCTTCTTTAGAATCAATCGGTTACCACCCTACGTATTCACCGAGGTGCAGGCCCTCAAGCTGGAGGCACGCCGGCGCGGGGAGGACATCATTGACTTCGGGATGGGCAACCCGGATGGGCCGACGCCCCCGCATATCGTGGAGAAGCTCATCGAAGCGGCCAGGAATCCGCGCAACCATCGCTATTCCGCCTCGCGAGGCATCACCAAGCTCCGCCATGCGATCACTGCCCGGTACCAGCGGAACTACGGCGTGGAACTCGACCCCGAGACGGACGCCATCGTCACCATCGGGTCCAAGGAAGGGTTGGCCCACTTGGCGCTCGCGATGGTGTCGCCGGGTGACGTGGTCTTGACCCCCACGCCCACCTATCCGATCCATCCGTACAGCGTCATCATCGCGGGCGGTGAGGTGCGGGGGATCCCGCTGCGCCAGGACAGCGATTTCTTCGAGGACCTGATGCAGGCCTATCGCCGCACGCTGCCACGTCCCAAGATGCTGATCCTCAACTTCCCGCACAATCCGACCACGACCGTCGTGGACCTGGCGTTCTTCAAGAAGGTGGTGGCCTTCGCGAAGGAAAACAACGTCTATGTGGCCCACGACCTGGCCTATGCGGACATCGTCTTCGATGGGTACCAGGCCCCGAGCTTTCTCCAGGTCCCTGGCGCCAGGGACGTGGGTGTGGAGTTCTTCACCCTGTCCAAGAGCTACAACATGCCGGGCTGGCGGGTGGGGTTCTGCGTGGGCAACTCCAAGATGATCGGCGCCCTGCAGAAAATCAAAAGCTACCTCGACTACGGCATCTTCCAGCCGATCCAGATCGCCGCCATCATTGCGCTGAATGGTCCCCAGGACTGCGTCAGGGAAACCGTGAAGCTCTATCAAGAGCGTCGCGATGTCCTGGTGGATGGGTTGAACCGCGTCGGCTGGAAGGTCGAAAAGCCCCTGGCGACTATGTTCGTCTGGGCCCGCATCCCGGACGCATACCGCACCATGGGATCGCTGGAATTCTCCAAGCTGCTCCTGCACGAGGCGAAGGTCGCCGTGTCGCCGGGCATCGGGTTCGGCGAGTACGGCGACGAGTACGTCCGCTTCGGTCTCGTCGAGAACGAACACCGTACGCGACAGGCGATTCGCGGCATCAAGAAGGCGCTCAAACTCTCCGGCGGGGAAGAATAGGCCCGACTTCGTGAAAGACCGCATCGCAGTCGGCTTGATCGGGTTCGGCACCGTCGGGACTGGCGTGGCCAAGGTCCTCACGACCAATGCCGGCGTGATCCGCCAACGCCTCGGCGTCCCGCTCACCTTGGTGAAGGTCGCGGACCTCGACCTCACAACCGACCGCGGCATCACGCTGCCCCCCAGGGTCCTCACTGCGAACGCCCGCGAGGTCATCGACGAGCCCGCGATCGACATCGTCATCGAGCTGATCGGGGGCTACGATCCGGCCAAGCGGTTCCTGCTCGAGGCGATGGCCCAAGGCAAGCACGTCGTCACCGCCAACAAGGCGCTGCTGGCGATCCACGGGGAAGAGCTCTTTGAAGCGGCGGCCCGGGCCGGTGTGGACATCGGCTTTGAAGCGAGTGTCTGCGGCGGGGTTCCCATCCTGCGCGCCCTGACCGAAGGCCTGGCGGCCAACCGGTTGCTGTCCCTCTACGGGATCGTCAACGGCACGTCGAACTACATCCTGACCAAGATGACCGAAGCCGGTCGCCCGTTCGACGAAGTCCTGAAGGAAGCGCAGACGGCGGGCTACGCGGAAGCCGATCCGACGTTCGACGTACAGGGCATCGACGCCGCCCACAAGCTGGCGATCCTGATGAACCTCGCCTTCGGGACGCCGGTGAACTTCAAGGACGTGTACGTCGAAGGCATCACCAGCATCGCGCCGATGGACATTGCCTACGCGACCGAGTTCGGCTACACGATCAAGCTGCTGGCGATCGCGAAGCTCCATAGCGAGACTCAGGACCTTCCGATGGGAGAAAGCGAGCGTTCGGCTTCGCCGACGCGAGCGCGGGGTACCGTGGAAGACGGTGCGTCTTGGCGCACCGGGGGCGGGCGGGTGCAAACCGGCGCATCGGAGCCCATTCCGATGGGCGCACGGGCCCCCGCCGAACTTGAAGCGCGTGTCCACCCGACCATGATCGCGTCGGATTCGCCGATCGCGCGCGTCGACGGGGTCTACAACGCGATCCAGGTGACGGGGGACGCCGTGGGAGACGTCATGCTCTACGGCAAGGGGGCGGGCAGCTTCCCGACCGCCAGCGCCGTGGTGAGCGACGTCATTGACATCGCCCGCAACATTCTCAAGGGAACGGTGCGGCGCGTGCCACCGTGCGCCTTCCAGCCGGACCAGCGGCGGCCGCTGCGCATCCGCCCGATCGCGGAGATCAGCAGCCTCTACTATTTGCGGTTCATGGTGCTGGACCGGCCCGGCGTCCTCTCGCAGCTGTCCGGCGTCCTGGGCAAGCACGACATCAGCATTTCCTCCGTCCTGCAGCGGGGCCGCAAAGTTGGGCAGACCGTGCCCGTGGTGCTCACGACCCACACGGCCGTCGAGCGCAACGTGCAAGCGGCGCTGCGCGAGATCGCTGCGTTGCCGTTTGTTTCCGCTCCGACCACGCTGATCCGGATCGAAGGCGAGGACCGGTGACATGGGTGCCTGGCGTGGAGTGATCGAGGAGTATCGGGCCTATCTGCCGGTGTCCGCGTCCACCCCGGTCGTGACGCTGGGAGAAGGGAACACGCCGCTGGTGCGGGCGTCGCGCCTCGCCGAAGCAATCGCGCCCCGAATCGATCTCTATCTCAAGTTCGAAGGCGCCAATCCGACCGGCTCCTTCAAGGACCGGGGCATGACCCTGGCCATCTCCAAGGCGGTGGAGGAGGGCGCGCGGGCGGTGATCTGCGCGTCCACTGGCAATACCTCGGCGTCGGCGGCCGCCTACGGGGGGCGCGCCGGGCTTCAGGTCTTCGTGCTGATCCCCGAAGGGAAGATCGCGCTGGGCAAGCTCGCCCAGGCGATGATGCACCGGGCGACGGTCCTGCAGGTCGCAGGGAACTTCGATCAGGCCCTGACGATCGTGAAGGAGATCTCGACCAAGTATGGGATCATCCTCGTGAACTCGGTCAACCCGTACCGGCTGGAGGGACAGAAGACGGCGGCGTTCGAAGTATGCGACCAACTGGGCGCTGCGCCGGCCTATCATTTTCTCCCCGTCGGGAATGCTGGCAACATCACGGCCTATTGGAAGGGATACCAGGAATACTTTCGCAACGGCAAGAGCACACGGCTGCCGCGGATGATGGGGTTTCAGGCCGCGGGCGCTGCGCCCATCGTGCTGGGACACGTCGTGGAGAAGCCCAAGACGATCGCCACGGCGATCCGCATCGGCAACCCGGCCAGTTGGGTCCCGGCGGTGCGCGCGATGCAGGAGTCGAACGGGAAGATCGATCTGGTCACGGACGACGAGATCGTGGAGGCCTACCGGATGGTGGCGGCGCTGGAGGGCGTCTTCTGCGAGCCAGCCTCCGCCGCCTCGGTCGCGGGCCTTATCAAGATGCAGAAGGCGGGGCTGTTCAAGGACGGCGATTCGGCCGTCTGCACGCTGACCGGGCACGGGCTCAAGGACGTGGACATCGCGATTTCGGTGTCGCAGAAGCCGGCCACCATTCAGGCCAACATGGAAGACGTCGTGAGGGTCTTGGGCTACTGACGATTGCGCAAGGGAGGGCGCACCTGGTTCGCATGAAATATGTGATCCTGCTGGGGGATGGGATGGGCGACCATCCCTTGGCGGAACTCGGAGGGCGCACGCCGCTCCAGGCGGCCAAGACCCCCCACTTGGATTTCCTGGCCAGGAATGGGGAACTCGGGCTGGTGAAGACGACGCCGGACGGCTTCTATCCGGGCGGCGACGTGACGCAATTGGCGATTCTGGGCTACGACCCGAAGAAATACTACACGGGCCTTGCGCCGCTGGAAGCGGCCGGCCTCGGCGTCGCGCTGAATCCCGACGACGTTGCCTACCGGTGCAACCTGGTGACCTTGCGGGCGGACACCGGCAGCTATGACGTGAAGAAGCTGGGGCCCCACGCCGTGATGGAGGACTACAGCGCCGGGGAGATCGACTCACTCGAGGCAAAGGAGCTGATCTACGACGTGAACGAGCAACTGGGCACCGAAGTCGTGCAGTTCTATCCCGGCGTGTCGTACCGGAATCTCATGGTCTGGGCCGAGGGCAAGCACCGCGTGGCGCTGACCCCGCCCCAGGACATCGTCGGGCAGCCGGTCGGCGAGTACCTGCCGAAAGGCGAAGGCGAGAAGGTCCTGCGGACCTTGATGGAGGAGGCCCTGGCGATCCTGCGCGGCCATCAGTTCAATCAGGAGCGGGTCGAGGCGGGCAAGCGCCCCGCAAACGCCATCTGGCTGTGGGGGCACGGCAAGGCGCCGAAGCTGCCGAAGCTGACCGAGCGATACAACCTCTCCGCGGCCATGATCTCGGCGCTGGACCTGCCGCGGGGCCTGGGCCTCGCCTGCGGCTTCGAGGTGATGAAGGTGCCCGGCGCCACGGGAGCCCTGGACACCGACTATCGCGGAAAGGCCGAGTGCGCTCTCAAGGAACTGGAGAAGCGCGACCTGGTTTACGTGCATCTGGAGGCGACGGATGACGCGAGCCACCAGGGGGATGTACAGGCCAAGATGAAGGCCATCGAGTCGTTCGACGAGCACACGGTCGGCACCTTGCTGAAGGAATTGCCGAAGCGGGGCCCGCATCGCGTGCTGGCGGTCTGCAACCACGCGACGCCGGTCGCGCTCAGGCGTCATACGAACGACCCTGTGCCGTTCGCCCTCTACGAAGGGCCCGCGACCCGTGATCGGGCCGATGCCCGGCGCGGCTTTAACGAGGCCGACGCCAAGGCCACGCAGGTGGTCTTGGCGGACGCGACGAAGCTGATCGGGAAATTGATCGGGAAATAAATGGCCTTAGTCGTTCAGAAATTCGGCGGGACCTCGGTCGCGACCATCGACCGGATCAAGCACGTGGCGGGGCTTATTTCCAAGACCCGGCAGGCGGGCGACACTGTCGTCGTGGTAGTCTCCGCCATGAGCGGCGAGACGGATCGTCTGGTCAAGCTGGCGCACGCGATCACCGAGTTCCCCGACGAGCGGGAGATGGACATGCTGCTCTCCACGGGGGAGCGTGTGACGATCGCCCTGCTGGCGATGGCGTTGCGCGCGATGGGCTTCGACGCCCGCTCCTTCACGGGGCGCCAGGTCGGCATCATCACCGACAGCGTGCACACGAAGGCGAGGATCGAGCGCATCGTGGCGGACCGGATCCAGGGAGCGCTCGACAAGGGCATCATTCCCGTCGTGGCAGGCTTTCAGGGAATTAGCGAGAAAGATGACGTCACGACCCTGGGGCGGGGCGGATCGGACCTCACGGCGGTGGCGCTGGCGGCGGCGCTCAAAGCGGACCACTGCCTGATCCATACCGACGTGGCCGGCGTGTACACGGCGGACCCGAACCTGGTCCCGTCGGCGCGTAGGCTGGACAAGGTCTCCTACGAGGAAATGCTGGAGCTGGCGAGCCTGGGCGCGAAGGTGCTGCAGAGTCGGTCGGTCGAGTTCGCCGCCAAGTACGAGGTGCCGGTGGTGGTCAAGTCCACGTTTGTCGAGGGGAACGGGACGCTGGTAACCAAGGAGGATCGGGACATGGAGCAAGTGGTAGTGGCCGGCGTCACGGGCGACCGCAACCAGGCGAAGGTCACGTTCATCGGAGTGCCGGACCGGCCGGGGATCGCCGCCCGCATCTTCGGGCCGCTCGGAGAGGCCAATATCCTGGTGGATATGATCATCCAAAACGTGGGCCAGGCCGATCTGACCGACCTGTCGTTCACCATCCCGCGGGCAGACGAGCGCAAGGCAGTGGACCTGGCGAACCGCATCGCGAAGGATATCGGGGCCCGGAGCGTGGAGGTGAAGGATCAGATCGCCAAGGTTTCGCTGGTGGGGGTGGGCATGCGGTCCCACTCCGGCGTGGCCGCGCGGATGTTCGAGACCCTGGCCCGCGAACGGATTAACATCATGATGATCAGCACGTCGGAGATCAAGATCTCCTGTGTGATCGAGGAGAAATATCTGGAACTGGCGATCCGGGCCCTGCACGAGGCCTTTGGGCTGGGGAAGGGCTGAGATGAAAGCCGACGACGCACGCCAAGTCGAAATCTACGACACCACCCTGCGCGACGGCGCGCAGGCCGAGGATGTCTCGTTCTCGGCCGAGGATAAGGTCATGGTCGCCCAGAAACTGGACGAACTGGGCGCCCACTTCATCGAAGGCGGGTGGCCGGGGGCCAATCCGAAGGACATTGACTTCTTCCGCATGATCAAGACCGTGCCGCTCAAGCAGGCCAAGGTCGTGGCCTTCGGCTCGACGCGGCGGGCGACCAACCCGGTGCATGCCGATCCCACCTTGAAGGCCATCCTCGACGCGGACACCCGGTACGTGACCCTGTTCGGCAAGAGCTGGACCCTGCATGTGACGGATGCGCTCGGCATCTCGCTGAAGAAGAACCTCGCGCTGATCGAGGATTCCATCGCGTACGTGCAGAGCAAGGGGCGGCGGGTGTTCTATGACGCCGAGCACTTCTTCGACGGTTACAAGGCCAACCCGGACTATGCCCTGCAAACCCTCCTGAAGGCCCAAGCGGCTGGCGCCGAGCGCATCATCCTGTGCGACACGAACGGCGGGACGATGCCGTGGGAGGTCAAGCAGATCGTCGCGGCAGCCGCCCGCGAAGTCCGCGTGCCGCTCGGCATCCACGCCCACAACGATGCGGAGATGGCCGTTGCCAACTCGCTGACCGCGATCCAGGAGGGCGTGCTCCAGGTGCAGGGCACGATCAACGGGATCGGCGAGCGGTGCGGCAACGCCAACCTCTCCTCGATCATCCCGAACCTGCACTTCAAGATGAAGATGCCG
>Ga0209803_1001763_pt1 | contig 14034 bp, 12 predicted proteins | sample GraSoiAngelo_138_FD_185895 | JGI IMG/M metagenome (GOLD analysis project Ga0209803, IMG submission 185895) | Grasslands soil microbial communities from the Angelo Coastal Reserve, California, USA - 14_0929_09_40cm (SPAdes) (version 2) | ecosystem: Environmental > Terrestrial > Soil > Grasslands ...
CACGTCGGCTTGTGCGGCCCCGCGCGAGGCCAGGAACCCGCGCTCCAGCAATTGCCGCTCGATTGCGGCAGCGTCAGCCTGCGTGGCGCGGCAACCGAAGTGCTCGATGTGGAAGGTAGCCATCAGCTATCAGCGGCTGGTGGTCAGCCAACAGCAGGGAGACAGAACCAGCAGCAGGCCATTATAGCAACCGCGCCGCTTGCTAGTGCTGGCAGCCGGGCGGATCGGTCTCCGCAACCGTCATAGCTGCAGAAAAACGATTGACCGGAGAAAGAAAAAGCGGCAGTAATGGCGGGCTGCCAGAGAGCAAGGAAGCAGGGAGGCAAAGATGGTTCGTCGTTGGGGAATGAGCAGATTTTTGATCGCAATCCTTTTGGTGTTGTTGCTGTGGCCGGGGATTGCAGCGACGGCCGAGCAGCCCGCGGCGCAAACGCCGCCCAAGCCGCTGCCATCGCTGCGCGAGCAGGCCGCCATCCGCCAGGAGTGGCTGAAGGTGCGGCTGGAGCGCGTGCTGCCGCCCTTGATACGCAAGCACGGCGTGCAGATGTGGCTGGTGATTTGCCGCGAGTACGACGAAGACCCGGTGTTCTATTCACTGGTTTCGCCAACCGTCTTTGCGGCGCGCCGGCGGACCATTTACGTTTTCTTCGACCGCGGCGAAGAAAAGGGAATCGAGCGGGTGGCGCTGGGCGGTGGAGGCAACGGCGGGCTCTACACCGTGTATCGCGACCCGGAGGTGGAGAACCGCGAGCTCTGGGGCCAGGGGCAATGGGCGCTGCTGCGCAAGCTCGTCGAAGAGCGCAACCCTGCGACCATCGCCATCGACATTTCGCGCACGCACGCGTTTTCCGACGGCCTCTCGGCAGGCGAGCGCGAGGCGCTGGAAGACGCGCTGGGGCCGAAGTGGATCTCGCGGTTCGTGCGCGCAGAGAATCTCGCGCTCGAATACGTCTCGATCCGCCCGCCGGAGATGCTTCCCACCTACCGGCAGTTGATGGAGACGGCGCACTACCTGATCGAGCGCGCGTTTTCAAGCGAAGTCATCCATCCCGGCGTCACCACGAATACCGACGTGGTGTGGTGGCTTCGGCAACAGTTGAACGACCGCGGCGTGGGCACTTGGTTTCATCCCACTGTGGACGTGCAGCGCCCGGGGCTGAAGCACGACTCCGTGCTCGCCGACCAGGACAACCTGGTGATCCAGCGCGGCGACGTTCTTCACGTGGACTTCGGCATCAAGGCAATGGGCTTGGCTACCGATACGCAGCACATGGGCTACGTGCTGCGCGAGGGCGAGCGCGAACCTCCCGCCGGGATCCAGAAGGCGCTGGCCACCAGCAACCGGCTGCAGGATCTGCTGATGGAACGTATGCGGCCCGGCCGCTCGGGCAACGAAATCCTGGCCGAAACACTGGCCGCGATGAAGGCCGCGGGCATCAAAGGCTCGATTTATTCCCATCCGATTGGCGACCACGGGCACGGCGCGGGGCCGCTGATCGGGCTGTGGGACCGCCAGCAAGGCGTACCGGGACGCGGCGACGTGCTAATGCTGCCGAACACCTGGTTTTCCATCGAGCTCGCTGCGAGCACACCTGTGCCCGAGTGGAACAGCCAGGAACTCTGGGTCGGCCAGGAAGAGGATGCCGCGCTCGACGGCGACAAGATTGGCTGGGTGCTTCCACGCCAGATGAAATATCACCTGATCCGGTAGCCGCGAGTTTGCTCGGGAGAATAGAATTTATTCATGAACTCAAAACTGATCCAGCGAATCGTTCGCGGGGCCGCGGCCGTAATATTGCTGGGCGCGGCTGCGCACGAGTATACGCATGCCGGCTTCACGATGACGGCCGTCTTAGCAGGTGTTGCAGGGCTTATGTTCGGGTGGATGGCGGCTACCGGCCAGGGTTGATAGGTGCCTTCCCGCTTCCGCGTTGCGGAGCTTCAGAGGTCGGGCCGGCCGGCGGCGCGCATCTTGCGCGGCTCGAATTCGGCGCGGATGGAAATCGAGTCCGGCCGACCAGGGCGCGCGGTCTTTGCGGTGGCCTTACAGTGAAACACTACTCGATCGGCGTCCGGGCTCACCGTCGGCCGCCCTTCGATCTGACGCAGAAAGTGAAACTCCACGAAGTCTTCTCCCGCCTTCACTCCCTCGACGAAACGTGTGTCGGAGACATCGAGCGATAGCCCTCCAGGCACTTCCAGGAAGACTGTCTCGCGCAAATTTTCAGTGGAGTCGCTGAGAATACGCAGCGCTTCCGTGCCCTCAACGATGAGCACGAAGTCCTTCAGCTCATCCGCTCGCAGCGGCTCCCGCAGCGCTGCGGGGTCGCGCAACTGGCGCAAACGCTGCTGCGCCAGGCGCACCGTCTTCGCCGACCACCACAGCACGGGCACCTCGGATTTAGGCTGTCGCCCAAATTGCGCGCGCTCCACCGCGGTGGCCCGGTTTGCGTTGGGCAATTCGACCCGGCGGTTGGTGAGCGGATCGATGTAGCGCTTTTCAAAAGTCAGTTCGACAGCGGTTTTCGACGGGCTCCAGGGCGAGTCGCTCAGGATTTGGTAGGTCTCGGCCAGGTTCCACTGCTCGGGCCGCTTGTCCCAGGGCTCCCCGGCGAGGCTGCTGATGGCCAGGACGAAAACTGCCAGCCAGATTAACCGTTTCAGACCTGCGCTTCGTGTTCGAGCGCTCTGCCTGAAGTCCGATATTGCCATATGAAACAAGATCGCAGCCCCTACTCTTCAAATCCCATACTAGGATTGCTAATCGGTTGCGTCAATAGCGGAGCCGCAGCGTGGCACTTCGTTCCTGCTGTCGCAATTCCGTATGATTGCGGGCTCCGGGCCACCGCTGCTTTCGCCGTGTTCCGCCAGGTTCACTCAACGCGGCAGGTAGCGCTTCGGCATCTTCACAACCACCGCGTAGTTCGGATCGACCATATTGGCCACGCGGATCTGAGTGAGTTGCGAGACCGTCTGGTAAGCCTCCCACTTGTCAAATTTGTAGTCTGCCTCGAGCCACTCTACCATTTCCACCGCAGCAATACGCAGGGCATCGGACAGGGGTCGCACGCTGCCGATCGTCATAATGAATTCGCTCGTTTCGATGCGCGGCCAGGCGAGCTTGCGTCCTTTGATCACGTCGAACTGGAAAATGACTTCCATGGTGGTCTCCAGCCCCGAGCCGCAGAGTTCGCCGTCGCCTTGCAGGGCGTGGCCATCGCCGAAATAGAAGTAAGCGCCATCGTGGAAGATAGGGAGATAGAGGGTCGCGCCCTCTGCGACGTCGCTCACGTCCATGTTTCCGCCGAAATTGCCCGGCCACAGCCCGGCCCAAGCTTGTTCGCCTTCCGGTGCGACGGCCACGCGGCCCAGCATCGGGCTGAGAGGAACCTCCAGGCGCTTCTTGCTCTCCGGCAAGTCGAGTACGCCGAGCGTGCCGTTCTTCTCGAGCCGCCAGACGTAGCGCCGCGCGGGAATGGGCGGGTTGAGCATACGGGTGTAGCGGTCGCTGGCGATGGCGCTGATGAAACCCGGAGTATGGGTGGAAACAGCGTGATCACGGTTCGGGTGAAGTCGCAAGATCTTCACCGCCAGCGTGTCGTTCGTCGTGGCGCCCTCGATGTAGAAGGGTCCCACCTCGCCCGGCCACTCGCCGCCGGCCCGGGCATAGTAGCCGCCGTAGAGCGTCTCGGTTTCGACGATATCGCCGGGGTTCAACCGCAGCACCGGCTCGCGAACGGCGAACGTTTGCACGCCAGTAGTGGGCTTGAAGCGCTTGGTCTCCGCTCCCAGGTGCGTGGAAAGTGCCAGCAGCAGTCCGGCAGCGGCTGTCAGTGATTTTCCAAGCGATTTACGCCGATGAAGCATCGCAGACCTCCCCGCAGTGTGGGTGCGAAAACAGAAAGCTGCGCAGTCTATCATGCCGGCGGGCACATGCGCAGGCGCGTGCGGCACACGCCGGCCCGATCTGCGGCTTTGCAGATCAGCAGAGGACGATTTTGTGGTGCTGGCGGGTGACTGCGCGGCCTCGACGATCGCCGGGTAACTGAACTGAAGCAGGAATCGCCAAAGAGAATAAGAAGCGCGGCAGCGCCCGCGTTCGGCCCCGCAAATCCTGTTGCCCGCTGTTTCGATCTGAAGGAAGATGGCGGGCTCACGGGTTGGACACCGAGCGAGGAACTATGTGGATCGATATCATGGTACTGGGATTGGGGGTAGGGATCCTGGTGGGCTTGATGGGCATCGGTGGGGGAATAGTGTTGGTGCCGGCAATGGTGTACCTGCTTGGAATGGACCAGCACTTGGCGCAGGGAACGTCGCTATTCCTGCAATTGCCGCCGATCGGGGCGGGAGCGCTTTACCACTACTGGAAAGAGGGCCACGTGAACTGGCGCGCGGGAGTGGCATGCGCTACGGGCTTTCTCGTTGGGGGATATTTCGGCAGCGTTATAGCCATCCGAATTCCATCGAAGCATCTCCGCGGGATGTTCGGAGTCTTCTTGATGGTTTCAGCAGTAATGCTCTGGCCGAGGAGCAGTGGGCTAGAAACAGTGGGGAAAGCGAATGGCTGACCGGCGCACCCTCCTGTGGGGGGTGTTTGCCCTAGCCAGTGGCGTGGGCGCGCTGGCCGGGCTTTTCGGTGTCGGTGGAGGCGCATTCTTCGTGCCCCTGCTAGTGCTGCTGTTCGGGTTTGAACAGCACGAGGCCCAAGGCACGAGCTTGTTCGCGTTGGTAGCGCCGACGGGCCTGCTGGCCTTCCTCACCTATTGGCAGGCAGGAAAAGTAGATTGGAAAGTCGGCTTGCTACTCATGCCCGGCGTCTTCCTGGGCGGGATGTTGGGCAGCCGATTGGCGCAGAGACTTACCCCGCGACGCATGCGGCATGTGTTTGCCGTGCTGCTTTTCATCCTGGGGGCCTGGCAAGCCCTATCCTCCTGGCTCCGTTAGAAAATGAGCTGTTTTCTGCGAGAGTAACCTAGGAATCTCCTCTTCTTTCAATTGCTTAGCTAACTCGCTTTATAAGACTGACTCCGGACACGCCAGAGCGGACCTTAATATATTTGCCTGGTGCACCCAGGTCCGCCGGATTTCGCTCCCTGCCTGCAACCAAGAAAGCTCTTGACAAGCACCCTCGGGCGTTGATATGAAGTGCGCCAGTGGTCTGATAACCAGACCAGTGGCCCGGGGAGAACGCACCTGGTAGCAACGGTAAAAGCCGAATTTGAGGCGGTCCGGAAGACCAAACTCTACGAAGAGGTTGCCAAGCAGATCCAACGACAGATTATTGAAGGGTCGCTGAAGCCCGGCGACAAGCTGCCCCCCGAGCGCGAACTGGCGGAAAAGTTCGAGGTCAGCCGAAGTTCTGTACGGGATGCCATTCGAGCCCTGGAATTGATCGGCTTGGTGGAGCCGCGCCAGGGGGATGGCACAGTCGTTTGCGACCTTTCGGCAGACTCGCTGGTGAATCCTCTGGCCACCATGCTGCTTCGCAAGCGTGAACTGGTGGGCGAACTCCTGGACGTGCGCAAAATGATCGAGCCGCCGCGCGGCGCGCGCGGCTACCCACGCTGCCCCTGAGGAGATTGCCTACCTGGAAGCCATCCTGCGAAGGCAAAGAGAGAAGGTGCGCAGCGGGGAGTTGGCCATCGAAGAGGACTCTGAGTTCCATTACACCATCGCACGGGCCGCCAAGAACAGCGTGGTGCTCAAAGTCTTAGACGTTTTGATGGACCTGCTGCGTGAGAGCCGGGCGCGCTCGCTGCAAGTGGAAGGGCGCCTACAGAGGTCCCTGGCAGGCCATCAGCGGATCTTGAACGCTATCAAGCGGCGCGACGCGGCCGGCGCCGAGGCTGCCATGTATCAACACGTAGAAGAAATCGAGGAGATCGTACTGAAGAAGTTCTAGAGAACTGGAGGTTCCAGATGGGCCGGCTATTCGCGGTGGAGATTGTTTATCGAGGAATTTTCCAGAAGACACTGGCCAAGAACATCAGCCGGGCGATCGTTCTGGCGGCGCACCAGGAAGGCAAGCCTGGCATCTCCTTCGGGCGTTACGGCGACAGCCCGGAGCGCAACGGGGTTCCGGCGAAAAACTTCGCCATCGTGGCCACCGACGACCAGACGCTCGAAGAGGGGATGGCCAAGTACGAGCCCAAGGAAGTGGACATCAGCATCGCCGTGGACGACACGCTGTGCAAGGGCGTAGAGTCGTGGGCGTGGTACGGGCTGCAGCCCATCAACCGGCTGCTGAAGCCAGGCGGCACGTTGATCGTGACCTCGCGCGAGGAGCCGGAAGCCCTCATCGAGATGTGCCACCGCAAGGAATACCCCTACCAACTGGCGATCGTGAAGGGCATTCCCAGCTTCTCCGGCCTGTGGGTGTACAAGGAAGACCACAGCGACGTGCGCATCCTCGGCGCGATCGCCAAGGTCCTGCCGGAACTGTTCAGCCTGGAGTCGGTTCAGAAAGCCATCCGCGCCGAGTGGAAGGATGAGCTGAAGGCCACCTCGGCAGCGCGCTCCTACGAGCGCATCACCACGGTCACCGTGCCCCCGAACCAGGGGAATCCCGAAGAGCCCTTTAAGTTTGAATTGCCAAAGTGGTCGGAGATGCGGGAAGGCGTCACCATTCCCGCCATTCCTCGGGGCCACGCCATGGAGAATACGGCGACCCAGCAGGTCGGCGGCTGGCAGCCGGAGCGCAACCCGACCTTCAAGAAGTTCAGCACGCGCACTATGCGACCGGTCGTGGACTTCGATACCTGCATCAAGTGCACGCTGTGCTGGCTACAATGCCCGGACTCCTGCTTCGACGTCACCCCAGACGGCCTGTACGACGCGAATATGCAAGCGTGTTGCGGCTGTGGCGTCTGCGAGGCGGTCTGCCCGGTGCAGAAATGCGTCACCATGGTCAACGAGACGCAGTTCCGCGACAACGACAGCCAGTGGGAGATGTGGAACAAGGACAAGGAAGGCTACAAGAAGTGGCTGCTGGAGAAAATCGAGCACGGCCCAGGCCCGCAACGGTCGCACGGCTTCCGTTACCGCGGGCAATATGAAGAGCAGGTCCCGGAAATGCTGGAGATCGCTCGCGAAGGCTAGAATCCGTCAAGGGGGAGAATTGTCATGGCGCAGGCGGTAGCAAGTCTCGAGCAACAGGCTGACAAGACAGCCCTGATCACCGGGAGCGAAGCCATTGCGGTGGCCTGCAAGCTGGCCGACGTGGACGTGATCACGGCCTACCCGATTCGTCCCTACGATACGGTGATGCAATACGTGGCCAAGCTGGTGGCCAACGGGGAGCTGGATTGCGAATACATCGTCGCGGAAAGCGAACACTCACAGTTTGAGATCGTGAAACACGCCTCGGCGGTGGGGGCGCGCGTGTTCTGCGGCAGCAGCGGCGTGGGCTGGATGTACGCTTTCGAGGCGCTGACTGTGACCCCGGGTTTGCGTATCCCCATGGTGGCCATGGTAGGCAACCGGGCCCTGGACGACCCCGGGGCCTTCGGCGTGGAGCACAACGACGCGCTGGCGGTGCGCGACCTGGGCTGGCAGCTCGTGTGGGTAGACAACCCACAGGAGGCGCTGGACACTGCGCTGATCGCCTATCGCGTGGCCGAGGACCGGCGCGTCTTCTTGCCCTGTGCCATCAGTTGCGACGGCGCCTTTCTGACCCACTCGCAGGCGCTGGTCAAGATCCCGTCGCAGGAGAAGGTGGACGCGTTCCTGCCCCCATATAATCGGGGCGATCTGCTGCTGCATCCCGACAACCCCATCACCGTGGCCCCTCAGGTCAACGAAGACTGGCTGATGGAGATCCGCCGTCAGACCGCGGCGGCCATGGAGCGGGCCTACACCGTCATCCGCGAAGCTTACGCAGAGTTCGAGCAGATCTTCGGCCGCCGTTATGGAAACCCGTTCTTCGAGGAATACCAGACCGAGGACGCGGAGATCGTCCTGGTGGGCATGGGAACGCTCTCGACGCCGGTGAAAGTGGCCATCCGCGAAATGCGCAAGGAAGGGAAGAAAGTCGGCTTTGTGCGCGTGCGCTGGTTCCGGCCGTTTGCGGCCGAGGAGCTGGCCAAGACGCTCGGGCGCTTTTCCGCCGTGGGGATCATCGACCGCGATTTCTCCCTCGGCTCGCCGTACTTGAGCGGCGTGCTGGCCACTGAGGTGCGCGCGGCGATGTACCCGGCCGCGAAGCGGCCGCCGATGCTCGACTTCATCTGCGGCCTGGGCGGACGCGAGGTCACCTTGCCCGACGTGAAGAAGATGAGCGACATTGTTTATCATGCGGCGGAGGGCAAGCCGCAACCGTTAACCCAGTGGATCGGGTTGCGCGAATAGCGGGCCAGTCCGATCGCCTGACTCGTTTCAACCGCTAGGGAGGAAAGAGATGGCCACTTTCGTAGACATTCAGCCCACGCAGCAACTGGACCCCATCAAAGGGGTCAAGAAGATGCCGCTCGAGGAGTTCTTCACCTCGGGCCACCGGACCTGCCAGGGCTGCGAATCGGCCCTGGTGATGAAGCTGATGGCCAAGGCGGCGGGGCCCCGGACTGTCGTGCTGGGCAGCACGGGGTGCATGTATGTGGCGAACACCACGTATTACAGCACCTCCTGGGTCGTGCCCTGGATGCACACGCAACTGGGCAGCAGCGGCTCGGCCGCGATGGGAGCGGCGTCGGGTCTGAAGGCATTGATGCGCAAGGGCAAGATCAAGGACGAGCCCATCAATGTGATCGCCTTCTGCGGCGACGGCGGCGGCGCGGACATGGGCCTATCGGCGATCTCCGCGGCCCTGACGCATCCCGACTACAACCTCCTCATCCTGATGTACGACAATGAGTCCTACGCAAACACCGATATTCAGCTTTCGGGCAGCACGCCCTACGGCGCCCACACCACCTTCAGCCCTCCGGGCAAGATGAAGCGCATCATGCACCATCGCTGGAAGAAGAATATGGCGGGGATGCTGGCGGCGGGCCACCCCACGTGCAAATACATCGCCACGGTGTGCATGTCCTATCCTCTGCAGGCGATGAACAGCGTGCGCAAAGCGCTCTCCATCGGCGGACCCACGTTCATTCACTCCCTCGACCCGTGCCCCAAGGGCTGGGACTACGATCCCATGCAATCGCACGAGATGGGTGAGTTGGCGGTGACGACGGGAGTCTGGCCGCTCTACGAAGTGGAAGAGGGCGTGATCAGACTGTACGGCAAGACGAAGGAGATCGCCGAAGGGCGCTACAAGCGGTTCCCGGTGCGCGACTACCTGCTCAGGCAAGGCCGCTTCGCGCACTTCACTGACGACGACATTGATTACTTCCAGAGCAAAGTGGACCAGATGTGGGACAAGTGGTTGGTTCCCGGCGTGATCCCGTTCCTAAAAGAGGTGGAAACCGATCATCCGCCCAAGTAGAACACGGGCGGGACCCTGCCGCTCGACCTTGCTTCGTGCTTCTTCCTCAAGTAAGGAGCAGGGTCAGGGGGAAATAGTAGAGTCAGAGTAATGCTTGCGTATCCATGGGGCCCTTAAGCCTAGGAGGTGCAAACATGGCCGCAATTCCGGCGGATCGAAAGACAGGGATACAGGCTCTCCTCGACAACCGTTGGCTCATCCTCTTTTTCAGCGTGCTCAGCATGGTGGCGGTGGCCAACTTCCAGTACGGTTGGACGCTTTTCGTGCCGCCGCTGATGAAGCACCTGCGGCAGGAGCTGGCCCTCATCCAGGTCACCTTCACCGTCTTCGTTCTCCTTGAGACCTGGCTCGTCCCCTTCGAGGGCTGGCTGGTGGACAAGTTCGGACCCAAGCTCCTCGTGATGCTCGGGGGCGTCCTGGCGGGGCTCGGCTGGGTTGGAAGCGGAAGAGCGGAGTCGCTAACCGCTCTTTATGCCTCCTACGCGTTCGCTGGACTGGGCGCGGGCGTGGTATACGGCACCGCGATCGGCAGCGCCTTGAAATGGTTCCCCGACCACCGCGGGCTCACGGCGGGACTGACGGCTGCAGGCTTCGGCGCCGGCTCCGCGTTCACCGTGGTGCCCATCGCCAACATGATCAACACGGCGGGATACCAGCACGCCTTCATCTACTGGGGCATCATCCAGGGTGTCGTCGTCATCATCGCGGCACTGTTTCTCAAGTCCCCGCCCGCCGGCTGGCTGCCGGGGTCCTGGACACAAGCAGCGCGCGGCGAGGAGGTGAAGAAGCGCCAGTCCGCGCTGGACTTCACTTCCGGCCAGATGGCCGCCACGCCGCAGTTCTGGCTGATGTACTTGATGATGACGCTCGTTGCTACGGGTGGCTTGATGGCCGTCGCCCAGCTCAACCCGATGGCGATCGACTTCAAGGTCGACAAGATCCCTGTCAGCCTCCTCTTTATTACCCTGCCGGCGCTCCAGTTTGCCCTCTCCGCGGACCGGCTGGTGAACGGGCTCTGTCGCCCGTTCTGGGGCTGGGTCTCCGACCACATCGGCCGCGAGAAGACGATGGCCATCGCCTTCGGCCTGGAAGGACTGGCGATCTTTGCGCTCATTCAGTTCGCCCGCAATCCCTTGCTCTTCGTCGTCTTCAGCGCCTTCACCTTCTTCGGCTGGGGCGAGATCTTCTCGCTGTTTCCGGCTACCTGCGGGGACTTCTTCGGCCGCAAGCACGCCACCGCGAACTACGGCTTTCTCTATACGGCCAAGGGAACTGCCTCCGTCTTCGTGCCAATCGGGTCCGCGCTGGCCGCCGGTAGAGCTTTCGACTTTCGCGCCGACATCCTGCTTCTGCTGGGTGGCGCTCTAGTGCTGTTCGCGCTCTTCCTCGCTCCCACCGCGCTTGGCCTGGAGCTGGGTCGAAAGACCAAGAGCATTCTGCTCGCGGTGGCCGGCGCGCTGGTCACCTACGGCATTGTCCTGACAGTGGTACCCAAGGTTTGGACCCCCTTCGGCGCTAGGTTCACGCTGCCGAAGATCGGCTGGGCGGGCGTCTTCGGCATCGCCATCGCCTTCGACCTGACCGCGGCCGTGCTCGCCTTCTTCGTCCTGCGGCGGATGAAGGTGCCGGTCGCCAGCGCGGGGCCTGCCATCGCGCTTGCGCAGGGCATGGCGGCCGGCACGGAAACGTCTGTAAAGGCGAAGGGCGCCGTCGCCGGAGGCAGCGGCCGGTAGAGGAAGCGCCGTCCTATATAGTTTGGGTGTGACAACCTTGATTTTCCACAGCTTGTATTTTCTGTAGAACCGCGGATGTTCTTGCGCTTTAACAGGGGTGAGGAACGCGCAGGCATGTGGAATTGATTTTTGAGCTGACCGCACATACTTCTGTTCCGCTGTCTTTTTACTTCTCCGGCAACCGCACTGGGGGCCGGTTGCTTGAGCCTCGGCCGATCCTACGGCCGCAGTAGACAACTCGATTGAAAGCTTGACGTAGTGCTCCTGCGTGTCTGGAGCCGGACACTTTGATTCGGCCAAATCCTTCTGGGAGAGGAAAAACATGCGCTCGCTAACAACACGTTTTGCGCTTCTGGTATTGTTTTTCGTCGCGCCAGGTTCGCTCGCCCACGCCCAAGGGGTGGATTCGGCTCCCGCGGGCGCAACCAAGGAAGAAGTCGAGCAGTTGCGCCGCGAAGTGGCGGAGCTGAAGGCAATCATTCAACGACTGGTCCAGGTTAACCAGCAGGCGGCCGGCGTTCCTCGCCTGGTGAAGACCGGCGCCATACAGCCCGAGGACACGGCCGGATCCGCACAGGCCGCTCCCGCAGCCAAGCAGGCTGCTCCTAAGAAGGAGGGTGAAGGTCTGCAGGCCGGATGGAACGGGGAGCACTTCTTCATGAAGAGCTCAGACGGCAATTTTGTGATACAGCCGTACGGATATGTGCAGACGGATTTCCGCGCCTACAACGGCGACGGCCATCCCCCGAACACGTTTACCCTTCGGCGTGGCCGGTTCGGTTTTCAGGGCAGCTTGGGCAAGCACTACGAATTCGCGCTTCTCGCCGACTTTGCTGACACCAGCAGCACCCTGCTGCGCGACTTTTTCATCAACGTCAACTACCATCCCGCATTCCAGGTGACCTTTGGCCAGTTCAAAGAGCCTTTCGCCGCGGAAGAACTGACCGGCATCACCAATATCGATACTGTAGAACGCTCGCTGACCTCCCTTCTGTACCCGTCCCCGACGTCGTTTCGCAGCCCCGGCGTCATGCTTCACGGCGATCTGAGAGGTGGCGTCGCCCAGTACTGGGTCGGAGCATTCAACGGCAAGGGCACACTGGGAGCCAACACGACGAACGAGCCGGAAGTGGTAGGAAGGCTTAAGTTCTATCCTTGGAAGAAGAGTACAAATGAGATGTTGAAGGGATTTACGATCGCAGGATCGATCGCCCACGGCCGTACCAGGGGCCTATCCAATGAACTGAGCTTTAATGGCCAACTCCCGGACAATGCCTTCACGTTCTTCCCCAGGTTTGCGATCAATGGCCCAGTCGAGCGCTATGAAGGCGATGTCACCTGGGTTAAGGGCCCTTGGGCAGTGCGCGCCGAGTACGATCAATTGGACCAGTTCCGCCGCGCACTTAGCTCCTTCGCAGGAGGCACGGGGCAGAATGACCTGCCCGGTGTCGTAGCCAAGGCCTACTATGCGGGAGCAACGTACCTCCTGACCGGCGAAAGGCGGCCGGAAAACGGAGCCATCAAGCCCAAGCGTCCGTTCTTTGCGCCCGAGGGAGGACACGGAATCGGGGCTTGGGAAGTCAAGTTCCGGTACGCCAAGATACAGGCAAAAACGCCGGACACGCTGTTTTCGACGGGAGTATTGCCCGGGGCGGAGGCTCACACGGACCAGTTCACCACCGGGTTCAATTGGTATCCCTCCTATCTTGTTCGGTACTCGGTTGACTTCAACGTGGACCGGGCGAAGGATCCGACTGTCGGCGGCGTTCGGCCGCAGACATTCTTTGTGGTGCTGCAGCGGTTGCAGTTTCGATTCTAAGAAGGCCAGTCCGGCGCATCTTATGCGGCGGCGAGTTCGCTGGTTTTATACGGGGGGCCGGCACAAGGCTATAAGGGTGCGCTGCGCAGTGCGGGCGCAGCCTTGTAACAGGGACCGGTAATGCAGGAAAAATCGCAGGAGGTTACTCCATGAGATCGGAAATGCTGCTTGTAATCGCCCTGCTATTGGGGATCGCGTTGTTCCCGAGCGGCTGCGGGAATGTTCAGGGCTGTCCGCTCTGCGGCACAACGAAGAATGACGGCGTCGCGATCATTGACGTCATGGGAGTGCCGGGGGCTGCGGGGCCCGGCGGAACCGCATTCACCGTGTTCGACCTCGGCCTCGTGGACTCGGCCAACCACAGGTATTACGTGACGGACCGGTCCCAGGATGCCGTCCTTGTTTACGACACGCTGACCGACACGCCGACAGGGCCTGCTTCTGCGGGGCAAATTGGCTCGGGTTCGTTTACCGGAGCCATTTGCTGTGCACAGAATCGCGCCGCCAACTTTAACCCCCTGACTGGCCCCAACGGGGTCATCATAACGCCGGGCGGCACCACCAAGTTTGGGATTGCCTGGGTTTCGGACGGCGATAGCACCATGAAAGTGTTTGACGCGAGCACGGGTCTCTCAGTCGGTTTGGTCGTCACAGGCGTCTCTGCCGACTTTTCGTCGAGCACCGCTATCGAGAGCTGCATCCGGGCCGGAATAGGCTGTGGGGACTTTCGCGCCGACGAGACGTCCTGGGATCCGAAGGATAATATTCTGCTGGTGACCAATGGCGACCCCGGTGTTCCCTTTGCCACTTTGATCGACACAACAAGTCCAGCGTGCCTGAATAATTCCTGTGTCAAGGCCCAGATATTCTTCGATGGGCTGTCGGGCTCCGCTTGCCCCGCCGGTACCGGCGTCCTCGGCGCCCGCGGTCAGATCGTCCCATGTGCACACGCTCCCGGCGGCCAGGGTGGGCTAGGTGGTTCCGCGTTTAATCCCAACACGGGGAGATTCTTGGTTGCGAACACGCAGAACACCTCCAATCCGGCCGATTCAGAGATC
>Ga0209803_1001768_pt1 | contig 14024 bp, 9 predicted proteins | sample GraSoiAngelo_138_FD_185895 | JGI IMG/M metagenome (GOLD analysis project Ga0209803, IMG submission 185895) | Grasslands soil microbial communities from the Angelo Coastal Reserve, California, USA - 14_0929_09_40cm (SPAdes) (version 2) | ecosystem: Environmental > Terrestrial > Soil > Grasslands ...
CGAAGGCATGCTCGATTGCGTCATTGCGAAATTTTTTTGTGAATTTTTTTATTCTCGCATTGACAATACGCGTGTGAATTTTACACTCGACACCTCTGAAGCCCCCTCAGTTTGAAAAATCCTGAGCGCGCGTTTTAGAGAGAGCAATATGCCTTTAACTGAACTTATTTTGACCGAAAACGTTCCGGGACTCGGCGCAGAAGCGGACGTGGTCAAAGTACGTCGCGGCTATGCGCGCAATTACCTCCTGCCACGCGGCAAGGCTTACGAGGTGACACCGGCAGCTTTGCGCCAGCTCGATGCTCTGAAACAAAAGCGGGCCGAACGCGAAGCACGCGAATCAAACGAGGCGGAAGAATTCAGCCGCCGTATTGAAAAGTTAAGAGCGACCTTCATACTCGCAACCGGCGAGAGCGGAAAAGCTTTTGGTTCAATTACCGCACAAGACATCGTCAACCGGCTGAAGGACGAGATTGGAGTCGAGATTGACCGGCACAAAATCGTGCTCGAACGGCCAATAAAAGATACCGGCGACCACGAGGTGCAGGTTAAATTGCATCACGATGTCAGTGCGCAGTTTAAGTTTAACGTGAAGTCGGCGGCGGAAGAGGCGAAAACTGCGGAGGAGGCTCCGACCGCAGAGCCTGAGAAAAAGCGCCGTTCATTTTTCCGAAGAAAGACAGAAGCGAAAAAAGAAACCGAATAAATGGCGACTCAATCGTCCGCCTGGACAGGAGAGAAGCCTCGTAAAGCGGGAAATGGCGCTGGCCGAGGTTCGGCGGCGCGAAGCGGCGAAAAAGTTGTTCCCATTTCGCCCACAGGTTCTGCGCAGGATATTCACCGTACCCCGCCGCATAGCATCGAGGCAGAACAGGGCGTCCTGGGGTCAATGCTGCTCTCGCCGCGGCAAGCCATTGCCGAATGCGTCGAGAAAATTGATGAGCAATATTTTTACGTCCCTGCTCATCAGACGATCTACACTGTGCTCGTCGATCTTTGGAATGCCGGGCAGGCGATCGATCTGATCACGTTTACACAGGTCTTACGCGACCGGAACCTCCTCGACAGTGTGGGGGGCGCTGCATTTGTCACAAGTTTATTTACGTTCGTTCCGACGGCGGCGAATCTTGAGTACTACCTGGAGATCGTTCGTGACAAATACATCCTGCGCCAAATCATTTCCGCTGCGACCGAGAGCGTCCGGCGCGCCTACGAGGAGCAGGACGAGGTAAATAATCTTCTCGACGAAGTAGAACAGCGCATTTTCGCCGTGGGCGACGACCGCTTCAAAGGCCAGATGCTTTCCATGAAAGATCAGGTGATGGAAGCAATCGAGGCGATCGAGAAGCTCTATGAGCGTAAAGGTGGTATCACTGGTATCTCCAGCGGCTTCATCGAATTCGATCGAATGACCAGCGGTTTGCACCCTTCGGAAATGATCGTGATCGCGGCCCGCCCAAGCATGGGAAAGACAGCGCTCGCCATGAACATCGCCGAGCACGTCGCGATCAATGAGAAACTCCCGGTCGGCGTTTTCAGCCTGGAGATGAGCAGCCAACAGCTGGTGCAACGGCTGCTTTGTTCGCGAGCGCGTGTGAATCTCCAGAAAGTCCGTGATGGCTTTCTTGGCGAACGCGATTTCCCGAGCTTGACCGCGGCCGCTTCAAAACTGGCGGAAGCAAAAATTTTCATCGACGACAGCGCGAGCCTGAGCATTCTCGAATTGCGCGCGAAAGCGCGCCGGCTCAAAGCGCAACAGGACGTGCGGCTCATCATTGTCGATTATTTGCAACTACTGAGATCGACCTCGCGCCGCGCTCAGGACAATCGGCAGTTGGAAATCTCCGAAATTTCCGCAGGACTAAAAGGTTTGGCCAAGGAATTGAAGATTCCGATCGTTGTTGTCGCCCAGTTGAATCGACAACCGGAGCAACGCACGGGCGGTAAACCGCGCCTGAGCGATCTGCGCGAATCCGGCTCCATCGAACAGGATGCTGACCTGGTCGGATTACTTGTCAGGCCGGAGATTTACGAGGAAGACGAAGAAGCGCGCGCGGAAAAAGCCGGCGAAGCGGAGTTGATCATCGCCAAGCAACGCAACGGGCCGGTCGGTGAGATTCCGCTCACGTTCCTGAAAGAATTTACCCGCTTTGAAACCCGGGCCCGTAATGTGAGCGAGCCGGAAGAGGGGTTTTAGAAATCGTTACACCGTTGAGTCGGTTCCCCAACCTGTCATGTTGAGCGGAGCGAAACATCTCTGACTATCGGTTACGGCAAACGAGCGCCAGAAGTAACCAGAGATTCTTCGCTTCGCTCAGAATGACAAAGAGCGCTCCAACGAATCAACGCTGCAACAGCGCTTTCGCCGCATCAATCACATGCTGCGCGTCGATCCCGCGCTCTTTCATTACTTCCGGGCCGGGCGCGCTCAAGCCGAATTGATGCAGACCGATGACTTTCCCGTCGAGCCCGACGTATTGATACCAAATCTCAGTGACCCCGGCTTCGATCGCGACGCGTTTGCGACATTCGTTAGGCAGGACTTCTTCACGGTATTTTTGAGGCTGGCGATTAAAACGTTCGAAGCACGGCAGCGAAATCACCCGTACGCCATCGCCCAGCTGTCCCGCCGCCGCGAGCGCGTGCTGCAATTCGCTCCCGCACGACATGATAATCAGGTCGAGTTTCCCTTTTTCCTTCTTCGCAATGTAACCGCCACGGAGGACTCCTTCGCGACGCAGATTTACGTCGACATCGTTTAACATCGGCACGGCCTGGCGCGTGAGCGCAAGAAAGGTAGGCCCGTCCGTCCGCTGCATGGCTCCTACAAATGCGCCTGCGGTCTCTTCCGGATCGGCGGGTCGAATCACGTCAATGTTCGGCATCAATCGCACAGAGCTCACCGTCTCCACTGGTTCATGAGTGGGGCCGTCTTCACCGACGCCGATCGAGTCGTGAGTGAAAATATAGGTATTGGGAAGCTTCGCCAGCGCGGCCAGCCGAATGGAAGCGCGGCAATAATCGGTAAAAACCATGAACGTCGCGCCCGATGCGCGAAAGAGCCCGTGATACGAGATGCCGTTGAGAATTGCGCACATTCCATGTTCGCGAATGCCGAATCGGATGTTGCGTCCGCCGGGATCATCGCGATTAAAATCACCTCCGCCATCGATGTAGTTCATTGTCGATCCGTACAGATCGGCGCTGCCGCTCATCAGTAATGGCATTGCCTGGGCAATCGGCTGCAATACTTCGCCACCGGCTTTTCGCGTTGCCAGCTTCGCATCCTTGGGAAAGTCAGGAATCTTCGATAAAAGATCCGATGGAACTTTTCGCTCCAACCCGTCATCGAGCATCTTCGCCTTGTCAGGATTTTTCGTGCGCCACGCGTTGTAGGTTTCTTCCCACTTCTCGTAGTCGACGAGCAGCTTCTTTTTGTGTTCGGCAAAGTAATCGTACACCTCCTGTGAGACGAAATAGTGTTCGGTAGGCAGCCCGAGCGCCTTGCGTGCCGCATCAACGTACTTCGCACCGGCCTCTCCATGCGCTTTGAATGTGCCTTCTACTTCCGGGACTCCTTTGCCGATCAGCGTGTGCGCGATGATGAATTGCGGTTTCCCGTTGTCGCGCCTCTTTGCCACATTGAACGCATCCAGAAACTGTTGCATGTCGTGACCGTCGATCTCCTGCACGTCGAAGCCGTATGCCTCCATACGTTTGCCAGTATCTTCGCTCTGCGTTTCCTTCGCTGGGGCGTCGAGCGTGACGGCATTTGAATCGTAGATGAAAATCAAATTATCGAGGCCCCAATGGCCGGCCAGCGCGCATGCCTCGGAAGCCACGCCTTCCTGCATGTCGCCGTCGCTGCACAAACAGATCACATGCTGATCGAAAATCTTGTGCTCATCCGTATTGAAACGTGCCGCCGCCATCTTTGTCGCCACGGAAATCCCAACCGAGTTGCCGACTCCCTGACCGAGTGGCCCCGTTGTGCATTCCACCCCCGGCGTCTCACCAAATTCAGGGTGCCCCGGCGTTTTGGAATGCAGTTGGCGGAAACGCTTGATCTCCGACATCGGCAAGTCGTAACCGCTCATGTGCAGCCAGGCGTACAGGAACATGCTGCCGTGCCCGCCGGAGAGGACGAAGATATCTCGATTGATCCAGCGCGGCTTGTCTGGATTGTAATTTAGCGCATACCCATAAAGCACGGCGCCCATCTCGGCGCAGCCGAGCGGAAGTCCAAGGTGACCAGATTTCGAAGCTTGCACAGCGTCCATGCACAAACCGCGTGCCTGGTTCGCTGCCTCAGAGAGAATTTTAATATTTAGACTCATGGAAAAGGAAGGAAGATTCGTAATTTCAGGTTTAATGATTGAAAACGCGAATCTCTATATGGCCGAACATTTGCGTTCGACAATGTATTTTCCGCTGCTGAGCTATTGGAGGCTGTAAATCTGAAGATCGTAGGACTACTTCACCCGTGAATACGCCATCACTACTTCAAATTGTCGAGCGGCTCGAACGTCTGGCAGGCAGGTTGCCTTCCAAAATCCGAAAGGCTGTTCTTAATGAGCTCACGCCACTGAAGCAATTATTCCTCCAGCAACGCCCACCGCGTTTTCTTTTTGCAGGCTCAGCGAAGGTACCTGCGAGGAAAATCATCTCGGCCCTCTTTGGTTCGGCGGAGTTCGTCGCGCCAAATACCGCTGCGCCGCTTTGCCGCTGGTTCGATGTCGACTTTCCTGAGAGGGGAAAGATATCGATCATCGACGCCCGCGGGGTCGACGATTCTGCGGCCATCCATGTCCGGGACGAACTCAAATATCGCGCTGCAGATATCATTTTTTTCATCCGGGACGAGCGAATCGCCCAGGAAATGGAGAAACGCGAACTGGGCGAGTTAAACAGCTATCTTAGCTGGAATGAGACATTGGAAACGGATCGCAAGATAATCGAAATTATCGTTCCCCCATATGAGAAGCACGACCTCGGTGCGACACGCGACGAACACGCACTCGAATCAAGTCTCGTGAAACCCGGCGTTTTTTTGGAAACGTTGAGGTTAATCCCTGTGGATAATAATCAGGGATTTGAACTGCCCCCTGCGGAAGCGCGGCGTCTCATGTCGATCCTTGCGCGCGAATTGCCGAATGAAGCCCGGATGGAAATGATTCGGATATCTCGAGATCAGGAGGCCCAGCGTGAAGTAGCGCAGCTCTTGGTAAAATCTACGACCGCCGTCTCCGCTGCCATCGGCGCACAACCGATCCCCCTCGCCGATCTACCGATCCTAACCAGCCTGCAACTGACGATGATTTCCGGAATCATGTATGTCAGCGGGCGCGAACGCAGCTTGCGTGCTGCCGCAGAATTCGCCGGCGCACTCGGTGCGAACGTTGGCGCAGCGATGCTCCTTCGTGAAGGGGCCCGCGCGATCCTGAAATTCTTTCCGGGTTGGGGAAACGTTGTATGCGGTCTGGTAGCAGGCTCGGGAACGTACGCGATTGGTCGCGCGGCAACCGCGTTCTTCATTGAAGGCGTGTCACTGAAGGATGCGCGTCGCACCTATTTGGCGAACCGGAAAAGACGCCGGCGCCGAGAATCGTAAGAACTCAATGAACGAATAAAGGTATCTGTCGACACACTGATCATATCAGGCAAATACCTAGTAATTCGCCTGTGAATAACTTGTGAACAAAATTCCTAATTATTGCATATTTCGCTCACACGATTTTGCGAACAAAGAGACTAGTTTCGCTGCGCTTATCGCGCCCTCGCCGGCCTTCCAATGAAGCTCTCCGACATTCGGGCGACGCTTCAAGAAATACACGTCTCGCCGGTCAAAACCCTTGGTCAAAATTTTCTGCACGATCAAAACCTTGCCCGCTGGATTGTCGATCAGGCGCAGATCACTTCGGACGATTACGTGCTTGAAATCGGGCCCGGCTTGGGAGCGTTAACAGAACTCCTTCTTGAAAAAGGCGCGCGCGTTCTGGCGATCGAGAAAGATACCCGTCTTGCCAATTTTTTACACGAACGTTTCGCTCATGAGCGACTGGAAATACTAAACATCGACGCGCTTAAATTCGACGCGCGCAACTTATTTACGCATCGACGCGTGAAATTAGTTGGCAATCTTCCGTATAACATCTCAAGCCAGCTACTTCTAAAGTTCCTCGCGCCCCAAAGTCCTATCTCACTATGGTTGTTTGTATTACAAAAAGAAATGGCAGCGCGTCTTTCCGCAAAGCCGTCTACGCATGATTATGGTTCTCTGACATTGCGCATCCAGTTGCGCCATCACGTAAAATATCTGCGTACTGTTTCTGCAACTGTTTTCTTGCCGCGACCTGAGGTCGATTCCGCAGTGGTGCGAATCTTGCCGCGAGACCCGCGGGAATTGCCGCCGCACGACAAAGAGTTGCTTCTGGAATTGATTCGCCTCGGTTTTTCTCAGAGAAGAAAGCAACTAAGAAAGTTGCTTCGGGAGCGAGTCGATGACTGGGATACTCTCGCGCGTCACCTCAACATCGATCCCAAAGCTCGAGCTGAAGAGCTCTCGTTACTTCAATGGATCGGGGTGGTGAATTTCATCGCCCCGCTACTGTGTCCCGATATTGGACTGACGAACAATGAGCGTTTCCCCATCGTCGATAAAAACGATAGAATTCTGCGCGATGCCAGCCGCTCCCAGGTGCATGGGAATAACTTGCGCCATCGCGCCGTTCACATCTTGATTTTTAACCCGGTCGGCGAGGTTTACTTGCAGCAGCGCTCGCGCTGGAAAGACCGGCATCCCTTGAAATGGGACTCGAGCGCTGCTGGTCATGTAATCGCCACGGAAAGCTATGACGACACAGCTCAACGCGAGTTGAAAGAAGAATTAGGCATAAGCGTTGCTCTTAAGAAGATTGTGAAGCTTTCTGCCTCGGAACGTACCGACCATGAGTTTGTCTGGCTTTATCGAGGGGAAGTGGCCGGCAATCTGTCACTGAGTCGAACAGAGATCGAAGCTGGCGCATTCTTTCCTGAGAAGATCATCGATGGTTGGGTGGCGGCGCGACCAGAAGACTTTGCCCCGGGATTCATCGAATGCTGGAAAGTCTATCGTCAGAAAAACTGCAGCAGTCGCGACGCGCTTACTTAAATCCGACAAACTTTCTCCGAGGCAAACGGCGCAGAGCCGTTCGTTTGAATTTTCGCGCGGCACGCTTCGCCTTCAGTTTGCCGCCGTAGACAGTATCGCTAAACATCTTGGTCACGATTTTATCTCCGCGAAGGAAGTGGACCTGAAAACCATGCGTTTGTTTCTTCGCGCGCGCTTTTGTGTCAATGCGACGAATGTTAGCCTCCGAATCAGGATTAGGACGTCTTCGCATAACGAAAGCTAACTGAACAATCTCAGCAATCAACGAGGCAAACTTGCGGGAGCGCTTCGGCCGAATGCGTCCGGAGGAGGCAGATTCCAGGAACGCCATTTCTTATCGTATTCGTTGGCCGCCAATAATGCGTAGCAAGGGTGCCGTTTCGCACGAAGCCAGGTGATCAGCTTTACAAGATTTTCCTGTGCCATTGTCGTGCAGCCAGTGGTCGGCCGATTCACGCCGCGGCGGATGTGAAAAAAAATCGCGCTCCCTGCGCCCGGCACTGGTGGATCGGAGTTGTGGCGGATTTCGATGAGCCAGTGATAAGCAAAATCACCGGAACGCATCTTTTCGTGCGTGTAATTATCCGGTGGATTTTTTGGATCAATCACGATGTGCCGATTGTAATTCGGCGATCGCGGGTCATCGCTCCAAACGTCTGCCTCAGTCACTTGATGGTATCGATAGTCGCCGCCGGGGGGCAAGCGCGCCTCGTAACCAAAAACCTGACCAATCTCGAAAACGCCTGCAGGAGCGCGACCGTCCCGCTCCTTCTTCCGAAGGCCAGGCTCGTTTTGTCCGGCCAGCCCTGTGCCCCACGCAATGCCATTTTTACCAAACAACACCGGAAACGGGCCAGCCACCGCTGTCCAATCTCCGCCACGTGCACGTTCAAAGAGTCGCAGCTCGCCGCGCATTGAATTCGATGTGGGCGCAATACCGACGATGAGCTGCGTACAATCGTCAGGAAGACCATCGGCGTAAGCGTGAATGCAAGCCACTATCAGCAGGCAGGTAGCGAGGCAGCGCGAGATTGACATCAGAGTTCAGAAGGGAACGCATTTTCTTGGCTGCGCCAATTGTTTTCACATCTGTGCCAGCGGTGGGCAGCGATTGTTTTTCTAACGGCTCCATTAGGTTTGAGCCCAATCCTTGCGCTTATGAAAACATCACTATCGTTCGGAGTAATGCTCGCTGTTCTGGGTGCGGGGATTGCTTCTATATCGGCTCAAACCCAGAGCACGACCGTTCAAGTTAGCAAGCTCGTTGGCACCAAAGTAAAATCCTCGCAGGGCGAAGAAATTGGTGTGGTTAAGGAAGTCATGATCGACCGCAGCACGGGGTGCATGGCTTACACCGTTCTTTCCACCGGCGAAGGTGGAGCACGTGCTGCCGGCGGCGGCAAACTGGTTGCAGTTCCGTGGGCAGTTTATTCTCCTACAAGCGACGTAACCGCTCTCACTGTGACCGTGGATCGAGAGCGAATTTATAGCGCACCGGTGTTCGATTATGCGCGGATCGATGAATACTCGAGGCCCGATTATATTACCAACGTCTACAGTTACTATGGGGTAAGCCCAGGAGCGGAAGTCGGTGCTGGGGTTTCCCGAACGACCACAACGGGCGCCACCTCCGGAGAAACCAGCGGCGCCGGCGCGGCTCGCTCGCCGGTCCAGGGCGCCTCACCTGCTGCAACCACTTCCCCGGCAACAAGGTCGCCCGCGGAGAGAGAGTCACCCGCTGGCAGAGCATCGCCCAGTCCGCGTGCGACCGCAGAAAGACCTCACGCGACGGCATCACCTCGCGGACGGGAGGGTGAGAGCCCCGCCGCTAAAGAAGAGCGCGGTACGAGAGCCAGACCAGGGGAAACCGAATCCCCGAGCAGCAGAACCAGAGAAGAGCGCGGCACAAGAGCCAGACCGGGAGAAACAGAATCCCCGAGCGGCGGCGCTGAACTTCAGAGAGAACCCTCTCGGGCAACGCGGGAGTCTGGACCTGAAGCAGCAAGTCCGAGTGAAAGAACCAGGGAAGGAACACAAACGCGTCCTCATAGGAAGCCAGAGAGGCCCGAGAGCGCGTCTCCCCCACCGGGACCCGAAGAGTAAGAATACCAATCCCTCGTCTGCGCGAATTCGCGCGCAGCTTAGAGTGCGCTCGCAGGACGGCGTGATTTGCGGGCCGTCAGGTGTGGGCTTCGACGGCAGCGGTATCTGCAGGAAGATATTTCACACCAATAAGCCAGGCCACGCCGGAGAGGAGAATTATTCCGGACACAAACAGAAATGCCACACGCATGTTCGTGTGACCGCCGATATATCCAAGGAGCCAGAATGCCTGCACGTCACCCAACGCATGGATGACCAAGATGTTTGCGGCAAATGCTGTCGCACGTACTGCAGGCAGGGAAACATTCGCCAGAGCCGTGTTAGAAGGACCGGTGTTTAGAAAAAGGAAAAAGATCGCGAAGAACATCGTGATCCACGCCGCTGGAAACGGAATGTAGAGGGTTGTAACGAAAAACGGACAGGCGACGAGCATTCCGATTCCCGACACCCAGAAGTAGGAACCAGCGAAACGCGGACGCAACTTGTCGGCGATGACGCCTCCCAGAAGCGTCGAAACCAGGCCCGCGACTACAGTGATCAGGCCAAAGATCGTCATGCCTACGTCCGGACTTTGATTGCGATAACGCAGATATGCCGGTACCCAGAAGCCCAATCCGCCGGTCACGAAAGTCATCAATGTCATCGCGATGCAGTTGATGAGATAGGAGCGAGTGCGGAACAAATCCAGGTAGTCACGGATGCTCCGGCGCGCTGACCTTTGTACCAGATGATCTGCAGTGACACGTGGATCGCGTTGCCAGAAGCACAGCAGTCCGAGCAACAACCCTGGCGGTGCAACGAGATAAAATGCCCAGCGCCAGCCAAGGTGAGCGCCGATCGATCCGCCGATTACGTAGCCGAGCGCGCTACCGACCGGAATCGCCGCGCAAAAGATCGCCATGATGCGACCACGTGTTTCGATCGGGAAAAGATCGGCCAAAATCGTCGGCGCTGCCGGTCCGTAGCCGCCTTCGCCAATTCCAACGCATACGCGAGTTGCAAAGAGAATCGCGAATGTCGCCGCCAGGCCGGAGCCGCCGCTCGCAACACTCCACAAAATCACAGCGGAACCAATGATGATCCAGCGCGAGAATCGGTCGGCGAGCAGTCCCAGGATTGGCGCGCTGACCATGTAAGTGACGAAAAACGCGTCGCCGAGCAGACCAGTCTTCGTCATCGCATTCACGTCGTCCGCTGCAAAAAAAGTTCCGCGAATATCAGGCTCGAGCGCCGCCAGAATTTGCCGGTCGATGTAATTGAAAAGATTGATGGCCAGCAGAAGGAAAAGTGCCGTTCGCGCGCCGCTGAGCGGAGTTTTCGAGGCAGATTCCATTGGCAGTTGTGATTGCAGTTTGCCGAGCGCCAATTGTAAATGATAAACGATGCCCAGAACTCATCCCTTAAACGACGTTGTCATGTTGAGCGAAACCGAAACATCTCTGATTTGTTTCCGTGAAAATCGATTCAGAGAATGATCAGAGATTCTTCGCTTCGCTCAGAATGACATCATAAGATGGCTTGCAGTATGTCCGCCCCTGAACGCGCGCTCTATTTTTTCGGCCGACTGCTGGTGCGTTGCTTTTATCGGGTCACTGCGTTGGGACTGGAAAACATGCCCGCAGGCGGATTTCTACTTTTGCCCAACCACATCACATGGGTTGACGCTATCGTGCTGCAACTCGCTTGCCCGCGCCCAATTCGTTACATCATCGACCAGGAGTATTATGATCAACCGATTCTACACCCGCTTCTGCGCACGCTGGGTTGTATTCCAATCAATATTCGGCATTCGCGTTCCGCCATTCGCGCCGCGACTGAAAAAATCGCTGAAGGCGAGATCGTCTGTCTTTTTCCCGAGGGCCAGTTGGAGCGCAGCGGGGTTCTTTTGCGATTGCAGCGCGGTTACGAATTGATTGCGCGCCACGCTAATGCGCGAGTCGTTCCGGTTTGGCTCGATCAGCTTTGGGGTTCGATTTTCTCATTCCAAGGCGGACGATTTTTCACGAAATTTCCCCGGCGCATCCCGTATCCTGTCATCATCGCCTTTGGCAAACCGCTCCAGGGCGAGGCCGCCGACAATGCGACCGTGCGTGAGGAATTACTTAAACTGGGTGAATTTTGTTTCAGCTGCCGTCCGTCATTAGATCGGCACCTTGCCGAAGAGTGTGTGCGCGGACTGAAGCGCAGACGGTTCACGACGGCGGTGATCGACGGAATCGATCATAGCCAGCTGAGCCGGTCAAAGCTGCTCGGCGCGGCAGCGGCATTAAGTCGCTATCTTCGGAAAGAATTTTCTGACAAACGAATCGCCATTGTTTTGCCTGCAAGCAAAGCATCGATGGTGGCCAACCTGGCAGTGACGCTCGCGGACAAGGTTCCTGTCGATCTTAATTTCACAGTAGGACGCGTAGCGAATGAATCTTGCTGCAGACGCGCCAACTTACGGGTCGCAATTTCAGCTACCCAATTCATGGAACGACTCAAAGATTTTCCGTGGCCGGAACGCGTTTTGAAATTGGACCAACTCATGCCGCAGTTGAAACTCCAGATCGTTTTCTGGTGGATCGTATCGATCCTGGTTCCTGCCCGTTTGCTCTTGCGTCTGCTGCAAATTCCAAAGGAAGGCGGCCACAGAGAAGCGGTTTTGCTTTTTACAAGTGGAACCACCGGAGAACCAAAAGGCGTCGTAATCAGCCACCGCAACATTGTCGGAAATGTCTCGCAGTTTCGGCAATTGCTGGATGCACGAGAGACCGACGCCATCCTCGCGTCGCTGCCGTTCTTTCACACCTTCGGATCGACCGTCACGCTCTGGTATCCGCTCATCGAAGGTGTGCGAATTGTCACCTATCCCAACCCGCTGGAAGCGGCGAAGAACGCAGCGTTGATCGAGCAATACAAACTAACGTTCCTTCTGGCGACTCCCACTTTTCTGCGGATGTACCTGCGCAAAGCCGAACCGCACCAACTTCGCAGCTTGCGCCTCATTATCACCGGCGCGGAAAAGTTGCCGCTCGATCTTGCCAGTCATTTTGAAAAACAGTTCGAAAAAAAAGTCTTCGAAGGCTACGGGCTCACCGAGACAGCGCCGGTGGTAAGCACAAATCTGCCCGATCCGGAACCAAAAAAGCCTGGAGAGCAGGTGCAATCATCCAGCCGTTTGGGGTCGGTTGGCAGGCTGGCGCCAGGAATCGCCGCTGAAATTCGCGAACCCGAAACGGATCAAAAACTTTCGCTGTACGAAACCGGGATGCTTTGGCTGCGCGGGCCAAACATTTTCAAAGGTTATCTGCACGATCCCAAGCAAACCGCGGAAGTTCTTCGCGATGGCTGGTTGAAGACGGGCGACATCGCCCGGTTTGATGAAGACGGATTTCTTTATATCGAAGGGCGGCTGTCGCGCTTTTCAAAGATCGGCGGCGAGATGGTGCCGCACGAAACAATCGAGAGCAAAATTGTCGATCTCCTTGATTTCTCCGGGAGAGACGAGCGTCCACTGGCAGTCATGGGCGTGCAGGACGAGGCAAAAGGCGAGGCGCTCGTTCTGCTTAGCGCGGTAGATATCGATCTCGCGGAGTTGCGCAGCAAGCTTCACGAAGCGGGCGTGCCGAATTTGTGGATTCCAAAACAGATCCAGCGCGTTGAAGCAATTCCGGTCCTCGCCTCAGGCAAACTGGATTTAAAGAAATGCCAGAGACTCGCAATCGAAGGGTAAGGCGCGACTGCTTGCCCTGAGCGAAGTCGAACGGGGGCGCGCCGATTTATCAACTCGCACACAGCGATTAATTGTGCGGAGTATCTGTCGGAAGCTTCGCTACAAAATCCGTCACCAGCTCGTCAAAGCGATCCGGCTGATCGATGAACACCGCGTGCGCGGCGTCTTCGATTTTTTCGAAACGCGCATAGGGAATCTGGTTTGCCGCTGTCTGCTCGCGAGCCAGTTCGTCTGATTTCGCGGAAGCAATAATCAAGGTTGGGCACTCAATTTTCTTCAGCGCCGCCGTCCGATTCACGCCGAACATGTCGGCTACGAGCATGGCGACGCCAACGTCAGCCGGAGTTTTCATCCCAGTGCTGACCAGCCCTTCGATCGCGCCGTTGCCCGGCGGTTTACTGATAATTGCTCGCATCATGCCGCCCAAATATTCCCGTTGATGCGCCTGATAAATGGCGAACATCTTGAATTGCGCCGCCGTCTCTTGCGGACGCGCGACCATGCCGTCGGCGCCGTCGGAAACTGCCGCATCCACCAATACAATTCCAGCGAGCTCTTTGGTGCCATAGTGCTCGACGTAAGCAGCGATGTCCTGAACACCTTGCGACCATCCAATGAGAACTGGCCGCCGCACGCCCAGGCGCTCCAGCGACGTGTGCAAATCCTGCGCGCGTACCTCCGGTGTGTTGCCGGTCGTCGTCTTCGTCGATTCACCCTCCGAACGCGGATCGAAGGCAATTACCCGATAGGTTTTTGCGAACATTTCGATTTGATGGCGCCAAATGTCAGCACCTGTGCTCCAGCCGGGAATGAAGACCAGAGCAGGGCCTTCACTCGGCTTGCCCGCTTCAAGCACGCGCAAAGAGACGCCATCGGCCACGTTCACCATGCGTGAGGAGACGGCCGGCGATTCCGCGCGCCCTCGCAATGCACCGAAGCAAATGACGGCGATCAGAAGCAAAACTGGTCGAGAACTCAAGGTCATCGCGGTCCGGCAAATCACGGACGAACGGCCGGATCTTCTTCCTTCAATCGCCAGGGTGAAATTCTGCCAAA
>Ga0209803_1001769_pt1 | contig 14021 bp, 16 predicted proteins | sample GraSoiAngelo_138_FD_185895 | JGI IMG/M metagenome (GOLD analysis project Ga0209803, IMG submission 185895) | Grasslands soil microbial communities from the Angelo Coastal Reserve, California, USA - 14_0929_09_40cm (SPAdes) (version 2) | ecosystem: Environmental > Terrestrial > Soil > Grasslands ...
CGTCGCACTCGTCCAGTATTCGCGAGAAGTTGTCCAGCATGTCCTGCTCATGTTCTGATCCCACATTGATGTGGACGGATACTGCGTCCGCACCAAGACGGACGGCTTCTTTGACGCTGCAGAGCTGCATTTTCCAGTTGGGTTCCTTGGTCAGTCGTGTGGCCCCTGATAGATGGACGATGAGACCTAGTTGTGTAGTGTCGACAGTCCTGGCTGGGCCCGCGTGTACGAGGACAGCGTCGGCTCCTCCTTTCGCGACATGGTTTACAGTTTTTCTCATGTCGCCTAGTCCTTCGATTGGACCAACTGATACTCCGTGGTCCATCGGAACGATGACAGTTTTGCCATCGTCTCGGAATATTCGTCCGAGTCTGCGTGTTTTTCCAGATTCCATCATGATCACAGCATACTTGTCAGTCAGTTGTTCTCCAACGAACTCCTGATGAGGCTGGCGGCTTTGCGCCGTACTTTCCAGTCCACGAAAACCAGAACAGAAGATGTTATTGTGAGAATTCCGAACATGTTGATGTTCGCGGAACGTAGGGCGTCGCTTATTCTAGCGACCACTCCTGGTCTCTCTTCTAATCCAATGCTTCGGACTTTTACGAGAGCCATTCCCGTCCTGGCAGCAAGGGCAATTCCGTGCGGATCTTTCAGGACCGCGTTGTGCAATCTCGATAATTGTTGCTGCAGTTTTGGCGTCTGTTTGATGTATAGAATGGCACTGTCGCTGTCTTGAGAGACGGCTACTAGATTCGGTCCGGCTAGTTTCGAGATCTTCCGAACTAGCTCTGGTTGGTGAGGCAGTTCTTTTCCTACGATTGTCACTGATGCTACTGGGTGGGGATTGTTAATCGTAACTTCTAGCTCGGGAATCGAGGCTCCGGTAACGAGCGTTCCTTGCGAGTCTAGCCTGCCATTCGTGTTTGATATTACGCGAATGTTGATGTTGGGATCTTTGAATCGCAACGCTTTACGATGGATGAATTTTGTTCCGGTATCGGCTATCCCGGTCAACGTTTTCATATCGATTCGTGGAAGTACCCGGGCTTTCCTGACAAGGGTTGGATCGGCGCTTAAGATTCCCGGCACGTTGGTAACGAGCACGACCTCTTCTGCTTCGAGTGCCATTGCCAGCAGGAGAGCCGTCGTGTCGCTTCCTCCTCGGCCGAGAGTGCTAATGCGTCCGTCCGTTGTTCGACCGATGAATCCTCCTATCACCGGGACCACTCCATCGCCGAGGACTGGCTTGAGGTAGCGTCGGATGCGTTGGATGCTTCTAGTCTTGAGAGGGTTCGCGTTCAGGAAATTATCGTCGGTGATTATGGGCCAGTCTCGATCAGATGGGTCGTAGCATCGTGCCTGTATTCCTCGAGATTTCAACGAAGCTGCAAATATTCTCGCGCTAGTCCTCTCTCCCATCGCCAAAATATCGTCTCTATCTGTATCGACCAGTCCGACACCTCCGTTCGTGAGATGCAGCAGGCGATCGGTAGTGTTACCTACAGCGCTAGCAACTACCACGACACGGTTTCCGCGGGCATACTCCCGCGCCACTGATGCTACGGCCAGACCGATTCTTTTCGGATTGGATAAGCTGGAGCCGCCGAACTTGACAATCAGCAGGCGGCGTCGATGGTGGGAGGAAGACGGTAGGCGGAGAGATGAAGAAGGACGCGAGTCTTGGAGTGTTAGGATCTGGTGTTTGTGCCTAGTCGTCGAGGATGGTCTCGACGCGGCACTTATGCCAGTAAAGATGACCACCCATCGCCTTCACACCAGGGTTACGACCACGCTTCCCAATGTGCCTATTTAGGCTTGCGGAACGGTGTCTCGAACAACCCGGACCCGTGAGCTAGAAGCTGAATGCACAAAAATGTACATGATGGATAATTCTAGAACCTGAATTTCTTGCACTCGCAGAACTTACATTTTCTAGGCGCTAGGCGAAGAGGAGAATGTAATGTGGTTATCCTTGGACTACAAGGCTTCCTGACATGGATGGCGTGTGGAACCTGCAGTAGAATGAGAATATTCCAGCTTGATCCGCGTTGATTGTGATAGTTGCGTTGTGGATTGGGCTTTGGTCGGTAGGATGCGCCGCGACGAAGACATCGTTCGCGTAGGGGGCACCCATGGTGAAAGTATGATTCTGATCAGTTGGGTTGTAGAAGTGGATCACCAAGGTGTCGCCCCTGTTAACAGTGATCACGCTAGCTGAGAAATCGTAGTCAGCCTTGAGTCCTGTCGCCAGTGAAGAGTTGAACGATTGGTCGACCGCGAAGAGATAGAAATTCCGAGTCTGAGCCGTGGGACTAGTGCGGGCAAGGTATGATGCGCCGAGTCCGCTGACGCTTCCAGCCAGTGCTGACAATAATACTGCAACTATTATGGTGTTTCGAGGACTCCAAGTAACCATGGTCTCAAAGTGAACGCCTGACGCCTTTAAAAGCTTTTATGTATGTAGTATCTTGAAGATCGGGGAGAGTCGCCGAAGAGGGATTATTCATCTCATCATGAGAGCCGGCGTCCTCTTTCAGGACCGGCTTGACGAGGAACTCTAAATGCGAGCAACCCAGTCTGCGTAAGACGTGACTGTGGAGAACCTTGAGTAGCATCCTAGATAGAACCTCACCTTCTTTTGATGTACGGATCCGCTATGGCAATGATCCTAGTCAGTTCGCAGAACTTCGGTTTCCCAACGGCAAAGGACCGTTTCCGCTGCTCTTTGTTGTCCATGGTGGTTTCTGGCAGTCCCGTTATGATCTGTTGCATATCGGGCATCTCTGCGCTGCCTTCACCTCTAGAGGAATAATCACGTGCAACCTAGAATACCGGAGGATCGGCAACCCAGGAGGCGGCTGGCCTGGAACTTTTCTGGACATCAACCTCGCTACTCGCAATATTCTCCAAACAATGGACCCTGACCCACGTTTCGACCTGGATCGGACAGCCATAATTGGCCATTCTGCAGGTGGACATCTAGCCCTCTGGTTGGTTAGCGGTCACCGAATCAGCAAAGACTCACCTCTCCACAGCGACCTTAGGCAAGCCATCACAAGCGCGGTCTCGCTCGCAGGAGTATCGGATCTGCGTCTTGCGTGGAAGCAGAAGCTGGGACACGGCATAGTAGATCGGCTCATGGGCGGAACACCCGAGGAACACCCGGACCGATACAATGCCGGCTCACCAATCGAACTCCTCCCGACCGGCGCAAGACAAGTCCTAGTTCATGGAACGGACGACGATACCGTCCCTGTTTCCCAGTCCAAGGCGTATGTCGAGAAAGCGGAGAAGCTAGGCGACCGGCCCACTCTGGTCAAGCTTGACGGTATTGGCCACTACGAACTAATCGATCCAGAGTCGGAGGCGTGGCCAACTTTATCCAATGCAGTTCTATCTCTGTTGGACATAGGTGGGTAGTAATCGCAGCCCCAAGGAGTCTCAACAACCAGCGATTTCGTCCATCTACGCGCACTCCTTACGCAGGCCGCGAAGAAGCAGGTGAAAGACGTGATGGAAGAAACCACAATCGATCTCGTCGAGATGCTCACCACGACAGAGGAGGTGCTCGCGAAATATGATTGATGAACCAGCAATGACAGCCGAACCAAAGCCACTGGAGACAGGACTCATGAAAGCGATCGTCCGCGAACGTTTCGGATCGCCAGACGTTCTCCAGATCAAGAAAGTGGAGAAACCTACTCCGAACCAAGTACGTGGAGTACTGGTAAAGATCTATGCGTCCTCGGTGAACGCCGCAGACAAGCATGACATGAGAGGAGCATCGCTCGTGATACGACTTATCGGCCCACTGTTTCGACTAAGCATGGGAGTCCGCCGGCCAAAAGAGCCCGGACTGGGTACCGACTTCGCCGGCGTAGTAGAAGCGGTACGCAACGACGTGACTCAGTTCAAACCAGGAGACGAAGTGTACGGAGTAGTCAACGCCGCTTACGCAGAGTACGGTCTTGCACGTGAGAGCAGGATAGCCTTGAAACCGAGCAATACTTCGTTCGAACAGTGTGCAGCGGTACCGATCGCCGGATTTACGGCTCTACAAGCTCTCCGCGACCATGGGCACATCAAACCCGGTCAGAAGGTGTTGATTAACGGTGCAGGCGGTGGAGTAGGAACTTTTGCCGTTCAGATTGCCAAGGCATTCGGAGCCAGAGTCACCGCCGTGACCAACTCGGAGAATCTGGACATGGTTCGCAAGCTCGGCGCTGATCAAGTGATCGATTACACTCAGGAGGATTACACCAAGAAGGGAGAATCTTATGACTTGATAGTGGAAATCGGTGCCTCTCATTCCATCTCTGACTACAAGCGCATAATGAATCCGAAGGGCACATTTGTCCTCGTCGGCTTCAAAGACAAGATCGTGAGGCGTCTACTCTATTTCATAGTCAGAAGCCGATTCGCGTCACGGGGCGACAAGAAGTTCACGTTTTTCATCGCAAAATCAAACCATGACGACCTCGTCGTGCTGAAGCAGCTCATCGAGCAGGGAGACATAATTCCTGTGATTGATAGAGCCTACCCCTTGGCAGAGACGGCCCAGGCTATTCGCTATTTCGAAGAAGGACGCACCAGAGGAAAAATAGTAATCACTCGAGATCATGACACCGACAAAGCAGCCTGGTCCGACCCGTACACACCGCCCCCCGGGAGGGGAACATCGCGATGATTCTTGTTAGCGGGCTAAGCGTTTTTAGGAGTGCTAGCCCGTCCAAGGTGGGAGTTTCAATGCACGTTCATACGCTGCGCGATCATGCACCGGTTCATGGTCGCCGTGTGAAATGATAACGTGCTCAAACGGGAGCTTGAGCAACTCTCGCAGCGCTGGCAACGCTCGCTTCTCATGCCACGGTGAAGACCAGACCCGGAGTACGCCTGCTCTCTCCGTCAATGCATCTCCAAAGACTATCGTACGCTGTTCAGGTAGCCATAGGGGTGTCTCAAGCCGTCCCCTTCCATCGTAAAGAGCGACCACGCCTCCCGGTAGCACTTGGTCCGGTTCGAGGATCTCCAGCTTGCTCTTCGGCAGGTCGTCGGGCCAGAAGAGTCTGGGACCGAAAGCTCGGACTCGATAGCGACTGACGAAATCGTCGACGTCCCGCACGTGGTCAGGAATTGTTACCGCAGCCATGGTCGGCGGCCGGTTGTCCAGTCTCTTCCACAATTCTTCAGCCGCCGCTTTCGGCACGAGCGGGTCAACCACCAGCCACTCGCCTCCCGATTCGACATAGGTTGATGTGACGATCGGCTGCCAGTCATCGCCTGGCTTCCAGTGATGATGTTCCGCGCGCCAGATCCATAAGCCATTTGCTATATCGCGAATCTCGACCTTGCTGGTCGTCGACTGCATTGATGGGTTGTTAGGTTCGTTAGATGAGATAAGTATTGAGCCGTGCTACGCCGGCAGATTAGTAAGAGCCTTCAGATGGTCCTTCGCATTACAACAGTAGGGGTTCTGCCAGTCGCCAAGGACGCGATCGTCTTGAATCCCGCCTTTTCGAACATTCCAACTGTTCCACAGTACATGTAGTTTGATCCTTGATCAGTCTCACTCACCGGATAGGCTTCGACGAGCCCCCCGCCCTTCTTCCTTATCGCTTCCAGCGCCGCTTTCAACGCGACGCTAGCTGCACCGCGTCGCCGATGCTGTTTGTCAACGACAAAGCAAGTAATTCTCCACAATCTTTCTGTACCACCTTCGAGGGCAAGTCTTCGATAGTTCTGAGTATTGTCGACACGAGGAAGCTCCTCCCTGGGCCCATATTGGCACCATCCTACCGGTTCTCCCTTTGCATAAACAAGGATCCCGTGGGCACATCCTTTCTCCACGAGCTCTGCTTTCTGCCGATGGTTTCTCACCGCTCTCTCGGCACGGGTCCGCGGCTGCTGGTTCTCAGGCAAAGAGTAGGATGACACGTGATGATGCATGCACCAACACCACCAACCATCCCCTACCACTCCTTGCTTCAGGAAGAGCTTTTCAAAAACAGACCAAGTCCGCTTCGACAATTCCTTCGTGGAATACTCGTCAGTAAACCGTGCTGACATTCCAAATCAACAATTGTCTCTAACCGGACTAAAACCGTATCGATTAATGTCGATCAATCGTGGTCTGTTCGGGTCCCCCAGGGTTCACGCAACAACCCTTATTCAGATTCAGCCGCAGAATGGAGATCATTGCAAAAAATCATCGACGCCCACGTGCACTTGTCTGAACGGCAAGACGACGCTCTAATCCGATTTGCACGTATGAACGGACTGAGATACACGCTAGAAGAGTTGCTAGGAACGATGGAGAGGTACGGGATCACACGCGGGCTCCTTCTTAGCCCGCCCTTACAGGGAACCGTCGCTCTTCCAAACGACAAAGTCATCGCGCTGTGCGCACGTAGCGGGGGGATGCTCGCGCCTGTGGTTACTGTCGAGCCCACTGCCAAAGACGTGAAGGCCGCAGTCAAGCTCGCAAAGGAGAACAAGAAGGAGGTCAAGGCCTTCAAGGTCAGGCTGGGTTATGTGAAGGCATCAGCGGAAAGCCCTGTGTTCAACGGGCTATACGACTACTCCGAGTCCGAAGGGCTCCCGGTGCTCTTCCACACCGGAGACACAGCGTTCAGTACAGGGGACCTTGCCGCCTCTCATCCGCTGACACTTGACGGACTAGCCAACAAGTGGGAGGGACTGACAATGATTCTCTGCCACTTTGGCAATCCATGGTTTGCGGACGTCGCCGAGCTCATCTACAAACACCCGAATGTCTACGCAGACATTTCCGGATTGATTACGGGGAGTAAGGGATACGCCGAGAAGTATGTAGAGTGGCTTGCCAAGAAGATCAGCGAAGCTATCTACTTTGCTGGCGGCGCAGAGAAGATAATCTTCGGAACCGATTACCCAGTCACGAAACACTCCGAAGCATTAGATCTAGTGAGGAGATTGGACGTAGAGGAAGTTGACAGGGAGAAGATACTTTGCAGCAACGCTGAACGAGTCTTTCGCTTATGACGACAAAGGAGGATGTCGTGATAATAGACGCTCCGACCAGGGAAAGGGCTAGCCTAGGATGGATACTTGAGGAGAGTTTCGAAGGATGGTACCTACTACATTCGAAAAGGACCCTTCGAGACATAGAAGTGGTCCGAGTCGCTATGTCATCAGGCAAACCGGTCGGGCTGGTCATGTTGAAAACCTTGGAAGGGAACATCGGGTATGTGTACTACATCGCCGTAGCAAAGGCTCATCGAAAGAGAGGCATCGCAAAACTCCTTCTGGAGGACGCGCTTCGAAGCTTCAAGATCTCCCACATGGAAGAAGTGTTCGCTAGCGTGGAAAAGAACAACAAACCTTCTGAGGCTCTGTTCGCGTCAGAAGGATTCACACCGACGAGCTTCAGCGAGGTCTCCAAGAGACACGGGAATCTTCACACTCTCAACCTGTACAGGGAGATGCTAGTCGTCCCCGGCGAGATCCTGTTACGCAAGGCGATGGCCTGAGACTTTCTATCTATCCTTTGAATTCAACTGAAATCTTGGTCCCTTGATACTCAGCGTAATTTGCGAACTCTTCTTCAATTGACCTTTTTTCTCTAGCTTTCAACGGTCGTAGCGGGCTTACATTCACCATTAGGCCCGAGCGATTTTTCTTCCGCGTCCATGTTGCCGCGACAAATCCATCGAGAAGTAGGGTTCGGTTTACCGCCGCGAAGCTTCCAAAGACTTTCTTGACTCTTTCCTGGGGGAGGAATCTGGATTTGTCCTTGTATCCCATCATCAGGCTGTCAAATTCAGGAAGAATAACCACTCTGGGAGGTTCAGGTGCCTCGCCGGAGCTTTGTCCGAACGAAAAATATTCTCTGCTCGAATGGAAGTTCTCTTTGGTCAGGTCATTCTTCAAAGCATCTAGGGCTGTGTCTACTTGGTCCTTTCGAAGGAACGACCAGTAGACGATGTCTTCACGAGCTACAGGCCCGTAATGTTCAATGTACTTGCGTACCAGCTCTACAGTGCACTTCTCCGGGTCGGGAAGTCTTCGTGGTGAAGCAACGTAATCTGTGGAACGCATCCAGAGGCTCTCAGAACCTCTCCTTCCCGCACTGACAAGGAGACCGAGATAGGACATCTCCGACATGCCAGTCCAGGACGGACCGTGGGTCGGCTTGCTTGACCATCCTCGTTGCAGTTTCATTCTGCTCCTCAGACCATGTTGGGTTAGCCTTTCGATCATGAACTGCTTGACTTCTTTTGACGTTGCCGCTCGTCCTTTGATGTGATCCAGGAATGGCTGGTAGAGAAACCGGATTCTGAAATCACGGTCGGGAATGCCACGTTTCTTTGCCGTCCTGTCGAACCATGGTTGGAACCGTCTGCCTGGTCCACCGAACACGTAGACCCAGTAATCCTTGGTGGGAATCGTATGCATTGTGCTTCGGACAGTCCATGTTCTGACAAGCCCTCCCTTGGGTCTGAGTTCGGATGTAAGGTCCGAGTCCCGGAATCCGTTTACCCGGACCCAGAACGATGAATAACTCTCGAGAAGGTCCTGGGAATTCATACCGCAACATGCTTCCGCGACCTTCACGGCAGCGCGAGGCCCTGAAGCTTTCCGGGAAAGATACTGTGAAGCCAACAGCCTTCTGTTGAGACCCCTCAAGACTCGGGAACCTATCTGTCTGGAGAGATTCACAGGTGCAGTACCCTAAAGCTGAGACTTATGCCTTCAAGCTGATTGAGTACATCACCTAGCTGAATACATAGCCCAGTTGATTCGCGACGATGAGTTGTTGAAAATCCCCTAACGATCATAGATCCAGGAACACGTCACTGATTCGAAATCGTACGTGTTCCCAGTACGTGTTGATGACCCGCTAGCCCTTTTAGTGAAAATCTGATCATACTGCATCTATGACAAGTCAAGGAGAAGAATCTGGACAGCGCAATGGCCAGAAGCTAGACGATATTGTTCGAGACGCGGATGAGTACTACACTTACCTCAAGAGGAAGCATATTCACGAGACACGGTTAGACGTCGTAGTGGTGGGCCTTGTCGTTTGGTTCGCATCCTTCGCGGCGATCGGGTTCAGCGCATTTGCCCTGTATGGAAGAATGATCTACTACGTCGCTGTCGCCTTTTCGATCGCGGTCGTGATCGGTGCCGCAGCGGGGCTCGTAACGTATTTGATCAGGCGCAGGAGAGGATTCAAGTTCGCAGAACTAGGTGCCCTGCTTAGCAGGATGAAAGCAGGTGGAGCCTCCTCTGAAGATGGGCTTCGCCTTATGGATGCGATGCATCAGGCCGCGACCGCTGTGAAGAAGAGGAGATTAGACTCCGCATTCGAGTATGGAGTTGTTGCCTTCGCGCTCGTTGCTCTCATTGGACTGAACGCGGGTATTGGAGCATTGGCAGGAGTCATTGTCTACCTCTACTTCAGGTTCGAGGCGCTCAGAGAGTACGAGAGGGGAGAGGAGAGGTACGAGGATTCGAAGAGACAACTTCTCCAGAGCCTGTAATCATTGGAGCGCCCCGACCTCTATGTTCTAGCTCGCTTCCTCGACATCCTGTATCAGAACGGCAGGATGAAGAAGACGAATCTTCAGAATAGGGTGGGCCTCAACTATCCACGGTTCATCGAATATCTTGAGTGGATGATTTCTCACGGGTTTGTAGACCATCAGACCGAGGAAGATGGCTCGGAACTTTACTCACTCTCACCGCAAGGTATTGACGCACACCGGCGTCTGGTAGCTTGGATAAGGGAAACTATGAAAGGGATGCGAATCTGACCTCGACGAACAAACAGGTAGTCGACAAATACTCTTAAGAAGGCAACTCATTGGAAGATTCTTAACATGCCTACAGCATCGGTGCTAACTATTCTCGCTAGCGTATTCATGCTGGCAATCACGTTCCATGCCTCGGTCTCTGCCTCGGTAGAATCCAATCCGTATGTGGACTCGAAGAACCAGTTTTCCATAAACCCGCCCAGTGGATGGACCGTGGATTCGAGCGGTGCCTATGGAACCGCGGTCATACTATACGGTCCAACTGACTCCAATTTCAGAATAAACATGAACCTCATAATTGAGGCCACCTCTCTGAGCCTAACCGCCTATGTCTCCTCGGCCAAGTCCCAACTTTCAACCAGTTTGACAAACTATCAACTGGTCTCGGAAACCTCGACCACGATCGGAGGAGTCGCCGCCGACGAGCTGGTAAACACGTTCACGCAAGGATCGTATAACATAGAAGACAAGCAGGACATACTGGTTCAAAACCAGAAGGCGTACGTTATCACTTCCACGGCGCTACAGACAAACTATGGCACTTATCAGCCAGCATTCGATGAGAGCGTTCAAACATTCAAACTAACAGGAACAGCGTTCCCATGGACGACCGTCATAATCGGTGCCGTCATCGCTGGAGGCGTGGCTATTGGTCTGACAATCTTCTTCGTGAGAAGAAAGGGCCAAGTCAATGTCCCTCCTGCGATGCCACCGCCTCCACCGAGTGCCCCTCCAGCGTAATCGTACCCCAGCAATCTCTCATAGCGCTTGGGCCTGGTAACAGGCCTACCGTTACAGGTTCAGCAGTGTGAAAAAAGGGTCTGTCTTGTGGACGAAGCAAGATCGTAGCAGTATTCCTGGTACGTGTTTTCGGCCCGTTAGCGCTTTTTAGGTAAAGGCCTGATCGTCTTGAAAGACGGTTATATGCACAGAATGGATCATGAGCCTGTGTTGCAGCGTGAAAGGAGACAAATCTCGTGACTGAAACAGCTGGGCTAGATGTGGATTCTGACTGGAAGAGATTCATGCGGAAGCATTGGAGGACAGTTGCCACGTTTGTGGTGGCGGGCATTTTGGCGGTTGCGAGTGCGGTCTATGTTTTCTTGTGGTTCGTGGGAAATGCTCAATCGACCGGCTTAGTGCCTAGGACCCTGGGTCTCTGGACGATGGGGAACTTGGTGAGCTTCATTCTGGACGCGATTTTCTGGGAGCTTCTCTTGGTCGGAATCCCCGTTGTTGTGGCTGTGGTGGGAGGCTGGCTGTTGTGGAAGAGACTATCTGACGAGGAAATGAAAGGATATCGGCTCTTTCGCAAGCGCTCACGAAAGACAAGGGGCGGTGGCGGAGTATCGCTGTTTTTCTTCATCGCATTCGCCATCAAGGTCTACCTTGATGGAAACTGGAATGTTCCCATCTCAACCTGGACCCTAGACTATGTCGTGGGTTCTATGGTTCTGATTCTAGAATGGACTCTGATCATCCTAGGAATTCCCGCGGCCATAGCAGTTGTTTGGTGGACTCGTCACGTGATGAAGAAGCCCTAGTCTGCCTCTGATACCCCCTACAGGTCTTCTCTTCGCGTGATCGCGTCTCCTGCTCTGTTGAGTAGTAGGTTGATCGATAAGCCAGTGAAGACAATCGAGACCAACACCAAGCCTGTAGCCAATATTGGAAGCGCGGCTGGTCCCGTTTCTGATGCGAGCGCCTCTGAAACCAACACCAGCAGAATGATCGGCGAGACCATGATCAGGTTGATGATTGTCTGAAAGAGGAACCTCCGGATGTCAGCTAGCTCTTGTGCCTGAGACGACAAGATATCATCCGCGGAGCTCTGACCATATCTTGACGCAAACCACATTCCACCAGCCATTGTGATTCCCGCGATTTCCAATGCTCCTGGAAGCGCCAGCACTACGCCCAGCAACAGCGACGGTGAGGACAGCTGGCCTAAGACCAAAGGCACGCCAACCGCGACAGTGACCGGTACTAGATAGAACAGCAACGGCGCTACCCGCGCGCGATACACCTCTTTCACGTACCTGCGCATGCTGACTGGCGATGATTTCAGGATCCAGAGTCGCTCTTTCTCAATCCAGCGGGACGCTGTCCCGGACCCGAACGATCCGATGATGAAGAGGATGAAGAGAAACGAGGTCGGTGAAGACTGGAAAGATCCGGACAGTGCGTAGATGACTAGAAAGCCGGAGAGGAACATGGCGTTGATGAAGAGCGCCCGGGCTTCGCGGGTCCTGCTGATCAGAATCTTCTCTTTCAGCCGCACTATCGACCAGATCGACTTCCCGCGCGGGTCTAACCGTGAAGTTTGGTTCGGGTGATCGAATTTTTCCCCGCCTGGCCTTGAGACTTCGAGAAGTTCGTAGAAGTGTCCGCGTGCCATCCTTACACCGAGAACCAGAAACCCTCCAAGCCAGGCAAACAGCAACAGAAGATCAACGAGATAGTCGAGCCCTCCCGGGGTCCCGCTGACAAGACCGACACTGACAATTGCAGCAAGCCCGTTCGGCAGGACCCTCGTAACATCCGCGATCTCGACCGGGATTCCAGGAATCAGCAGAGTAATCGGGAGCAGACTCAGAACCAAGACAAGTACGATGAACAGGTTTCGCCACAGTTTCTTCCGCTCCCCGATCCCGCGTCCTAGCGAGAGCGTGATGTCCGCGGCGAGCAGCAATCCAATTACGAGGAAAACGAGAGTTACGAGCCCGGCCAGAACGGCGGTAGTCATCGGAGTATGATAGTATGCTGAGAATCGCAAGTAGAGGACCATAATCGGGGGAAACCCGAACAGCACTGTCGTGAGTGAGTTCAGCAGGACCTTGGCTGCGAAGACCTCCCGCGGTGGGACTGGAGAGGTAAACACATAGTCGACATCGCTCGAACTGACAGGCAGCCCGCCTCCGTTGAAGCCGCTCTGTATCAGCCCAACAAGGTAGAGTGCGAGGACGAGACTGCCTGCAACTTCCGAGAGGCCGGTTGTCAAGCCAACCCTGTTCGAGAACGAGAGGTAGGTCGAGCTGCCGAAGAGGATGAAGATTACCGAGAAAGCTTCCCCGATAATTAGTCCTAGAATTGTAGCCTTGGTGAATCGCCCCTTTACCCAGTACCGGACCAGGATTCCAACGGTTCCGAGTGGACTAGTAACGCTCATCGTCGAGCCGGTTCCTCGCCCTTCTCCTCAGTCAACCGCAGGAACACGTCTTCTAGTCTCGCATCGCTTGTAGTGTTCGCCATATGTCGAAGACTCTCAATATCGCCCACCGCCACGATCTTCCCATGATCGATGATCGCAATCCTTCCAGCATGTGTCTGAGCCACGTCTAAATCGTGAGTAGACAATATTGTCGTCACGCCGCTCGCCGTCTGACCTCCAATCCAGTCTTTGACCGAAAAGCGTGTCTTCGGATCTAATGCTGTCAGCGGCTCATCCAACACCAGAACCTGGGGACTGTGCAGACTCGTAGCAATCAACGCCACTTTCTGCTTCATCCCTTTTGACAAGGTTCCGACCAGACTGTTCCGCTTCTCCTCTAAGCCGAAGCTCTTGAGCGACTCGGAAATCTCTCGGTCGAGAAGATCATCCGGAACGCCTCGGATCTTCCCAACAAACTGTAGAAACTCTTGCGTGGTAAGGCCGGTGTAAAGACTCGGGTTCTCCGGCAAGTATCCGATCATCTTCTTCGCCTTCTCAGGGTTCACGACGATGTCTATGGCCCCGATTCTGATCGTCCCGGTTGTCGGTCTGAGGATTCCTACTAGAGTCTTCAGAAGAGTACTCTTGCCCGCTCCGTTGGGTCCGAGGAGTCCGAAGACTTCGCCTGAAGCTATCTTGAGGGAGACGTTGTCAAGAGCAACGAGGGCTCCGTAATGTTTTGTAAGGTTCTCGATGGATATTTCGACCATGCTCGTCGACTCTTTCTAGAGGACCGATGAGCGAGACATGTAGCGATACTTAACGACCAGCTCGACGCATCACCAAACCCATCCTCTTCCAAGAAGCTAGGTGTGCATCAGTTGACACTGACTTTCCAATAAGACAGAGAAAGAAAAAGAGGAGAGTGTAATTCTTGATCAGGCGACAGTCTAGTGGTGAATCAGTCCGTGACCAGTGCTCTGGCCGCTGAAGCTCTCATGGCCCCGGTGAAGCGCATCGTAGTGGACCCCGCACAAGGTCTTGCCGCAGCTGTTGCAGAACTCCGTCGCCCG
>Ga0209803_1001780_pt1 | contig 13980 bp, 10 predicted proteins | sample GraSoiAngelo_138_FD_185895 | JGI IMG/M metagenome (GOLD analysis project Ga0209803, IMG submission 185895) | Grasslands soil microbial communities from the Angelo Coastal Reserve, California, USA - 14_0929_09_40cm (SPAdes) (version 2) | ecosystem: Environmental > Terrestrial > Soil > Grasslands ...
TGCGGGAGAGTGCGCCACTGCTGTGGCGCTTTTCGGGAATTTCCTCGCCGTTCGAAAGCGGCGCAGCAGAGCCGCACTCCAAAACCTCGCGGTCATTTGAATGTTCAGAAGCAACGAGCAGACGTGTAGCCCGGTTCTCAGCCACCAATGCTGACGTAAGTTGTTCTGCCCTCTCGCCATCCAACGTTCGCTGCACTTCCTCCGGCGTCATCACGCCGAGCAACATTAATGCGTCATGCAATTCATCCGCATTCGTTGCCTGGGGCCACGCTTCCTTTTGCACCTTCTCAATCGCCGCTGCATCGAGGATTCCCAGTTCATGGCTTCCATTACGTTCGGAAGCCCGACGCGTGTACACCGCCTGGGTGCGGCGTTCCTCCAGAGGCGCATTATCCAGAAAGGCATAGGGACGCGCGTTCAAAATCTCGGCAGCGAGCGCTGAGGGTTCCGGCAAATCGCGCGCGATACAGCGAATTTCACCCCGTTCGATCTTCCGTAACAGCTCTTCCAACCCATCGATGTCCATGGCCTCAGTCAAACAATCGTCGATCGTCTGTTTCACCAACGGATGGTCCGGAATTTCGCGGTCGCCCACGATGTGTTCCAGACAAGCGAGCTGATCCGGGAAAACTGCCGCCAAAAGATTTTCGGACTCCATGCGCTGCAGTGGCGCCGCGATTTTTGCGCCGCCGCGAAACCGAGGCACCGCAAGTGAACGTGTCGCATTCCAGCGCCAGCGAATCGTGAACATCGGCGCGTCGAGCAAGGCTTGGACCAGCAGATCGCGAACTGTTTTGGAATTCAGATAACGAAACACTTCCTCAAGTGGAAACGAATGCTGTGTGCCAAGCGAAATTACGATCGCGTCGTCTGTCGCTGCCGCCTGGAGCTCGAAATTGAACGAACGACAAAAACGTTTTCGCAGCGCCAGTCCCCAGGCACGGTTGATCCTATTACCGAATGGCGAGTGAAGAACCAGCTGCATCCCGCCCGATTCATCAAAAAAGCGCTCCATCACCAAAGTTTGCTGTGAAGGAATTGCGCCGAGCGACCGATAAGCGTCCGCGAAGTATTCGCTGATCTGTTCAGCCGCTTTATCCGGTAACCACATTTCGTTGACCAACCACTCACTCGGGGTTTGTCCACCGATAACCAGCGTTTCGATTTCGGTCCGCAAATCGGACACAGCGTGCGACACCTCCGAGGTGCGCGCCGGAGCTTCGCCTAGCCAGAACGGAATTCCCGGCGGCTGGCCTTTTGCATCTTCCACGCGAACGACGCCGGAATTGATGCGCAGAATTCGCCACGACGCATTCCCAAGCTGAAAAATGTCGCCTGCGAGACTTTCAACCGCAAAATCCTCGTTCACTGTGCCGAGGAAAGTTTCCGACGGATCGAGCACCACACGATAATCTGCATTGTCAGGAATCGCGCCGCCGGACGTCAGAGCAACGAGCCGTGAACCGCGTCTCCCACGCAAACGATGATTGATTGCATCGTGATGAATCAGCGCCGAGCGACGGCCGCGCTTGGTGCTGAAACCTTCAGCGAGCATTTTCACTACGCTGTCGAATTCTTCGCGAGCGAGATTGCGATATGACCAGGATGAACGGACCAGGTTAAAGAACTCATTTTCATCCCAATCCTCGGTAGACGCCGCGGCGACAATTTGTTGTGCGAGGACATCCAGCGGGTTTTCGGGAATGCTGAGGCGATCAAGCTCGCCGCGACGAATACAACGCAGTAACGCAGCGCATTCGACCAGTTCATCACGGCTCAATGGGAAGATACGGCCTTTCGGCAAACCACCGCGCTTATGCTCGGCACGTCCAACCCGCTGTAGCAGACTGGCGATGGATCGCGTGGTGCCGAGCTGGCAAACGAGATCAACCGAACCGATATCGATGCCCAACTCCAGCGAAGCTGTGGCAACCAGCGCCTTCAATTCGCCTCGCTTCAATCGATCTTCCGCATCCAGGCGCAGTTTCGCAGAAAGACTTCCATGATGCGACGTCACCGCGTCCGCACCGAGCAGTTCGCTCAGATGGTGCGTCACCCGTTCGGCCATTCGACGCGTGTTGACGAAAACCAAAGTGGTCCGGTGCGCTTGGATCAACTCCGCGAGGCGATGATAGATTTCCTCCCAGACTTCATTCGACATCACCGCCTCAAGCGGCGACTTCGGAAGTTCGATCGCCAGATCCAATTCTCGGCGATGACCTATGTCGATGACTTCGCAATCTGTATTGCCGGCCGCATCCACTGCATGCGCGCCGACTAAGAAGCGCGCGACTTCCTCGATTGGTTTTTGTGTCGCGGACAAACCGACTCGCTGGAGCGGTCCGCCCGAGACGGATTTCGTTAGCGCAACCAAGCGCTCCACGCTCAGGGCCAGATGAGCGCCGCGCCGATCATCGACGACAGCATGAATCTCGTCCATAATCAGCGTCCGCGCTGTGCTCAACATGCGCCGACCCGACTCGGATGTGAGCAGCAGATAAAGGGACTCCGGTGTGGTAACGAGGATGTGCGGCGGCTTTTTGATCAGCGCCTGCCGTTGAGCGGCAGTTGTATCGCCGGTGCGAACTTCGGCGCGCACATCGATCTCGCGACCATTTGCTTGCTGTAGCAACGCACGAATTCCAACGAGCGGTTCCTGCAGATTTTTTCGGATATCGTTGCTTAACGCTTTGAGGGGCGACACGTAAACGATTTGCGTTTCATCCGGCAAATCGGCCTGTGCGCCTTCGCGAAAAAGCACATCGAGCGAAGCAAGAAATGCTGCCAGCGTTTTGCCTGAACCGGTCGGCGCAGAAATCAGCACGTGCCGACCGGACTGGATTGCCGGCCAGCCGCGCAGCTGCGGTTCAGTCGGTGATCCAAATGTCTGCTCGAACCACCGTGTGACCGCGGGATGAAATCGGAAGGACTGCATAAAGGCAAGAGTCGAGCAATTAATTTAGGTGCCGACGCGAGAAAGAAAAGTTCTCGCGAAACCTTCCGAGGTGGATCGGCTTTTCCTGAAGACGATGGCAGTCGCCGAAGACGGAGTAATCTGTTCCATGGCCCATCGCACACAAATTCGGGTGACAAGCCGCATCTTTGCCAACGCGTGAGAACAACGCGTTCCACCTTGGGAATGCGTCCCGGCCGAGCCCGACGTTACGCGCGCGCTCTCAGCGCGATCACTTCCCGCAACATTCGCAAGCTATCGCGAAAAAAACTGACTTTGCTACCCTCAGCGTGGTTCCAGCGCACCGGAATTTCACGGATTCGCAATCCGGCACGCTGGGCCAGATAAAGCAGTTCGACATCGAAGGCGAACCCGTCCAGGCGAGCGGCCTCCAGAATTGGGCGGCACACATCGAGACGAAAAGCCTTGAATCCGCATTGCGTATCCCAGAACGGCAGCCCAGTCGCGATGCGGACGAGCAAGTTGAACGCGCGACCAGCCTGCTCACGCCGCCACGGCTGATGGATGCCAATCAGTCCGCGATCCAGGGCACGCGACCCAAATGCAATGTCGACCTCGCCATTTGCAATCGGCTCGATCAATTTCGGCGTCTCTCCCAGAGGCGTGGAAAGATCGGCATCGAAAAACAGGCCGATTGGTTTTCTCGCGGCAAGTAATCCAGAACGAACCGCGGCGCCTTTGCCGCGATTTGGAAAATTCTCGAGCAAGCGCGTTTCGATCTTGGCATCCTTCAATCTTTCACGCGCAATCGCCGCAGTCGCATCAGTTGATCCGTCATTCACGACGATCAATTCACTCTCCGGCGCGTTAGCGTTGAGATAATCGAGCGTGAGGCGAAGCGTTTCTCCAATACGCGCCGCCTCATTGAAACAGGGAATAACGACGGAAAAGGGTGGAAGCATCGTATAAACGTTAAAGGGTTGAAGCGTCACAACGCCATTGTGCGAATGTCATGTTGAGCGAAGCGAAACCATCTCTGATTATCACTTTCAGCGCGGCCGGAAAACAACCAGAGATTCTTCCCTTCGCTCAGAATGACAATCCTGTTTTCCGCTTCAACGGTTCAACGAATCCCGAACCTACCTGTAAATTTCAATAGCAAACTTGCCATTCGCATCGACGTAGCCGCGATACATTCCTGAAGTATTGAATGGCAACGTGACATTCCCTTGGTGATCGATTGCGATCAGTCCTCCGTTGCCGCCAAGTTTCGCGACCTTGTCGAGCGCCGCTTGCGCAGCATCTTTCAGCGACATCCCGCGATATTCCATCAACGCGGAAACATCGCGCCCAACCGTTGCGCGGATAAAATATTCACCATCGCCGGTCGCGGAAACTGCGCAGGTGGCATTGTTTGCGTAAGTGCCTGCGCCGATGACTGGCGTATCGCCAATGCGTCCCGGCCGCTTGTTGGTTGTCCCACCGGTTGAAGTCGCTGCGGCAAGATTCCCGTTTTGATCCAACGCTACTGCTCCCACCGTGCCGTGCCGATCTTGATCGGTAATCAGAAAGGCCTTTCCGCCGCCGCTCGTGTGATTTTTTTCAGCAGCCTTGATCTTCTGCAAAGCATCCCAGCGGTCCTGTGTAAAAAAATATTTCTGATCGACCAGTTCAATCCCGTTCTCTTTCGCGAACGCCTCTGCGCCTTCGCTATCCATCATGACGTGTCCGGATTTTTCCATCACCAGCCGGGCAAGGCTGATGGGACTTTTGACGTGCTTCAAAGAAGCGACCGCGCCGGCAGCGAGCGTTTTCCCGTCCATGATCGCTGCGTCCATCTCGTTGGTTCCGGCGCTTGTGAACACTGAACCCTTGCCTGCGTTAAAATGCGGATCGTCTTCGAGCGTGCGCACAGCGGCCTCTGTCGCGTCGAGACTCGAGCTGCCGCGCTTGAGAATTTCGTAACCAGCCGTGAGTGCGCGTTCCAGCCCGGCACGAAATTCGCGCTCCCGTTCCGGCGTCATATTGCTTCGCTCGATCGTGCCGGCGCCGCCGTGGATCGCGAGTCCAATTTTCTTCATTTCCATGTTCGGTTGATGATCTGGGTTTCGTTCGCTAGAACCCTCCGCCGGAGGTGATTGCTCTGGAGCCGCCGCCAGCGCCCCCGCACTAAATAGTAGGACGGCAAAGAAGCAATTCGTTATGCGAAACAATTTGAAAGCTCTCATTTAATGTCTGTTGATTTTAACGTTCACAGGCTGAGCGTCGAAAACTTTCGGCTGGGCGTTATCGGTTAAACCGTTAAATCGTGCCTCCGTTTTGACTTTGTAACCCGTTTAACATCTTAACGCCTTAATACTTTGCGCTTTTCCCAATGGCGAAGTGAGGCAACTTCTCGTCCATGGCGAACACTGAACCGCCCCCCGTTTTGATTGCCGAGGGAATCGGCCATGCCACGCGCTATTTTCTTCGCGAAGTAGGCGGCGTGTTCTGGTTCATTGTGAACACGTTCGAAGAAACCTTCGAGCGGATTCAACACGGGCGCGTCCCGTTTCGTGCCGTCAGTTTCTTTCGCCATACCGAACGTGCCGGTGTGGATTCGGTGCCGTTGGTGGGACTGGTTTCCTTTTTCCTCGGCCTCACCATGGCGCTGTTGACCGGCTACCAGTTGCAACGCTTCGGAACAGAACGGCTGATCCCCGGTCTGGTGGCAATTGCTTTTACGCGCGAGCTCGGCCCCTTGCTCACCGGTATCATGCTCGCGGCGCGCATCGGGGCGGCCTTTACGGCGGAACTCGGCACAATGCAAGTTTCCGAAGAGGTCGAGGCGATTGAGGCGATGGGCATCGGCCCGCTCCGTTTCCTCGTCGCGCCGCGAATGCTTGCGCTGTTTCTGCTGATGCCGTGTCTATCGACGGTTTCGAACATGGCAGCCGTTTTGGCGAGCAGCCTCGTCTGCAAAGCCTATTTCAGTATCGCCTTTCCCTATTTTCTCGATCTGGTGAAAGATTCGTTGCTCATCCGCGACATTATCACCGGCATTTTGAAGAGCTTTCTGTTCGGTCTCCTCATCGCCGCAATCGCTTGCTACCGGGGCCTGACAGTGAAAGGTGGTGCCGCCGGGGTTGGCACATCGACAACCTCCAGCGTCGTCACTGCGATCACAGCGGTGATCGGCTTTGATACACTCTACAACGTCGTTTACACCACCTTTTACCCGACGTGAGCACCCCGGTTGACATGGTCGAACTGCGCGATGTGCATATGCAGTTCGAGGAAAAGAAAGTGCTCGACGGTGTTTCGCTCAAGGTCGAGCCGCAGGAACGCCTGGTCATCATGGGTCAGAGCGGCAGTGGTAAGAGCACGATTTTGCGATTGATTCTCGGCACGCTTCGTCCCGATTCCGGCTCGATTTTCTTCAAGCGCTTTGAAATCACGCGGCTGCGACGCCGGAAGCTTCAGCAGGTACGACAACACATTGGCATGGTTTATCAGTATTCGGCACTGCTGAGTTCGCGCAATGTGCGCGATAACGTTGCCCTCCCACTGGAAGAGCTTACTGATAAATCGGGCAGTGAGATTGATAGGATTGTCGATGAAAAACTCGAGCTTGTTGGGATGGAGGATTCCAAAGAGCTGTTGCCGGAGGAGTTGAGCGGCGGCATGCGAAAACGCGTCGCCCTTGCGCGCGCCCTCGTGCTTGAGCCCGAATTGATCCTATTGGACGAGCCATCGGCTGGCCTTGACCCAGTCATTGCCTCGGTGATCGACGAATTAATTATCAGCCTCAGCGAGAAATCCAAGGTCACGTCCATCACCGCAACGCACGAAATGGACAGCGCCTTTCGCATCGCGACGCGAATGGCTATGTTGTATCAGGGGAAAATTATTGAAGAAGCCGAACCTGAAGAATTTAAACAATCCAAAAATCCTGTGGTCGCGCAGTTCGTGAGCGGAAGCACTGAAGGTCCAATCCTGGAAGGCAGCCTCGATGCAATTACAAAGAAATGAAATCATGACTGGTCTGCTCGTGATCGGAACGATCGCGGTAGTCGCTTTCCTTCTGGTGTTGCTTGGCGCACCGGGATTATTCCGGCCGCTTGTGACCTACAAGATTTACTTTGATAACGCGGTTGGAATTAAACAGGGAGCTCCGGTGATGCTCGCCGGTCGCAAGATTGGACAAGTCCAGAAGCTGTATTCACCGGTCTCGCCCGAAGAAGAAAAACGGGCAGAGGAAGCTGCCGCCGCAATTAAGCCATCCGAACCCAACGCCGGTCCCAACCCCTCTCCGACGCCGGGCAAACCCAGATTTGAAGTTCGCATCGATGTTCAGGTGGACAAAAATGCGAAGGTCTATCGCGATGCCAAAACACGAATGATACAGCTGGGATTGCTTGGCGACATGGCCATCGACATCACCCAAGGCACTGAGAAATCCGGACGCGCGAAAGACGGCGAGATATTCGCCGGAGAACGCACGCCCGATCTGGGCGAAGCCGCGGCCAAAATGCTGGAAGTCATCAAGCCGGTTGCGGCCGAAGCAACCAATACGATGAAAGACCTTCAGCAGACCGCGCAAAACATTAATCGTCTCACCGACGAAAACTCAGAGCTGACCCTTGCGCTCGGACAGTTCAAGACGTTCGGGCAACATCTCTCCGATTTGACCGCGCCCGACAGCGCGCTTTCACATTCGCTTACCAACATCGAAAAGATTAGCACCAGTCTCACAGAGAACGACAACATCGAGGTCACGCTGCGAAACCTGCGAAACTCGTCAGAGAAACTAAAGGTCGCGACGACTGAGCTCGGGCCAGCCGGCGAAAACATCAAGCAATTCAGCGAGACAATCAAAACTCAGCCGTGGCGTTTAATCTGGCCCACGACAAAAAAGTACGCCGAAGCATCACCGACTCCCGCTCCTGGTCAGGGAGCCATCAACGTGCGTAAGACCGCTAGAACACGATCACGTCCAAGCTCGACTCCCAATTCGCGTCAGAGCAGCCGTTAGAGCAGCGTACCGCGTCTCGTCCGCCACAGGAGGCTCGCCGTGGCGAACATGCTCGTTTCGGTGTTTCACCGAAACGGACGTTGCCGAGACTCGGTCACGCTAATGATTCTCACACAGAGGACGTGATCGCGAAAACGATGTTCCACCTTGCGTTTGCTAAAGATGGATCGGCTTCTCCGAAGACGATGCGTAAGCCAAGCGCCGAAGGCGCAAGATTTCGAGCGTCGCGCACCAAGGCTTACTCGATATTAAACGTCAGTGACAAACTGCGTTTTAGTTGCCAACCTTGGCGTTTGCAAAGGGGGGATGATGGCTTACGGCCCGTAGCTCTTGGTGAATTTCTTTCGTGATTCCGTCTCAGGCTCAGCCGACTTGCTAGGTGCTGACGGTTCGGACTCCGATTTTGCTGCTTGCTCAGCTGCCGCTGGTGGTGGGGCGGCCTCCGGAGTTTCAGGCTGAGGCGCGCCTTGGGGTCGCGCGCCACCCGAAGCTTCCACGAATGCCATTTGCAAATTGGAAAGCGCGTTACTCAATACTTTTGCCTCTTCGCTGGTCAGATTCCCGCGCGTTTTTTCCTGAATCATGGCGAGTTGATCGATAAACATTTTGGCCAGGTCCAGGTTCACTTCCGCTTCACCGGTTCTTGGATTTGGAATTTGGCCGAGAAACAGCGCGGCGTTTTGCGCGTGCATCACGACAAATTCAATGAAGCGCTGCGAAAGCTCGCCGCTCAACGTGGTTTTCTGGACTTCAGCCATGGGTCATTTTTGTTTCGCAGCTGCGGAACCTTCCGGGGGTCGCACCGTTGCCAAAACATACGGTTGATCGCGAAAATATTTCGCAGCCACTTGTTTAGTATCCTCGAGCGTTACCGTGTTCACATCATGCTCAAGTTGCTTGTAATAATCAAATCCAAGTCCGTATAGCTCGTCGAGCGCGCAATGATAACCAAAAGCGTCGTTGCTTTGATTGGCGATTTCTTGTTGGCCAATCAGTTTCTTCTTCGCTCGCGCCAGTTCGTCAGAGGTTAACCCCTCATTTGCGAGTTTATGAATTTCATCAAGTAACTCTGTCTTTACCTTCTCAATTTTTTGCGGGTCGGTACCGAGATAAAATGCGAAGAGACCTGGCACAAGACCTTGCATCTGGCTTGCGCCGACATAATAGGCCAAGCCCATTTGCTCGCGAATGCGAACAAAGAAACGCGATCCCAGATCGCTGCTCGCTTCATCAATTAATTCCAGCGCGTACCGATCCGGACTCGACAAACTCGCGCCCCGAAATCCAACCATGATCACTCCTTGCGCTTTGTCTTTGCGGCTTTCGACGGTCTCCGGTTTGCTTAGCGGCATGGACGGCTTTGCATCAGTTAGCGCAAGCGCGCCAGTTTTCATCTTGCCCAGCGCTTGCTCGACAAGCTGCTTGACCTCAGCTGCTTTAACATCTCCAAAAACGTAAATCACTCCGTTCTTCGCGACCACGTAACGATCACGAAATTCGATGAGATCTTTTTGTGTTAAACCCTTAACGGATTCGACGGAACCACTGCCGCGCAGTGCGTAAGGATGCTGCGGAAAAAGCGCCTGCCGCATGATGTTGCGGGCGACCGCCGTCAGTTGTTCCTCCTCCTGTTGGATCGCGGCGATCTGGATCTCCTTTTCGCGCGCGACCGCCTTCTCCGGCATGGTGGCGTTCAGTAATACATCCGAGAGCAAGTCCACACCTAGTTTCGAGTCGGGTTTCATGACATCGACCGATACGCCAAAGCTGTTGTTGCCAGAATCGCTGGAAATGGAACCGCCAACCGCCTCGATCTCGTTGGCGATCTGCTCAGCGGTGCGCGTCTTGGTTCCTTTCAGCAGCACTTTCGCCATCAAATGAGTGATACCGTTGTTTTGGGGACTCTCCGCAAGAAGACCGCCGCGAAAAACAGCGCCCATCGCCACGAGTGGCAAGCGAGGATCTTCGCGAACCAGAAGACGCAATCCGTTCGATAATTCAAATTTCTGGATCTCACCGGCGGCAGCGACCTTCGGACCCTCGGCTTTGGCGGCGAGCGAACCTTTCGGATTCAACGAGATAACCGTCAGATTGTTTTCCGTCAGGTATTTCGCGGCGACGCGCTTGATATCGTCGGCCGATACTTTCTGGACAGCATCAAGATAATCGCGGCTAAAATTCAGATTGCGCGTGAGCAACCAGTTCGAGCCGATGTCCGACGCCTGGCCCCGCATGGTCGTGAGCGCGCCCAGGTGATGACTGAGCATGATTTTTTTTGCCTTGGCAAGTTCATCCGCAGTGACACCAGCGTGCTTTACATCCTCAACAATGTGAAGGGCCAGTTGCTCAGCTGCTTCGCGTTTCTTTGGATCGACTGTACCATCTATGCCGAACAAACCGGGATCCCCCGGCGTGTAGGAAAATGCCGATATACGAAACGCGAGACCCGCCTCTTCGCGAACGCGCCGGTACAAACGCGAACTGCGCCCTTCACCGAGAATCGTTGAGAGCAAATCAAGCGCGGGTACGTCTGGGTTCGTAACCGCCGGGATGTGCCATGCCAATGAGAGATGCGTCAGCTCCGTGGCAAATTCCTGATGCGCTTCGCGCCGGCCAAGTTGCGGCGGTTCCCCTGGGATGAATACGGGCTGGAGTGATTTCTCCGGGTAAGGCTTGAACAAGTCGGCGAGCTGTTGGCGCACTCTTTCGGCATCGACATCGCCCACTACGATGAAGGTGAGATTATTGGGGACGTAGCGCGTTTTGTAATACTGCATGACCTGCTCTTGGGTGAGCTGGTTGTAGATTTCGATCTCGCCGATGACCGGGAACCGATAGGGATGTACCTGATACGCGGTTGAAAAAAGGAGCAGCCCAGACATGCGATCGGGATCATCCATGCCCATGGCAAACTCGCGCCGGATCACTTCCTGCTCCTTCTGGTATTCCTCCGGCGGCAAAGTCGAATTCATCATCGCATCGGCCAAAATATCGAGCGCGGTAACAACCCCATCTCTCGGAACGTCGATCCAAAAGACCGTGCGATCGAACGATGTATATGCGTTGATGTAACCACCCACGTCCTGAATTTTCCGCGCGATCTCACTTTTCCCTCGCGTTTTCGTCCCCTTGAAAAGCATGTGCTCGAGAATGTGAGACAACCCCGCTCCGAGATGCTGGTCTTCGTCGATGCTTCCCGTGGCGCACCATGCCTGCACGCTGGCTACGGGGGCACTACGATCTTCCTGGACAATAATCGTCAGTCCGTTAGGCAAAATCCATTTGTGCGCGGAGGTCGGCGGAAACGTGATGACGGGCGAGGGTTCAGACGTAGCAGCTTTGAGATTGACCATCATAAATAATAGAACCGTTGAGGAAAACTTTGCCAGTGGTATGCGAGCCATTGAAATACGGCGACGGCGTCCTCAGCGATCAGTGATTGCTGATCACTTTCTCGATGCAGCAGGCTTAGGCGCTGGCAATTCCGCCCGCGCCCTCGTCACCGCTGGTTTTTCAGGTGCGAACGGTTTCACGAAGACCTCTTTGAAATCGTAAACGTTCCTGAAATCTTCGATCGAATCCTTCTCTGTTTTTCCGAATATCCCGGCGCCGATCAAATTAAAAACCATGTTTCCAATGTCCTCGGATGAGTGAATGCCCCAGCTACTGAAAACCGTCATGACCATCGGCCCGAATTCCTTGAGCGCGTACTGTCGCAAGCCTTCCAGTAGCTCCGGCCCGGACACATGGCGGACGCTGGTTCCTTTCACTTTCTTTTGCTGTTTCGTCGTGAAATCGAGCGCGTCACGCAGAAAAATGTATGCGTCTCGCTCGTACCGCGGGTCGATCTTCACAATGGAATCGAGGGCTTCAGCAAATCCAATTTTTTGCATGGGATGAAAAAGGCGCGTTTTAAACGCGCATCTAAGCATAATCGCCAAACTAGGAACCGGCAACTGGCCGCGCGTCGCTGGAGTGATCGAGTAATGAAATGATGGAAAAAGCGCAAATCCCGAACACTCCAATAGTTCATCACTCCAGCTCGGAAGTCTCGATTTGGTCTTCCAGTGCATCGAGATACACTGAGAGCGGGTCGCGTCGCCTTTGCGCGGAGACCTGCGATTGGTTCGCCGCCTTGAGGTAATCGCTGAAAGCTCCGCTCTGATTCTCCATTTGCGTAGCTTCGAACCAGTTCATGTAATCATCGATATCGCCCATTCGCGCGGCGAGTTCCTTGCGAATTCCGTCCAGATGCGATACACGCTTTGCTATTCCGCGCCGCTTCCCACGTATGAGCAGCGCTGCAATTTGCTGATACTCGCGCGCGACCGGACGCAAGACTGGATGTGCCGTCCCAACAAGCAACAGCAAGCCCTGGCTCATGTGGTTGACTGCGGCTTTTCCCTCTGCGGACAGTTTGCTGCGCGAAAGCTCGCTAAGATTTGCCGGCTTTGGCCGCCCCCGATTGCGCGAGCCATCCGAAATCTTGATCTGTATCAATTCATCAAGACGTTGTTCGCTTTCGGCAAAACTTAGCAACTGGTAAGTTTGATGCTCGCTGAGTCGGGCCACCCTTGAGCGCCATTTCTTTTCCACATCATCCCGCAATTGCGGAAAGCAGGCCTTCAAATCAGCAACTCGATCATTCGACCCATGCGAAAGATTGGAGATGTATCGCGCCAGACGCCCGCGGCCACCGCCCTCATCGAGGAGCAATTGCACGAGCGCGACGGAATATGCCCGGTAAAGCATGCGTCCGGCGGAATCGAGCAGATCGAAGCGCTGACCCAGAAATTCCTGCAGGGACTTTCCCTTATCGGCTGTTGAAAGCGCCTCCACGAGAGCCTCACGCTCTCGTCCCGGCGTCAGCGCCAGCGCGCCTTCCAGCAGCCAATCCGGCGGTTCGACCAGTCTCGCGCCCGGTGCAAGTTCGCCATCGTCGCGATAAATCATCTCGAACAGAATGGCGCGCAGTAGCTGGCGCTCGACCAATGAACCGTCGAAATTTTGGCCAACGGTCAAATCGAGTTGCAGCTTCACGCCAAATCCGGTCTGGCTGACTCGTAGGCTCGCCGGCGGAATTTCGGGGAGGTTCGCCTGTTGCGTCTGCAAATTGATTACAATCGCAGTTTTCCATCCGTCGCGCTGTCGCAGCAGGGCAAGGAGATTTGTCTTGGTCTGCTCTGCTAGTTCCGAAATCGCCCCGCGCAACGTGGCAGCGGCGCCGTAAATGACGAACTGTCGGGAGGGACTTACGCTGTGCTCCGGTAAAGCGCGAAGTTGGTGGCACGCGAAGACCAACAATATGAAAGTCGCAGCACGCCTCATCTTCGTTATCCGGCATGATAATCAGGGCGGCGGTCTGCTGGCGAGAAGGAATCAGTGCGAACTCTGCTCCCCGCCCCGTTCAAGAGTCCTCAAATTCATCTGATTTATTCTTGTGCGCCGTAAAAGAACGAGACTTTTTGGTGCGTACGGTGTCTAATAATTAGAAACCCCACCTAACATGAATAATTCAAAACTGATACTTTCCTTGAGTTGCTTTGTTGCCGTCACACTGGCTTCCCCATTAGCCACCGCTGCGCCCCGAGGAGGCGGTGGCCATGGTGGCCATTTTAGCGGGGGCCGCGGCTTCGCCTCGGGACGCCCCGGGATGGGTGCATGGAGCGGACGCAATTGGAATGGGCGAAACTGGAGTGGCCGCAATTGGAACGGCCGCAACTGGAATGGCCGAAACTGGAGTGGCCGCAACTGGAATGGAAATTGGCGTCATCACAGTCACAATAATGTCATCTTCATCGGCGATTTCGGCTTTCCAGGGTGGTGGGGCTGGGGCTGGGGATATCCATATGGATACGGCTATGGGTATCCGTACGGCTACTACGGGTACGGCTATGGCGACCCGTACGGATACGGCGGCTATGGGTACGGCTACGGTAACGGCTATGGATATGGGTACGGTTCTGGCGGCCAAAACGGTGGCAGCCAATACGGCTCTGCGACTCGGTCGAGGGTAGCCGAGTTACAACGGCGGCTCTCCCGCGCCGGCTAT